>Ga0187892_10000513_pt1 | contig 100512 bp, 78 predicted proteins | sample MA1701073metaG_FD_139345 | JGI IMG/M metagenome (GOLD analysis project Ga0187892, IMG submission 139345) | Bio-ooze microbial communities from a basaltic lava cave in the Kipuka Kanohina Cave System on the Island of Hawaii, USA - MA170107-3 metaG ... | reverse complement strand
GGTCGCGCTGCACGACCGCCCGCGCTCCCACGAGCTCCTCCCCGCCCTGCGGGCGCCGGCGCTCGTAGGAGCGGCGCACGAACGGATACAGGGCGGCGTCCTTCAGCAGGAAGAGCGCGAAGAGGCCGAGCGCCACCGGGGCGGAGAAGAGCCCCAGCCACTCGACACAGGCCGCGAGCAGCAGGGCCGCCGCGAACCAGCCCGGGATCTGGAAGACCAGGTAGCGAGCCAGCGTCCCCACGCGGACCGAGTCTACCGGGCCGCTCCGCGCGCCGGTATCCTGGCGCGGGATGGGGAGGCCTCCGCGGCGCCGCTACGCGCTCCAGCAGCCGGAGCTCGACCAGCTCGTGGAGCAGCTGGTGGAGCGTGCGCAGGAGGAGTTCGGCGAGGCGCCGGGCTCGGAGTTCGTGCGCCAGGTCGTCGTCACCGCCCTGCGCCTGCTGCGCGACCGCGCCTATCCCGGCGATATCAAGCTCATCAACAGCTCGCTCAAGGAGCTGCGCCACGCGCTGCGCGTCTTCGCTCCCTACAAGCACGTGCGAAAGGTCACGGTCTTCGGGAGCGCCCGCACGCGTGCCGACCACCCGGACTGGCAGCAGGCCTTCGCCTTCTCCGAGCGCATGGCGCGCGAAGGCTGGATGACCATCACCGGAGCCGGGCCGGGCATCATGCGGGCGGCCAACGGGGGCGCCGGCCGCAGCGCGTCCTTCGGCGTCAACATCCGCCTCCCCTACGAGCAGGAGGCCAACGAGGTCATCGCCGGCGACAGCAAGCTCGTGAACTTCCGCTACTTCTTCACGCGCAAGGTCGTCTTCGTGAAGGAGTCTCACGCCATCGCGCTCTTTCCGGGGGGCTTCGGCACCCACGACGAGGGCTTCGAGGCCCTCACGCTGGTGCAGACCGGGAAGAGCCAGATCCTCCCCATCGTCTTCGTGGACGCGCCGGGGGGGAGCTACTGGCGCGACTGGGAGGCCTACGTGCGGACCCACCTGCGGCAGCGCGGGCTGATCAGCGAGTCCGACCTCGCGCTCTTCAAGGTGACCGACGACGTCGATGCTGCCGTCCAGGAGGTGCTGACCTTCTACAACAACTACGACTCGAGCCGCTACGTGGACGACCTGCTCGTGATCCGCGTGCGCCGGGCGCCGGGCCCCGAGCGCCTCGAGGCCCTGAACCGCGAGTTCGCCGACATCCTGGTCGGCGGACGCATCGAGGTGGGGAGCGCGCTCCCGCGCGAGGCCGGGGAGGCGTCCCAGCACCCGCGCGTGACGCTCGCCTTCAACCGGCGCGATGTGGGGCGGCTGCGCATGCTGGTCGATCGCCTGAACGCGCTGGTGGCCGACCACGCCCCCGCCCGGGAGGCGAGCCCGCGCGAGGTCCTGGAGGAGGTGCTCCCGCCGGAGGCCGAGCGCGCCGAGGAGGCGGAGTAGGTCGCGCCGTCGGATCGGCTCGGCGATCCCCGGCCGAGTGCGAAGCGCGCTGCGCGGTGGGAGCCGCGGGGGAGCGGATGCGACCCGGCGCGCGGCCCCGCCCCGGGGGTCGGCCGCGCGCCATCCGCCAGCAACTTCGGCGGCAACCTCCCCGGCCCGGGCGCGTCGCCCGGCCCGCGCCCGTCACCGCCCGGCTCCGGCACGCTTCCTGCTACCACCGGGCGGGCACACCGCGACCGGGTTCCTCGCGCGGGCCTGCGCTCGGCGCGCGGCCGGGTCCCGATTCGACGAGGTCATCATGATTCGACTCATCCTGCTCGCGCTCCTCCTCCTGGCTCCCGCCCCGGCGGTCCAGGCGTCCTCCGGGTCCTCGGACCGCTATTTCTCGCACTCCTCCGACAAGAGGAAGGGCCACCACGAACGCGACCACGGGAAGAAGTGGCGCCAGAGCGACGAAGACCGCAAGCAGCACGATCGCCGCGAGCGCGACGATCGGGGCCGTGGGCACGCGGTTCCGGAACCGTCCTCGGCGCTCAGCTTCGGCGCAGGCGCTGCCCTGCTCACGGTGATGCGCCGCCGAAGCCGCGCCCGCTAGTCGGTGCAGGCGCCACCGCCGCCACGCGGGTGCCCGCGGCGCTCTCCGGCTTCAGGGATTCGCCTCCGCGAGCCTTCGCTGGAGCGCGGCGACGATCTGGCGGTGCTCCGGATCGCGGACCCGGTTGGTGAGCTCGTGGGGGTCGGCGGTCTCGTCGTAGAGCTCGGCCCCGCCGTCCTCGCCTTCCCACTCGGTATAGCGCCAGCGCTCGGTCCGGATGCTGCGGCCCGCCGGGTTGGTCGTCGCGCTGAAGGCCGGGTGTTCCCATGGGGCGCTGGGGTCGCGCAGCAGCGGGAGCAGGCTCTGGCCGTGCAGGCCCGCGGGCATGGGCAGCCCCGCCAGCTCCACCAGGGTCGGATAGACGTCGACCAGCTCCACCGTGCGCGGCGAGACGCCGCCCGCCGGCACCCCGGGGCCTGCGATGACCAGGGGCACCCGCGTGCCGACCTCGTAGAGCGACCCGTGCTTCGACCACTTGCCCTTCTCGCCCAGGTGAAAGCCGTGGTCGCCCAGGAAGACGACGAGGGTCCTCTCGCGCAGCCCGAGCCGGTCCAGCGCCGAAAGCACCCGGCCCACCTGGTCGTCGGTCGCGGAGACGCAGGCGTAGTAGGCGGCCGTGGCGGCGCGCGCCTCGAGCTTCGTGATGCGCGTGTCGCCGCTCAGGAGGTCCCCGTTGCGCTGCGTGAGCGCCGCTGCGGGCACCCCGGGACCGACGGTGGGCCGGGGCGCGAAGTCGGGCGGGAGGGGCATCGCCTTCGGCTTGTAGAGGTCGAAGAACCGCTTCGGGCACAGGAAGGGCGTGTGCGGCTTCAGGAACCCCACCCCCAGGAAGAAGGGTCGGTCCCGGTATTGCTCCAGGAGCTCGATGGCCTGCGCCGCGATCCTCGCGTCGAGCAGGTTCTCGCCCTTGCCCCTCACCGGCTTCCAGGGGCGCTCGAGGTCGAACCCCCACTCGCGCGCCCCTGCGGCGCGCCTCTCCTGGAGAGCCTCCCACGACAGGCGCTCCGCGTCGCCGTCCCGGAGCCCGGGTCCCGCGTCCCAGGACGCCTCGTCCTCCACCCCTTCGTGGAAGATCTTTCCGGCGCGCAGCGCGACGTACCCGTGGCGTCGGAAGTGCTGGGGCAGGGTGACCGCCTCGGGGTCGAGGTCGCGGAAGAAGGCGGCATTGTCCAGCACGCCGGTCGCCGCCGGGTAGCGGCCCAGGAGGAGCGACACGCGAGACGGGCTGCAGAGCGGGAACTGGGCGTAGGCGCGGTCGAAGCGCACCCCGGCCGCCGCCAGCCCGTCGATGTGCGGGGACTGCACGACGGGGTTGCCGTAGCTCCCGAGCGCCGGCCGCAGGTCGTCGGCGACGAGGAAGAGGACGTTGGGCTTCGGCGCGGGGCGCGCGCAGCCGGCGAGGGCGAGGAGGGCGCCTGCGGTCGCAGCCGCGAGCGCGCCACAGGGCCTCGACGGGAAGCGCATGGCTGTGGACGGCGACGAGCGGGCGCCGGCGCTCAAGCCCCGGGCGCGGCTCGCTTCGGGCCGGCGCTCCGGGGGAAGCGCGCGGCCAGCGCGTCGATCAGCAGGCGCGCGGCCGCCTCCTGGGAGAGCGTCCCCAGGTTGAGCACGAGGTCGTAGTGGATGGGGTCGTCCGGGTGGCGCCCGAAGTGGTGGCGCAGGAACTGGAGGCGCTGGGAGTCCTCCTCCCCGAGCAGCTCGCGGGCCCGCTCCAGCGGCAGGGCCCGCTGCTTGGCCAGGTTCTCGGCGCGCACCCCGGGCGGCGCCACCACCAGCGCGCGGAGTGCCCGCTCGGGCGGCAGGATGAACGGCGAGCCGCGGCCCAGGATCACGGCGCTCCCCTGCTCGCCCAGCGACGTCACCACGCGAACCACGTGGCGCAGGTAGTCGGTCTCGGTGAACCGCTCGCTGCGGAAGCTGTCGGCCACGGAGCGGTCGATGGCGTTGCGGATGCGCTCGTCGACTCCCGCGACGAGCTGGCGGGTCAGGCCGGTGCTGCGCGCGATCCAGTCCACGATCTCGATGCCGAAGAAGGTGTAGTCGAGGGCCTCCGCCACGCGGCGGCCGAGGTCGGCGGCTCCGGCGCCGGGAAGGCGGGAGAGCGCGATGCAGGGCCGCGGCGGAACGTCGGAGCTGGCCCGGTGCCCGAGCGCCCAGCGGCGCATCTGCCGATCGACGAGCTCCTCGATGGACCTGGCCATGGCCCTCCTCGCCTCCCCGCCGGCCTCCGCCGGCGACCGCCCTCCCAGCGTCCTCCCCGGCCCCACCAGTCTACCGCTTCGCGATCGGCCCCGGGCGCCCGGTATCCTCTGGCCTCTGGAGGTCCCCATGAGTTCGCCCGCCCGCAGTCCCTCCGATCTCGCGCCGCATCCCCTGGAGCCGCTCCGCGCCGAGGAGATCTCGCGCGCCGCGAAGATCGTGCGCGAGAGCGGCCGCGTCGGCGAGCGGGTGCGCTTCTGCCAGCTGACGCTCCTCGAGCCGGGCAAGCCGGAGCTGCGGGCCTTCGAGGAGGGCGGGACCCGGCCGGAGCGCCGGGCGCGGGCGGTGCTCTACGACCGGCACGGCCCCGGGGGCTGCGTCGCGGCCGTGTCCCTCGACGCGGGCAAGCTCCTGTCCTTCGAGCGCGTGGGCGAGGGCCAGGTGTCGCTCTCGTTTCTCGACCTGATGCGCGCGATCCAGCTGGTGCGCGCGCACCCGGACTGGCAGGCCGCCATGCGCCGCCGCGGCCTCGAGGACCTGTCGCGGGTGCAGATCGATCCCTGGGTGACCGGCGGCTTCGAGCCCGAGGGTCGGGCGGGCCACCGCCTGCTTCGCGCGCTCTCCTACCGGCGCGACAGCAAGGCGGACAACGGCTACGCCCGGCCCGTCGAGGGGGTGATCGCCTTCGTCGACCTCACCCGGAACGAGGTGGTCCGGGTCGACGACCACGGCGTGGTGCCCTTCCCGCCGGAGCCCGGGAACTACGACGCGGGGAGCGTGGGCCCGCTGCGCGCGGACCTGCGCCCCCTCGAGATCCGCCAGCCCGAGGGGCCGAGCTTCCAGGTGGAGGGCTCGGAGGTTCGCTGGCAGAAGTGGCGCTTCCGGGTCTCGCTGCACCCGATCCACGGCCTCGTGCTCCACACGGTGACCTACCGCGACGGGGGGCGCGAGCGCAAGATCCTGCACCGCGCGGCCCTGGCCGAGATGGTGGTGCCCTACGGCGATCCGGGTCCCATGCACGATTGGAAGAGCGTCTTCGACGCCGGCGAGATGGGGATCGGGCAGATGACCAACTCCCTCACGCTGGGCTGCGATTGCGTGGGAGAGATCCACTACCTGGACGCCACCCTGTGTCGCCCCGACGGCGCGCCCTTCGCGATCCGGAACGCCATCTGCCTGCACGAGGAGGACAGCGGGATCCTGTGGAAGCACGTGGATCTCCACGCTGGCACCACCGAGGTGCGCCGCTCCCGCCGGCTCGTCGTGAGCTCGATCCACACGGTCGGGAACTACGAGTACGGCTTCTACTGGTACTTCACCCTGGACGGGACGATCCAGCTCGAGGTGAAGCTCACCGGCATCCTCCAGACCTCCGCCGTGCGGCCGGGAGAGGAGCCCGAGTGCGCACCGCTCGTGGCCCCGCAGCTCGCGGCGCCCGTGCACCAGCATCTCTTCAACGTGCGCCTCGACTTCGACCTCGACGGCGAGGGCAACTCGGTCTACGAGGTGGACCTCGAGCCGCTGCCGGAGGAGCGCAACCCGGCCGGCAACGCCTTCGCCGCGCGGAGCCGGCTGCTGGCCCGGGAGTCGCAGGCCCGGCGCGACGCCGCCCCCGAGCGCGGGCGCCACTGGCGGGTCGTGAACCCCGGCGTGCGCAACCGCCTGGGCCAGCCCGTGGGCTACCGGCTCGTGCCCGCGAGCCCGAGCGCCGCCCCGCGCCTCCTGGCGCTCCCGGGCTCCAGCGTGGCGCGCCGCGCCGCCTTCGCCACCCACAACCTCTGGGTCACGGCCTACGACCCGGCGGAGCTCGCCGCCGCCGGCGACCACCCGAACCAGCACCCGGGCGGCGCCGGGCTCCCGGCCTTCTCCGCCGCCGACCGCCCGCTCGAGGACCGCGACATCGTGCTCTGGTACAGCTTCGGCGTGAGCCACGTGCCCCGCCCCGAGGACTGGCCGGTCATGCCCGTCGAGTACACGGGCTTCCTGCTCCAGCCCGTGGGCTTCTTCGAGCGCAACCCGGCCCTGGACGTCCCGCCGGCGGCCCGCGCCTGCCACGCGACCTGAGGGCGCCTCAGGGACGCGGCTCGGGCTCGTCCTCCAGGGCCGCCACGTCGAGGGCGATGCCCCGCGTCTCGGGCACGGCCCACAGGAAGATCGCGATGGCCGGCAGCAGCGCGGCGGGGGCGAGCGCGCTGATGGCCGCCTCGAGGCTTCCGAGGGCCAGGGAGAGCGCGCTCACCCCGAAGTTGGCGAGGCTCCCGGCCACGGCGTCGGCGGCGCGGGCCCAGCCGGTGTAGGTCGCGCGCAGATGGGTCGGGAAGACCTCCGTGTCGACCAGCCGGTCGCCCACGTTGAAGGCGTTCAGGGCGATCTGGCTCAGCGCGAAGGCCCCCGCCAGCGCCGCGAGGGGGAGAGCGCCCGAGCCCACCGGGATCCAGTAGAAGGCGATCCCCGAGCCCACGGCGACCCCGGAGGCCAGCACCACCGTCGGACGCCGCCCCCAGACGCGGACGAGCCGCGCGCCCAGCGGGATGCCGAGCAGGCCCAGGAGCGTTCCTCCCAGCAGGAAGCCCGCCGCCAGACCCGGCGCGAGCCCCAGCTGCGACACCGCGTGGTGGTAGGTCCAGGAGAGCGTGGCGATGATCGCGGTGGCGCGCAGCGTGGCGGCCCCGAGGAGCCCCAGGGCGCGCCGCCGCAGGGGCCCGCGGAAGAGGTCGAACATGCTCGACGCGCTGGTGCGGCCCCGCTCCCGCGCGCGCGCGAAGCGCCGCGTCTCGATGACGCTCCGGCGCAGCCACGGGAGCGCCAGCACCGGCAGCGCGGCCAGGGCCCAGGCAGAGCGCCAGCTCCCGGTCGCGTGCACGAGGCCCGCCATGGCGAGCAGGCCCAGGTTGGCGCCGATCATGCTGGCGAGGCCGAACCACGCCTGGGCGCGGGGCCGGCCGGTCTCGGAGGCCTCCTCGCTGATCACGACCGGGACGAGCCCGAAGAGCGTGCGCACCAGCGCCGTGAGCGCGATCTGCGCCAGCGCGAAGGCGGCGGCGGCGGGGGCGAGCGCGGTGGCCAGCGCCAGGGGCGGGAGCCCGGCGCAGGCCCAGAGCAGCACCTTGCGGCGGCCGCGCCGGTCGGCCTCCCGCGTGAGGAGCAGCGTCCCGAAGCCCCCGAGCTGGACCAGGCCCATCAGGAACGCGATGCCGCTGTCGTCGAGGCCGAACTCCTCCTTCACGTGGGGGCGCTGGACGCCGTCCAGGCTCTGGAGGAAGAAGGTGTAGCCGGCCAGCGTGAGGAGGACCGGGAGCTGCGCGCGCAGGGGATCGAGGGACGCCATGGGGGCCGCAGCATAGGTGCTTCGCGCGGCGCCGCGCCAAGGGGGCCCCGCGGTCGGGCGTGCGGCCCGCCCCGCCGCCTCGGCTATGGTGGCGGCGTGCCGCTGCGCGCCGTCCTCTTCGACCTCTTCGACACGCTGGTGGACCTGCGCTTCGAGGACCTGCCGCGCGTCGAGGTCGGGGGCCGGAGGCTCCCGGCCTCGCTCCTCCGCCTGCACGAGATCGCCGCCGCGCGCGCGCCCGGCCCGGCGCCCGTCGGCTTCGAGGCCTTCGCGGAGGCCCTGGTCGAGACCGACCGGAGCTTCGAGGAGTCGCACTTCCGGGTGAATCGCGAGCTCCCCACCCGGGAGCGCTTCGCGGCGGTGGCGAGCCGGCTGGGCCTCGAGGACCCGGAGCTCCCGGAGCTCCTGACCCGCACGCACATGGCGTTCTTCCGCGAGCAGGCCAGCGCACCCGGGCACCACCGCGGGCTGCTGGCGGACCTCCGCCGGGAGCTGCGCCTGGGCCTGTGCTCGAACTTCAGCCACGCGGAGACCGCGCACCGGATCCTGGCGGAGACCGGCCTCGCCCCCCACCTGGCGAGCGTCGCGATCTCCGAGTCGGTGGGCATCCGCAAGCCGGGCCGCGAGATCTTCGAGGCGGTCCTCCGCGGCCTGGCCGTCGCCCCCGGGGAGGCGCTGCACGTGGGCGACAGCCTGCGCGCGGACGTGGCGGGGGCCGCTGCCCTCGGGATCCGCACGGTCTGGATCACGCGCCGCGTGCCCGATCCCGAGCGGGCCCTGCGCGAGCACGCGGGCCCGCCGCCCGACTGGCAGATCCGCGACCTCGCCGAGCTGCCGCGGGTGCTGGAGGAGGCCTCGACGACGAGCCTCCCTGGACTCGACACCTAGCCGGTCGCGCGCCGGGCGATCGCCCGCAGCAGGCCGGCGAAGATCCAGGCGTGGAGCGGGGCGAGGGCCCGCCAGTAGAGGCGCCCCGCGAGGCCGGAGGGGTCGAAGAGGGCGGTCTGGGTGATGCAGGAGCCGCCGCCCGCCGGGTCGGGCTCCACCTGGAACTCGAGCCAGGCGCGCCCCGGGAGCCTCATCTCCGCCTCGAGGCGCAGGAGGCGGCCGGGCTCGCAGGCCTCCACGCGCCAGAAGTCCAGGGCGTCGCCGGGGCGCAGGTGCTGGGGGTCCGGGCGCTCGCGGCGCATGCCGACGCCCCCGAGGCAGAGGTCGATCGCGCCGCGCAGGCGCCAGAGGAGGTCGGCGTGGTACCAGCCGCTCTCGCCGCCGATCTGCTCGATGGGGCGGAAGGCGCGCTCGGGCGGCACCGGGACGCGCGCGCGGCGCGCGTCCCGGAGGCGCGGGCCCGGGGGGCGACCTCCGGGGCGCCGGTCCGGGGCCCCCGCGGAAACGGCGTCGGACCAGCGCGTGCGCGGGGCGGCCTCGTCCTCCCGGGCCAGCGCGCGGGCGATGGCCTCGGAGACGCCGCGCGGCTTCACCGGAAAGCGCTCCAGGGCCCGGGGGTCGCGCACGACGGTGGGGTTGCGCACGCCCTCGATCAGGTGGCGCCCGATGCGCCGGTAGACGGGGGTCACGAGGGCGAGCCACAGGCTCGAGAGGCGCGGCGTCAGCACCGGCACGGCCAGGAAGCGGCGGCGCAGGCCGCGCTGGCGCGCGAGCTCGCGCATGAGGTCGCCGTAGGACACCACGTCGGCGCCGCCGATCTCGAAGATCTCGCTGCCGGCGAGCGGCGCGTCCAGGGCGGCCTCCAGGTAGGCGATCACGTCCTCGATGGCGATGGGCTGGGTCCCGGTGCGGGTCCAGCGCGGCGTGATCATGACGGGGAGCCGGCTCACCAGGCTCTTGATCAGCTCGAAGGAGAGGCTTCCGGAGCCGAGGATGATGGAGGCGCGGAATTCGAGGGTCGGGACGCCGGAGCCGCGCAGGATCCGGCCCACCTCCTGGCGGCTGGCCAGGTGCGGGGAGAGATCGGGGCCCTCGCCGAGGCCCCCCAGGTAGACGATGCGGCCGACGCCGCAGGCGGCCGCCGCGTCGGCGAAGGCCTGCGCGCCCCGGCGCTCCTCCTCCCAGAGCTCGCCGCCTCCGCCCATGGCGTGGACCAGGTAGTAGGCGACCTCCACGCCGGAAAGGGCGGCGCGCAGGGCCGCGGGGTCGCGCACGTCGCCCGCCACCACCTCCGTGGAGGTCGCGACGCGCGGGCGCAGGAACTCGGGGCGCCGGGCCAGGCAGCGCAGCGCGACCCCGCGCCGCTCGAGCACCGGCAGCAGGCGGCCCCCCACGTAGCCCGTGGCCCCCGTGAGGAGCACCCGCGGCCCACGCGCGCCGGTGGCCCGGCTCATCCGGAGCGGGTCCATGAGCTCCCTCACACGCGGTTGCGGAGCATGAGCTCCTTGGGGTGCGGCTCGAGGTAGTGCTGGTCGCGCAGCCAGGCCACGTCGAAGCGCCGCACGCTGTGGCGGATCAGGGTGAGCGGCACCACCAGCGGCACGAGGCCCCGGCGGTAGTCCTCGATCAGGGCCAGGAGCTCCTGCTTCGAGGCCGGGTCGAGCGCCGTGCGGAAGAAGCCCAGCACGTGGTGCATGACGTTCACGTGGCGGCGCCGAGTCGCGTGCAGCCCCAGCGCCGCCATGAAGCCCTCCTCGTAGCGCCGGCGCAGCGCGGCGCGGGGCAGGGCCTTCGCCTCCCCCACCAGGCGCCCGAGCTCCGCGTAGGCCTTCGGCGCGTGGGACATGATCTGGAGCTTGTGGGCCGTGTGGAAGCGCACCAGGTCGCCGCGGCTCCAGCGCGGGCGGAAGAGCGAGCGCAGCCTGCGGTAGGCGAAGAGCCGCTCGATGAAGCTCTCGCGCAGCACCGGGTCGTTCAGGCGCCCCTCCTCCTCCACGGGGAGCTCCGGGAAGGCGCGGGTCAGGACCTCGGCGAAGAGGCCGCGGCCCTTCTTCTCGGGCGTGCCCCTGCCCCTTCCGGGGTAGACGCGCACCCGCAGCAGGCCGCAGCTCGGCGAGTCCTTCTTCAGCACGTAGCCGCAGAGGTCGAGCGGGGCGAGCTCGCGGACCCGGCGATCCGCGTACGCGCGCATGGCCCTCGTGTGGTCGGTCCCGCTCCGCTCCGCCAGCAGGCGGACGTCCTCGCCGTCGCCCACGAGGCGGACCGTCTCGCGCGGGACCCCCATTCCCATCTCCAGCTCCGGGCAGACCGGGACCCACTCCACGAAGGGGCCGAGCCCGTCGGTGAGGAAGCGGTCGCGCTTGTGGCCGCCGTCGTAGCGCACGGGCTTGCCGAGCAGACACGAGGAGATCCCGATCCGGATCGGCTCGTCCCTCACCGCGCCACCCTCGCGCCAGCGGGGGACCGGCGCCCGCCCGGGCCCCGGGCGCCCGCCGCCTGCCGCGCGGCCGCGAAGCGGCGCAGCGCTCGCGCCCGCGCCTCTCCGTGGTCGACGAGGGGGTCCGGGTAGGAGGGCGCGAGCTCCTTGCACTCCCAGGGCCGGTGGATGCGCCGGGCCGGGAGATCGCGCAGCTCGGGCACGAAGCGCCGCACGTAGGCCCCGTCGGGGTCGAAGCGCTCGCCCTGGGACGTCGGGTTGAAGATCCGGAACCAGGGCTGGGCGTCGGTGCCGGTGGAGGCCGACCATTGCCAGCCCCCGTTGTTGCTGGCCGGGTCGCCGTCCACGAGGCGCTGGTAGAAGAAGCGCTCGCCCCGCCGCCAGTCGATCAGCAGGTCCTTGGTGAGGAAGCTCGCGGTGATCATGCGCACGCGGTTGTGGATCCAGCCGGTGGCGGCGAGCTGCCGCATCCCCGCGTCGACGAGGGGACTGCCCGTGCGCCCCTCGCACCAGGCGGCGAAGCCCTCTTCGTCGTCCTCCCAGGCGAGGTCCTCGAGCTCCCGCCGGTAGGACTCGCGCGCCACGCGCGGGTGCTCCTCCAGGATCGCGCTGTAGAACTCGCGCCAGAGGAGCTCGTCCAGCCAGACCCGGGCGCCGCGGCGCGCGCCGGCGTCCCCGCAGGCCCGCTCCAGGGCCCCCGCGACGCAGTCGCGGATCGAGATCGCGCCGAAGCGCAGGTAGGGCGAGAGCCGCGAGGTCCCGTCCGCGGCCGGGAAGTCGCGCCGGTCCGCGTAGTCGCGGATCGGGTCGCCGAGGAAGGCGCGCAGGCGGCGCCGGGCCGCCGCCTCGCCGCCGGTCGGAAGCACCGCCCGGTCGCCGCCGAAGCCGAGCTCCTCGGCGGTCGGGAGGCGCGCGGAGGGGGTTCGGGGGATCGGCCGCGGGAGCCGCGGCGCCCGCTCCGGGAGCTGCGGCTCCCGGTCGAAGCGGGCCCGCCAGGCCTTCCGATAGGGCGTGTACACGGAGTAGGGACGCCCGCTCGCGCTCAGCACCTCGCCGCTCTCGAAGACCACCCGGTCCTTGCAGGTGAGGACCCGCGCGCCCTGCCTCTCGAGGGCCGCCTGCACGCGCCGGTCCCGGCGGCGCGCGAAAGGGCTCGGGTCGCGGTTCCAGGCCACCCAGTCCGCGCGGCACTCGCGCGCCAGCCGCGGGATCTCCCGCTCCGGGCGCCCGCGCCGGAGCACGAGCCGGGAGCCCCGCCGCGCGAGCTCGCTGGCCAGCCGCTCGAGGCAGTCGAGCAGGAAGCGCACGCGCGGGGCGCCGGTGCGCTCGCTCGCCAGGAGCCCCTCGTCCAGCACGAAGACCGGCGCGAGTTCGTCCACGCGGGACGCCAGCGCGGCCAGGCCCCGGTTGTCCCGCAGCCGCAGGTCGCTCCGGAACCAGAAGACGCCTCGCACGCCGCCGCCTCCCCGCGGCTCAGGCGCGGCCGGGCGGGGTCACCCCGCAGTCGCCGGCGCCGCGGGCGACGCCGGCGCGCCCGGTCCCGCGCAGGCGGTTGCGGGCGAAGATGGCACAGGCCGCGGCGAAGATCCGCGCGAGGAGGGGCCCGCGCCACGGGGCGGGGAGCCCGCCCCGCCCCGTGGCGCGGGGGCGCCGGAAGACCTCGGGGACCGTCGCGAGGGGGCCGGGGGCCATGGCCGGAGCTTGACAGGCCGGGGCGATCTGTCAATGTTTTGTCTATGTTCGTCGCGGGAAGGGCATGACGCGCCGGAGCGCGCCCGCCGCCGCCTACTCCCTGGGCGCCGTGGTGCACCTCACGGGGCTCTCGGCCCACGCGATCCGGGCCTGGGAGCGCCGCTACGGCGCGGTCCGGCCCCGGCGCAGCCCCGGCGGCAGCCGACGCTTCAGCGACGCCGAGGTGGCGCGCCTGCTCCAGCTGCGCGCCGCCACCGAGGCGGGCCACCGGATCAGCGATCTGGCGCTCCTCGGGGACGCGGCTCTCGAGCGCCTGGTCGCGCGCTCGGCGCCGCCCCCTCCCGCCGCCCCCTCCCTCGATGCCCTGCGGGCCGCCGCGGACCGCCTGGATGCCGCCGAGCTCGAGCGCCAGCTGTCCGTGCAGTTCGCGGCGCTGGGGCCGGCGGCCTTCGCGCGCGAAGTGGCCGCGCCGCTGTTGCGCGCCCTGGGGGAGGGCTGGGAGCGCGGAAGCGTCTCGATCGCCTCGGAGCACATGGCCAGCGCGCTGGTGCGGAGCCTCCTCGGGGCGGCGCTGCGCGCGCCGGCGCACCCCGACGGGGCGCCTGGGCTGCTCCTCGCCACGCCCGCGGGCGAACGCCACGAGCTCGGGCTCCTGACCGCGGCCATCGACGCCCTCGCGGCGGGCGCCGACGCCCTCTATCTGGGGCCGGACCTGCCGGCGGAGGAGGTGGCCCGGGCGGCGCACCGGCTCGCGCCCGCTGCCGTGGCCCTGAGCGTCGTCTGCCTGCCCCGGGGCGCCGTGCGCCGCTACCTGGCCGAGCTGCGCCGGCGCCTGCCCGCCCCCGTGGAGGTCTGGGTGGGGGGACCGGCGAGCCCGGCCGGCGCCTCCGGCCTGCCCGGCGTGGAGCGCGTGGAGGAGCGGGCCGAGCTCGCGGGCCGCCTGGCGCGCCTGCGCGCCCGCCCCGGGCGCAGCACGGAACTAGACAAAACCTATACAATCGACCCCGCCGCCGGCGGGGTCTCCCCATGAGGCGGCGCGCGGCTCCGCTCCGGGCGCTCGGCCTCGCGGGGCCCGCGGCGGCGGAACGCGAGATCGAGGGTGTCGCCGCCCTCTACGAGGACGTCGAGCCGGGAGACCGCTACGCCCTCACCTACCTGCCCGGCGTGGGCACCGAGCTCTCGCGCAACGGGGTGCCCAGGGGCCGGGTCGGGGGTGCCGCCTTCGCCGCGGCGCTCTTCGCGATCTGGCTCGGCGACCACCCGATCGACGGCGGGCTCAAGGCCGATCTCCTCGGGCTCTGAGGGCCGGGATCGGCGCGTCAGGCCCTCCCGAAGCCCTCCCGGGCCACGAGCCTCGCGACCCGGGCGCGCACCTCGTCGCGGATCTCGCGCACCCGCTCCGGGGGCTGGCCCTGGGGATCGGGCAGGGGCCAGTCGTCGCGGCGCAGCCCCGGAACGAGCGGGCACTCGTCGCCGCAGCCCATGGTCACGAGCAGCGCGGCCCCGGCGGCGAGCTCGGCGGTGAGGAGCCGGGGTCTCGCCGCCCCGAGGTCGATGCCCACCTCGCGCATCGCCTCGACGACCTCGGGATGCACGCGGGGGGCCGGGCGGGTGCCCGCGGAGACCGCCTGCGCGATCGCGGGGTCCGCCAGCCGGCTGAAGAAGCCGGCGGCCATCTGGGAGCGGCCCGCGTTGTGGACGCAGGCGAAGACCACCGTCTTCACGAGATCTCCTCCCCGCTGCCCTCGACGCGGGGTGCGAGCGCCGGGGGCGCGCTCCTCGACCCTGCGGGGAGCAGCCAGCCCCAGAGGAGGGCGGCGGCGCCGGCCCCCGCGAGCTCGGCCGCGAGGAAGCCCGGGACGTCGGCGGGACGGATGCCGGCGAAGGTGTCGGTGGCTGCCCGCGCCAGCGTCACGGCGGGGTTCGCGAACGAGGTCGACGCCGTGAACCAGAAGGCGCCGGTGATGTAGGCCCCCACGGCGATCGCCACGCTGCCCGAGCGCAGGCGCAGGGTCCCGCAGATCACCGAGACCAGCCCGAAGGTGGCGACGAACTCGCTGAAGGCCTGCGCCGGTCCCGAGCGCGCCCGCGCGGAGGTCGAGAAGAGCGGCTCTTCGAACATCACGTGCGCCGCGAGGACGCCCGCGAAGGCGCCGGCCACCTGGGCGGCGAGGTAGCCCGCGATCTCGTGCCAACGCGAGTCGCCGAGAGCGGCATCCACCAGGGTGACGGCCGGATTCAGGTGCGCGCCGGAGATCGGTCCGAACGCCAGGATCAGCGCCACGAGCGCCGCTCCCGTGGCAATGGCGTTGGCGAGGAGGGCCATGGCGAGATTGCCGCCGGCGAGGCGCACCCCCAGGATTCCGGACCCCACGATCGCCGCGAGGAGCAGCGCCGTGCCGACGCCTTCGGCGGCCATCCGCCGGCCGAGGCTCGGGCGGGGTGCCCCGACGCTCGGCGAGGTGCCGCTCTCGCGTCGGAAGCTCACGGACAGGCCCCCGGTCCCCGCACCCGGAGCAGCCTCTCCACGTCCCGCCGCAGCACGCTGCGCTGCGCGAAGGCGACCAGCTCGCGAAGCTGGCGCTCGCAGCCGGGATCGGTCTGGGGCGCGAGGCTGTAGTAGACCCAGTTGCCCTCGCGCCGAGCCTCCACCACGCCCGCGCTGCGGAGCACCCCGAGCTGGCGCGAGGCGTTGGGCTGGGAGAGCCCGAGCGCCTCCTGGAGATGGCAGACGCAGAGCTCACCGTGGGAGAGGAGCGCGACCATCCGGAGCCGGGTCTCGTCGCCCAGCGCGCGGAAGAGGCGCGAGACCGGCCGGACGTCGAGGGCCGCGCTGCACCTCCCCACGACATACGAATATCGTCATGTCGTGGGGGCCGCCAGCGCCGGCGCCGCCGGGGCCAGCGAGAGCGCCGCCCCGTCCCAGCGCAGCAGGGCATCGGAGCGGCGCACGCGCTCCCAGGCGAAGTCGGCGAGGAGCTCGCGGGGGCGGGCCGGCGCGGGCGCCCCGCGCAGACCCGCGGCGAAGGCCAGGAAGCCGCAGAGCGCCTCGGGCGCGCTGTGCGCGGCGAGCTCGCGCCAGCCGACCGCGCCGTGGAGCTTGGCGAGCTTGCCGCCGCTCTCCTCGAGGAGCAGCAGGTGGTGTCGGTAGGCGGGGATCGGGAGCCCGAGCCGGTGCTGGAGCACCTGGTGGATCGCCGTCGAAGAGGCCAGGTCGCGGCCGCGCACCACCCGCGTGATCCCGCCCGCGGCGTCGTCCACCACCACGGCCAGGTGGTAGGCGAAGGCGCCGTCGCCGCGCCGCAGCACCGGGTCGCCCATGGCGCGGTCCGGCTCCTGGGCGAGGTCGAGGCCGCCCTCGTCCCGCGGCGCCACGCGGCCCGGGGCAAGCCGCAGGCGCAGCGCCTCGCGGCAGGAGCGCCAGCCACGGGCCGGGAGCGCGCGCCCGCGGCAGGTCCCGGCGTAGCGCCAGCCCCCGTCGGCGGCGCGCGTGCCGGAGCTCCGCACCGCGGCGCGGCTGCAACCGCACGGGTAGAGCAGACCCTGCTCCGCCAATCGGTCGAGGGCCCCGGCGTGGCGCGACGCATGCTCGCTCTGGAGCTCCTCGGCGTCCCAGTCCAGGCCCAGCCAGGCGAGCGCTGCGCGCATCTCCCGGGCCAGGGCCGGCGTGCAGCGCGTGGGATCCACGTCCTCCAGGCGGAGCGTCAGGTGGGCGCCGCGGCTGCGCGCGTCGAGCCAGCAGAGGAGCGCCGCGAGGAGCGTCCCCGGGTGGGCGGGGCCCGAGGGCGTGGGCGCGAAGCGGCCGCGCATCTTCTCAGCGGGCTCGGCCTTCCGGGGCCCCGAAGTCCACGAAGATGGGGGACGACCAGGCGCGCTCGCCCTCGGGTGCCAGGCAGTCGTCGCGCGGGTCGGTGCGGAAGTCGCCGTAGCAGGGGTCCACCGATTCGCAGCGGCCCGCCGCGTCGAGCCGGCAGCGCAGGTCCGCCGCGTTCACCATGGGCGTCGGCTCCTGCACCGCGCGCGCGTAGTAGACCGCGTCCCGCGCTGCCGCCGGGTAGCCCTCGTCGGCGAGCTCGACGCGGCAGCCGGCCGGATCCGGCGGGCACTCGAAGCGGCGCCAGGGATCCTCGATGAGCGCCGCCACCGGCTCGCCGGGGACCCGCTGCGGGCGGATCCGCACCACCTCGATCCGCGCGATCCTCCGGCGCTGGTCGCCGGGGTGATCGCACTCGCCCCGGCACAGGCGCTCGAGGCGCGCGGCGGAGAGCCCGCCCGCGGCGGCGGGCGGGCAGCCCGGGCGCTGCTCGAAGGCCCCGGCGGCGCGCACGGCGAAGCGCGGGCTCTCGGCCATGCGCAGCTCGGAGCCCATGGGCGCGGGGGGGCCGCCGCCCGGCGGGTTCAGGAGCTCGAACCAGAGCAGGATGCGGTCGCCCGACGTCGCATACACCTCGCGGCGTCGCAACGCCTCGAAGATCGAGACCCGGTCCCGCCCCGCGGCGTGCACGGCCACCAGCCCGCCCGTGTGGAAGAAGGACATCTGGCGCTCGGTCTCCGCGAGCTGGAAGCCCGCGCGCCCACGCGTGGCCTCCGCGGGGGAGAGGGAGGCCGGGGCCGGCGCGCGCGTATCGGCGAAGGGGTTGGGAAGCTCGGGGGCGGGGCGGCCCGCGGCCTCGGTGAGAAGCCGCCGGTCGCGCTCCTTGTAGCCGTTGCCGGGTCGCGCGCTGTGGTTGTCGCTCGAGGCGATGAAGCCGAAGCGGAAGCGCTGGCGCGCGCCGCCGTCTGCGAAGCGGGTGAGGGCGAGGGCGTGCTGCGCCGATCCCCCGGGCCGGTAGTTGAAGGCGGGGAGGAAGCAGTCGCGACACTGGCCGGCGTCGAGCCAGTCCGCGGCGCTGGCGCCCGGCACCGTGAGGAAGCCGGTGCTCCCGGCCGCGGCGGCGAAGTGGCTCCGCGCCTGGCCGGCGCGCGCCTCGCACTCGGCGGGGCCGGAGCCGGCGGCGAGGCAGCGCCCGCGCACGATCTCGCCGGCCCGCCAGCAGCTCGGGAGGTAGTCCGGCCGCGGCTCGGGGCAGACCGGGCGCCCCTCGCCGTCGCGCCCGACCTCGCGCCAGCCGCGGTGCTCCTCGGAGCTCCCGTGCCCGGAGAAGATCTCGAAGAGGCGCTGGCGGGCCGGGTCGTGGCCCGGGAGCTGCGCCGCGAGGCTCGAGCCCGGCGGCGTGTAGAAGCCCCAGGCGTTCCCGTGCGGGATCACCAGGGCCGGCAATCCCCAGTCGTCGAGCTTCGCGAAGAGCTCCTCGGGCGTGGCGGTGGACTCGTGGCAGTCCGGCGGGAGCTCGCGCACCGGAACCCCGTCGGGGCAGCGGGGCACCGCCTCCCGCTCGGCGAAGCTGCGCAGCAGGTCGTGGTACTCCTGGCGCGAGCCGCCCGGGGCGCCGAGCGCCAGGGCCACGCGCTGGGCGAAGGGCGGGCCGAAGTCGTCCTGGGGCGCCAGCGTCCCCGGCACCGGGCGCGCCGCGATGGGGCGGGTCGGGATCTCGCCCGCGCCGGTGCCGAGCAGCACCACGTTCTTGTGCCCGTAGTGGTTCTCCGGCGCGCTGCCGACCTGCGACCACTCCCAGCCCAGGAAGGCCACCAGGTCCGGGCTCGCCGGGTCCCCGGCCAGCGCGTTGCAGCGCCGCACGGAATCGACGGTCTCGGACCACTGGGCGGGGGTGAGCCCCTCGGCGTGGTCGTTGATGGACCAGAAGTCGAGCGCCGCGCAATGGCGCGCGTAGTCGCAGGCGTCGGCGGGCGGATGGGCGCCCTCGCCGCCCAGCAGGGGCAGGCTCAGGACGAAGGCGTCGGGCGAGAAGGTGGTGTGGACGTGGAGGTCGCCGAAGAGGATCTGGCGCGCGCCGGGCGCGCCGAGGTCCGCCGCCGCCCGGGCCTGCGCCGCGCTCCGCTCGGCCAGGGCCGCCGGCGGGAGCGCCGCCCCCTCGATCAGCCCGGCCCCGCGCCGCGCGCCGAGCCAGCCGCGGCTGGCGCCGTAGAGCGCGAGCCCCAGCGCCAGCAGCGCCAGCGCCGCCAGCGCCGCGAGGGCCCGCCCCGAGCCGCGTCGCCCTGCGCCGCCCGAGCCCTGCGCCCCGCGCTCCGACACCGGTGCCCCGCTGCGCGGGAGGGCTCAGTCCAGCCGCTCGAGGATCGTCGAGATCCCCATGCCCGCGCCGATGCACTGGGTGGCGAGGCCGTAGCGCGTGCGGCTGCGGCGCAGCTCCATGGCCACGGTGGTGACCAGGCGCGCGCCGGTGGCGCCCAGCGGGTGGCCGATGGCGATCGATCCCCCGTTCACGTTGACCCGCTCGAGCGGGATCCCGAGCTCGCGGCAGGAGGGAATCACCTGGGCGGCGAAGGCCTCGTTGAACTCGACCCGATCGATCTCTTCGGCGCGGATCCCCGCCTGCCGGAGCGCGCGCTTCGTCGAGACGATGGGACCGATGCCCATGAGCTGCGGCTTGACGCCGCCCACCGCCATCCCCACCACCCGCGCCAGCGGCGTGAGGCGCAGCTCGCGGGCCTTCTCCTCGCTCATGAGGAGCGCCGCGGCGGCGCCGTCGTTGGTCGGACACGAGTTCCCGGCGGTGATCACGATCTCCTTCCCGCCGTGGCTCATGACCCCGCGCAGGGGACCCAGCGCCGCGAGCTTCTCCGGGGTCGTGTCGGGCCGGATGCACTCGTCGCGGTCGAACTTGACCGTCGGGCCCGTCTCCCCCTCCACCCAGTTGCCGTCCTCGTCGTAGACCGGATCCTCCACCTCGAGGGCCAGCACCTCGTCCTGGTAGATCCCGGCCTCGTAGGCCCGGTGCGTCCTCTGCTGGCTCTCGGCGGCGAAGCGGTCGAGCTCCTGGCGCGCGAGGCCGTAGACCTCCGCCACGTTCTGGGCGGTCTGGAGCATGCTGAGGACGGGCGGCGAATCCAGGATGTACTCCGGGAAGGGCACCGAGAAGTACTCCTCGTGGTCGGGCGCCGGGCGGCGCTGCGCCTCGGTCATCTGGAGCAGGCGCGTGTTGAAGCGGGTGACGCGGGTGTCCTTGCCGAACTCCCCGGAGAGGGAGCGGCCCATGCGCTCGATCCCGAGGGCGATCCCGCAGTCGATGTGGCCGAGCTGGATCGCCATGGCGATGCGCTGGAAGGTCTCGAGGCTCGAGCCGCACTGGCGGTTGCTGATGAAGTTGCAGGTCTCGAAGGGGAGCCCCGCCAGGCGCGAGACCGCCGAGAGCAGGGTGAACTCGCCGCGGCCGCCCACGTTCCCGAGGCCCACGTCCTCGACCGCGTGGTCCTTCACGCGCGGGTTGCGGTCGAGGAGCGCGCGCAGCACCTGCGCCCCGAGCTCGTCGAGGCGGGTGGCCACGAGCTTGCCGCGGCCGCCGCGCGCGAAGGGGCTGCGCAGTCCATCGACGAGGACGACGCTCTTCACCTGCATGGGCACCTCTCTCCCGGCGCGCCTTCCTCCGGGAGGTGGCGCGCGTGCGGATCGGGGGACGGGCTCCGCCGCGCGAGCCCGAGCGACCCATAGCACGTCGCCAACGCCGGGGCCCGCGGAGGACCCGCGCTTCCGCGCCCGCCGCGGGGCTGCGATTTGACACCCTCGTCGGGGTCATGGTGGAATCCACGCGAGAGACGGGGGGAGGTCCTCGGGCAGTTCCCATGGGCTCGCTGAGGCCTGGCAAGGGTCGCCGGAAGCGGCGACTCGCGACCTCGCTCTGCGCCGCGGCCTTCGCGACTGCCCCGGGCTGCGCGCCCCGGGACGCCGACCGCGACGGAGTCCTGGACCGCGCGGACAACTGCACCCGGGTCGCGAACCCGGACCAGTCGGACGCGGACCTCGACGGCTTCGGAGACGGCTGCGACGCCGACTACGACCAGGACGGAGCCACCGGCGCAGGGGACTTCCGCCTGCTCCGCGCGGCCTTCGGCGCGCTCTCGATCGACGCCCGCTACCCGCTGGCCCTCGATCACGACGCGAATGGCTCCGTCGATGGGGAGGACTTCCGCGAGTTCCGCCGGCGCTTCGGGCGCCCCCCGGGCCCCTCCGGCCTCGCCTGCGCCGGCCGGGTCCCCTGCGCCCCGGCCTCCGCGGAGCCCCTCCCCAACCTCGTGCTCATCATCAGCGACGACCAGGGCTACCGGGACTTCGGCTTCATGGGCTCGCCGGTGGTGAGGACGCCGCACCTCGACGCGCTCGCCCGCGAGGGGGCCGTCTTCCGGACGGGCTACGCCACCGAGAGCGTCTGTCGCCCGGCGATGCGCTCGCTCCTCACCGGGCTCTACCCGCACCAGTGGACGGATCGGGTGGGCGCGCTCCGCGAGCGCTCCCGCGAGCGCGCGCCGAGGCGCGCGGCCGAGCGGGCCTCCCAGCGCGCCGCCGAGCGCGCCGCGAAGGGCGGGCGGCGCGCCCGACGGCGCGGGGCCGACGCCGAGGCGCCGCGCGCGCCGGCCCGGCCGCGCGGATTCCAGCGCGCCGAGTGGGAGGAGGTCCTCGAGTTCCAGACGCTTCCGAGGCTCCTGGCCCAGCGCGGCTACGCGAGCTTCCAGGCCGGGAAGTACTGGGAGGGGACCTTCGACCTGGCGGGCTTCGACCAGGGGACGGCGGCGGTCCTGGACCGGAGCCACGTCGGGGGGCAGTACGGCGGTCGGCCTGCGGGGATCGGGCGGACGTCCCTGGAGCCCATCTTCCAGTTCCTGGAGCAGCAGGCCCATCGCCCCTTCCTGCTCTGGTTCGCCCCCCTGCTCCCGCACCTCCCCCACGACGCGCCCGCGGAGTACCTCGAGCCCTACCAGGGCCTCGGGCTCCCGGCTCCGGTCGAGCAGTACTACGCGAACATCACGCGGCTCGACGCCGTGGTGGGGCTCCTCCTCGCGAAGCTGGAGGAGCTCGGGCTGCGCGAGCGCACGCTCGTGGCGTTCACCGTGGACAACGGCTGGGAACAGCCGCAGACCGCGCTCGAGGACTGGCGCGAGGGCCTCGGCGGGCCCAGGGGGAAGGGGACGCTCAGCGAGCTCGGCTTTCGCACGCCGATCGTCCTCTCCTGGCCCGGCCGCGTGCCGCCGGGCGTCGTCTTCGACCAGCCCGTGTCCTCCGTCGACCTCTTCGCGACGCTCCTCGCGTACGCCGGGATCCGCGCGGACCCGCACCGGGACGGCTGGGATCTGCGGCCGCTGATCGAGGGACGGGACCCGAGCGCCGTGCGAGCCCGGATCGCGGGAAGGAGGGGGTCCACGGCGCTGTTCCTGCGGGACGCGAGGTGGCACTACGTCTACCACCTCCCCTACAACGCCGTGCTCTACGACGTGCAGCAGGATCCCGACGAGACGACCGACGTGAGCGACGCGTTTCCCGAGCTCGAGGCGGAGCTCCGCGCCCGGACCCTGGAGGAGCTGGACCGGCACGCCCGGCAGATCGCCCGCTGAGTGCAGGCCCGAAGGGCGCGCAGCGAGCCGCAGGCGAGCGGAGGTCGGGGGAATCGCCGACAGGGTCTCCGGGTGGACGATCCCTTCTCAGCCCCTGGGTGGCCGGGCGGGGCGCGCCGGGGCCGCCGCCGCGGGTGTAGAATGCGAGGCCGGCGGTTCCGAGGGGAGCAGGATGCCGAACATCCGCTGGCTGATCGCGCTGATCAGCCTCGTGCATCGCGCGGTCTACCGCGCCTCGGGCGGCCGCCTGGGGCAGAGCCTGGGCCGCGGCCGCCGCATGCTGCTCCTCACGACCCGCGGCCGCCGCAGCGGCCGCCCGCGCGTGACGCCCCTCCTCTATGTCCCCGACGGCCAGCGCTGGATCGTGGTCGGCTCGAACGGCGGCGACGACCGCCACCCGGCCTGGTGGCTGAACCTCCGGCAGGAGCCCGAGGCGCGCATCCAGGTCGGGCGCGAGGAGCTCGCGGTGCGCGGGCGCGCGGCGGACCCCGCCGAGCGCGCGCGGCTGTGGCCGGAGCTGGTGGCGGCCTACCGCCCCTACGAGGATTATCGGCGCCGCACCGAACGGGAGATCCCCGTCGTGATCCTGGAGCGCGCCGAGGCGAGGAGCCAGGCATGAGTGCGAGCAAGAGCGCGGGCCGGAACCGCCAGTGGCGGCTCGCGGCGCGGCCGGTGGGCATGGTGCAGGAGTCGGACTTCGAGCTCCGCGAGGAGCCGGTGCCGGCGCCCCCCGCCGGCGGCTTCCTGGTGCGCAACCTCATGCTGGCCTTCGACCCGGCCATGCGCGCCTGGATGGAGGACCGGCCGAGCTACATCCCGCCGGTGGCGCTCGGCGAGGTGATGCGCGGCAGCAGCGTGGGCCAGGTGGTGGCGTCGGAGCATCCGGGCTTCGGGGTGGGGGATCTGGTGCAGGGCCTGCTCGGCTGGCAGGACTACGCCGCCCTGGGCCCCGGCGCGCCGCTCGTCTCGAAGCTCCCGAAGGGAACCTCCCCCCGCGAGGCCCTCGGCGTGCTCGGCACCACCGGGGTCACGGCCTACTTCGGCCTCCTCGACCTGGGGCGCCCGCGCGCCGGGGAGACCGTGGTGGTCTCGGGCGCCGCCGGGGCCACGGGCTCGGTGGCGGCGCAGATCGCGAAGATCGAGGGCTGTCGGGTGGTCGGGATCGCGGGCGGGCCGGCCAAGTGCGCCTGGCTCCTGGAAGAGGCCGGGCTCGACGCCGCCATCGACTACAAGGGCGAGGACGTGGGGCAGCGGCTCGGCGAGCTCTGCCCGAAGGGCATCGACGTCTACTTCGACAACGTGGGGGGCCCGATCCTCGATGCGGTGCTGGCGCGCATCGCGCTGCGCGCCCGCGTGGTGCTGTGCGGCGGGATCTCGCGCTACAACGAGGAGCGCCCCTCTCCGGGCCCCGCCAACTACCTGAACCTGGTGATCCAGCGGGCGCGCATGGAGGGCTTCATCGTGCTCGACTACGCGCCGCGCTTCGGCGAGGCCGTGGCGCGCCTCGCGCAGTGGCTGGCGGAGGGAAGGCTCGTCTACCGCGTGGACGTGGAGCAGGGGCTCGAGCACGCGCCGCGGACCTTCCTGCGCCTCTTCCGCGGCGAGAACCTCGGCCGCCAGCTCCTCGAGATCGCCGCCCCGCCGCTCTAGGTGCAGGCCGGAAGGCTCGGGCGGGGCCTGGCCCTGGGCTGGGTCGTGCTCTCGATCGGCGCCTGGCTCTGGCTGCGCGGCCCGGGCCCGCCCGATCTCCTCTACCTGCCGGCGGCCGCCGATCTCGCGCTCGAGGCGGCCGCGCCGGGCGAGCGGCGCGGGCCGGCGGAGCTCGCCCGGCTGCTCGCCGCGGGGCTCGTCCCGCCGCTCGCCTACCTCGCGGTCGGGCTCTGGACCCTGCGCGGTCTCGGGCTCGCGGCCCGGGGCTCGGAGAGGTTGGCGATGGCCTTCCTGCTCGGCACCGGGAGCGCCTCCCTCGCGATCCTCGCCCTGCGCTGGGCCGGGCTCCCGATCCCGCTCGCGGCCCTCGCCGCCGTGGCCCTGGCCGGACTTCCGGCGCTCCGGCCCTCGCGCGCGCCCGGCGCGCGGCACTCCGGGACCGCTCCCGCCGCGGCGGGAGCGGGCGCCCGCTTGCTCGACGCCGCGGCCCTCGCGCTCTCGGCGCTGGTGCTCCTCGCCGCCCTCGGGCCCGAGGTCTCCTGGGACGGGCTCGCCTACCACCTGCCCGTGGCGCGGGCCTTCGCGGAGGGGCCGATCCGCGCGCTCCCGGGGGTCCTCGACGGCGAGTTCCGCCTGGGCATCGACCTGCTCTACGTCCCCGCGCTCGCCGCCGGCGCGCCCGACGCGGCGGCCACCAGCTCGGCGGGCTTCGCCCTGGCGATCGCGGCCCTGCTGCGCGCCGAGGCGGCGCGCCGCGCCTCGCCGGTCGCCGGGTCCTTCGCGGGGCTCCTGGCGCTCGGCACGCCCCTCGTGCTCGAGCTCGCGCCCACCGCCTACGTGGACCTCGGCGTCGGGGCCTACGGCTTCCTGGCGCTGCTCGCGGCCGAGCGCTTCGCGCGCGCCGGCGACCCGCGCGAGCTCGCCCTCTCGGCCCTCGCCGCGGGCTTCGCGGCCAATGCCAAGCTCCACGGGGCGCTGGTGGCGCCGGCGGCGCTCGCCATCCTGCTCCTGGGAGGGCGGCGGCCCCGCGCGCGGGAGCTCGCGGCCTGGCTTCTCGCCGTCGCCGCCCTCACCCTGCCCTGGCTCGCCAAGGCCTGGCTCACCACCGGAAACCCCTTTTTCCCCTTCCTCGGCGAATGGCTCGGGACCGGTCCGACCAGCGACCTGCACCTGCGCCTGCGCCGCCAGCGCCTGCGCCTCGACGTGCCGCTCCCGCCGGGCCCGGGGGCGCTCGCGGCCTACCTCCGGATCCTGGCCTTCGGGCGCGAGCCCTTCGCGGGAGGCCACCTGGGGCCCCTGCCGCTGGCCCTGGCGCCCCTGGCCCTGGGCCGCCTCGCGCGCCCGGCGCGGGCGCTCGCCGCCTGCTGCGCGGCCTTCTTCGCCCTCCAGCTGGCCTTCGCCCCGGCGCTCCGCTTCGGCACTCCCTGGCTGCCGTTCCTGGGCCTGGCCGCCGCCTGCGGCGGCCGGGTCCTCGCGCGCTCCGGCCGCCCGGGGCGCGCGCTCGTGACCCTCCTCTGTGTCGGAGTCGCGGCCCTCCAGGGCCAGGCGGCGCTGCGCGCCTACGCGCCCCGCCTTTCCGCCCTCGCCGCTCCGCGCCCCTACGAGCGCGCGGTCTGGCCCAGCCAGGAGTCCCTGCGGCGCATGGTGGCGCGGGGGACCCCGGTGGTGGGGATCCTGATGGGGGCGGTCTTGTGGATGCCGCAGCCCGTCTACGCGCTCCACTGGGAGCTGAACGGCGAGATCTTCCTGGAGCGCGACCCGCCGGAGCGCACGCTCGAGGTCCTGCGCCGGCGCGGCGTGCGCTCCCTCGTGTTTCCGGTCGCGACGCCGCTGCCCGCCGATGGGAGCGTGCGGCAGCCTGCGATCGACGCCTGGCTCGCGAGCGGGCGCGCCCGCCTGCGGCGCGACGTCGAGCCCCTGCCCGGCTGGCCCGGCCGGGTCTGGGTGCTCCTCGAGCTCCTCTGAGCCGCACCGCGCCGCCGGCCCCAGGCCGTCGCCTACACTGCCTCTCGTCCTGCCGCTGCGAGAGGGGGATGCCATGGCGAGCGACGGACCCGGCGACGCGAGGGGAGGCGGGCTTTCGGCCACCCACCAGGTGGCGAACCAGCCGCCGCCGCTCCAGGACAGCGACCTCCTCCTCGGCGACGCGGCGCTGCGCGAGGGGCTCTTGCGCGAGGGCGCCGGCTGGGCCGAGGCCTCCGTGCGCGCCTTCGGCCTCGCGCTCGGGAGCGAGCGCACGCTGCGCTGGGGGGAGGAGGCCAACGCGAGCCCGCCGCGGCTGCGGGCCTTCGACCGCTTCGGGAACCGGATCGACGAGGTGGAGTTCCACCCGGCCTGGCACGAGCTCCTGCGCCTCGCCATGGCCCACGAGGTGCACAACCTCCCCTGGCGGAGCCCGCGGCCGGGCGCCCACGTGGCGCGCCTCGCCAAGCACTACCTCCAGGCCCAGGTGGAGGCCGGGGTCGGCTGCCCCCTCACCATGACCTTCGCGGCGCTCCCGGCCCTGCGCCACCAGCCCGAGATCGCCCGCGAGTGGGAGCCGCGGCTCCTCGGCACCGAGTACGACCCGCGCCTCGTGCCCGCCGGCCAGAAGCGCGCCGTGCTCCTCGGCATGGCCATGACCGAGAAGCAGGGCGGGAGCGACGTGCGCGCCAACAGCACCCGGGCGCGGCCCCTCTCGCGCCCGGGTCCCGGCGAGCCCTACGAGCTCGTGGGCCACAAGTGGTTCTGCTCGGCGCCCATGTGCGACGCCTTCCTGACCCTGGCCCAGGCGGAGCGGGGCCTCTCCTGCTTCCTGGTGCCGCGCTTCCGGCCCGATGGCCGCCGCAACCCCTTCGAGCTCCAGCGCCTGAAGGACAAGCTCGGGAACCGCTCCAACGCCTCCAGCGAGGTCGAGTACCGCGGCACCTGGGCGCGCCTCCTGGGCGAGGAGGGCCGCGGCGTGCGCACCATCCTCGACATGGTGCACCACACGCGGCTCGACTGCGTGAGCGGGAGCGCGGGGCTCATGCGCCAGGCGCTGGCCCAGGCCGTGCACCACGCCCGCCATCGGGCGGCCTTCGGGCGCCGGCTCTCCGAGCAGCCGCTCATGCGCGCGGTGCTGGCGGACCTGGCCCTGGAGGTGGAGGCGGCGACCGCTCTCGCCCTGCGCCTGGCCCGGGCCTTCGACCGCGCCGACGAGGACCCGGGCGAGCGCGCCTTCGCGCGCATCGCCACCGCGCTGGGCAAGTACTGGGTCTGCAAGCGCGCGCCCTCCATGATCGCCGAGGCCATGGAGTGCCTGGGCGGGAACGGCTACGTGGAGGAGTCGATCCTGCCGCGGCTCTACCGGGAGGCCCCGGTGAACGCCATCTGGGAGGGCTCGGGCAACGTGATCTGCCTGGACGTGCTGCGCGCCATGGAGCGCGAGCCCGGGAGCCTGCCCGCGCTCCTGGGCGAGATCCGGCTCGCCCGCGGCGCGGACCGGCGCCTCGATGCCTGGCTCGCCGGCCTCGAGGGAGAGCTCGCGGGGGGCGCGGAGGGGGAGGCGCGCGCCCGGCGCACGGTGGAGCGGCTGGCCGTCGCCCTCGAGGCCTCGCTGCTCCTGCGCGGCGCGCCGGCGGCGGTGGCCGACGCCTTCTGCGCCAGCCGCCTCGGCGCGGGCGCCGGCCTGCTCTTCGGCGCGCTGCCCCCGGGCCTGGCGCTCGACGAGATCGTGGCCCGGGCGCTTCCCTAGGTCCGGCGCAGGCTCGCCATCCGCCGAAAGAGCTCGAGGGGAGGGGTCGGCGCGCCGCCGCCGCGGAACTCCCGGTAGAGGGTGTCGACGTTCACGGCGATGCGGTCGGAGTCGCGCCAGCGACCGAAGCGGCCCGGGTCGATGTCCCGCGCGGCCTCCTCCGCCCCGAGGCCCGCGTCGAAGCGCGCGCGGGCCTCGTCGCGCAGCCAGACCAGGTACTCGCGCACGGTCCGGGCCCCCGAGCGATCGGTGAGCGGGCCGTGGCCCGGGACCACCACCTCCACGTCCATGGCCTCGATCCTCTCGCAGGCGCGGATCCAGTTGCCCACCGGACCCTGCCACAGGATGGGGGTGCCCTCGATGAAGAGGATGTCGCCGGTGAAGACGGCGCGGTCGTCCTCGGAGTGGACGAGGACGTCGCCGCGCGTGTGGGCGGGGCCCACCTCGAGCAGCCGCACGCGCTTGCCGCCCACGCGCAGCAGGAGCTCTCCCGCGAAGGTCCGCGTCGGGAGCACGAGCTCGATCCCCGCGAATTCGAAGGCGGCGAAGGCGCGCCGGAAGTACTCCCCCGCCGGCCCGAGCTCCCCGGCGCGCTCGAGGAGGAGCGCCATCCGGGTGGGGGTCACCTCGCCCATCTCCTCCGCGCAGGCGCGGGAGGCGATGATCTCGGCGCCGCGCACGAGCGAGTTCCCGTAGCAGTGGTCGCCGTTCGCGTGGGTGTTCACGAGGGCGTCGATCCGCTCGGCCGCGCGGGTCGCGGCGCGCATCTCGGCCAGCATGGCGGCCGTGAGCCGCAGGTCGAAGAGCGTGTCCACCAGGAGCGAGGCCGGGCCGTCGGTCACCAGGCCCGCATTGCTCCAGCCCCAGGAGCCGTCGGGCTGGAGCCAGGCGAAGGTGCCCGCGGCGATCTCGTGGAGCCCCCTTCGGTACTGCCAGCTCCTCGCCAACCGGCCGCGTCCTCCCGGGTTGCCCGCGCACTCTACCACCGGGGCGGGTCCGCCCGGGCGCGGGCGCCGCGGCGCCCGGTTGGCGCCGGCCGGGCGCGCGCTCCACACTGCGCCCGTGCGGGCCGCCCTCGGAGTCCTGGCCGGCCTCCTCTTCCTGGCGGCACTCTTCTACGTCACGCTGGCCGAGACCGGCGTGCGCTGCGAGGTCTGCCTCGACTTCGGCGGGGGGAGCGCCTGCCGCAGCGGCGAGGGCCCCGACCGGGAGGCGGCCATCCGGAGCGCCGTCACCACCGCCTGCGCCGTGCTCGCGCGCGGCGTCACCCAGAGCATGGCCTGCGACCGCGCCCCGCCGCGCAGCGTCCGCTGCCGCTAGCCGCGAGCCCGAAGGCGGCGTCGCCCGCAGGGCTGCGGTCCTGAAGATCCCGCCGCTCCCGGCCGATAGGACCCGGGCGCCCGCGCTGCGGGCGCCCGGAGGGGGAGTTGGGGCCGCCTGCGACGGTGGTGCTGGTGCACGGGGCCTTTCACGGCGCCTGGTGCTGGTCGCGCGTGGTGGCGGGGCTCGAGGCCCAGGGCGTCCCGGCCCTGGCGCTCGACCTCCCGGGCCACGGCGCCAGCCCCTGCGCCCTGGCCGGCCTTCCCGAGGACGCCGCCTGGCTGCGCGCCCGCCTCGAGGCCAGCCGCGAGCCCGTCGTCCTCTGCGGCCACAGCTACGGCGGCTGCGTCATCACCGAGGCGGCGGAGTCCGCGGGGCCCGTGCGCCACCTGGTCTACCTGGCCGCCGTCGCCCCGGACGCCGGCGAGGCCCTGGGCGACGCCCTCCCGCCGGAGGTCACGGCGCGCATGGCCGCGGCGCTCCGGCCCAACGCGGACGGAAGCGTGAGCATCGACCCGGCGCGCGCGCGCGAGCTCTTCTACCAGGACTGCGACGCCGATCTCGCGCGCTGGGCCGTGGGCCGGCTCGGCCCCCAGCGCCCCGAGAGCCTGCTCGCGCCGGTGAGCCGCGCCGCCTGGCGCGAGATCGAGTCGACCTACGTGGTCTGCGAGCGGGACGGGGCCATCGACGCCTCGGCCCAGCGGCGCCTGGCCCGGCGCTGCGGCCGACGGCTCTCCTGGCCCACCAGCCACTCCCCCATGCTGAGCCAGCCCGCGCGCGTGGTGGAGCTCCTGGCCGGGCTGGCGCGGGAGGTGGCGGCGAAGGCGGAGCGGGGCTAGAAGTCCCGCCCATGCGCACCGCCCCGCTCGCCGCGGCCCTGGCCGCGCTGCTCCTCTCCAGCGGCTGCCTCACGGTCGGCTGGACCTTCCCGACCCAGAAGGTCTCGAGCCTCGCGATCGGCACCACGACGCGCGAACAGGTGCGCCGCACCTTCGGCGAGCCCTATCGCGTGGGCATCGAGGACGGGCAGCCCACCTGGACCTACCTCCACTACCGCTACTCGGCTCTCGGCCCCACCCGGACGCGCGACCTCGTCGTGCGCTTCGACAAGGGCGGCGTGGTGAGCTCCTACACCTTCAACACCACCGAGCCCGGCGACCTCTGAGGGGAGGAATCGCCCTCACGAAGGGCGGCGAACCCACAGGGTGTAGGGCCCGAACTCCCGGTCGCGCCTGAAGAGGGACTCCGTCAACGCCTCGAAGCGCGGGTCCGCGGCCGCTCCGATGGCGAGTCGGCGGCGAACGAGACACGGCGCCGGCGACTCCCCGAGGGCTCTCGCGATCGCCGTCACCCGGTCCTCGGACAGGGCCCGCAGATCGCGGGAGACGAGGTCGAGCGTCGGCGGCGCCTGTCCGGTCCAGAAGTAGAGGCTGTTCGATCCGGGCACCGAGACGAAGCTGGTGCAGCGCGCGCGCAGCGTCGCCACGAGGGACCGGAGGGCGGCCGCGGTGGGCCCCCACGCGCGCATCCGCTCGCTCCCGGGGAGGTCGAGGGGCGCCCACTCCCTGGACCCGTAGACCGCGCTCCAGCGCCTCGCCTCGGCGGCTGCCGCGAAGAGGATCGCCGCGAGGACGAGGAAGGCGACGGCGGCCTGCGCCCTCCGACGGCGGGCGGCCGGCAGCGTGGAGGCGAGGGAGGCGGCTGCGTCGCCCAGGCCGACCAGCGCGCACAGGAGCGCGGCGAGGGTGGCGCACTGGATCTGCGAGCCCGCCACCGGATACACCTGCAGGGGCTGGAGCACCGCCAGCCAGACCAGAACGAGGCGGGGGAACTGGCGGGGCCAAGGCCGAGGACCCGCGCGATCGGGGAGCAGGATCAGCCACGCGAACGGAGTGACGCCGCTCAGGATCTCCAGCGGATCGGGGCGCAGGACCACGCCCAGACCGAGCAGGAGCTTTCCCCCCGTGACGAGCGGGATCGCCGACGCACCCATCCCGGCGCGGCGCGCGCCGAAACCGACGAGCAGCACAGACGCGCCGCCGCCCGCCGCCGCGGCCAGCCACGACCAGCCGGGCAGCGCTCGCGGCAGCGCGAAATACCCGGCCAGGTCCAGCGGGAAGACGACGAGGCAGTCGAAGATCGCCGCCGCCGAGCTCCCGAGGGCGAGGGGAAAGAGCGCGCCGGCCAGGATCCCGGCGGCCCCCGTCGCGAGGAATCCGAGCAGATGAGCGGTGCGCAGCTCCCCGCCTCCCTGTCGGAGCGAGGGCCCGGAGAGGGCCACGATCCAGGCCGATGCCAGCCAGGCGAGGCGCGTGACCCAGGCCTCCTCGAGGCTGTCGCGCATCAGACCCCAGGGCAGGAGGACGACCGCTGCGAGCGCCCCGCTGCGGAGGAACGCCGCCGCCCGCGCTCCCCGGATCGAGGACAAGAGCGCCATCGCGACGGCGATCCCGGCCAGCGCGCCCACGTTGACCTTGACCAGGAGGATCCCGGCGACCAGCAGCGCGAGCCCCGCGACCGCTCGCCCCGGGCCGCGGCCGGGCCGCGCTCCCAGCGGCAGCGCGGCCACGAGCAGGGTGGCCAGCTCCTGCGGATGCCCGGGCTCGTTCACCGCGGGGGTCAGGTACGCGGTGGCGACGAAGAGGACGCCGGCCCCGACCACGGCGCTCCGCGTCAGCCACCCGACCAGCCAGGCGGCCAGCGCCGCCGTGGCGAGGCGAAAGCAGAGTGCGGTGAGCCTCACCGCGTCGTGCGTGAGCGGCAGGCCGAGCGGCCCGTGGAGCAGCCACTTCTCGAGGAAGTAGAGGGGCCCGTAGTAGACGCGGACCTCGTCGTAGAGCCGATGGCCGTCGAGGAGGTGCCGGACGGCCAGCATCAGGTAGCCCTCGTCGTCGTGAGGCGGGAAGGACACGAACTCCTGGAACCAGGCTGCGGCAGCGGCGAGGAGGGCGATCCCGAGGGTCGCGACGGCGAGCCCGATCCGGCCCAGGCGCTTCATTCCGGGCGCGGAGGTCGCGGCAGGAAGGCGCTCGTGCGGCGCGCGTACTCCGCGTAGCCCGGGCGGCGCTTCCCGATGTCGCGCTCGAGGAGCGCGACCCCCGAGACGCGCAGGAGGAGGAAGGTCAGGAGCAGGGGCCCTGCGGCGGTGAAGACCCCGCCGGGCACCGGGAGCGCGATCGCGTAGAGCCCCCACCAGACGAGGAAGTCCCCGAAGTAGTTCGGGTGGCGCGTGAAACGCCAGAGGCCCCGGTCCATCACGCGCCCGGCGCTGGCCGGGTCGGCCTTGAAGCGGGCGAGCTGCCAGTCGCCCACGCACTCGAAGAACATCCCCACCGCGAAGAGCCCGAGGCCCAGCGCGTCCAGGGGCCCGAGCCCCCCCGCCGGCCGCAGCAGCGCGAGCTGCACCGGCAGCGAGACGACCCACTGGAGGAGCCCCTGGAGCAGGAAGACGCTCCCGAGGCTCTGCCACGCGAAGTGCCGCCCGGCCCGCGCGCGGAGCGCCCGGTAGCGGAAGTCCTCTCCCGCGCCCCAGCTCCGCCACAGGAGCCAGGCCCCGAGGCGCAGGCCCCAGAGCGAGACGAGCCAGAGCACGAGGCTCCTGCGCGCCGGGTCGCCGTCCGGGAAGAGCCAGGCCGCGGCCCAGCCGATCCAGGCGAGGCCCGGCCCCCACCAGAGGTCGACGACGCTGGCGTCGCGCCGGGCGAGGCTCAGGAGCCAGAGCGCCAGCATGGGCAGGAGCGCGAGGCCGAGGGTCGTGGCGAGGTCGAGGGCCAGGGTCATCGCGGATCCTCCCGGCTCGCGCGCGCGAGATGGCGGCGCAGGAGCTTCCCGCCGGGGCCGCGCGGGAGCGCCGGCACGAAGGTGAAGCGCACGGGCAGTTTGTAGCCGGCGAGGCGCGCGCGGCAGAAGGCGAGGAGCTCGTCCGGGGCCGGCGGCTCGCCCTCCACCACGAGCCAGGCGGCGGGGCGGCTCCCGTAATCGGGGTCCGGCACGCCGGCGACGCCGGCCTCGCGCACGGCCGGGTGCTCGAGGAGCGCGGCCTCGACCTCGGCCGGGTAGACGTTCTCGCCGCCCGAGACCACGAGGTCGCTGCGGCGGTCGAGGACGCGGAGCCAGCCCCGCGCGTCGAGGCGCCCCAGGTCGCCGCTGTGCAGCCAGCCGCCGCGCAGCGCCGCGGCGCTCTCCTCCGGGCGGCCCAGGTAGCCGCGCATCAGGCCGGGGCCCCGCACCAGGATCTCGCCCGCCTCGCCGGGCGCGGCCTCGCTCCCGTCCTCGCGGGCGATGCGCAGCGCGATTCCGGGCAGGGGCTCGAGCCCGGCGCCCTCGGGCCCGTGGGCCTCGCCCGGGCGCCGCGTCGCCACCTGGGAGCAGGCCTCCGTGAGGCCGTAGGTCGGGGCCACGGGGAGGCCGCGCTCGCGCGCTCTCTCGAGGAGCGCGGCGGGCGCCGGCGCGCCGCCCAGCAAGAGGCAGCGCAGCGCAGCGGGCGCCGGCTGCGGGCCGCGCGCCTCGAGCAGGCGCGCCAGCATGGTGGGGACGAGGGAGATCCCGGTGGCGCGCTCCGCGTCGAGGGCCCGGCTCACGGCGCTGGCGTCGAAGCGCTCGTGGAGGAGCACCGTGGTGCCGGCGAGGAGGCTTCGCACCAGGATCGAGAGCCCCCCCACGTGGTAGAGGGGGAGGCAGGCGAGCCAGCGCGCCCCCGCCGCGCGGCCCAGGTGCCGGGCCGAGGCGGCGGCGCTGGCCGCGAAGCTCCCGGCGGGCAGCAGCGCGCCCTTGGGGCGGCCCTCGGTTCCCGAGGTGAAGAGGATGGCGAGGATCGCCTCGGGATCGGGCGGCGCGGGATCCGGGAGGGGCTTCGCCTCGGCCCGGGCCAGCGCGGCGGCGGGCGCGACCCGCAGGCCCGGGAGCGCTCGCCCGAGCTCTGCGGCGATCTCCGCCAGGGCACCCGGGCCGTGCAGCAGGAGCCGCGCGCCGCTCTCGGCGAGCTGTGGTGCGAGCTCGCGCGCGGTGAGGCGCGCGTTCAGCGGGAGGAAGGCGGTGCCGCAGAGCAGCGAGGCGTGGAGCGCCAGCGCGAAGGGGAGGCCGTTTCCGAGCAGCGCGCCGAGCGGCTCGCCGGGCTCCGCGCCGAGCTCGCGCAGGGCCTGCGCCGCGCGCCGCGCGCGCAGGGCGAGCTCGGCGTAGGTGACCCTCTCTCCACCCCCTTCGAGGGCGGCCCGGTCCCCCGCGCGGCGGGCGCGCTCGAGGAGCCAGGGGAGCTCGCGCCTCACGCGGGGAGCTCGCGGGGCGGCCCTGTGGCGCAGCGCGCGAGGCGGACCGGGTCGGGCGCGCGCCCGAGGCCCGGCTCGTCGGGCAGCTCGAGCGCGCCCTCCTGGATCTCGAGCGGCGGCGCCAGGTCCTCGGCCAGGAGCTCCGCGCTGGCGAGCCCGGCGGCGGGACCCGGCGCGGGCAGCGCTGCCGCGAGCTGCGCCGCGGCGGCGATCCCGAGCGTCGAGTCCAGGCCCGAGGTCACGACCACCGCGACGCCCGCCTCGGCGGCGCGCCGGGCCACGCGCAGGGCCGGGGCGAGGCCGCCCAGGGGAGCCAGCTTCAGCACCAGGAGATCGGCGGCGCGGCGCGCCAGGATCGCGTCGGCGGCCGCCTCGCCCGCCACCGACTCGTCCGCGGCGATCCGCACGGGCGAGGCCGCGCGCAGGCGAGCCAGCGCGGCGAGGTCGCCCGCCGCGACGGGCTCCTCCACGAACTCGGGCTCGAAGGCGGCGAGGGCCGCGAGGGCGGTGCGGGCCTCGGCCTCCGGCCAGGCGCCGTTGGCATCCAGGCGCAGGCGCGCGCGGGGACCCGCCGCCTCGCGCAGGGCCGCCACCCGCTCGAGGTCGAGGCCGAGGGCGCGCCCCCCGAGCTTGAGCTTCAGCGTGTGATGGCCGGCGGCGCGGGCGCGCCGCGCCGCCGCGGCAACCGCCTCCGGGGCCTCGCCCGGGACGAGGGCGGCCACGGGGATGCGCCGGCGCGGCGCGGCGGCGAGGAGCTCGGCCACGGAGCAGCCCCGCTCCCGGGCGGCGAGGTCGTGGAGCGCCGCGTCCAGCGCGGCGCGCGCGGCGGGCGCGGCGGCGCAGAGCTCCGCGATCCGCGCCAGGGCGGCCTCGAGCCCCTGGGGCCCGGCGAGGAGCAGCGCGCGCGCGCCGCGCTCGAGGGCGGCGCGACAGGCGGCGGGGGCCTCGCAGGCGAAGCCCGCGAGGGGAAGGGCCTCGCCCGCGCCCGCGAGCCCCGAGTCCGCGCCGAGGCCCAGGAGCCAGCCCTCGCGCCGGAAGAGGGGCCCGCGCGCGCTCGCCACCGGCTCGCGCAGGAGGAGGCGGAAGGCCGTCAGGCGCGCGCAGGTGATCCTCAGGACCCGCTCGCCTGCGGCTCGCTGCGCGCGCTTCGGGCCTGCACTCAAGCGAGAAGACCCAGCGAGAGGAGGAGCGAGAAGGCGAGCAGCAGCTGCGCCGTGCCGGCCAGGGCGGCGTTCAGGCGCGGCCCGTCCACCGGACCCGCCACGCTCCGCACGAGGCGGAGCGCGAGCGGCAGCGTCGCGGCCGGGAGCAGCACGAGGGCCGGCGCGCCCAGCGCGAGCCAGAGGGCCGGGAGCGCCAGGTAGGCCAGGAGCACCAACGCCGCGTACTCGAGGCGCGCGCCGCGCGGGCCCAGGCGCACGGCCAGCGTGCGCTTCCCCGCCCGGGCGTCGGTCTCGAGGTCGCGGACGTTGTTCACCACCAGGATCGCCGTGGCGAGGCAGCCCACCGGGAACGAGGCGGCGAGGGCCTCGGGCGCGAGGGTCAGCGCCTGTACGTAGTAGCTGCCGCCCACGGCCACTGCGCCGAAGAAGAGGAAGACGGTCGGATCGCCGAGGCCGTGGTAGCCGAGGGGCCAGGGGCCCGCGGTGTAGGCGAGGCCCGCGGCGATCGACAGGCAGCCGATGGCGAGGACGGGCCAGCCGCCCACCGCCACCAGATAGAGCCCCACCAGGGCGGCGGCCCCGAAGGCCGCGGCCACGCCCCGCCGCATCTCGGCCGCGCCGAGGAGCCCGAGCTGCGCAGCGCGCGGGGGCCCGATCCGATCCGCCGTGTCGGCGCCCTTCAGGCTGTCGTAGAGGTCGTTCGCGAGGTTCGCGCCGATCTGGAGCAGGAGCGCGCCCGCCAGCGCCGCCAGCGCCGGGCCCGGGCGGGCGCGGCCCTGCGCGGCGGCGAGGGCCGTTCCCACGCAGACGGGGGCCACGGCCACGGGGAGCGTGCGCGGGCGCGCGGCGAGCAGCCAGGCGCGCCAGGCCGGGCCCGCGCTCGGGGCCGCGGGCCCGCCCGCCCCGGCCCGCCCGCCTAGGGCCGCCACGGGAACCTCGAGAAGTCCGGCGGGCGCTTCTCCAGGAAGGCATCGCGGCCCTCCTGGGCCTCCTCGCTCATGTAGAAGAGGAGCGTGGCGCTCCCGGCCAGCTCCTGGAGCCCCACCTGCCCGTCGCAGTCGGCGTTCAGGGCCGCTTTCAGGCAGCGCAGGGCCAGCGGGCTGTGGGAGAGGATCTCGCGCGCCCAGGCCACGCCCGTCGCCTCGAGCTCCGAGGCGGGCACGACCTCGTTCACGAGCCCCATCGCGAGGGCCTGCTGCGCGTCGTACTGCCGGCACAGGTACCAGATCTCGCGCGCCTTCTTCTGGCCCACCACGCGCGCGAGATACGAGGCCCCGAAGCCCCCGTCGAAGCTCCCCACCCGCGGGCCCGTCTGCCCGAAGCGGGCGTTCTCCGCGGCGATCGTGAGGTCGCAGATCAGGTGCAGCACGTGGCCCCCGCCGATCGCGTAGCCCGCCACCAGGGCGATCACGGGCTTCGGGAGCGAGCGGATCAGCTTCTGGAGGTCGAGGACGTTGAGGCGCGGGACCCCGTCCTCCCCCACGTAGCCGGCGTCGCCGCGCACCCGCTGGTCGCCGCCGGAGCAGAAGGCCTCCGTCCCCTCGCCGGTGAAGAGCACGACTCCCAGCGCCGGGTCCTCGCGCACGCGCGAGAAGGCGTCGATGAGCTCGTGGATGGTGCGCGGGCGGAAGGCGTTGCGCACCTCCGGGCGGGCGATCGCGATCCGGGCGATGCCGTCGCCGGAGCTCTCGAAGCGGATGTCCTCGTAGGTCTTCACGGTCTTCCAGGCGGTGGCGCTCATGGGGTCGCGGTCCTCGTGCAGGCGTCCGGAGGCGTCTCCGGCGCGGGTCTCGGGGGGGCCTCGCGCGCCTCGACCTCGGCGAAGAAGCGCCGGGCGAGGTCCAGGAAGGCGGCGGGCTCCTCCAGGTGGGCGGCGTGGCCGGCGCCGGGGAGGCACTCGGCGCGGGCGTCGGGGAGCCGCCCCGCGAGCTCCCGGGCCAGCGCGGCGAACTTCGCGTCCTGGGCACCGGCCACGAGGCAGATGGGCACGCGCAGGCCGGGGAGGGCCGCGTGGAGCGGCGGCATGGCGCCGGTGCCGAGGCCGCGGAGGGCCTGGGCCAGCCCGTGGGCGCGCTGCGCCAGGCGCTCCGCGCGGGCGCGGGCCAGGAAGGCCGCCCCGAGCTTCTCCTGGCTCGCGAGGAGCGGCTGCGCCATCCAGCGCTCGACGAAGGCGGGGAGGCCAGAGAGCTCGATCTCCCGGGCCAGCGCCTCGTCCTCCCGGGCGCGCGCGGCCCGCGCCGCCGGATCCTCGAGGCCGGCGCTGGCACCCACGAGGAGCGCCGAGCGGACGCGCTCCGGCCGGGCCGCGCAGAAGGAGAGCGCCACGCGCCCCCCCAGCGAGTAGCCGACGAGATGCGCGCGCGGGATCCCGAGCGCGTCGAGGGCCGCGGCCAGCTGCGAGAGGCAGCGCGGGAGCGCGTAGGCGGCCGGGTCGCGGGGTGCCTCGCTCCGCCCGTGGCCCACGAGGTCGAAGGCCAGCGTGCGGTGCCAGGCGGAGAGTCCCCGGGCCACGCCCTCCATGCTGCGCGCCGAGCCCGTGAAGCCGTGCAGCACTGCGACGGGGCTTCCGGCTCCGCGCATCTCCACGTGCAGGGCCGCGCCCGGGGTCTCGATGCGGCGGACCTCCCTCACGCGAGGCCCTCCGCCGCGAGCGCCGCGCCCACCCGCGCCGCGATCTCCCGGTGGTGCGCGACGCTCCGGTCGCGATCGACGGGCACCTCGACGAGGGTCGTGCGCGGCGCCGCCAGGGCCTCCTTCAGGGACGCGCGGTAGTGCTCGAGAGAGTCCACCCGCACGTGCAGGGCCCCGAAGGCCCGGGCCACGGGCCCGAGCTCGAGGCCGTGGGGCGTGCGGAAGTGCTCCTCGAAGGCCACCTCCTCGGCGTGGGCCGCCACGGGGAGATAGGAGAAGATCCCGCCGCCGTCGTTGTTCAGGACCACGACCGCGAGGGGGATCCCGTGCCGGCGCGCCGCGAGGAGCGCCCCCACGTCGTGCAGGAGGGCCAGATCGCCGGTCAGGAGCGCGGCCGGCCCGGCGCCCGCCGCCGCCGCGCCCAGCGCGCTCGAGAGCATGCCGTCGATGCCGCTGGCGCCCCGGTGGGAGAGCACGCGGAGCGCGCGCGGCGAGGCCGGCAGGAAGGCGTCGAGGTCGCGCACCGGCATGCTGTTCGAGACGGTGAGGAGGGCCGCCTCGGGCAGGCCCGCGCCGAGCTCGCGCACGGCGCGCGGCTCGAGGAGCGCGGGCTCCTCCGCGAGCGCGGCCTCGATCGCCGCCTGGGCCGCGCGCTCCGCGGCTTCGAGATCCCGCAGCCAGTCGCCCTCCCGGCCCGGGGCGAGCCGCTCCGCCGCGGCGGCGAGGAGCGGCGCCGGGGAAAGGCGCCAGAGCTGGGAGAGCAGGTGGCTGGGATCGCTCCAGCCCGCCTCGGCTCCCAGCCAGAGCAGGTGGCGGGGCGGGTGGCGCTCGAGCCAGAGCCGGAAGGCCTTGCTGGTCGGCGCACCGCCCAGGCGCAGCACGACCTCCGGGGCGAAGCGCGCGGCGAAGCGCTCGTGGCGCAGCAGGAGGTCCGCTGCGGCGAGCAGCGGGGTGCCCGGCGCGTGGGGCCCGGAGCGCAGCTGCGAACAGGGGTCCGCCAGCACCGCCCAGCCGGCGGCGCGCGCGAAGCGCGCCACGGCGGAGCCGAGCCCGGGCCCGGCGTCCAGGGGCCCGCAGGCGAGGGCGCCGCGCGGGTGCGCGCGCGCCAGCGAGGCCAATGCCTCGACCTCCGCCTCGCCCGGGGCCGGCCGGGCTCGTCTCACCTCGGTGTAGGGACCCTCCGCGCGGCCGAAGGCGGCGAGGGGGTCCCGCGAGGCCAGGTCGGCGGGCACGTCCCCGGCGACGGCCGCCGGCTCGAGGGGCTCGCGGAAGGGGAGGTTCAGGTGCACGGGTCCCGCCGGCGCCCCGCGGCACTCGGCCCAGGCGCGGCAGGCCAGCGCGCGCGCGTAGCGCAGCAGCGCGCCGCTGGCCTCCGGGAGCGGCACCTCCGCGAACCAGCGCACGCAGCCGCCGTAGAGGCGCAGCTGGTCGATGGTCTGGCCGGCGCCCCACTCGCGCAGCTCCGGCGGACGGTCCGCGGTCAGGAGCAGGAGCGGCACCCCCGCGTGGTGCGCCTCCACGACGGCGGGGAGGAAGTTGGCTGCGGCGGTGCCGGAGGTGCAGACGAGGGCCACGGGCGCGCGCGACGCCTGGGCGAGACCCAGCGCGAAGAAGGCGGCGGAGCGCTCGTCCAGGTGGGACCAGGAGCGCAGGGTCGGCTCGGCCACCGCCGCCGCCACGAGGGGCGTCGAGCGCGAGCCCGGGCAGATGCAGACGTGGCGCAGGCCCGCCCGCGCCAGCTCCTGGAAGAGCGCCCGGGCGAAGGCGTGGGAGCGGTTCGGGGCCTCGTGGGGGGCGGCGGCGGGCATGGGCGGCCCTCAGACCTCGAGGAGCGGCGCCAGGAGGGCGCGCAGCTTGAGGCGCGTCTCGCGCAGCTCCGCCTCGGGCTCGGAGCCCGCCACGATGCCCGCGCCCGCGTAGAGGAGCGCCTCGTCGCCCCGCACCAGGGCGCAGCGCAGCGCCAGCCAGAACTCGCCGTCGCCGGAGGGGGCGACGAAGCCCAGCGGGCCCGCGTACCAGCCCCGCGCGAGCCCCTCGTGGCGCGCGAGCCAGCCCTGCGCGGCCCCGCACGGCGCGCCGGCCACCGAGGGCGCCGGGTGGAGCCGCCCCGCCAGCTCCACGGCCGAGAGGTCGCGGGCCAGCGTGCCCACGAGCGTCGTCTCGAGGTGCTGGATGGCGTCCAGGCGCAGCAGCTGCGGTGCCTCGGGGACCTCGAGCCGCGAGCAGCAGGGGGCCAGCGCCTCGCGCAGGCCGCGCACCACCACCGCGTGCTCGGCCTGCTCCTTCTTGCTCTCGAGGAGCCCGCGCGCGAGACGCGCGTCCTCCTCGGGGCTGCGCCCGCGCGGGGCGGAGCCCGCCAGCGCCGCCGCCTCGACGCAGCGGCCCGCCCGCCGCAGCAGGCGCTCGGGGCTCGCGCCGAGGAGCAGGCCCTCGGGCCGGGCCACGGCGAAGGTGGCGCAGCCCGGGTGGGCGGCGGCCAGGCCGGCCAGCTGCGCCGGCGGATCGAAGCGGCCGGCCAGGCGGACGCCGCGGGCCAGCACGACCTTCTCGAGCTCCCCCGCGCCGATCTCGCGCAGCGCGGCGGCCACGCGGGCGCGGTAGTCCGCGTCGGAGCGCAGGGCCTCGAGCCGGAACGAGGCCGGCGCGGAGCCCTCGCCGGCCACTGGCGCGGAAGGAGCCGCGAGCTCGCGCTCGAGGGCCGCGCGGCGCTCGAGGAGCGCCTCCGCCTCCCGCGCCGGATCGGCGCCGGGGGCGATCCGGCGCGCGAGGGTGAGGGAGGCCGCGCCCCCGCTGCGGGTGAAGAGCGCCTCGGGGAGCTCGAGGCGCGCGGCGGGAAAGCCCTCCCATTCCGGGGCGCTCTCGTCGGCCGGGGAGAAGGCGAAGCCGCCCACGAGGAGCGGGCCCGCCTCGCCACCGCCCGCCGCGCCCGGCGGGTGCAGGTCCGCGAAGATCGCGCGGGCGCGCTGGGCCGCCGCCTCGAAGCGGCCCGGGCCCCGCGCCTCGAGGCGCGCCACGGAGCCCAGCGCCAGGAGGGCCCGCCCCTGGGCCGGGCGCTCGAGCAGGAAGCGCTCGGCGGCGCGCGCGGCGCCGAAGGCGGCGAAGAGGTCGCGGTCCCGGCAGGGTGCGGTCCAGGCCAGGAGCTGGTCCCGACCCCGCGCGCCGGCGGCGTGCGCGGCGGCGCCGGCCGCGGCCCGGAGCGCCGCGCCCGCGGGACCCGGGGCGGAAGCCGGGGCTCCCTTCACGGCGCTCCCCGGCGCACGGCGGTCAGGAGCTGGACGGCGCCGAGGAGCAGCGCCCGCCGCCCCACCTGCTCGAAGCCCGCCTTCTCGAGCAGCGCGCGCAGCTCCGCCGGGGGCGGCAGATAGGCGGCGGAGCGCGGCAGCCAGGCGTAGGCCGCGCGGTCGGAGAGGAGCGCGCCCAGCAAGGGGACCACGCGCTCGAAGTAGAGGGCATGGCCGGCGCGGACCAGGGGGCTCGCGGGGCGGTCCACCTCGAGGAGCGCCACCCGCCCTCCCGGCGCCAGCACGCGCGCCGCCTCGGCGAAGATGGCCGGGAGCTCTGCGAAGTTGCGCAGCGCAAAGCCGCAGGTGAGCGCGTGGAAGGAGCCGTCGGGGAAGGGGAGCGCGGCGCCATCGGCCTGCACGAGCGCCGCCTCGATGCCGCGCCGGCGCGCGCCGCGCAGCATCTCGCGGGCGAAGTCCACGCCGAGGACCCGGGCGCCGCGGGCCCGCGCGAGCGCGCAGAGGTCGCCGGTGCCGCAGGCCAGGTCGAGGACGCGGTCGCCGGGGCCCACGGCCACCGTGGCGAGGGCGAGGCGCCGCCAGCGCTGGTCGAGCCCCGCGGTGAGGAGCCGGTTCATGCGGTCGTAGCGCGGTGCGATGCGGTCGAACATGGTCCGCACCAGCGCGCGCTTCTCGGCGCCGGAGGGGAGTGCCTTCAGCGCCACGAGACCTCCACCTCGAGCTGGCGCGACTCGGCGGCCGCCAGCGCCGCGGCCAGCGCGTCGCTCTCGTCGCTCCCGGCGAGCCGCTGGAGCGCGCGGTTCACGAGGGTGCGCTGGAAATGGAGCGCGACGATCCGCGTCACCTGGGGGAGGAGCTCCTGGAAGGCCGCCGTGATCGCGGCGGGATCGCCGGCGCTCCTTCCGCTGCGGCGCACGTGGCGGTCGAAGAGCTCGATGGCGGCGTCGCACACCTCTTGCACGTTGCGCGCGTGGGTCACCGCCTGCTCGAGGAGCGCCGGGAGCGGGAAGCCGGCCTCGAGGAGCGCCAGCCCCGCCCGCGCGAGCTCGACGTCGGAGGCGCCGAAGCGCTCCTCGCCCGCGAGGCGCAGCGGCTGGAGCAGGCCCGCCGCCTCGGCGCCCCGGATCAGCGCCTCGGGCACGCCGGCCTCGGCGGCGAGCTCCTCGCGGGAGAGCGTGCGCTCGCCCACGCCCTCTTCGACCAGCGCCGCGAGCAGGGACTCCTTGGTCGAGTCGGCGGGGCGGGCCTGCAGGCGCTGGATCTGCTCGAGCTTGAAGCCCTGGCGCTGGAGCGCGCGGATGCGGCGCAGCGCGATCAGGTGCTCGGCGCCGTAGACGGCGCGCCGCCCGCGCCGCGCCGGCGGCCGCAGGAGCCCGCGCGACTGGTAGAAGCGCAGCGTGTCGACGGGCAGCCCGGCGGCCGCGGCGAGCTCCTCGACCCGATACTCCATGCAGAGATTCTAAGAGTCAATACTCGAATTGTCATCTCGAAACAAAAATCATGTTTTTCAATATATTACATCGATATCGCCCTTCGCCGGGGGGCTCCCGGCGGGCGCGGCCGGGTCGCCCCCGGTGCTATGCTGGCCGCGTGAAGCCGGGCGGCGGGGCGCCCCCGAACGCTGCGCGGGCGGAGCCCCGGGGCGCGGGATCGCCGGCCGAGCGGGCCCCGCGCCGCGCGCGGCGCCTGCGCGCGGCCCTCCTCCTGCTGCTCTCGCCCTGGTACGCCTGGGACCTGGGCTCCGATCGCCTGACCCATGGAGACGAGGCCTACTGGACGGCGGCCGCCTGGCGCACCACCTCGCTCCTGCTCGCCGGCGATCTGGGGGAGGCCTGGCGCCAGGGCGCGATCACGCGCACGCCGAAGCTGGGCCTCTACCTGATCGGAGCGCCCCTCCACGGGCTCGGGGCTCCGCCGCCGCGCTTCGCCGCCTACGACTTCTACCGCTCGCCGCAGTGGAACCGGGAGCGGGGACTGCTGCCGGATCCCGCTGCGCTGCGCGCGGCGAGGCTCCCGGGCGCGCTTCTCGGCGTGCTGGCCTGCCTCTGGCTCTTCGAGCTGCTGCGCCCCGTGACCGGCCCGGGCTGGGCCTTCGCCGGCGCCCTGCTCCTGGGCCTCGATCCCCTGGCCCACCTCTCCTGCCGGCGCGCGATGCTCGATGCCCCGGCCTTCGCGTTCGGCGTCGCCGCCGCGCGCTTCACCTCCGCCGCCTGCGCGCGGCCCGAGCGCTGGGCGCCGGTCCTGCTGGCGGGCGCGGCGGCGGGCGCCGCCACGGCGAGCAAGCTCAACGCCGCCCTCGCCGTGGCCCTGCTCGGCCTCGCCCTCGGGCTCGAGGCGGCGCGCGCGCGGAGCGCCCTTCCCCTGCGGCGCGCCGCCCTGGCCGGGGCCCTGGCGCTGGCTCTCTTCGTGGCGACCGATCCGAGTCTCTACCGGGCGCCCGTCGCGGGCATCGTCGCGAGGCTCGAGCTCGGGGGCGAGCTGCAGGAGCAGCTGGAGCGGCTCGCGGCGCCCTACCCGGGCCATGCGCTCCGCTCCGTCCCCGAGCGCGCCCGGGCCGGCTTCGAGGTGCTGCTCCTCCGCCGGGGGCCCGTGGGCGCGTGGCTCGGGGTGCCCCTCGACCCGCCGCTCCTCCTCGCGGGACTCGCGACCCTCCTCGCCCGCGCGCGCCGCTGTGCGAGCGCGCGCGTGCTCCTGCTCTGGCTCGCGACGTCCGTCCTCGGCGTGCTGCTCTGGACGCCCGTGCGCTGGGAGCGCTACTTCCTCCCGGCCCTCGCCCCCCTCGTGGCCATCGAATGCAGCGGCCTCGCGCTGGGCTCGGCGTGGCTCGCGGCCCGGCTGCGCCGCGCGCGCGCGGCCGCGTGAGCGGGCGCAGACCCCGGCGGGCTCCCGGGCCTGGGGCTAGACTCGGGAGCGAGAGCCCGCCGCCGCATGCTTCCCGCCGTCCTCCTATGCTTCTTCCTGTCGGGCTTCGCGGCGCTCCTCTACGAGACGGTCTGGACCCGGCAGTTCGCCTTCGTCTTCGGGACCTCCGACCTGGCCGTCGCGACGGTGCTGGCGGGCTACATGGCCGGCCTCGCGCTGGGCGCCGCCGGCGCGGCGCGCTTCGTGGACCGCGTGCGCCGGCCGGTCCTCGCCTATGGGCTCCTCGAGCTCGGGATCGCGCTCTCGGCCCTGGCCGTGCCCTTCGCGATCCGGGCCACCACCGCCCTCTCGGTCGCGCTCTTCGGCCACCAGCCCGGGCCCCCGGAGGCGAGCTACGCCCTCGCGGGCCTGAGCCTCGCCTGCTCCTTCGCGATCCTGGTGGTCCCCACCGCGCTCATGGGGGCGACGCTCCCGCTGCTCGCGCGCCACGTGGTGCATCGCGAGGAGGAGATCGGCCCGCGCATCGGGCTCCTCTACGGCACGAACACGGTGGGCGCCGTGCTGGGCGTCCTGGTGGCGGGCTTCTGGCTGCTGCCCGAGCTCGGCATGTTCCGCACCGTGCTGGTGGGCGTCGCCGTGAACGCCGCCGTCTTCGGCCTCGCGGCGCTCCTCGCGTGGCGGGCGCCGCCGGGCGCGCCAGGCCCGGCCCCGGCGGCCGCGCTGCCCCGCGCCGTCGGCGCGCGCGCCTGGATCCTGCCCCTGATCTTCGCCTCCGGCGTGACCTCCTTCACCTACGAGGTGCTCTGGACGCGACTCCTGGGGCACGTGCTGGGCGGGAGCGTCTACGCCTTCGCCACCATGCTCGGGAGCTTCCTGCTCGGGATCGCGCTCGGAAGCGGCGCGGCGGCGCGGCTCGCGCGCTCGCCGGAGCGCGCCGCCACGGGCTTTGCCATGGCGCAGCTCGGGATCGCGGCCGCCGCCGTGGCGGCCTTCCTGGGCGTCGACGGGATCTCCGCCCTGGCCCGCGAGCTCCAGGTGAGCGGAGGATCCGGCCTGGCCTCCCAGGCCACCATCGCCGGCCTGGCCCTCCTCCCGGCGGCGCTCTTCATCGGCTCCACCTACCCCTTCGCCGTGCGCACGCTGGCGGCTCGCGAGGAGGAGGCCGGCTCCGTGAGCGCCCGCGTCTACGCCTGGAACACGGCGGGCGGGATCGCCGGCGCCGTCGGTGCGGGCTTCTTCCTGATCCCGGCCCTCGGCTACGAGAATTCGCTCGCCGCGGCCGCCGCCCTGAACCTGGCGCTCGCCGCCGCCGCGGCGCTCTGGCTCGCTCCGCGCTCCGCGCGCCCGCTGGCGGTCCCGGCCCTGCTGGGCCTGGTGACCCTCGCCTTCGCCCGGCCGCCGCTCCCCTGGTCCCTCCTCGTCACGAGCCCCCTCGACTGGACCCAGGCCCAGGCCCGCCTCGACCCCCGCGCGGCCGAGGCCATCGCGGCCAGGATCCAGGCCTTCCGCCCCGAGGAGGCGCTCTACGCCGCCGTGGGGCGGAGCGCGACGGTGCTGCTGGTCCCCGCGCCCAATGGCTTCCAGCTGCGCACGAACGGCCTGCCCGAGGCGACGATCGTGCGCCCCTCCATGCCGCGCTACGGGACCGATTGGCTCTCGTCGCTGGCGAGCCTGGCGCGGCCCGAGGGGCGCTCGATGCTTGTGATCGGCTTCGGGGGCGGCGCACTCCTCGAGGAGGTACCCGCCACCGTCGCCGCCATCGACGTGATCGAGCTCGAGCCCGAGGTGATCCAGGCGAACCGGGTCGTGGCGGATCGGCGCGCCATCGACCCGCTCGCGGACCCGAGGCTGCGGATCATCCTGAACGACGCCCGCGGCGCCCTGGTGCTCACGGAGAAGCGCTACGACCTGGTGGTCTCGCAGCCCTCGCATCCCTGGACCGCCGGCGCCTCCCACCTCTACACGAGGGAATTCTTCGAGCTCGTGCGCGAGCACCTGAACCCCGGCGGCGTCTTCCTCCAGTGGATCGACTTCGACTTCCTGGACGCGCCGCTCCTGCGCACCCTGGTCGCGACCCTGGCCGGGACCTACCCCCACGTGCGCGTGTACCACTCGAATCCGCGGGGCTCCTTCTTCTTCCTGGGCTCGGACCAGCCCTTCGGGATGGTGGATTCGGTGCGGCGCGCAGTGCGGGCCGCACCGGAGGATCTGGAGCGCGTGGGCGTCTGGGGCCCGGAGGACGTGGAGTACACCCTGGCCCTCGACGATGCCGGGGCGCGCGCCTTCTCCGCCGGTGCCCCCGAGAGCACCGACGACAGGAACCTGCTCCAGACGCGCTCGCCCCGCGTGCTCCTCTCGCCGCTCACCCACGAGCAGGCCGAGACGCTGCTGCGCGACTTCGATCCGCTGCGGAAGCTCGACCCGCGCCTCGAGCTCCCCTACCTGATGCGCCGGCTCCTGGGGGCGGACCCGGTGCGCGCCCGCCGGCTGGCCGCGACGTCGCTCTCCGCCCGGGACCGCCGGCTGGTGGAGGGCCTCGCCGCGCTCCACGACGGCCAGCCGCGCCAGGCGGTACCGATCTTCGACGCGCTGCGGCGCGAGGCGCCGGACGGGCCGGCCGCGCGGGAGGCCCGGGCGGTGCTCGCGCGCCTCTTCCGCAACCAGCTCCTGGCCGGGCAGCCGGAGGTCGCGCAGATCGCCGCCGAGATCCCCGAGCCCGGGGCGTCGGTGATCGAGGGATGGGCGCTCCAGGCCCGGGAGGACTTCGCGGGACTTCAACTCCTCGAGCCTCGCCTGGCCGCCGTCGCGCGCCAGGATCCCCTGTATGCCCACGCCATGCGCCTGCGCGTGGCCTGGCGCCGAGCGGTCGGTGCCCCCGGCCTCCTGCGGGAGAGCCTGGCCCTGCTCGACACCGAGCTCTGCGCCCTCGCGACCACCGCCGACCTCGAGCTGCGCCTGCGGGTGGCCCTCGAGGCGGGCGAGGACTTCTCCGCGCTGATCACGCTCTCGGCCCTCTACGCGACCCTCCAGAAGCACGCGGACCCGGCCGCGCTGGCGCGGGAGGCCCTGGCGGCGCTGCAGCGGCTGCGGCTCACGGGGTACGATCTGGTGCAGCGCGAGTTCCTGCGCGAGCGCTTCGCGCGGCTCGCGGCGGCACCCGCGCCGCGCAGCTCGTGAAGGGGGCGCAAGCCCGAGGGCGCGCGGCGAGCCGCAGGCGAGCGGGCCTCGCGGGAGGAGGGCGGATGGCTGCGAAGATTGCGGGGCGCGGGGAGCGCGTCGCCCGGGATGCCGATTTCTACCTGCGCCGGCACCTGCGCTTCGGCTGGTGGTCGCTCCTCGCCTTCCTCACCCTGGGCATCGCGCTCGACGCCATGCACGGCTTCAAGGTGGGCTGGTACCTCGACACGGTGAACGAGACGCGGCGCCTCATGTTCACGCTGGCCCATGCCCACGGCACGCTGCTCGGCCTCATGCACCTGGGCTTCGCGGCCACGGTGTGGGTGCTGCCGGGCTGGACGGCGGGGTCGCGGGAGCTCGCCAGCAACCTGCTGCTCGCCGCCGGCGTGCTCCTCCCGGCGGGATTCCTGCTCGGGGGCATCGTGGTCTACGACGGCGACCCGGGCCTCGGGGTGGTGCTCACCCCGCTCGGCGCGGCGGTGCTCTTCGCGGGGGTGCTGGTCACCGCCCGCGGCGCTCAGTCGGCGGCGTCGCAGAGCTCGCGAAACGACTGATCGAGGGACAGCGCGAAGTCGTGCAGGTCCGGGAAGTGGTCCCAGTCGGAGTTGAGGCCCCAGTAGAGTCCGCCCGCGTAGCTGAAGAGGGCCACGCCGATCCCCTGCCGTTCGAAGAGGGGCGCCAGGGGATAGGCCTCGGTCATGCGGGCCCCCAGCAGGTAGAGGGGCAGCTGGGGACCGGGCACGTTCGTCACCACCAGGTTCGAAGCGCGCTGGCGGAAGGCCAGCCGCATGGCCACACCGATGAGTGTCGGTGCCGTCCACTCGCTCACCGAGGACAGCACCTCCGCGCCGAGGGCCTGCTTCGAGTGCTTGAGGTTGCCGGTCGTCTCGGCCACGGCCAGGAGTCTCGCCCGGGGGTCCGCCTCGGCGATCGGGAGCGAGGCGATGAGCGCAGAGACGCGGTTGCCGAGGGTTCCGCGCTCGGCGCTCGTGCGCACGCTCACCGGGCAGAAGGCGCGGAAGTCGAGGCGGCGCAGGCGGGCCCGCGAGATGCCGCGTTGGACCAGGAAGCGACCCACGGCGCCGGCCACGGTGGCGAGCACCACGTCGTTCACGGTGCCTCCCAGGCGCTGCTTCACGCGCTTTACCTCGGCCAGGTCGAAGGCGAGCCAGTCGCAGCGGCGGTGGGGGCCGATCTCGGGGTTGAGGGCGGTGTCCGAGGCGGGGCGCAGCGCCGCGCTCGCCGCCTGCCGCATGCCCTCGAGGGCGTCGCCCAGCTCCTCGCGCAGCACTTCGCGGTCGCGCAGGGCGCGCCGCGCCCGCTCCGCCAGGAGCCAGGGCGCGCGGGCGCGGCGCCAGGCGGCGTCGCGCAGCAGCTGGCCGGGGCTGGGCGCCGGCCGCGGATACCAGCTCGGCGGCGGGTCGAAGGACTTCTTCGGCTCCGGGGTCAGCAGGACCTGGAGCAGGTCCGTGCCGGAGATGCCGTCGATCAGGCAGTGGTGGGTCTTCTGCACCAGCGCCAGGCGATCGTGCTCGAGGCCCTCGACGACCCAGATCTCCCACAGGGGCTTCCCCCGGTCGAGCTGTTGCGAGAGGATCCGGCCGCACAGGCGCTTGAGCTGCCGCTCGTCCCCGGGAGCGGGGAGCGCCGTGTGGCGCAGGTGGTAGTGGATGTTGAAGCGGTCATCGTCCACCCAGACCGGGTGGCGCTCGAGCGGGATGGTGGCGATGCGCTGGCGGTAGCGGGGGATCTGGCGCAGGCGCGACTCGACGTAGTCCCGCAGCCGATCGATGTCGAGGCCGCCCGCGGGCCGGGCCAGCGGGCCCGCCTCGAAGACGAAGGCGCCCGCCACGTGCATGTGCGTGCTCGGGCCCTCGAGGTCGAGGAAGCTCCGGTCCTGGGCAGAGAGCCGTTCGTACCCCTGCACGGCGGGGACGTTCCTTGCGTTTTTTCGTTTCGTGACAGGTTCGCCTGCAAGCGATACGAGATCCGGCCCCGAAACGCAAGATCGCAAGGAACGTCCCTGGCCCCACGGGGGTGACCGCGAGTCCCAGGGCCCCTCGGACGAGCTAATTTTCCCCTGGTCATGCCCGAGACGCCCTCGACGCCGCTCCCGCGCCCGGCCCGAAAGCCCCCCTGGCTGCGCGTGCGGATCGAGACCAACCCGGACGGCCCCGTGCGGGAGACCCGGGAGCTCCTGCGCCGCGAGCGCCTCCACACGGTCTGCGAGGAGGCGGCCTGCCCCAACCTGGGGGAGTGCTGGGCCCGGCGCCACGCCACGGTGATGATCCTGGGCGACGTCTGCACCCGGGCCTGCGGCTTCTGCAACGTCAAGACGGGGCTCCCGGCGCGGCGGGACCCGGACGAGCCGCGCCGGCTGGCCCGGGCGGTGGCGGAGCTCGGACTCGGCCACGTGGTCATCACCTCGGTGGACCGGGACGACCTGCCCGACGGCGGCGCCGGCCAGTTCGTGCGCTGCATCCAGGAGCTCCGCGCCCTCTCCCCGAAGACCACGATCGAGGTCCTGACCCCCGACTTCCGGCGCAAGCCCGGGGCGCTCGAGGCGGTGGCCGCGGCGCGGCCCGACGTCTACAACCACAACCTCGAGACGGTGCCGCGCCACTACCGGCGCGTCCGCCCCGGCGCGAGCTACCGCCACTCCCTGGCTCTCCTGCGCCGCGCCAAGGAGCTCGTCCCGGCGACCTTCACCAAGTCCGGCATCATGCTGGGCCTCGGCGAGACCCGCGCGGAGGTCCGGGCGGTGATGGACGACCTGCGGGCGGCGGCGGTCGACTTCCTCACCGTGGGGCAGTACCTCCAGCCGACGCGGCAGCACCTCCCGGTGGAGCGCTACGTACCGCCCGCGGAGTTCGAGGAGGTCCGGCGCGAGGCCGACGAACGGGGCTTCCTGCTGGTGGCGGCCTCCCCGCTGACGCGCTCCTCCTACCACGCCGACGCGGACTTCGAGCGGCTGCGGGCCCGGCGCGCGGCGCAGCTCGCGCGGCCCCACTGAGCCCCGGCGAGACCATGGCGGACCCGACCGACATCGATCCCCAGGAGACGCGGGAGTGGCTCGACGCCCTCGACTCGGTCCTCGAGCGCGAGGGGGTGGGGCGCGCCCACCAGCTGATCGAGAGCCTGATCGACAAGGCGCGCCGCTCGGGCGCCCACCTGCCCTACCAGCCCACCACGGCCTACGTGAACACCATCAACCCGGTGGACGAGGAGCGCATGCCCGGCGAGCCGGGCCTCGAGCACCGCATCCGGTCCATCGTGCGCTGGAATGCGCTCGCCATGGTGGTGAAGGCCAACCAGGTGAGCTCGGAGCTCGGCGGCCACATCTCCACCTTCGCCTCCGCGGCCACGCTCTACCACGTCGGCTACATGCACTTCTTCCGCGCGCCCACGGATTCCTTCGGCGGCGACCTCGTCTACTACCAGGGGCACGCCTCGCCCGGGATGTACGCCCAGGCCTTCCTGGAGGGGCGCCTCTCGGAGGAGCAGCTCGCGCGATTCCGCCAGGAGGTGGATGGGGACGGCCTCTCCTCCTACCCGCACCCGTGGCTGATGCCCGACTTCTGGCAATTCCCGACCGTCTCCATGGGACTCGCGCCGCTGATGGGCATCTACCAGGCCCGCTTCATGAAGTACCTGGGCGACCGCGGGATCCTCGAGACCGAGGGCCGCAAGGTCTGGGTCTTCATGGGAGATGGCGAGATGGACGAGCCGGAGGCTCTGGGCGCCATCTCGCTCGCCGCTCGCGAGGAGCTCGACAACCTGATCTTCGTGGTCAACTGCAACCTGCAGCGCCTGGACGGGCCCGTGCGCGGCAACGGCAAGATCATCCAGGAGCTCGAGGGCGGCTTCCGCGGAGCGGGCTGGAACGTGCTGAAGGTGATCTGGGGAGGGCTCTGGGACCCGCTCCTGGCCCGGGACAAGAAGGGCATCCTGGTCCAGCGCATGGAGGAGGCCCTCGACGGCGACTACCAGAACTACAAGGCCAAGGGCGGCGCCTACACGCGGGAGCACTTCTTCGGCAAGTACGCCGAGCTGCGCCAGCTGGTGGCCAACCTGACCGACGACGACATCTGGCGCCTGAACCGCGGTGGCCACGACCCGCAGAAGGTCTACGCCGCCTACGCGGCCGCCGCGAAGCACGAGGGCCAACCCACGGTGATCCTGGCCAAGACCGTGAAGGGCTACGGCCTCGGAAAGAGCGGCGAGAGCATGAACATCGCCCACCAGCTCAAGAAGCCGGGCCAGGAGGCGCTGCGGGACTTCCGCGACCGCTACCGGATCCCGATCCCGGATGGGGAGCTCGAGCAGATCCCCTTCTACAAGCCGCCCGAGGACAGCGCCGAGATGATCTACCTGCGCGAGCGGCGCCAGGCCCTGGGCGGGCCCCTCCCGGCGCGGCGCCGGGCGGCGCCGCCCCTCGAGATCCCGGGCTTCGAGGTCTTCGAGTCCCAGACCCAGGGGAGCGGCGACCGCGAGAACTCCACCACCATGACCTTCGTGCGGCTGCTCACCGCCCTCACGCGCGACAAGGCGATCGGGCGTCACGTGGTTCCCATCGTCCCCGACGAGGCGCGCACCTTCGGCATGGAAGGGCTCTTCCGCACCATGGGGATCTACTCGCGCAAGGGCCAGCTCTACGATCCGGTCGATGCCGACCAGGTCATGTACTACAAGGAGGACAGGGCCGGACAGATCCTCCAGGAGGGGATCAGCGAAGCCGGCGGGCTCTCGTCCTGGATTGCGGCGGCCACCTCCTACAGCAACCACGGGACCCAGATGATCCCGTTCTTCATCTTCTACTCGATGTTCGGCTTCCAGCGCATCGGGGACCTGGCCTGGGCCGCCGGCGACAGCCAGGCGCGCGGCTTCCTGCTGGGCGGCACCTCGGGCCGCACCACCCTGGCCGGCGAGGGCCTCCAGCACCAGGACGGTCACAGCCACGTCCTGGCCTCGAACATCCCGAACTGCCGCGCCTACGACCCGACCTTCGCCTACGAGCTGGCGGTGATCCTGCACGACGGGCTCGTGCGCATGTACCGGGAGCAGGAGAACGTCTTCTACTACGTCACCCTGATGAACGAGAACTACGTCCAGCCACCCATGCCCGAAGGGGTGCGCGAGGGCATCGTGAAGGGCATGTACCTCTACCGGGAGGCCGGGCCCGGCGAGCCGCGCGTGCAGCTCCTGGGGAGCGGCGCGATCCTGCGCGAGGTGATCGCGGCGGCGGAGCTCCTGGAGGGCGACTTCGGCGTGGCCGCGGACGTGTGGAGCGTCACCAGCATGAACGAGCTGCGCCGCGAGGGGCTCGACGTGCAGCGCTGGAACGCGCTCCACCCCGAGGAGCCGCGGCGGCTCTCCTTCGTGGAGCGCTGCCTGGGTCCGCGCCGCGGCCCCGTGGTGGCCTCCACCGACTACGTGAAGCTCTACGCCGACCAGATCCGGCCCTTCGTTCCGCATCCCTACACGGTGCTCGGCACGGACGGCTTCGGGCGCAGCGACACCCGCGAGAAGCTGCGGCGCTTCTTCGAGGTGGACCGCCATTACGTGGCGCTGGCAGCCCTCTCGGCCCTGGCGAACGAGGGCGAGATCGCTCGCCCCGTGGTGAGCGAGGCCATCGCGCGCTACGGCATCGACGTGAAGAAGCCGAATCCGGCCACGGCGTAGCGGGCCGAGCTCTGCCATGGGCGTGCTCCGGAAGGTCCTGGTTCCCGACATCGGCGACTTCGAAGAGGTCGCGGTGATCGAGATCCTGGTCGCCAGCGGAGACCGCGTGGCCCCGGATCAGTCCCTCGTCACCCTCGAGAGCGACAAGGCCACCATGGAGCTCCCCGCGCCCTTCGCCGGCGTGGTGCGGAGCCTCGACGTGGCCGTGGGCGACAAGGTGGGCGAGGGCTCGCTGCTGCTCACCCTCGAGGTGGAGGAGGAGGTGGCCGCGCAGGAGGAGGCCGCCGTCGGGAAGGAGGCGGCCGCGCCAGCCCGCGCCGCGGAGCCCGCGCCGGCCGCGGGCCGGGCGGCGGCGCCCTCCCCGGAGCCGGCGGCAGCGCGCGGGCGCGGCGCGGCGGCGGTGCCCGAGCCCCGGCCCGAGCCCGGCGAGCCCATCGCCACCCTGCCGGCGCCGCCGGCGCGCGGCGGCTCCCACGCGAGCCCCGCCGTTCGGCGGCTGGCCCACGAGCTCGGCGTCGACCTGTCGCGCGTCCCGGCCAGCGGGCGCAAGGAGCGCGTCCTCAAGGAGGACGTGCAGCGCTTCGTGAAGCAGTCCCTGGCGGCCCTCCCGGCGGCGCCGGTTGCGGGCGGCGTCGCGGTTCCGGAGCTGCCGGAGATCGACTTCGCGAAGTTCGGCGAGACCGAGGTCCAGCCGCTGGGTCGGATCCGGCGCGTCGCCGCCCGCCACCTCCACCGGGCCTGGCTCGGCATCCCCCACGTGACCCAGTTCGACGAGGCCGACATCACCGACCTCGAGGAGTTCCGGCGCGGGAAGCTCGAGGAGGCCCAGGAGCGCGGGGCCAAGCTCACCCTGCTCGTCTTCCTGATGAAGGCCCTCGAGGTGACGCTCAAGGACTTCCCGCAGTTCAACGCCTCGCTGGACCGGACCGCCGAGAACCTGATCCTCAAGCGCTACGTCCACATCGGCGTGGCCGTGGACACGGAGAATGGCCTCGTCGTGCCGGTGATCCGCAACGTGGACCGCAAGGGCCTGATCACGCTGGCCAGTGAGCTCGCCCAGGTGAGCCAGCGCGCGCGCGACCGCAAGCTCTCGCCGGAAGACCTCTCGGGGGGCTGCATCACGATCTCGAGCCTGGGGGGGATCGGCGGCACGGCCTTCACGCCCATCGTGAACGCGCCGGAGATCGCGGTCCTCGGGGTGTCGCGCTCGCAGATCAAGCCGGTCTATCGCGGCGGAGACTTCGTGCCGCGGCTCATGCTGCCCCTCTCGCTCTCCTACGACCACCGCGCCATCGATGGGGCCGACGCGGTCCGCTTCACGACGCGGCTCAAGACCGTCCTCTCGGACATCCGGAACCTGATCCTGTGAGCGCCATCGAGATCGCGGTACCCGGGATCGGCGAGTTCGAGGAGGTCGAGGTCATCGAGGTGCTGGTCGCGCCCGGCGACCGCGTCGAGGTGGAGCAGTCGCTGATCACGCTGGAGAGCGACAAGGCCAGCCTGGAGATCCCCTCGCCGCGAGCCGGGGTCGTGCGCGAGCTCCGGGTGCGGGTGGGCGACCGGGTCTCCGAGGGGACGCCGATCCTCCTCCTCGAGGCGGTCGGGGAGGAGGCTGCCGAGGCGGAGGGGGACGAGGCCGCGCAGGCGGCAGGCGAGGGGGAGGGGGCGCGGGCGGAGGCCGGGCGAGAGGCCGCGCCGCCGCGCGCCCCGGCGCTCCCGGAGGCCGACCTGGTGGCCGAGGTGCTGGTGCTGGGCGCCGGTCCCGGGGGCTACACGGCGGCCTTCCGCGCCGCGGACCTGGGCAAGCGCGTCGTGCTGGTCGAGCGCTACCCGACGCTCGGCGGCGTCTGCCTCAACGTGGGCTGCATCCCCTCCAAGGCGCTCCTCCACCTGGCCGAGGTGGTGACGGAGGTGCGCTCGCTGGCGCGCCACGGGGTGGACTTCGGCGCGCCGCGCCTCGATCTCGCGAAGATCCGCGCGCGCAAGGAGGCGGTGGTGAAGCGGCTCGCCACGGGGCTCGCGGGCCTGGCGAAGAAGCGCCGCGTGAAGGTGCTCCAGGGCGAGGGCCGTTTCGAGGGGCCCCACCTGCTGCGGGTCGAGGGCGCCGGCGGCTCCACGAGCGTGGCCTTCGAGCACGCGATCATCGCGGCGGGCTCGCGCTCGGTGCGGCTGCCGGGGCTCCCCGAGGACGACCCGCGCGTGATGGACTCGACCTCCGCCCTGGAGCTCGCGGAGATCCCCCAGCGCCTGCTGGTGATCGGGGGCGGGATCATCGGGCTCGAGATGGCGGCCGTCTACCACGCGCTGGGCGCCCGGGTCACGCTGGTGGAGCTCCTGGACGTGCTGATGGCCGGCGCCGACCCGGACCTGGTGGCGGTCCTGCGCCGGGCGATCGACGCCCGCTACGAGAAGATCCTGCTCGAAACCAAGGTGACCGGCGTCGACGCTCGCCCCGACGGGCTCCACGTCTCCCTCGAGGGCGCGGGCGCGCCGGCGCAGGAGCGCTTCGACCGCGTGCTGGTAGCCGTGGGCCGCGCGCCCAACGGGGCGCGCATCGGGGCCGATCGGGCGGGCGTGCGCGTCGACGAACGCGGCTTCCTCCCGGTGGACCGGCAGCAGCGCACCAACGTCCCCCACATCTTCGCCATCGGTGACGTGGTGGGCCCGCCGCTCCTCGCCCACAAGGCGACCCACGAGGGCAAGGTCGCCGCCGAGGTGATCGCGGGGCGCAAGTCGAGCTTCGTCGCGCGGGCGATCCCCTCGGTGGCCTACACGGATCCCGAGCTGGCCTGGATGGGGCTCACCGAGAGCGAGGCCCAGCGCCAGGGCATCGAGGTCAAGAAGGCGACCTTCCCGTGGGCGGCGAGCGGACGCGCCCTCGGCATGGGAGCCGAGGCCGGCCTCACCAAGCTCCTCTTCGACCCGGCGAGCGGGCGCCTGCTGGGCGCCGGGATCGCCGGGCGCGGCGCCGGCGACCTCATCTCCGAGGCGGTCCTCGCCCTCGAGATGGGCGCCGATGCCGAGGACCTGGCCCTCACCATCCACCCCCACCCGACCCTCTCCGAGACCCTCGCCCTCGCCGCCGAGCTCGCCCACGGCACCATCACGGATCTCTAGAAGCAGGGCGACCAGGCGGTGGTGCGAAGCAGCCGGCTCTGCCAGCGGTCGCGGAGCGCGAGGGCGTCGTGCATCCAGCCCCCGGGCCGCTTGAACTCGGCCGGTACCTCGCGGGTGAGGAGGGGCTCGAGGGCGCGGGGCTTGGTCACCTTCTGCCAGAGCACGATCTCGCGCCGCCGGTGGCTCCCGAAGGCGCTGCGGAAGCTCGCCTGGATCTCGAGCAGCGCAGATTCGCCGCGCCCCTCCATCTCCCGCGCGTAGTGGGAGCCGGCGCGCTCCACGTACTCCTCGAGCCGGTCCTCGTAGGGCCAGACCGTGTCCTCCATGAAGAGCGAGAGCGGGTGCTCCCGCCCGTCCCCGGGCACGCTCGCGAGATCGATCCGCTGGAGCGGCGACCAGGGCAGCGGGATCAGGACCTTGGCCTGGACGTCGTGGCGCAGGCCGTCGAGGCGCACGGCCAGGTCGCGCAGCTCGCCGCCGTCGACGCTCTGCACGAGCCGCTCCCAGGCCGCGCCGTCGCGCAGCGCCGTGAGCGTCACGGCGTTGTAGGAGACACCCGTCCCGTGCGCGTGGTGCAGGAAGTAGAGCAGGCGCGCCTCCTGACCCTTCGCCAGGCGCGGCATCCACTCCTCGCGCCAGGCGGCCTCGAACTCGTCCTCGCAGCGGCCGCGCACCTCGTGGGTCTCGTGGAGCAGGAGCACGGGGAGCCCTCCCTCGCGGTGAATGCTCTCCCAGGGTGCCACGCGGGGGCGCTGGCGGTCCAGCCCGGCAGGGGATTCCAGAGGTAGGATGGAGCCGATGGAGAGGGGCAGGGCCCCGCGGATGCTGGGAGGGGTGGGCCGGCTGGCCGGGGTCGGGAGCGCCCTCCTCCTCGCGCTGGGCGCCGGGTCGCGGGCCGAACCCGCGCTGCTGACCCTCGACCCGGAGGAAGGCGAGATCCGCTTCCGCCTCGGCGCCACCCTGCACACGGTGCGCGGCAGCCTCCGCCTCGCGAGCGGCGAGGTCGAGCTGGACCTCGAGCGGGGCGCCATCTCCGGCCGCGTCGCCCTCGACGCGAGGAGCGCGCAGACGGGGATCGCCGCCCGCGACCGCCGCATGCACGAGGAGGTGCTCGAGAGCGACCGCTTCCCCGAGATCGTCTTCCTGCCCCGCGAGCTGCGCGGGCTGCGGCGCGCGGGCCAGGTGGTGGAGGCGGAGGTGGCGGGCGTCGTTCGGATCCGGGGGCTCGAGCGGGACCTGGTGGTCCCGCTCCGCGCGCGGTTCGAGCAGAGTGGCGGTGCCTGGATCGAGGGCTCCTTCGCGGTTCCCTACCTGCGCTGGGGGCTGCGCGACGTGAGCAGTTTCCTCCTGCGCGTCGAGCCGGAGGTGCAGGTCAGCGTGAAGGCGCGGGCGAGCCTGCGCTAGCGCGTCCCGGCAGGCTCACGAGGAGTGCCGGCAGGACCACGAGGGCCGCCGCGAGCCCGACCAGGATCGCGATGGCCGAGAGGAGCCCGAAGCTCGCGAGGGTCTGCCAGGGCGCGAGCGCGAGGAGCAGGAAGCCCGCGGCCAGCGCGAGCGAGCTCGTGACGAGGGCGCGCCCCACCGCGCGCACCGCCGCCGCGATGGCCGGGCCGGGTGCCGCGCCACCCCGACGGCCGTGACCGTAGGCGCTGAGCAGGTGGATGGCGTTGTCGTCGGAGAGGCCGAGCACGACCGCCGCCACCATCGCGCTCCCCACGTCGAGCGGGATCCCGAGGAGCCCCATGGCTCCCAGGGTGAGCAGCACCGGCAGCCCGGTCGGAACGAAGGTGAGCGCCGCGGCCCGCCAGGAGCGGAAGTGGAGCGCGACGAGGGCCAGCACGAGCGCGCCGGCCAGCGCGAAGGTCTCGAGCTGGGTGCGCTGGACGTCGTCGATGAGCGCCGCGACCACGGCGAGAGGGCCCGTCACCCGCGCTCGGTAGCCGGGCGGGAGGTCGGCCGCCGCGCGCGCCCTCACCTCGGCGAGGAGCGCGCGCAGCTCGCCCTGCGGGAGCTTCGCGGCCTGGAGCGAGAGGCGCAGCGCGCCGTCCTCCGGGGACACGAAGAGCCGCACGAGCTGCGGATCCTCCAGGGCGAGGAGGCGCAGGAGCGAGCGCACGCGCGCCTGCGCACCGGGATCTCCCAGCGAGAGGGGGCCGCGGTGGACGAGCTGGTGGAGCTCGCGCAGGGGGTCCAGGATCGAGAGGGGGCGCGCGAGCCCGGGCAGGTCCGCCAGGGATTCGAGCCGCGCCAGCGCGCGCAGGGCGGCGAGCGAGGCGGGGGCCTCTCCGCTGGGCGGATCGATCGCGATCTCGAGGGTCTCGGGCTCGCGCAGGAGGTCCGCTGCGGCCCGCGCCCAGCGCACGACGCGGCTCTGCTCCCCGTAGAGGTCCTCGAAGCGCGCGTCGACCTCCAGCCGGGAGTAGCCCAGCGCGGCGAAGGCGCCCGCGAGCGCGCTCGCGAGCAGGATCGCCCGGGCGCGCCGCTCCGAGAAGGAGACCAGGCGCTCGAGGGCCCTGCCCCAGGCGCGCGCGGGGCGTTCGCGCCCGAGCCAGCCCGGCGGGAGGAGGGTCGTCGCGATCGGGAGCAGCGTGAAGCAGAGCACGAGAGCGAAGCCCACGCCGGCGGCGGCGAGCCAGCCGAAGCGGACGAAGCTCTCGAGCCGGCTCGCGGCGAAGGAGCCGAAGCCGGCCGCCGTGGTGAGGTTGCTCAGGAAGCAGGGTCCCCCGATCGCGCCGGTCACCTCGAGGAGCCGCGCCGCGCGCTCGCCGCGCCCGCGCGGGGGGCGGGCCGCGGCCCGCCCCGCGTAGTCGGTGAGCAGGTGGATCGCGTCGCACACCCCGATCACGAGCACGAGGGGCGCCAGCACCTGGGTGAGGCTGGTCCGGGGCCAGCCGAGCCAGCCCTGGAGCCCGAGCGTCCAGAGCATCGCGAGGCCCACGCTCCCGAGTGCCAGGAGCGCGGCGGCGAGGGACCGGAAGGCCACGAGGAGCGCCAGCGCGACGAGGCCCACCATGGCGGGGACGAGGCGCGCCGCGTTCCGGTTGAGCTCGTCCCCCGCCACCACGAACTCGACGGGTCCGCCGACGCGCTGGAACTCGAAGCCCTGCGCCTCGAAGGGGGCCAGCGCCGCGTCGAGGGCGGCGAGGGCACGCACGGCGGTCTCGCCCGCCGAGCTCTCCAGGTGCACGACGAGCGCCCCGGCCCGCCCGTCGGGGGAGACGAGCTGGCCGACCCAGATCGGGTCCCGGAGCGCGCGCGCCGCCAGGGCCTCCAGGTCGCGGGCCGGCTCCCCCTCCGGCGCGAGCCGGCGCGCCACGGGGAGCCCCAGCGGCTCGGGGAAGAGCAGCGGGCTCGTGGCCGGGCCGTCCACGCGCAGGACGCCCGGCACGCCTTCGAGGCGGCGCGCCAGGTCGTGCGCCATGCGCAGCGCCCGCGGATCGAAGACGCTCTGGCAGGCGGTCGACCCGGCGCAGCCCCACACCACCGCGAAGGGGAGGCCGCCGCCGAAGTGGCGGGTGAAGGCGTCGATCTCGCGCACGGCGGGGTGCTCCGCGCCCAGCAGCGCGCGGTAGCCGGCGTCGGTCCACAGCCGCGTCGCGCCGGCGGCGAAGAAGAGGCTCGCCGCCGCGAGCGCGGCCAGGGTGGCGCGCGGGTGGCGGAGTGCCTGCGCGGCGAGCCGGTGCACCGGGGTGGGGTCAGCGGTAGAGGGCGCGGGCCAGCTCGCGGCGGAAGCGACCGGTCAGCGGGTGCTCGGGGCCGAGCACGGCGAAGAGATCGAGCATGGACCTGCGCGCCGCCTCGTCGGCGAAGCGGGGATCGCGTTCCACCACGCGCAGGAGCTCGCCCAGGGCCTCCTCGGCCTTTCCCTGCGCCGCGAGCGCGCGGCCCAGGGCCAGGCGCGCCGCGAGGTCGTCGGGCCGGGACGCGAGCCGGCGCCGCAGCTCCGCGGCGTCGCCCTGCCCCTCGGCGCGGGTGCGCAGCGCCGCAGCCAGGCGCTCCGCCTCGGCGGCGCGCCGCCCGCCCGCCGCGATCGCCTCCAGGAGCGCCAGGGCCTCGTCCGTCTGCCCGCGCTCGGCCAGGAGCGGCGCCAGCCCCAGGGCGGCGCCCTCGTGACCCGGCTCGCTGGCCAGGGCCTCGCGGTAGCGCTCCTCGGCCGCGTTCGCGTGCCCGGCCGCGGCGAGCTCGTCGCCCTCCCGGGCCAGGCGGTCCGCCTCGCCGGGCAGGAGCGCGCGCAGGAACTCGCGCACGGAGCGCTCGGGCTGCGCGCCCTCGAAGCGCGCCGCGATCTCACCGCCGCGCAGGCCGAGCACCGCCGGGATGGCCCGCACGGCGTAGCGGCGGGCGGATTGGGGCGCCTCGTCCACGTTCACCCGGGCCAGCCGGAAGGCCCCGCCGTGCTCCTCCGCCAGGCCCTCGAGGATCGGAGCCAGCGTCCGGCACGGGCCGCACCAGGGGGCCCAGAAGTCCACCACCACCGGGGTGCCGTGCGACGCCAGGATCACCTCGCGCTCGAAGTCGCCGTCCCCGACGTCGCGGATCCACGCGCTCCCTGCCGCCATGGGCTCGAGCTCAAACCGGTCGGTCGCCGATGATGCTCACCCGCTCCATCACGCGCCGCTGCGGATGGTAGTCCGAGGCGGCGTAGTGCTGCACGGCGCGGTTGTCCCAGCAGGCGATGGAGTTCTTCCGCCAGCGGAAGCGGCACTGGACCTCGGGGACCCAGGCCCTCCGGAAGAGCGACTCGAGCAGCGCCTCGCTCTCGGCGGCCTCGAGCCCGACGATGTGGCTCGTGAAGATCGCGTTCACGTAGAGGCTCTTCTGGCCCGTCTCCGGGTGGGTCCGCACCACCGGGTGCAGGGCCGGGGGATACTCCGCCCGCCTGCGAGCCAGCTCGTCGGGCGACAGGAACGCGCCGAAGGTCTGGCTGAAGTCATGGACGGCGCGCAGCGGCGCGATGCGTTCCTTCAGCTCGTCGGAAAGGCCCTCGTAGGCGGCCCCCATGTCGGCGAAGAGCGTGTCGCCGCCCACCGCCGGCACCTCGCGGGCGCGCAGCACCGCGCCCAGGGCCGGCGCCTCGCGCCAGCTCACGTCGCTGTGCCAGATGTTCTCGACGCCCCGGACCCGCTCGTCCTTCGCGAAGACCACGACCTCGGGGCAGCCCTCCGCGTGGGGCAGGAAGGGGTGGAGCTCGAGCTCGCCGAAGCGGCGCGCGAAGGCGACGTGCTGCTCGGCCGTCACGTCCTGATCGCGGAAGAAGATCACCTTGTAGTCGAGGAAGGCGCGGCGGACCTCGGAGAAGGTCTCGTCGTCGAGGGGCTCGCGCAGGTCGACGCCGGAGATCTCGGCGCCGATCGTGGGCGAGAGGGGGAGCAGGGAGAGGTGCCGGTAGGGCAGGGCCTCGGGCCGCAGGTGGAGGGGTGCCAGCGCGCGGGGTCCGATGCCGAGGTCGCGCAGGCGCTCGAGGATCATGGGTCGTCTCCTCTTTTCCGGGCCGTGGCCCGGCCCTGCTCTATGCTACCGCTCCACCGGGAGGAACCGCAGCGCTGATCCACGACGGCTGGGCCCCTCGCCCGGGACGAGGCCGGCGTGTTCTGGATGGAGCGGAGCGGGGGCCGCTGGGCGACCCGCGGACGTCGCAGGGGCGCGCCGCCGCCGGCCGGATCGGCGCCCCCCTGCTAGGATTTCGGGAACGCCATGTCGGCCGATTTCGATCTCGCCACCGTGGACCGCCTGCTCTCCACCACCCGCGCGGTGCGGCGCCGCCTCGACCTGGAGCGCCCGGTCCCGCCCGAGATCCTCTACGACTGCATCCGCCTCTCCCAGCAGGCGCCGACCGCCTCGAACTCCCAGGGCTGGCGCTGGCTCGTGGTGACGGATCCGGAGACGCGCAAACGGGTGGGCGAGATCTACGGGCGCGGGCTCCCCGCGATCCGGGAGCACGCCAAGGTGGCGGTGCGAAGCGAGCAGACGCGGCGCGTCTACGAGGGCGCCATGTGGCTCGCGGAGCACATGGCCGAGGTGCCGGTGCACGTGATCCCCTGCATCCTCGGCCGCCCACCCGAGAAGTTCCAGTCCGCCGCCTGCGCGGCCCTCTACGGTTCGATCCTCCAGGCGGTCTGGAGCTTCCAGCTGGCGCTGCGCAGCCGCGGCCTGGGCTCGGCCTTCACCACGATCCACCTCGCCCACGAGGAGGAGATGCGCCGCCTGCTCGGCATGCCCGAGGACTCGCTCCAGGTGGCGCTCCTCCCGGTGGCCTACACGCGGGGCGGCGCCTTCAAGCCGGCCCGCCGCCCACCGGTCGAGTCCATCACCTACTGGAACCGCTGGGGGGAGGGCCTCTCCTAGCTCCCGCATGCGAGACCCCCTGCCATGGCCTCCTCCGCCGCTCGCCCCCTCCGCGACCGCTACCAGCGCCGGCTCCACGACCTGCGGATCTCGGTCACCGACCGCTGCAACTTCCGCTGCCCCTACTGCATGCCCGAGGAGATCTACGGCGAGAACTACCGCTTCCTGCCCAAGGAGGACCTGCTCTCCTTCGAGGAGATCGAGCGCCTCGCGGGCCTCTTCGTCGAGCTCGGCGTCGAGAAGGTCCGGATCACCGGGGGCGAGCCGCTGCTGCGCCACCAGCTCCCGCGGCTCCTGGAGAAGCTGGCCGCCCTTCCGGGCCTGCGCGACCTCACCCTCACCACCAACGGCTTCCTGCTGGCCAAGCAGGCCCGCGAGCTCCGCGACGCCGGGCTCCAGCGCATCACCGTGAGCCTCGACAGCCTCGAGCCCGAGGTCTTCCGCCGCATGTGCGGGCGGAGCCTCGGCCCCGAGCGCGTGCTCGAGGGGATCGAGGCGGCGGAGCGGGCGGGTCTTTCGCCCATCAAGATCAACTGCGTGGTGCAGCGCGGCGTGAACGACGCGGGCGTCCTCGACCTCGCCCGCCGCTTCCGGGGCACGGGCCACATCGTGCGCTTCATCGAGTTCATGGACGTGGGCACGCTCAACCGCTGGGAGCTCTCCCAGGTGGTGCCGGCGCGCGAGGTCGTACAGCGCATCTCCGCCGAGTTCCCGCTCGAGCCCCTCGCGCCGACCCATCCCGGCGAGGTCGCCGAGCGCTTCCGCTATCGGGATGGCTCTGGCGAGATCGGCGTCATCGCCTCGGTGACGCAGCCCTTCTGCGGCGGCTGCACGCGGGCCCGCCTCACGATCGAGGGCAAGCTCGTGACCTGCCTCTTCGCAGCCGGCGGCACCGACCTGCGCGCCCCGCTCCGGGCCGGCGCCAGCGACGCGGAGCTCCGCGAGCGCATCGCCGGGGTCTGGGAGCAGCGCCGCGACCGCTACTCCGAGGAGCGCGCCTCCCTCACCGACGCCAGCGGCCACGTGGCCCCCCGCCCCAAGATCGAGATGTACCAGATCGGGGGCTGAGGGGCGGAAGGGGCGGTCATCGCTCGGTTTTTCTCGCCGTGGTGGCACGAGGTGGCGCCGTGGTGGCAGGTCGCGTCAGTAGGTCCGGAGGCACCTCGCCGGGCTCCAAGGGCGGGCTCCCGAAGTAATCCTCGCCTGACACCCAGGCCGCGTAGTGGCGGGCCGTCACGGCGATGTTCCCGTGGCCCAACTGCCGGCTCACCCAGGCCAGGGGCACGTTGGCTGAGACGAGCTGGGAGGCGAAGGTGTCTCGCAGGTCCTTCGGCCGCAACTCTCGGTCGATACCGGCACGCTCGGTGATGGCGCGCAGCTTCATGCGCCAGGTCCTCTCGGAGCGGCTGGGCAGCACCCGCACATCTGGGCGGGCGCGGCCGCGCAGCAGCTTGAACTCCAGGAGCGCCTGCCGAAGGCGGCGCGACATCGCGACCCTCCTGGAGCGCCCCGACTTCGTGCTCGTGACTCTGCCGCTGGCGTCCTTCGACTCCCTGACGTGGAGGTGGCGGGAGGTGTCCGCGGGATCCTTCCCGAAGTTGCAGTCGCGCCAGCGCAGGGCCTCTGCCTCACCGAGCCGCAGACCCGCGTCCAGGCACAGCAACGTAAACACCCGCACATCAGCGCGCGCACCTGCCAGTTCCCTGGCCAGCCCCACGAGCTGCTCGCGGGTGAGAGGTCGGCAGTTCTCTTCGTCCAGGGCCCGTGTGGCCGCGGTGCGGTAGAGGCGCTTGAGCTGGGCCCGTGCTGCAGGCACGGGGTCGGGAACCTCCAAGCCCTTGATGTGCGCCCAGGCGATGCAGCCGCTCAGCGCGTTCAGGTACCCGTCCCCCGTGCGGTAGGTCCGCACGTTGGCGGTCCACCAGCAGGTGACGGCCGCGGACGTAAGCCGGTCGAGCCGGACGTTGCCCAGGTCCGCCTTGAGGCGGCCGAGCTGCCGGCGCCGCTGGTCGCGCGTGCTCGGCTTGTGGCTGGTGAGGCCGTACCGCAGGAAGTCGTCGATGGCCTGCGCCAGCGTGGGCGGCGCGAGCCCGCGCATCGGGTCTGACTGGCCCTCCAGCTCCCGGCGCAGCTCGTCGGCCTCACGCTCCGCCTGCGCCCACGCCTCGGGCGTGTCGGGCCCCACGCGCCACCGCTTGCGCCTGCCCTGGGCGACGGCGACCAACCAAGGCTCGCCCGCCTTGTCAGGGAAGCGCTCGGCCCAGGCGCGGCCCTTCACCTCGCGGCCAGGCAGGACCCGAACGCTCACGCTCACGAGAGAAGCTCCCGGGTGCGCCGCATGGTTACCCTGCTGACCCGGTTCTCGCCGGGCTCCGCTGCCTGCTCATCCTCGGGCCAGAACAGCGCCTTGTCCACGTCCGCCTTGTTCAGGAGGAGTTTGCGGCCGGCCTTCCGGTGGCGGACGCGGCCCTCCCGTACGAGTCGCCTGATGGTCCCGCGCTCCAAGCCCCAGCGCTCCAATTCTTCAACAGTGTAGAAGGGCTTGGCAAGATCCGGAGAAGCGGATCGTGGCGCTGGCGATGGCGCCGGTGATGCTCGCGAAGCAGAGGGCGTCGTGGATGTCGCGCTCGTCCTGGTGGGGTTGCTCCGCCTGGTCGTGGGCGCGGTTCTGGAGGCGGGCGCAGGCGCTCGGGCGGCGGTACGCGCCGGCGGCTGGCCCTCCCGACACCAGACCTTGGCGAAGGCCTCACCGAAGCGAGAGCCCGGTCGTTGGGATGTGATCCGCATTAGGCCGCCATGCGCCTTCAGGACAACATCATGGCGGACCGGGCCGCGGGGCATCTCCTCGGGGCTGAGCGTGCGGATCCGGGCCACGCGCTTGCTGGTGTCCTCGACCTGCTGGCCGGCGGTGCTCATGGTGGACCTGTCCCCTCGGCGGCGCAGAGCCGCTGCGGGGTGAGTGGCCTCGGAGGCGTGGCGGGTGACGGCGGCGATTGATTTGCCCGGCAGCCTCCGGCGCCGGCCTCCCGGTGCGGGCCTCGGCGAGCGCGCTGGTCAAGGCGTCTCGTGCATGGCAGTCGGCCGGGGGCATCGTGCTAGCCTTGGTCCGCGTCCCTCCCACGCACCAAGGAGGGATGCCATGCGCGTGAGCGCCACCCTCGCTATCGCGGCCTTCGCTGGAACAGCCCCCGTCGGCGCTCCTGGAGCACCCATCTTCATGGGACTCGGCGACCTGCCGGGCGACACCTTCTTCAGCGAGGCCGCGGACGTCTCCGCGGACGGCTCGGTCGTCGTGGGTTACGGCAGATCCACGGCGGGCCAGGAGGCCTTTCGCTGGACCCAGAGTGAGGGAATGGTGGGGCTCGGCGACTTGCCAGGTGGGAGCTTCGCCAGCAACGCTCAGGGTGTTTCCGCGGACGGCTCCGTGGTAGTCGGCTTCGGGGTCTCAGCCTCGACTTCGGGAATAGGGGAGGCCTTTCGTTGGACCCAGGCGACCGGCATGGTCGGCCTCGGCGACCTGCCTGGTGGCTTTTCCTGGAGTCGAGCGTCCGCCGTCTCGGCCGACGGATCAGTACTGGTGGGTGCGAGCGCCTCCGCTCTGGGCGCCGAGGCATTCCGGTGGACCGCAGAGACGGGCATGGTCGGCCTTGGCGACCTTGCCCTTGCATACGGTTTCAGTTTTGGGAGCGATGCTCAGGACGTCTCGGCTGATGGTTCGGTGGTGGTTGGCGGCAGCGCAAAGGCGTTCCGGTGGGCCTCCGAGAGCGGCATGGTCAGTCTCGGCGATCTATCCGATGGGGTCTACGATAGCCACGCCCACGGGGTCTCTGCCGATGGCTCGGTGGTGGTGGGAACGGCACAAGCGGCCGCCGGCTATACGGCGTTCCGTTGGGACGTGACGAGCGGGATGGTGGGCCTTGGCGAACTTGAGGGTGGCAAGTTCGAGAGCGCTGCCCTGGACGCGTCAGCGGACGGGTCCGTGATCGTGGGCCGCGGGAACACGGAGCTGGGCCAGGAGGCGTTCGTCTGGAACGGCAGCGGTGGGATGCGGAGGTTGCAGGACGTGCTCGTCACCGATCTGGGGCTCGACTTGACAGGCTGGAACCTGGTCGCGGCCGTAGCCGTGTCGGACGACGGGCGGACCGTGGTCGGCTACGGTACGAACCCCGTCGGCAACCGGGAGGCCTGGATCGCCATGATTCCCGAGCCGGCGACCGCGTTCCTTCTCGGCATCGGGCTGGCTGGTCTCGCCACGTCGAGGCGGATGACTGCCTGTGTTCCGGCGAACGAGGTGAACCCGCGCCACGTCACCCCGGGCCGACGCGGCTAGTCTAGGACCGGGTGCAGGCTTAGAGCCCATCCGAAAACCCTCTTCCACCCCGAGTGCCACCGACGGGGGGGTTCCACCGCAGGAAAGGTTTTCGGATGGGCTCTTAGCCCGTACTTGGCCGAGAAGCTCCCAGTGAGCCGCCGCGCGTGGGCGGCGCGATCTACCAGCCGCGGTGCGGTGGGCAGAACCTCGGGACGCTCGACGACCCCCTGTGGGATGAGCGCCCGTAGACCCCCATCTCCTTGCTCTTCAAGGAGGTGGAGGCGAGGTAGCCGGTAGCCCGCTCGGGGTCAGGGCGGGCGGTCTACTGGGCCCTGGCTCCCCCGCGGTCGAGCGGGGCCAGGAGGTGGTCCCACGCCCGCTTCATCTTCTGGAACTCCTCCGGGCAGCGGACGGCCCGGTCGCGCGGCAGGTATCCGTAGGCCACGAGCATGGCCCGGGTCGCGGGATTTTCGCCGTAGGCCCAGCAGATCAGATTGTAGAAACGCTGGGCGTCGAGCGAGTGCTCGTTCGCGAACGCCGAGGCGGTCAAGGGAGCAGACCTGGCGTTGGCCGCGAACCAGGACGCCGCGGTGACGAGCTGCTGGGCGCCGGCCTCACCGCCAGCCAGGAGGGCTAGAGCTGCGACCTGGTCAGCGGCGTCTTCCTCGCGGCCGGTGACGGGCAGGTCGGAGAGGTGGATTAGGGCGTGGCCCAGCTCGTGAATCATCACGAAGGCGAATGTGGCGGAGAAGAGCTGGTCATATTGGGGGTGGCCGCGGAACTGCTGCGCCAGGAGAGCCATTAGCTCGAAGCACATGGAGATCCGGTGCGCGGCCGGGGAGTAGAAGGCGTTGGGGGTGCCACACTCCTCGATCGCCAGCACGAGGTCGGCCGGCAGGGCCACGGTGGTGTTCAGGTTCGCGACCAGCTGATCGAGCGGGCGCGTGCGGGCGAAGTAGTCCGCGAGGGGGGCGAACGCGGGGGAGCGGGGCGGGCCGTACGCAGCCGAGAAGCGCCCCGTGAGACGCTCGGCACTGGGCAGCGCGTGCTGCGTCTCAGGCGCCGGTACTGGCTGAGCAGCAGGCGCAGGCTGCGCTGGCGGCCTGGGCTGGGGCACGGGCGCCCATGGGCCGTAGGCCGGGCCAGAGGCCGCTCCGGGATCCGCGATCCAGCCCTGCGGTGACTCCGAGATGTGCTTCTTCACCACCTCCGGGATCCCGTTCGTGACCTCCACGGTGCTGGCGGGCTGCGATGCGGTCCGCTGGAAGGAGGCCACGAAGTCCGCTTCAAGGTAGAACAGCTGCACGGCCTCGCTGCTCGCCACGTAGAGGAAATCGGGCAAGCCGTGCTCCGCCACGAACTTGTCGATCGTGGGGTCGTACTGGCGCTCCACGCTCAGGCGGTTCGCGCCCGGCCCCGCCACCACGGGGACGACACGGCCCCGGTATTCCGCGAGGGTGAGTCCGTGCGTGAAGGCAGAGGACAGCTCACCGGAGCCCAGCCCGCTCAGGGCGGCCACGAGCGGCAGGAGCGCGCGGCGCGCCCTTCGCATGGGCTCGATCCCCTGGCCCTCCCCCGGGCTGGATTCTAGGCGAGGGGGGTCCGGCGCCACTACTTCCAGGGTTGTCGCTCGGTACCCCCGCCTCAAAACGACAACCTACGACCCCCTCGGCGAGCGTCCTCGGAGGCGAAAAAGGGCCTATCGCATGGCCCGCGGCGCACGTGGTGCGTCCCCAGCGGTTAGAGAGGCGCCAAGGCGGATCTCTGCCCGCTTGTCGCGAATCTTGTCGCTGGCAACGGCCAGATCGCGCGGGTCTCCACGGTGTTGGGGGGGACGGGCACGAGTGTGCCCTCTCGCTCGGGACCATCCTGGTGTTCGTGAAGTCGAGCAGGGCGCGGGGCTCAGGCCGGCGAGCCGGCTGGTGTGCCCCGAGATGGCCTTCATTCCCTTGAGTGCGGGCTCGGGGTTCAGGATCCAGCGCAGGCGACTGCACGACTGCACAACCCGCTGCCGGGCCGGGCAGTTCCGGGTCCCGGTTGCACCTCAGTGCAGGCGCATGATGCGCACGGCCTGCCTACTCGCGCCCCGTCCCGCCGTAGGCGGTGGCACCATGGTTGCCCGGGCGGTGCTCGCCTCAGACTCGGCTCTGTGCGGTGGCCCGGCTCCCCATGCCGCCGGCCTTATCCTGGCTCGGGCGGGGCCGGAGGTACCAGGCGCACGACAGTGTCAGGCCCAGCGCGCCAGACCTCGCAGGTGGAGAGCTAGCAGGCCCAAGGCCAGCAGAGCGGTGCTGGAGGGCTCGGGGATGGGCACCACCGCTACCGAGCGGTAGAGGCCGAGGAACCTAGACGTGACGCGCCCGGTCTCGGAGTCGATGCCGAGCAGCTCGCTTCCGGTGGTCTCCCAGATCGTGCCGTCGAGGCCAACGGCCAAGTCCGGGTCATCGCTTCCACCCCCTCCGAGGTTGACATAGGTGCCCGTGTCTGGGTCGAAGCGCAGGATTCCAGCGTTGGGCCCAACTCGGCTCAGGATCAGGTCGCCAGCGGCATCGACGGCCACGGCGTTGAAGAGGTCAAAGATCCACGTCCTGACGCCGCCGTCTGGGTTCACCCCGACGAGCGCGCTTCCAGACGTTACCCAGATGGTCCCGTCCAACCCAATTGCGATCTCGGGGTGGTCGGGCCCGAAGGTGGAGAGCTGCTCTGACGAGCCGCTTGAGGGGTCGAAGCGCCTGATCCCATCCTGCCCGAAGCCCCCGGCGCCGCTCAGGATCAGGGTTCCGCTGCTCTCGACCGCGACCCCGCGGTACAGCCCGAAGACAGTCTCGGTCGCGCGCCCGGTCTGGGGGTCGAGCAACTCCAGCGACGACCAGCTGGTCTTCCAGATCGAGCCGTCCTTGGCGATCGCCAGGTCGGGATGGTCGCTGCTCTCGCCCCCGATGTGGGTGAAGGTGCCGGTATTCGGGTCGAAATGAGTAAGGCCGTCCTGACCGAGTCCCGGGGCGCCGCTCAGGATAAGGTCGCCGGGCTTCAGGGTGACCGCTTCGGCGGCCGTAACCCCCACCAGGATCGACGAAGCCAGGAACGCCGCGAGGTGCAGGATGCCCCCGGATAAAGGGGGGGGCGGCGAAGACACTCGCAGGCCGGATAGCCGCGGTCAACTCCGTGCTACCCCAACAGCCTCGGGCACCTCCACCGCTGAGGGGGGAGGGAGTGGTCTGCTCGCGTTGCGAGGCGAACCCTCGTTCCTCTGCTGGCGGAGTCCGACGGCGTGCAGCGCGCTAACTCTTCGGTGTTATTTAGGAAACAGTCCTTCGCGGGTCATCTCGGTCGTGTCAGTCGTGTCAGCGATGCGGTCGGTCGGAAGCACGAGGCCATCGCTCGGCTCTCAGCCGCAGGGAGACGGACGCGGGCCGGCGGCGTCCCGTTCCAGGGCGCCATACCGACCCCCCCGTCAGCTCCCGACCTTCAGTGTGGACTTGGAGGCCACCGCGAAGATGCGGCGCGTGAAATCGGCTTCGAGTGCGCCGAGCAGGACGGCAAGGCGGGAAAACTCCCCGGTGCTGGTCGAGCGCGACCCGAGGGTGCGCCGGGCAGCTCGGTGGACCTCATGGGCCTCGTCGGCGGAGAGCTGGACCACGATCTCCTCGGTATTCAGAAAGCCCTCGCCGCGCGCCCATACCTCGCCCTTCTCCGAGAGCCGGAGATGGAGCACCTGGGCGTGGTGGCGGTAGTCGCGGGTCCGCATCGAGTCCACCAGCCCAGTGGCCTTCAGGCGTTCGATCCCCTTGCGCACCTGCTCGCGCGTCAGCCCGCTGAGCTGGGCCAACTCCTCCCGCGTCGCCGGCACCCAGCGGTGCCCGCGCAGTAGCACGCCCTCGCCCCGCTTGAGGCGATGCAGGATCAAGGCAAGCAGGATGCCAGCCCGGAGATCCTCGGTCTTCGCGACGCACTTCCCGACATCCCAGGTACCCATCACTTGGTACCTCCGCGCAGCCGACTGCAGCCAAGTGGGTCATTCGACCTTTTCTCTTCGGGTCTTGGGTTGAGCCGATCGGAGGGCCAGTAGTCGCGGGTCGTCGGCCCCAGGACCGGACCCGAGCCTGACCGCTTTCCGGGTCAGGGCCGAGAGGATCCCGTGGAGCAGCACGCACTCGCCGTGCCCGCCGGTTTCGCACGCGTCCCTGATCACGCCCCCGACTCCTTCTCGGTAGCCCCATGCGCTGCCGCACAGCGCTGTTCAGCGTCGCTCACCCGCCGAGGGTGCACCTCCGTGACGACGGTTCGTCCCCACGGCTCGAAAAATCGAACGCTGCCCTCGCACCAGGTGATGCCAAGCGGAGGCCTACCAGGAGGGGGCAGCGGTAGCCGCGGCAGCTTCCAGTTCGTTGGAATGGGGTATTGGTGCTGGCGAAAGACCACCTTCCCGCCCCACATCGTGAAGTCGATCTCTTCCCACAGCTCCCGAAGTCGCGCGCGGTCTTGAAACCTCTCCTTATTCCTCTTCTGCCTCCGGTCGGCCCGCATCCTTTCGTAGGACGCAGCTGCCTCCAACGCCCGCTGCTTCGCCTGGCGACGCTGTACCACGACCGGGTCGTGCTCGTCCCAGAACCGCAGCGCCACTCCCGGGTCACCGGCAACGGGGAGGAGCACCGGCCTAGAAGGGGCCTTGTCCGTGTCCCCCCGGAAGCGGCCATAGTTTTCGGCCGCGAACTCCACGAAGGTCCACCACTTCCGCACGATCAGCTCCAGGGCGAGCGCGGCCCGCTGCTCGCCCAGGTGCTTGAGGAACCCTCGCAGGGCTGTGCGCTCCCTTGGCCTGACCGGCAGCGCCTGGAGCTGGCGGTCGGCGTGCGCCTTGGCCCACGCCAGCTCCACGAACAGCAGCGAGACCTCGGGCGAGAAGGGCTTTACCGGCTTTCGGCGGTGGTGGGTCTTGTACTGCTCCAGGAAACAAGCCGGGCAATACGGCCTGCCCTCAGGGTCGTGCCGGCGCTCCACCTCGTGGTCGCAGGTAGGGAAGTCGATCTCGGCCATGTTCGCCGAGTGGGTCACTGCCTCAAGGTGGGCTGGGTTCACGCACGCGCGGCCCTGGCAGTGGTGGTGAACCTCAAGGCCCTCAGGGATGTCTTCTCCATGCACAATCACCCAGGCAACCCGGTGCGCCAGCTCGTTCTTCCCGCCCAGCCAGAAGCGCGCGTAGCCCGAGGGATTCTGCGATCCGGAGTGCGGGTGACATACATCCTCGCCACCCGACCGGTCCACGAACGCCTCGAAACGCGCGAGCGCTTTCTGATCTAGACGGGCCAGAATCGAGTGGCCGGGCGGGCTCCCGCCCAACCCACCGCCATCCCCGGCTTGGGACGTGCCTGCCTGCTCAGGAGCTTGCTCAGTGGCCCCTGTATCAAGGCAGTTGGCAGGCCCCTCGGCGTGGCCCGAGGGCGCTTGGATGGTGACATCTTCCTGGGTCACGGTCGGCGCGGTCATGCTCGTCGTCCTCCTCTTCGGGCTCGGGCCGTCGTCGAACCGGCTCCGGGGGACATCCCCGGTTTGCCGGTCCTCCGCGGCCTCCATGCCATTGCGAAGGAAGACGAGCGCGTCCTGCGCCCGCGGCGTCGAGCAGTCTGCGTGCCTTGCCTGGGAAGGCCAGAGCGAAACGCGACTTGCTCTACCTGGTGAGTGGCCTCAGCGGTGAGAAAGGTGACGCGGTACTCGCCCTGGCCAGGAGCATGGCCATGAAGAGGCGGGCCATGGGCCCTCCCGGGTAGTGAGGATCAGCGCCCCGGGAGCCGCGGGTCGCCACGGTCGGCTGGTACGGGGTGCCTCAGGCGACCCCGAGCACCCTGCGGCGCGCCTGATGCAGGCGGTACATGTTCGCGCGCAGCACCTCCAGGCCCTCGTCCAGGGCCTCTCCCGGCAGTCCGGCCCAGTTGAGGCAGGACTCGGAGGCGAGGCGGCGCAGCTCCCTGCTCTGGGGGTAGATCAGGCGCGAGTCCACGGTGTCCGACTCGACCCGGAAGAGCAGCTCCTGGACCACGGCGGGACCGCGACCCTTCTCGACGCCCCACCGCTCGCAGTAGCGCCGCAGGGCCGGCACCGTGGCCAGGGCGTACAAGACCGCGCGCCTACCGTCCCAGTTGTGCTGGTCGAGGCAGTAGCTCGGCCACGGCCCGATGCTCGGGAGGTCCACGATCGGCTCGTCCGGCTCGGCCGAGACCTCCTTGGGGGCGCACTTCCTGATGAGCGCGCTCGTGACCAGGAACGGGACGCCCAGGCCCTCGGCCACGGCGCCACCCACGGCGATGTAGCGCTGGAGGGGGGAGATCCCGAGCTGCCGGGCGACGTCGAGGAGCAGGCCCTGCTTCCTGCGGGCGGCCACGATCCCCAGGGCCAGGACGCGGCTGACCGGGTGCTCGCCCGGGCTCAGCACGATCTCGACCAGCGCCTCGGTGGGCAGGCCATCCCACTCGCCGCGGTGGTCCGCCCAGTCCCAGTGCCAGGTTGCGGCCACGCCCGCGTCGCAGGGGGAGCGGTCCTTGGTGCCCCCGCACAGGCGGTTCACGAGCATCAGCAGGCCCCGGAGCTTCGTGTCCTCGTCCCAGTCCTGGGCGGCGCGGGATGCCCAAAGGCACTCCGCCACCAGCTTCTCGTCGCCGTGGGCGCGGTCTTCGAGGGCGATGATCGCGAGGCGTCGGCGCAGCAGATACCGGGGCTCGAAGTCGTGGAGGGCCTGGGCGTGCGTCAGGGCCGTGGCCACGTGCCCGCGGCGGATGGCCTTCTGGATGGCGCTGGCGCTCCGCCACTTCTCAGCCTTCGTGTGGATCCGAATCCGCTCGAAGTCCCGGGCCTCCCATCCTGCGAGGGCGTGCGCGAATCGCTCGGCTGTCTCGTGCTCGATCTCCGCGTGCTCCATGCTGATGCGGCGCGGCATTTGATCGGGAGGTGTCTGGAACGCCTCCATGGTGTCGTGGCCTGCACACGGCCCCGAAGCCCCACCCGACTCGGGTCGTCACTCTAGTGCGTGAAGTCTCACGGCGCGAGCGCGAAGAGGTCCGGGTGCAGGTCGCGGATCGACTGGAACGCCGCCGGCCGGGCCCAGATGACGTGGTCGAGGAGCGCGACACCGAGGAGGCGCCCGGCCTGAACCAGACGCCGCGTGACCTCCAGATCTTCAGGGCTCGGCGTCACCTCACCACTCGGGTGGTTGTGGCCGTAATGTGTCCTACGCCGATATGTTCCCTGCCGAAGGAGCGAGTGTCGCCATCCGGCTCCCGGCGCGGATTGCGGCTTGGAGCGGCCACATAATCTCAGAGCGAGCTGAGCCAGGCGAGGAGGTCATCGTCCGTCTGCCAGCGTGGTTGTCGGGGAGTGCCCGGATCGCGCTGCCCGGGCGACTCGCACAGAGCGAGCGCCGCTTCCTTGAGGTGCGCCGGGATCTCCGCGTAGCGCTCGGTCGTCGTCAAGCGAACGTGGCCGAGCCATCCCCGAATGACGTTGATGTCGACGCCGGACTCGAGCAGGTGCACGGCCGTCGTATGGCGGAGGACGTGGGGAGTGACGCGCCGTGCGTCGGAGCCGAGGGGTGGACCGTCGAGCGGCGCCGCGTGGCGGCGGACGATCTTGTAGATCCCGTAGCGACTGAGCGGGCCTCCACGACGGGAGACGAAGACCGGCGCGTCAGGCTCATCCACGGTCGCTTCGCGACGAAGAAGCTCGGAGAGCCCTTCGGCGGTCTCCGCCCATAGGGGACAGACGCGCCACTTGTCGCCCTTGCCGTGCAGGCGAGCCCGCGGCTGCGCGCCCAGGTCGAGGTTGCCCACGCGCAGGTCCGAGGCCTCCTGAACGCGGGCTCCGGTGTTGTAGAGGAAGAGCAAGAGAACGCGGTCGCGCAGGATCTCGGGCTCTTGGCGCATCCGGGCGAACAGCGCCCGGAGCTGGTCCCGCCCCAGATGATGGGGCTCGAGGGGTGGGGTCAGCTTCGGCCGGACCGCCGCGACGCGCTGGGCCGTCGAGAGGAGCTCCGGCACCCGCTCGGCCAGGTACTCGAAGAGCCCGTGCAGGAGGGCCAGCCGCTGGTTTCGCGTCCGAGGGTGGTTGCGGCGCTCCTCCTCGAGATAGCGCAGGAAGGCGAGAACACGCTCGAAGGTGAGGTCCGACGGCTCGAGGGCCGTGATCTTGCGCCGGCAGTCCCGGGCGACGAAGCGCAGGAACAGGCGAAGCCCGTCGCGGTAGCTCCGCACGGTGGCGGGGCGCACGCTCCGCTGCAGGGGCAGATAATCGGCGAAGAAGCCGTGGACGAGTGCACCGAGGGTCGGGGGGAGGTCCCTCATCGCACGTCCCTCCCCAGCGCCACGGCGCCGTAGGGCTCGAAGCGGCGGCTGGCCTCCCGCAGGAGCTCCGCGGTGACCGTCAGGTAGACGGCGGTCGAGTGGATCCCGACGTGGCCCAGGAAGGTGCTCAGGTAGAGGAGCCGTTCTGCTGGATCGATCCCCTCCCGGTACCAGCGGAGAAGCGTGCCGACCGCGAACGAGTGGCGGAGATCGTGGGCGCGGGGCGTCCCCATCCCCCTGCGGTCTCCGAAGCCCAGGCGCGGCATGAGCAGCTGGAAGGTCGAGCTGATCCGATTGGCGCTCACCGGCTGCCGTCCATCGAAGGTGAGGAGCGGCGCGTCATCGCCCGCCTCGCCCCAACGCGAGTGCCGCAGCGCGAGGAACTCGCGCAGCACGGCCGCGACGCGGGGACCAAACGGCAGTAGCCGGCTCTTCCCGAACTTGCTCTCGCGCACGAGCAAGACCCGGCGCTGCAGGTCGATGTCGCCCACGCGGAGGCGGTGGACCTCGCCGACGCGCAGCCCGAGCCCGTACATGAGCCCGAACGCCATTCGATACGTGGGACCGCGCAACGGGGCCCGGGGCCAGTCGGGGAGCTCACCGGTCAGCTCGAGCAGGCTCCGCATGAGCGGGGCGTCGAAGATGACCGGCACGCGCGGCCCGGTCTCGCGGCGGGGCCGAGCCTGGACCGGACTCTCGGGCAGCATCTCCTGGAGCACCATCCACGCGAAGAACCGGCGCACCAGGCCCAGCAACTCATTGTACGCCCTCGGTCGGGTCCGAGAGCGGGAGGCCAGGAAGGCCTCCACGAGCTCGGAGGACAACGCCTCGAGGCGGGTGATCTCCCGCGCGACGAGGAAGCGGTCGAGGAGCCGGAGCTGACGCTCCTCGGTCTTGAACCGACGCCCGAGCGCGCGCTTGTACGCCACGAACTGCTCGAGCGGCTCTGCCAGGACGCTCTGGAATCGCTTCGGGCCCGCCATCACAGCACCTCCTCGCCGTCTCCCAGCGCGACTTCGCGCAGGTGCCGGAGGTCGACCTTGGTGTAGACCTCGGTCGACCGGGGCGAGCGGTGGCCGACATAGCGGCCGATCTCTTGCAGCGAGAACTCGTGCTCGAGCAGGTGCTGCACGACGGAGTGGCGCAGCGTATGCGAGCCGGCTCGGGGAACTGTGATTCCGGCCCGCTTGAGCCGGGCGGTGACGCGCTGCGAGACGGCGTACCCCGCGAGGGGCGCAATGGGAGCCATCGAGCGGAGGAACAGGCGGCGCTCCTTCGTCGGCGGTCGCCCACGCTCGAGATAGTCCACGATCGCTTCCCCCACGGCCGGAGTCAGTCGGTACTGCGCGGAGTGGCCGCCCTTGCGCTCCGGGATGCGGAGGGTCTTGGCGCGCCATTGGAGGTCGTCGAGGGTGAGGGCGGCGAGCTCGCGGGCGCGCAGGCCGTAGGTGATGAGGAGCAGCAGGATCGCGTAGTCACGCCGTCCGGCCCCGGTGCGGCGATCCACCTGCTGGAGCAGCCGCTGCGTCGCCTCCCAGGGGATGGACCGGGGGATGCGCGCCATGCGGTAGGTCCTGGGACGCTCGATCGCGGAGCTGAGGTCTCGATCCAGAACCTGCTCGCGGTGCAGGTAGCGAAGGAAAACCCGCAACGAGTCGCAGAGGGACGCGATGCTGGAGCCGGACAAGCCACGGCTTCCCTCCTGCATGAACTCGCGAAGCGTCGCCGGCGCGAGCCTTCCGAGATCGCCGACTCTCGCTTTCCTGAGGTACCGCTCGAAGCGACGCAGGTAGTGCAGATAGTGCTGCACGGACGTCTCGCGCAGGCCGCGCTCCGATCGGAGGTAGGCCACGAACCCGGGAGCCTGGTCGGCGAAGGGCAAGGGAAGACGACGGGGCGGTGAGGCTCCCAGGTAGTCCGGCAGGACCCGCTGGATCATGTGCTCGATGGCCCGCTGGATCTCCCGCGCGTGGAAGTGGTCCCGGTGGGCCCTTCGCGATCGAAGGTACGGGCGAACCTTGCGAACCCAGGCCTTGCGAAAGGGAACTACGAGCGCCGGCAGGTCCTCCCACCGGCGCGCGCCGCGGCGGGCCGCGTACTCCCCGAACCGCACGAGGACGGGAACCCGATTCTTGACGGTCTCGCGGGCGTAGCCCTGCGCCGCCGACCAGGCGACGTAGCGCTTGATCGGATCGGCCAACCATGAGGCGCGGATCCGGTCGAGGGTCTGCGGTCGATCGAAGTAGTGCTCGAGCATCGGACAACCTCCCTTGGCCGCGTCAGCGCGGCAGGGAGATCGTGCCTCGATGCCCTCCCGATATGTGACCGAGAGGATCGCTGCCCGGCCGAGGGAACACCCGAATCCCCCGGTCGCGGTGGGGAAGTCACATATCGACGTAGGACACATTAGGCGCATTATGTGGCGCGCCACATAATGCGCGATCAGGAGCGCGCAGGCTCCGACCGCGATCGCGGGCTGGAAGACCTCGCGCGGGTGCACGAGCGAGGCGGTCGCCGTTCCCACCGACACCACGTAGTCGGCGATGGGCCGGTGGCGGCCGTCCAGGTAGATGGCCACGAAGTGCTCGCGCGCATCCTCGCGCACGCGCCGCCGGAGGTACTCGGCGACCTGTCTCGGCTCGGTGATCTTGCTGGGCGCGCGCCGCCGCGCTCCGACGTACCGGATCGCGACCTCGCGGATCAGGTGAACCTCGCCCGTGCCGGTCACGACTTCGCGGCTCTCGCGGACCCCCTCCAAGCGCGCGGTTTCAGGGGGCGTGCTGCGCACCTGATCGGTTCGTGCCTGGGGAGCCGCGCGAGTGGCGCGCACGCTATCCCCGGCCCTGCGCCGCGTAGGGAACCTGGAGGGCGGCAGCGGCGCGCCGGCGCGCCTCCTCGATGCGCCGGTCGTAGCGCGTGGTGGTGCCCGGGCTCGCGTGGCCGGCGAGCTGCTGCACGAGGGCGAGATCCTGGCCGGCGTCGAGGAGCCCCGTGATGAAGGTCCGGCGCAGGTCGTGAGGGGTGAAGGGTTCCACGCCGGCGCGGTCGCCGAGCCGCGTCAGGATCCGGTTCACCGACGTGGTGGAGATCCGGCCCGCCCGCAGGCGCCCCACCTGGTCGATGGCCAGGAGCAAGGGCCCAGGTTCCTGGCCGCGCGCCGTGATCCACGCTTCCACCGCGTGCAGTGCGCCGGCGTGCAGGTACCCGAGCCGCTCGCAGCCGCCCTTGCCGCGCACCACCACGGTGCCGGCGTCGAGGTCCACATCGGCCACGTCGAGTCCCACCAGCTCGGACCGGCGGAGCCCGAGCCCGCACGCGAGCGCGAGGAGAGCCGCGTCCCGGGCCGCCATTGTGAGCCGCGGATCAGCGGTCGCGGCCTCGAAGAGCGCCTTCAGCTCCTGGTGTGAGAGGGCCCGGCCCTTGGGCAGTGCCCGTCCGCGGACCGGCGGGAGGTCGGCGACGCGCGCGTAGGTGTCGATGTCCATCAGCCCGAGGCGCCATGCCGCCCGCAGCACCCCGCGCAGGGCAGCGAGGCGGTGGTTGGCGGTGGCGGGGGCGCAGCGGATCGCCAGGGCGCTCCTCAGGGCCGCGGTGTGGGCGGGGGCGAGCTGGTACCAGGGGACCCCGGTGGGCTCCTCGCAGCCCAGGAGCCGGGCCAGGGCGCGCAGGGCGGAGAGGGCGGAGCGCCTGGAGGCCGGCGTCGAGAGCCGGGCCAGGTAGGCGAAGACGATCGCGGCCGAGTCAGTGCAGGCGACTGCACAAGGGAGGGGTGCGACAACGCGCATTGCGTCGCGTAGATCGGAAACTAAATCCAGGACTTAAGCCCATCCGTTGCCGGTCCGCGTGAGTCGGGGTTCAGTCAGGTCCGACCTTAGAGCCCCGCTAGAACATTCCCTGACCCGGCTCTCGGCGCAGGGTCAAACGTGGCCGTTGTCGCGGGCCCACTTCAGCACTCGCTCGTAGGCTTGGTCTGCTCCCCAAGCCGACGCCGCGATCCAGGCGAGCTCGCGCCGCGTATTGCCGGGCAGGTCCTCGGCAGCCTTATACGCGAAGTCGTGCTGCGGCTCCGAGTACGCGTGCATGAAAATCGTTCGCACCTGCAGCTCGAAGGTGTTCGGCGCGTCCAAGAGCTCTCGGAAGCCGACGGGTTCCAAGTGCGGTGGAATCGTGCAAACGAGGTGGTGGCTCTCGTAGCTAAACTCCTCGTCCCGCGCCGGGCGTTTGCGAACTCCCTCCACTGCATTGAAGGTGCCCCGCAGCTTTTGCAACACCACATCGATGTCAGATAGGAAGAACACGATCACGCGGCCCGCCACTTGGTCCTCGATCTCGACGAGCGGGTTCTCATACAGCGAATCGACCTGCGCCGCCTTCGCCATGAACGAGTCGACGCTCTTTACGCGGAACGAAACGCGGTCAATGTGAGGCATCGACCCGAGTGCCTCGCGCGTCGCCTCCTCGAGCTTTCCGCCTAGCTGCTGAAGAAGCGCTCGGCGCTGCTGGTAGCGCTCCCGTAACTCGTCAGGCATGTCGTGCCCTCACCCTGTCTTCCACAACGTCACCCTCACAACGCAAGCGCCGCCTCTCACCGCTTCCTACGCGCACAGACTTCCCGACCTGATCAAGGGGAGACGATACGAACACGCCCGTGTCGAGCTCAAAGATCCGAAAGCCCAGTGTCTCGTCAAACACGTCGCGCCGGAAGTCGAAGAGCGAATCGCGACTGTGGTCGTTAGGAGCCGCATTGAGAAATCGCTCGCGGAGCTCGCCTTCAAGGTATCGCACGGCAAATGTCTGGAGAGACACCCGTTTCTGAGGAGATCTCCTCATCGACATCATGGCCGCGTGGAGGGTTTCGCGATCGTCAGCGGTTTCGCTCCGCTCATAGACGGACCGAGCAGTCTTGGCGAGCAACCGAGTCCCAGTGTCCGCTCGAATTCCAAGGTTGCAGGCGAGGAAACGCTCAATCCAGAAGTCGGCGACATCACGGGAACTGTGGCTCGCCTGGAAGTCGAGAACCTGACCCCGCAGGAAGTCGGACCTCGATCGCCCTCCTTCGAAGAGCGCCGCCTTGCGCAGCTTCGAGCTTTGACTGAAAACGTCGGTCATCACCTCGATCGTCGGCCCGGTATCTGCGTTCCGAAACTGGAAGGCCCGATCTTGAGGGAACGTCCAGAGCGTGACGCGGCGACGACCTCGCTGCCGCATCACGGCGGGGATGAAGAGGCACTGCATGGAGCGTCGATCCATGGCATTGGCGAGCCTCCTTGCAAGGGATTGACCGGCTGCCTTGGCAGTCGGGGCCTCGCCGAACGCGAAATTCATGATGAGCTCGCGCACGTCGCTGCGACGCGTGGTCTGGTCCATCTGAAAGTCGACGCCTATTCGCTCGTGAAACCTCGCGCCTTGGATATTGCCATCGATAGCGACTCGAAGGTCGCGGCTCACCTGGACGGCACCTCCAACGGGATCCGGCTCATCCTCCGTGGGACTGGTTCGATGCGGAACGACCGCGTAGGCGTGGAGACGGAACAGCTCCATGAACGCTCCTCCGCGAGGTGAGACACCACTCTATGCGAGACCTGACTCGACGGTCGCACGGATCCTCGTAACGATTCGCTGTGACCAATTGGGACGCAGTGGCCAGTCACCCCCTATATTGGATCATCAGGCCGACTGAGATCAGGTGGGACCAGTGCCCCGTGACCCGGCGGGCGAATGCCGGGTCGTCGATCAGGACGCCGAGCTCCACGTTGCGGCCTTGGCCCCGAGCGGTGAAGTTGGCGGAGGTGATGAGGGAGCGTGCGTCGTCTACCACGACGCATTTCGCGTGAAGGCTCGCGAAATGGTCCGGGCGAGCCGTGCGAGGGTCGTAGTAGATCTCGGGGATCGGTGGGCCAAAGGGCCAGTTCCGCGTCAGGATGTGGTCGACCCGGGCCACGGCGTAGGCGGGAGCGGCTTCCACCGTGGGGGCCTCACCCGGGATGTCCAGGAAGATTCGCACGCGCACGCCCCGGTCCCGCAGAGCGGCGTGGAGGGGGCGGAGGATCTCCTCGCCGTGGTCGAAGGCATAACCGCCGAGAAGCACGCTTTCTCGCGCCTCCTCGAAGAGCCGCCGGACGACGACGGCCGTGTCGCGGGTGGAGGCGTTCGGCGCCTCGGGGCCGGTCCAGACGAGGTCGAGGTGAGGGGCTCCTCCGCTGGCGCGCTCCGCCAGCACGGCGTCGAGGAGGCGGAGCACGGGCTCGCGCTCGAGGCCCCCGAGGACACCCAGGATTTCCTCCACGCGGCTCCCGAAGCCGCCCGCCTGGAGGGCGACACGTGTGAGCGGGCAGCGGAGCCGCTCGCCCTCCACCGCCGCGTGGAGCTCCCGCAGCTCGGGCAGGGGAACGCGGCGGAGCCCCTCGCTCACGGCCTCTCGCCGAAGAAGGCGAGCGCCGGGGCGTGGCCGATGGACGGCACGACCAGGGCGCGGTCGAGGTAGCGGTTGAAGCGCTCGCACGAGCACTCGGCCACGAAGACGCAGCCATGGCAGGCGGCCCCCTCGAGGTAACGCTCGGCCGGGTCGCCCTCCGGCGAGTGGCGCGCGCACACCGGATCGTTGGAGCAGAGCTTCCCGAGGTCGAATGCCCGGCGCAGGTGCACGCGCAGCCCGCGCCCCTGTTCGACGAGGCCCCCGAGCGTGCCCTGCGTTCCGGCGGTCCCGGTGGAGAGCAGGATGGCCGCCATCGGCGGGTCCTCGCCGGCCCGGGAGCAATAGATCCGCTCGCGGATCGCGCTCGCGGCGTAGCCGCATTCGAGGCTGATCGCGGTGATCACGAGGTGTGCCAGGGAGTGGAGCAGGTAGAAGCGCACCCCCGGGAATGGGGGCGGCTCCGGGATGCCCCGCCCCCAGGCATCGTAGCCGGCGAGGAGCTCGCGCCCGCGCTCGATCACGGCGGGCCGCATCTCCCAGGCCGCCACCTGGGCCTCGTCGAGCTGTACGAAGACGCCCTCGCCCCGGATCTCTGTGGCCGGGAGCCAGTCGGTGAGGAGGCCCAGCATCGCCGACTGGACACCGAGATCGAACTCGCCCTGGAGATCCGGCGCGACGGACTCGAGGCGCGTGAAGCCGATCTGCGTCCGCACCTCCCTCAGCTTCGGGGCGATGACGAGGCGGCCAATACCCGCCGGGAGGCCGCCCTCGGGCTTCGCCGCGCGGGCGAAGAAGTCCTCGTCCGGCGCCGGGAGCTCGCCAGGCGCCTCGGGCTTCGACGCAGTGAACTGCCGGAACTCGGCGGTTCGGAGCGGATCTCGCGTGACCCGCCTCCCCTTCTTGATGGCCTCGACCACGGCCAGGACCTCGGCGTCGGAGGCCGCGCCCAGCCTCACCTGCACCTTGGGGATGCTCCGGAAGGCCGGCAGGGTCTCGGCGGTGGCGGCCTTGAGCACGTCCCAGACCTCGCGGACCTTCTGCTCGAGCTCGCGCCCCACCTCAGGGATGGAGAGGGCGCTGACGGTCTGTGCGAAGTAGGCGTGGCTCGCGGTCCGTACCAGGAGCCGCAGGTGCTCCTCGCAGCCCTCGCGCCCCTCGGGCCCGAGCCAGGGACGCTCGCCCCGGCACGGGAGCTTGAGCTCCGCGGTCGCCTCGGAGAGCGGCCGGCGCTGCCGGCAGGCGCAGCTCACCCAGATCTCGGAGAAGTCGCCGGTCGCTCCCTCCTCGAGCCGGAGGTTCGGGGCGGCGCAGCGCGCGGCGCCGTGCATCTCGTGGAGGAACGCGATCCAAGGCCACTCCTCCAGGTGCCCGCGCCGGCAGGCGGCTGCGAAGCGGACCGGGACGCATTCGGTGCTCACGGCGCGGTCGCACTGGTGGCGGTAGCGGCCGCGCTTAAGTTCGAGGCCGTCCTTGCGGAGCAGGGCGCGGCAGCGGGGGTTCTGGCAGACGAACCACTGCGGGAACTCGAGCACCTGGACGCCCGCGTAGCGCTTCGGCTCCCGCTCGTCGCCAACCGGGGGCTCGAAGAAGGCGTTCTCGAGGCTGAGCTCGCGCCCGGCTTCCTTGAACCGCTCGGCCAGCGTGTCGCGCAGCCGCGGCTCCTGGATGGCCTCGCGGCCGTGGCTCATGTCCCAGCTCCAGAAGTCGAGGCCGCCCACCAGGACTGCCTGGTCCACGAGATCCACGAGCGCTCCGGGGCCGAAAGTCGTGACCACCTGGCTCCGCCGCACGCGGCCATCGGGCTGCTGGATTACGGCCCGCGCGCGGTTCCGGGCCCGGGCCATCAGCGCCGCCCTCCGAGGGCGCGCCGCTCGATCCAGAGGTGGACATTCGGTTCCACGTCTCGCATGGAGGTGGGGGCGCCAAACTTCGCGTCGTCGGTGCCCGGCTCCGGGCGCCGCTCGTCGCCGCTGCTGTAGAGGAGCGGCCGCCCGGCCGCGCGGTCGCGGTCGTAGGGCGAGTAGGAGCGCCGCGCGGCGGCCTCGGTCTTCGCCGTCTCCACCAGGCCCTCCCAGGCATCGAGGAGATTCTGGGCGCGGTCTGCGAGGAGAGGCTTCACCTCCTCGTAGCGGCCGTGCGACTGCCGGCCCCCACGCTCAGCCAGCTCCGCCACGGCCCGCTCCGCCGCGGCCCGGTGCGCGGCGATCTCCATAGCGCCGGCCGCGGGGGTGAGGGCCGGGTGGCTGAAACGCACCATCCCGAGGAGGACGCCGGCGAGTCCGCGCTCGAGGGCGGGGCCCGAGAAGGGGGTGAGGCTCGTGGCCTCGACGAAGCGGTAGAAGCTCTCGTGGTAGGCCACGAAGCGCTCGTAGTGGGAGCGGTCGCGCGGGCGCACGTTGTTGTAGCAGGTGACGACGAGGCCCGGGGGCTGGCGGCCCACGCGGCTCGTGGCCTGGATGTACTCGCTCGTGGTGGTGGGCTGCCCGGCCACGACCATGAGCCCCAGCCGGTCGATGTCGAGACCCACCGAGATCATGTTGCTGGCGAGGAGCACGTCGACGTGGTCGTCGTCCTGGTGAAGCTTCGAGAGCCGCGCCCTGGAGGCCGCGACCCGCGCCATGGGCTCGCGGCTCGTAAGCTCGACCGGCTCCTCACGCACCCGCCGTTTCGCGAACCAGGGGTGCGGGTCGCCCGCGCCCTCCGGGTGGCGCTCCACCACCTTCTGGCAGCGGGTCCGCACGTCGTCCTCCACAAGCCTCCGCGTGCCACCCAGCTCGCGCAGGCTGTTGAAGTAGCCGACGAGGGTCATGTAGGGGTCGGCGGCCTCGGGGCCCAGCGTCTCGTAGGCGTGCTGGGCGGCGGTGAGGAGCGCGATGTAGACGCGGAGCAGGATCCCCTTGAGGGCGCGCCCCTGGGCCGCGACGCCCAGGTAAAGGCGGCCGGGCGAATCCCGGTCCACGCTCGCGAACCAGGTCTCGGAGTCCTCGAGGCCCGGCGGTGGAAAGATGGCCATGCGATTTCGGCCGAAGAGGCAGCTCACCTGCTCCCGTGCGCGGCGCACCGTGGCGGTAGCCGCCAGGATCTTCGGCCGTCGCTCGGCGCCGCCCGCCGTGCCGAGGCCACTCGCGAGCCAGTGGATCGCCGTCTCGTAGAGACCCACCATGGTGCCGAGCGGCCCCGAGATCAGGTGGAGCTCGTCCTGCACGATGAGCTCGGGCGGGAGCAGGCCCTCCGGGAGCAGCTTCGCCGGCTTCGGGATGCGGTCGAGCGGCCCGTAGAAGGCGCGTCCGTCGCGAGCGCTCGCGCGCCCAAAGAGGAGCCCCGTCTCTCCGCGCCAGGGGAGCATGGCGAACTTGTCCACCGTGGCGACCACGAAGCCCGGGAGCTCGCGGTAGATCTGCTCGTCGACGAAGAGGACCGGGAGACCCTCGCGGTTCTTCCGCGCTGAGAAGTCGCAGCGGAAGCTCGCGCAACCCACTACCACGTCCCTCGGGGCTTCGCGGCTCGGGACGAGGACCAGGCTGTCGCGGGTCAGGGGCTCCCGGCACCAGGGGCAGGCCGTCAAGGGGAAGGGCGAGGGGGCGGTCGCCGAGGCCGCGTTCTTGTACTCGGTGATGCGCTCGGAGACCTGGGCGAGCGTATTGGCGGTGGCCGTGCGCCCCACCCAGAGGCCCACGGCGAAGCGCACTTCGCCGAGCCGCTCGGGAGCGGCCTGCCGCAGCCTCTCGAGGGCGCAGATCAGGGTGGCGGCCCGGTCGAGCTGATCGAGCGTAAGGAGGCGGAGCGTGTAGCGCAGTAGCACCGCCACCCCGAGCCCGCCGTCGGGTCGCTCGCGCCCGCGCAGGCGGCGCAATACGAGCGCGAAGGCAATCACGCCGAGGTAGGCCTCGGTCTTCCCGCCGCCGGTGGGGAAGAAGATGAGCTCCACGTCGTCCCGGTCGGGGTGGCCGGCGTCTGCCACACTCGGGAGAGAGAGCAGGAAGAAGGCGATCTGGAAGAGGCGCCAGGTGGGCCACCCGCCGACGGCGTAGCGCTCGGGGGTCCGCTGCTTGGCCGCCATCGCCATCGCCCGGTTCGCGAGACAGAAGGCCTCGAAGACCTCCGCGTCCGAGGCCAGGAGCGCGATCCCCTCCTCGATGCGCCTGCGGGCCCGCTCGGCCTGGTCGGCGAGCGAGTCGCGCGTCTCGCGCCGCCGATCGGAGCCCGGGTCGATCTGGCGCTGGGCCGCGATCCAGGCAGCGTAGGCTTCGGGCAGGGCGCGGAGCGCTGCCTGTGCGGCCGCTCCATCCGCGAACTCGCCCAGGGTCTCCATGGCCGTCTCGATGCCGGGTTCCTCGTTGGTGATTACGCGCCGCACCTCGTGGCGCGGGATCCACGCCGTCCGAACACGGGTCACCGGGTCGGATTGCGGGGGCAGCTCGACCGAGACGGCGTGGCCCACGGCCCACTCGAAGCGCTCCCGGAATTGGAGATCAGCCACGCGGTCGTCCCACTCGTCGGCGACCTCGTCCCGGCGGTTCGATCGCGGGGTGAGCCCGCGCGCGCACTCGACCTCGAGGCGCACCTGGAAGAGGAAGCGCTCGTCGAGGCGTCCCTTCTCGCCGGGCTCTCGGCGGTTCACCACGAAGAGCGAGAGCGCACGGGTTCCCGGCATGAGCCCCGGGGCCTCCGCATCGCCGAGCTGACCCTGTACGAAGACCCCGCCCGACCCGGGGATCTCGCGGCCCCGCTCGATCTCCTCAGGCTCGAGCGGAAGCTCGACCTCGGCCGCGGGCTGCGGCACCCGGCGCCAGAGAGTCCGGCGCCGCCGCTCCTCGCCAGTGTCTTCGGCGCGGTCCTCGCGCACGTAGTCGGCCCAGGTCACGCGGGCCACGATGTGGTCGCTCCCGTCCCCGGGCGGCAGCAGGACGGAGAGGCCCATCGAGGCCGGGAAGAAGTTCCGCTGCTTCGGGGCGGGCTCTGGCCCTCCGCTCTCCTCATCGTCCCGGTCGTCGCCGGCGGCGAGCTCGTCGTCCTCGGTGGGGTCGTCGGTCTCGCGCGCCACGAAGGGCGCCAGGAAGCCCGTGAGATACCAGCGCGAGGGCGGAAGCGGGAGGAGCTCCTCCGCCGTGTCCGAGGCGTTGGCCCCAGCGAAGGGCCCGACCAGGTCGGCTTCCACCGCGCGGACCAGGTGCTCGCGGGCCTCGAGCGTGCTGGTCACACCCCCTCCTCGCCTCCGAAGTCGAGGCTGAGAGTATCCGCGTCGCTGCGCCCCCGCCGGCTGCGCCCGCCGCCGCCCTTGCCTTTGCCACCCATCGAAGCCCCGCGCACGCGCTCCAACTCGGCCCGCTCGGTGTTCAGCACGAAGAGCCGGTCGATCACGTCGTCCTGGAAGGCCTCGAGGGCGACCCCCTCCTCCTCGCTGGCCGGCGCGGTGTAGGGCGGCAACTCGATGTCGCCCCAGCGGTAGGCGGCGAGGACAGAGCGGTCGAGCTCCTCGTGGAGCTGCCGGAGCGCGACGATCTCCGGCGTCGTGTCACGCGGTTCCTTGAGTCGGTTGTAGGTCTGAGTGAGGCCCTCCTCGTGCTCGACCATCCACCGGGCTCGGGCCTCGTAGAGGCGCTCGCCGATGTCCTCGAGAGCCGGGATCACGGCGCTGGGGTCGGGCTCGGGGAAGGGGAAGGTGTCGAATGTGTCGGAGGCCGAGTAACGGAGCCGCTCCTCGAGCGAGGATCCGAGCAGCCGCGCCCAGGCCTCGTGGAGGCGGGACTGGAGCACGGCGAAAACGGTGTCGGAGTCGAGAACGAATGCGTAAAGGGCGTGAGAAAAAACGCGATCTGTCGGTTGCCAGGCGTAAACAAGGTGCTTCGACACCTGAGAGTTCACCAGGCAACGCGACAGGGGCGCGATGGCCGCGTAGAGGCCCGGCCTCTTCTCGGCGTATTGCCACCAGTTTTCCCGGTAGATTTCGCGGTTGTTCCGATCCCTCTCCGGTTTCACTCTCGCACGCAAGATCTCGATCAGATCGGGCCACCGCTCAGCCTCGTGCAGATCCATATCGCCGAAATTGATGACGTAGCGGTGGAAGGTCTGCGTGGGGCTCGTGTTGACCTCTTCGCCGCCCAGGTAGGGGAAGATCCGCTCGGCGTTCCGCGGGTCCCGGGCGACGAGGGCCTCGCGCTCCTCGGCGGTGAGCGTGAAGCCCATGCCGAGGACGATGCTGCCCTGGAAGCTGAGGCCAGCGTTCGCGGCCAGGGGCGCGGGGTCCGGCCGCTCGGGGCGGGGCCGAAGGCGCGAGTTGATGACCTCACTCGGGCGGCCGTCCAGGTGGCGGGGGCCCAGGTGCGCGCGCACGCCTCCCTTGCCCAGGTGCACAACCGCCACGGCGACGGCCGACTCCCCCGGCCAGAGGAGACTCCGCGTGGCCTCGTAGATCTCGAGGCCCTCGGCCAGAAGCGGCTGGAGGCCACTCGTCCGAGTGTCGCCCTGGGCGATCGTGTTGGTCGCGATGAGGCCGATAGTGCCGTGCTCGCCCCGGAGGCCGCTCGCGCGCCGGAAAAAGTGGGCGCTGTAGTCGGCGTTCCCGTGGGCGCCCTCGTGGATCGCCTGGAGCCACGGGATGTAGAGGGGGCCCCCGAACTCGGCGATCAGGTTCTTTCCACCGAAGGGAGGGTTCCCGACGAAGGCGTCGAAGCACGCGGCCCGGTTCACGCGGCCGCCCTCGAGCGGATCGGGCCGCTCCGCCCAGAAGACCTCGGGGAACTCGACCATCCAGTGGAAGGCGGGGATCTGCGCGCGGAGCTCTCCCTGGAGGGCGAGCAGCTCGTCCGGCGGCGGGCCGCCGACTTCGAGCCACTTCCGCACGAGCTCGAGCCGACGGTGGCGCTCCGTCTCGCGCCCCTTGGGCTTCGCCTCGGCGAAGAAGGCCCCGACGATGAGGTCGCCCAGGAGGCGCACGCGGGAGAGCGCGTCTTCGGCGTCGAAGAGGAGGTGCTCCTTCTCGCGCTGGGCAGCGGGGCTCGCGTCGGAGGCGAGGTCGAGGATCTGCTGGCGGAGACCGATGGCCTCGTCGAGCGCGGCCTCGAGCTCCTGGCGGCAGAGCTCGAGCTGCTTCCCGGGCTGCCAGTGGAAGCTCCGGATCTGCTCGAAGTCGCAACCCACGAGGGAGTCTCCGTGGCGGAGGGCGTGGTCCACGAAGGTGAAGGGGAGTTCACGCGCCATCGTCACGAGCCAGAGCGAGAGCTTCGCGAGCTCGACGGCGAGGGGGTTCTTGTCGACCCCGTAGAGGCATCGCTGCGCCACGAGGCGGCGCGCGTGGAGCACGGGATCCTCTCCCGCCGGGAGCCCCGGAACGCCAGCGCCCCCTCCCTCGCCGCCAAGCCTCCCCTCGCGGGTCCAGGCCGCCACCACCCGATCCGCGAGGTAGCGGCAGGCCTCGACCAGGAAGGCCCCGGAGCCCATGGCCGGGTCGCAGACCGAGAGCGAGAGGATCGCCTCAGACGAGGGCTCTTCTCCGAGGGCCCCGATCAGCGGAGCAAGCGTGCGCTCGACGATCGGGGCGGAGAGGCTTCGCGGGGTGTAGTGGCTGCTCGTGCGCCGGCGTTCGGCTCCGGGCTGGAGCACGAGGCGGCTCGTCGCCGCGCGTCCCACGCCGCGCACAGCGTAGAACTCGAGCGCCGAGAGAATCGCCTCCCCGTCCTCCAAGGCCTGGATCTCCTGCGCGAGCTTCTCCGCAGTGGCCTTGGCGAGCCCCGCCGTCTCCTTGAGCCAGCGGGCGCGGCGCGCGGGGGGTAGCGCAAGGAGCTCTTCCGCGGCCACCCACACGCGCTTCGGGCGCAGGCACACCGCCGCGCCCTCCACGCGGATCACGTGGTAGCCCATGAGCGCCTCGTAGACGCTCCCGATCTGCTCCACGTCAAGCGCCCGGTAGGAGAGGCGCTGCCCCTCGAGGACGAGGAGCTTCTCGAGCACGCGGAAAACCGTCTCGTCGTCCAGCGTCGGGAGGTGGACAGCGGCCCTCGCCTCGGCCTGGGTGATGGGCGCGCTCCCCCCCGGGCCCCAGCCCTCGAGGAAGGGGAAGCGGTGGGGATCGAAGAGGGAGCCCCGGCGCGGTGGCATGCGGAGCGTCCCGTGCTCCATGCCCAGGAAGACCGCCCGGAAGAGCGCCGCGAGCTGGCCCCAAGCGCCGAAGCGCCGCGACATGGAGTCCGGGTGGAGGCCGTGGTCGCGCTGGAGGCGGTCGTAGAGGGCGAGGAGGCTCCAGTGCTCGGCATAGGTGCGCTCCTCGGTGGGAAGGAGCCCGCGATCCTCGGCGTAGAGGAGGAAGACGAGGCGCAGGAGCACTGTCAGGAGCCCCGCGTAGAGGTGGTCGCCCTCGCGCTCCGCGGCGTCACGCAGGAGCCCGTCGCCGTCGCGCTCGGCGGCCGCCTCGAAGCCGGCGAGGAGGATCTGGAGCGCCGAAAAGACCTGGTCTGCGAGGGCGCCGGTCACGTCGGCCTGGCGGCGGCGGCTCTGGGCCAGGAGTGACGGGAGCGATCGCTCCTGCGCCACTCCGAAGAACCGCGTGGCCGAGAGCAGCATGGAGAAGGCGTCGAGGATCGGTCGCCCCCCCACCTGGGCCATGTCGTCCACGCGGAAGGCGATCCACCCCGACGACTCACCGTGGGGGGAATAGACGAGCCGCACCTCGTGGAGGTTCGTGAGGAGCCCGATCGGCACCCGAGAGTGCCGGAGCAGGCGGTCGAACTTCGCAGCCGGCGGGTAGGCCCAGGGGCCCGTGCTCGTCTCGGGCTCGTCAAAGGGGAGGCCCGCGGGCAGGTGCCAGACGAGGGCAACGTAGCGGTCGGCGGAGGAGGGGACTGCACCGTCCGCGCCCGCCGGAGGCGCCACCTGCCGCAGCGCCATCGTCGGCCGCAGCAACTGGCGGCCCTCGGGCACGTAGAGGGAGAGCTCCTCGGGGAGGGCCTCCGCGGCGTCGAAGAGTTCGGGAGTGAGGCCGAGAATCTCCGCCAGGAACGCGCTCAGCTCGGCGATGGCGCGCGGTCCGTCCTCCTTCTTACCGGTGGGGGGGCAGAGCTCGCGCAAGCGCTCCTGCAGAGCCGGGGCGTGGCGCTGCATGCACTGCGCATCGATCAGCACCGGCACCGAGACCACGAGGCCCTCGGAGGGCTGCACCATGCCGAGCCAGGTCTCGTGGAAGCGGCGCTCGAGGTCGCTCACGCGCGCGTCTCCGGCCAGAGGAAGACGAGTCCCACGGGCTCGAGCCGGCGCACCGCCACCTGGAAGAGCCGCTCGATGGCCACGGGCTCGGACTCGATCTCCCGGTCGATCTTGGCCAGGCGACCCTCCATGTAGCGCCGGTCGTGCTCGAGCTCCTCACGCTGCCCGGCCTCGGAGAACTCGAACTCGAGCTGGCGCCCTGCGAGAGTCGCCTGAATCTGCCGGCGCTGTCGCTCGAGAATTTCGCGCAGGGCCTCCGCCTCCTCGCGGCCGCGCGCCGAGAGCTTGCGCAGCGCATCGTGAGCCCGGCTCTCCGCCTCGTCGCGCACGTGAGGCCAGAGGGCGGAGAAGACCACGGGCGCCGCCGCGACGAGCCGCTCCTGCACGGCCTTCGGGATGGCGGCGAGTCCGGGCGCCTCGGCCAGGATCTGCTCGAAGAGCTCCACGGCCTTGCGGTCCGCCTCCTCGGCAAAGGGGCGAAGCCCCGCGGCCCCCTCGCCCTCGGTCCAGCGGGCCGCCACGGAGAGGATCTCGTCGTGGAGGCGGGTCGCGCCCGAGCCAAGGAGCGAGAGCCGGCCAAAGGCGATCACCCGCACGAGGGAGTCGCGCCGGTTGCGCAGGACGGTGGCGCGCGAGAGGTCGTGAGCGCTGTAGCCCTGGGCCCGGAAGCGCGCGAGGACGCGCTGCACCAGCGGGTGCTCGAGGTGGAGGTGCACCCTCGGCGTCCCGAGTCTGCGTGGGGGCCGGAACACGACCGGCTCGGGCGGGCGCTTCCGCCATTCGAAGAAGGGCTCCTCGCGGGCGCGCGGGGGGCGCAGGAAGTCGATTGTCGGCTGCCAGGAGTCCGGGAGCTCGGGGAGGCGCCACGCCGGCGGCTCGCCCTGGGCCTCCTGCTCGGCACTGCGAGGCATGGGCTCGAGGCGCGCGTCGGGTCGCACGAGCTCGAGCCCCACGTCGATGGCATCGCGTAGGAGCTCGGGGTCGAAGTCGAGCACGGCGCGCGAGCGGTTCAAGACCTGGCCGGCCTGCTCGATCTCGGCGCGGAGCTTGTCGCGGTCCTTGCGCTGCGCCTCGAGCTCCCGCCGGCTCGTTTCCGCGCCAGGCTCCGCCTCGCCGATCGCCTCGATCTGAGCCCTGGTCCCAGGACCGATGCCCTCGCGAAGCGTCGCCTCCATGCGGTCCATCAGGACGGCGCTGAGCGAGCCGAGCTCCCGCAGTATCTTCCCGACCTTCTGGACCACGGTCTCGAGCACTTTGTCCTCGGCCCGCTGCGGGTAGGCGAAGTAGTGGCAGCGGACCTCCGGCTCCGGCTGAAAGGCGCGGTCGATCCGGCCGTTTCTCTGCTCGAGCCGGGCCGGGTTCCAGGGCAGGTCGAAGTGGAAGAGATCCGCGCAGCCCAGGTGCAAGTCGATCCCCTCCCGCGCCGCGTCTGTCGCGAGCAGGATGCGCACCGGCGACTCGCCAGGCGGGGCGTTGAAGGCGAGCTGCACCGCCTCGCGCTGGTCGTCGCTCATGCCCCCCTGAAACTGGAGGATCCGCTCGTCGGCGCGGGCCGTCCCCTCGATGGCGTTGCGCAATATCTGAAAGAGGTAGTGCTTCGTGGCGCCGAACTCGGTGAAGAGAATGACCCGCTGGTCGCTCCAACAGGGATCAGCCTTCCGGTCAGCGCCTCCAATCTGCACGGCCGCGCACTGGTGGCGCCGGATCCAGTCGACGAGGGCGAGAACCTTCGCGTCGGGCGCCCCGCGGTACTGCTCGGCCAGCTCGAGCATCTCGCCCAGGAGCGCGCGCGCCGTGCCGGTGGGGGACCCGAGGCGCCTCGAGGCGCTGCGGGCCTCCGCATCCTCATGGGCCTCCTGCTCGTCGTCATCCGGCCCCGCCTCCGCCTCCTCGCCCTCGAGGCCCGGAAGGCCCAGAGGCTCGGTCGGCTCCTCGACGGCCTCGGACTCGCCGGCGAGAACGGTGTCGCGGTGGAGGCGAAGGGTCCGCGCGAAGGCCTCCACGCTCGAGAGGAGGCGCTGCTGCAGGCGCGTGAAGACGAGCCGCCCGCGGCCCTTCGCTGGGCGCATGAGCTCGGTGTAGGCCGCGAGCTTCTCGGAGAGGAGGAGCTCGGCGCCGTCGCCCTTGCCGATCTCCCTCGGCGCGTCAGCAGGCACCTCCATGCGCCAGCGGCCGTCCTCGTGGCGGAGGTCGACGCGCAGGACGTGGCGCTTCGGGAAGTCGCCCACGCCGAGCTCGCGAAGGTCCTCCTTGAGCCGGCGCACCATCACGGGCTCGAGCTCCTCGGGCCCCTCGACCTTCACGCCTCGCGTGAAGCGCTGCGGGTCCAGGATTTCGAGGAGGGCCGAGAAGCTGTTCGAGTGGCCGTTGTGGGGGGTGGCCGAGAGGAAGAGCCGGTGGTCGAAGCGGGGGGCCACGTCCCGGATCACCCGCGTCACGTGGGAGGAGACGGCGTACTTGCTCGCGCTCGCGGGTGCCGCCGTGTGGGCCTCGTCGAGGATCAGGAGGCTCTTGCGCGCGCGCTCGCCCAAGTGCTGGAGGAGCGGCTCTCGGTACTCGGGCCGGCGCAACCTTGGATAAGTAATGATGAAGCGCTGGTAGGTGCTCCACGCGCGCACACGAAAGCCGCGCTCCTTGCGGCGTCGACCGACGAAGGCGGGATCGTAGATCTCGAACCCCACCCCGAAGCGCTTCTGCATCTGGGTGCGCCAATGCACCGCGACCGCCGGGGGGCAGACGATGAGCACGAAGTCAACCTGCTGCCGCAGGACGAGCTCCTGGAGGACGAGCCCCGCTTCGATGGTCTTTCCGATGCCCACGTCATCCGCGATGAAGAGGTTCGCGCGCGGAAGGGCGAGCGCCTTGAGGAGAGGGGTCATCTGGTGATCGAGAAGGTGGATCCCCGCACGGAACGGGGCTTGGAAGAGCCGGGCGTCGGTCGAGGTGACGGCGTTCCACTTGAGGGCGTGGAGGTAGGCCCCGAAGTGTCGGGGCGGGTCGAGGCGCTTCACTTCGCCGAGGCCGTGCGTCTCGGGGTGCACCACGCGGGCGCCAAGCTCGAGCTCCCAGAGCACCTCGAGCTCCTGTCCCTGGTTGTCGTCGTCGAGGCAGGCCAGGCGCACGAGGGTGGCATGGCCTGGAGCGGGCGGGGGCGCGACCTCCTCGACCATCCACTGGCGGTGGCGCGCCTGGACGATGTCGCCGGGCGCCGGCAACATGCGCGCCTCGGCGGTGCCGAAGAGCGGCGTGGGCAGCTCCCTCGCCTCCCCGCCATGCGCCTCGAGGAGCCGGCCCGCGAGGGCGGCTCGCGCCCTCCCCGCCTCCTCGAGGCCGTGCGCTCGGCACGCGGCCCGGAGCTCGTCGCGGCTCAGCACGCGCAGGAGGTCAGCGAAAGGGATTCGGCCGGCCTCGACCAGGCGCTCGATCTGGGCGTCCTTGGTGGCATCCGCGGCCACTGCCACCGCGAACTCCCGGCCGAGGTCCACGAGGCGGCCCTTGGGCAGCACCTGAAGGACGCTGTGGACCGCCGGCCTCATGGAGACTCACCATACCACCGGCAGTTCCCACGGGGAATTCGGCCTCTGGGCGTGCCGAACAGTACCGTGGAGGCACCCAGATTCTCGGATTGGTGCTCACGCCACGACTGATCTTGCAGGGGGCGCGCTCGGGAGACTCGGAGAGCCGAGAGCGGGCTGGTGCGTTGCCCGCCTACCTCAGGCTGAACTCGGCGATCAGAGCTGGGCGCGCCGCGAGGAGTAGCTCGAGGTGGCTGTCCGGCCACATTTCGATTCGCAGCGCACTATCGGAGGCGTTGTGCTTCTCGATCAACTCGACCGCGTCTGTCGTGAAGCGGCCCGTCGTTGCGATCACGCACACATCGACTCTAGGGGGCTCCCACAGCTTCATCTGCTCGCGGAGCTGGGATACCTCGGCGACTGACACGCTGCGCTTCATCCAGTGCTTGCATTGGATTATCACCCTGCTCCGGGTCACTCCGGCGAGCCTGTCATCGACGATGCGGAGGACCGAAATGTCCCGGCCGCGATCGGGGGCCCTCGTGCGCGTGAGCCACTGTGGGTTCTCGTAGCCCTCCTCGCCACTCACCAACCCGAAGATGAGACGCTCGAAATCCTCCTCGGACAGTCGGTCCCAACCTAGCTCGGTCGGCACGGCGCCGCGCGGCCTTGCGCTTGCCAGCTCTCCGAGGTCGTAGACGTCGACCGGGACCGGCTCCTCGCTGCCGTGCAGGCTCTCGAGGAGGGCTGGCTTGGCGGTGGGCCAATCGTGCTGGAGGATGTCTCGGAGGTCACCGACCTGGCCGAAGCGCAGGTGGCGGGCTAAGTCACTCCACCTCGGCGGGCGCTTGACGCTGCTCCCGAGCAACGTCTCGATCTGGGTGACTCGGTCCCGGAGGTCATCCCAGCGCGGGCTGTTCACACTCCGCTGGGGAGGTACCTCCTCGCCATGCTCCTTCTCGAGCTCGGACAGGATCTCGTCGACCTCGCCACAGAGGCCGAGCACGGCCTCCCGCACTAGCTGGCGTCTTTTCCTGTGGAAGCGGAAGCGGTATTCCTCGAGCTGGCGCCCGGGCGCCGAGATAGCCTCCTCGACCGACACGGTACAACTGATCTCTCCGAGCTCCTGCGCGTCGAGACGAGCCTGGGCGATTTCGTTGAGGTCCATCGGTTTTGCTTCAGGCGACCATCCGTCGATCTTAGGTAGATGCTCCAGGATGTTCTCGAACGCCCGACACCTGTCGTCGTAAGCAGCGTTGCTCCCGAACGCGATCCCGACCGGGATCAATGAGGCGATTACCTGCCACAGCCGCTCCAGCTTCTCGAGGTTCGCCTCGGCCGCCTCGAACTGCCTTAGGGCGCCCGCAAGGCCGGTCTGCGAGGTCCCACTCGTCATTGCTCACCCAGGCCTCTTCGGGTCCGCTTCGTGATGGATAGTGGAAGGTGCCACGCGGCCCTCCTCTAGTCGAAGGGGCCGGTGATCCTATTCTTCCGGGGCGCTGGACTGACCGGCAGGGCGATCGGGAGGTGGGAGCGGCGGGTCGACGGTGATCGTGACGCGGTCCGGAGAGTCGAGATCACCAGCGAGCTGCTCACCAGGTGAACGCCACTGGCGATGACAGCTTCCGCCTTCGGATGGAGGCCCTCGGGCGCGTGTGCGAGAGGGAGGATTTCTCAACTTGCTGACCCGCGCGCGCGGCCCTGGCGGCTCCTGGACCTCGACATCGCCCGGCCGCCAGGTAAAGCGGGCACGCAGCGCACGCTCCTCGCCCAGCGCCCTCATGATCGTGCAGTGCCCCACCTCCAGCCGGCGCGCGATGGACCTGATGGAGTGGCCGGCGCGGTGCAGGCGAAGTGCGCGGTTGCGCTGCCGGCGGTCCGAGAGCGCGCGGGCGCCCTGGCCTTTTGCCGCGGCGGCGGGCGGCGGCGAGGCCCGCCTTGGTGCGCTCGCGGATTAGGTCCCCTTCGAGCTGGGCGAACACGGCGCACATCCCGAACATCGCCCGGCCAGTGCTCGTGGAGGTGTCGAGGCTCTCGTGCAGCGAGACGAGCTGGACGCCCAGCTCGGCCAGCTCGTCTCCTAGCCTGGCCATGTGAGAGAGGCTGGGCGCGAGGCGGTCGAGGCGGGCCACCACGACGGCCAGCAGCTCCCGCCGGCGCGCCGGCGGCCATCATCTCGTCGAGGGCGGGTCGGCGGTCCCGGCGGCCGGATACGCCGGCGTCGGTGAACTCCACGGCCTCCACCCCCCGGCGCTGCGCGTACTCGCGCAGGGGCTCGAGCTGGGCCTCGGGATGTTGGTCCCCGGTGCTCACGCGGGCGTAGAGGGCGAGGCGCTGCCCCATCAAGGGATTCTCCTCTAGGATCGGGCGCTTCGCCTGGTCACCTGCCAGCTCACGGACCGGCAACTTTGCAAGCGCTTGCAGGGGCGGTGCCCGTACCGATTTCGGTCGTTTCTGGTACGGGCATGAGGGATGGCCGACCCTGTGGTGGTTCGCGAGGTTGGGTCTCTTGATTGGCGCTCGGGACGACGGGTTTTCGGTACAGAGGTGATGTGGGACGCCCTGACGGTAGAGGAAGCCGGGTACACGCGGCGCGCGATCGAAGCCCTCAGCAGCAAGAGATGGGCGCGGCTGCTGCTACACCGGGTCGAGCTGGCCGGGGGTGTCACTGCGTCGGCGAAACCCCTGCTCTTCGAGGTCCGGTACGCCCACGAGCTGCTGCTGGCCGGCGTGACCCCCGAGTACGAGCGTGCGGCCGGCGTCGGAAACTCGACGGTGGAGTTCAGGATCCCGGGCGACCCGGAGTGGCTCGTGGAGCTGGTGAGCCTTCGCGAGAGCGAGGCGCTCAGGGCCTCCACGCACGAGCGCGGCTCCCGGAGCGCGAGGTTGCTGTGGACGGGATCGCCCGACCGGCGCCAGAGCGAGGAAGGCGAGATGATCAAGGCGGAGGAGAGGATCGTGGAGAAGGTCTTCTCCTCCGGCAGACCGACGAAGTTCCCGCCCCCGCGCGACGGCGCGATCCACCTGGTGCTCGCCGACATGCGTGGATATCTCGGCTACGGCGGCGACGAGATCGACTACGCGCAGATGGCCCTCGGCGAGGCCGGCGTCCCGCGCGAGCGGGCCCACGACGTCCACTGCTGGGAGAAGGAGGGGAAGCTGGTGCCGATCGCGGGGCTCTTCGAGGAGTGCAACCCCCTTCCCGCTGCCCAACTCGTGCGAGAGCGAATCCACTTCCTGGGCTTCGTCGCCGAGCGCGAGTATCGGGAGGGCGAGATCCGCGACACGGCGTATCACCTGGCTAACCCGCACCTCTTCGCGGACGAAGATGCGGCGGAGCGAGCCTTTCTTTCCTACCCGCTTGCACCGAAACGAAGGCGACGGAGGTAGGCATTGCCCCTTGTCAGAGACCGTCGCCGGCGGACCGGGATGCGCGACGATCTCTGGTTGGTGGCTTCACCAGACCCGGGCGCCCGCGTCCGCAGGCGCGCCCTCAGGGACCGCCCTCTCGCGCGCGGAGGCGTTCAAGACCGCCCGGCGAAGGGGCTACCTGTACCTAGTTGAAGAGCCGGAACAGGGGGAAGTAGACGACCCCCTCTTGGGCCGCCTTGTCGATCTTGCGCTGGAGGGCGTCCGTGAGGCTCACACGGCCCTCCAGGATCAGGTTGAGGTCGTACCCGTCGACCAGGATCAAGTTGGCCGGGCCGGCCTCGCGCAGCCGCTTCACCGCGTCGTCGTCGAAGCCGCTCATCGAAACCACCATGCCCCGAGTGCTCTCGATCTTACGGTCGACCTTGCCCTTGAAGGCGAGGAGGTCCGAGAGGGTGGGCCGCTCCCGACGCCAGCGGGATTCCACCAGGTAGTCGAAGCCCCCGAAGTTGAAGAAGCCGTCGATCTGCTCGCCCTCGATGCGGTAAGACTTCCGGTAGCGGATCTCGTGCAGGGCGAACAGCTCCTTGAGCAGGCTCTCAAGGTCGTAGCCCCGTGCCTGCGGGTCCCCGGACTGGGTCAGCTCGGTGAACGCAGCGTGCAGCTCGCGCAGGCGGCGGTCGCGCTCCCGGGCCCTCTGGACCTGCTCGGTGGCGTCAGAGACCCGGCGCTCGGCGGTGGCCTTCTCCTCCTTGGCTTCGAGGTCATGGGCGAGCGCAGCCTCCTTGAGGCGCCGAAGGGCGTTGAGGCCCGCGTCGCGGTCCGGGACTTCGAGGTCGGGCAGATTCCTGAGCCGGCACAGCTCGGTGAGAAGGCGCCGCTGGAGGATGTATCCGTCGTCGCCCATCCCCTCCAGGTCCGCCAGGAGCTTGCGGGCGATCTTGAACTTCGCCTCGTGCTCGTACCGGAGGTACATCTCCTCCGGGATGCCGGCACGGGCGAGCATGTCGAAGAGGGGCTGCTTGTACCAGAAGGCTCGGCCGCACACCTCGATGAGGGCGTTCTTGACCTCCTGGGGCAGGAGCTGGCACCGCATGGCAAACGTCTCCGTTCCCGTCGCCCGTGGGGCCGGCGCGGGTGATCGTGGTGACCTTGCCCACTGCGAAGGGGGGATGGCCGCAGCGGGCGTCTACACGGGGATGAGACGCTGGTGCAGACGGTAGGGGTGGCGCACTCGACGGGCAACCAGGGTGCCGCCGCCGGGCGCGGTGGTCAGCCTGTGGTCAAGTTTTCGCTCGCAACTAAGCTGCTAACCCCTTGGAATAGCGAGCGACCGGTCCGCGATCGCGGGTTCGAGTCCCGTCCGCTCCGGCGCGGCATGAGAGCGGGACCGCCGAGCTTCAGAAAGGCTTCTTGTAGATGAGGGTCGGCCGTCTACCGTTCCAGGGCGGTCGCACGGTCTTCTCGTACAGCCACCCTGACGAGGCAAACAGCCTCCTGGCCGGGTGGTTGGCCTCGCTGGTGTGGAGCCAGAGGCACCGCTTGCCGCGGCGGCTTGCTTCCGCCTCGGCAGCCTCCAAGAGCATCCTCCCGATGCCGAGGCCTCGCGCGGTCCTCTCTACCTCGATGTTCACCAGGTAGGCGTGTTCTCCCTGCTGGAATGCCTGCGTGTCCTCGTCAGGTGTCCAGCCCTGATCGGCGCGGTAGGACGTGTGGACAGCTACCCAGCCAACAGCGACGTCCGCCAGCTCGGCGACGAGGATGAACGCATCATCTGCCTCGACGGCCGCGCGGCAGGCCTTCAATCCTTCCAGATCACGCGCAACCACGAACGATGAAAGCGCTGCGACGTCGCGGTCAAGCTCGATGGGACGGACGACCGGGACAGAGTGAGGGTTCAAGGAGTCGTTCGCCATGGAGCAGCTCCAAGGGTAGGCAACACCGCATGGGTTACGCCTGAGGCTCTCGCGTTCACCAGCCGAACGCTAGTATCCGTCGGTGTTTGTGCCACCACGTGAATCAAGGGAGGTGCTCGAAACGTCGGCGTGGCGCGGCGCGGGCCGACCTACCTGCGCAATCCAGCGCGGCTTGTACCAGATCGGGGGCTGAGGGGCGGAGTCGAGCGCCGTGCGCCGGGAACTCCTCGCGGTCCGCGGCCAGGACGAGCCCTTCCACCGCACCGACGAGAACACGCTGATCCGCCTCGGGCAATCAGTTGGGCGTCCGTCGCCTGGCTCGCGCTCAGCCGCGCAGCGTCACCGGCAGGCGTAGTGCGCCGCGGACCGGTCCGGACTTGAGTCGCTCGACGCGGGACTCGGCCATGCGGTACTCCGGGAAGCGGGCCAGCAGCTCCTCGAAGGCCACGCGCGCCTCGAGCCGCGCCAGGTTGGCGCCGAGGCAGTAGTGGGCGCCGAATCCGAAGGCCAGGTGCGTGTTCGGGTCGCGGGTCACGTCGAAGCGCTCGGGGTCGGGGATGCGGCGCTCGTCGCGATTCGCCGACGCGAAGAGCAGCAGCACCTGGTCACCTTTCGGGATGGCCGTTCCGTGGAGCGTCACGTCGCTGGTGAGCGTGCGCGCCAGGCCCTGGACGGGCGAGTCGAAGCGCAGACACTCCTCGACCGCCGATGCGATGAGAGACGGATCCTCCACCAGCTTGCGGCGCTGGTCCGGGTAGCGGTCGAGGTTGATGGCGCCGTTGCTGATCAGGTTGGTCGTGGTCTCGTTGCCGGCCACCAGCAGCAGGAAGGCGAAGCCGATGGTCTCCACGTCCGTCAGCTTCTCGCCGTCGATCTCGGCGGCCAGCAGGGCCGAGAGGAGATCGTCGCGCGGGGCCGTGCGGCGCTCGGCCAGCCGCTCGGACAGGTAGGCCCCGAGCTCGATCGCCGGCCCGAGCGTCGCCAGCGACTCCTCGCCGGCCTGGGCCCGCATCTTGGCGGGATCGAACTGCGCGACCTCGACGGACTTCTGCTTGAACCACTCGTGATCGGAGACCGGGACTCCGAGCAGCTCGGCGATCACGGTGGTCGGGAGTGGCGCCGAGAAGCCGCGCACGAGATCCACCTCGGCCTGTCCTTCGAAGGCGTCGAGGAGCCCGCGCCCGATCTCCCGGATGCGACTCTCGAGGCTCGCGATCCGCCGCGGGGTGAAGGCGCGGCTCACGATGGCGCGCATGCGCGTGTGCCGCGTCCCGTC
>Ga0187892_10000512_pt1 | contig 100621 bp, 69 predicted proteins | sample MA1701073metaG_FD_139345 | JGI IMG/M metagenome (GOLD analysis project Ga0187892, IMG submission 139345) | Bio-ooze microbial communities from a basaltic lava cave in the Kipuka Kanohina Cave System on the Island of Hawaii, USA - MA170107-3 metaG ... | reverse complement strand
GCGGATCGATGCTAAGTCCACTCCTGACAGCACTTGCGAGGACCGGAATTGTCACCGAACGGCGATAGGCGCGGTCATGGAAATTGCTAGAACGCACGGCGCCCGGGTGGGAACAGCTTGGGTCCTCGGCTGTCATCCCGCAGCCATCAGCTCCGTTGGCCGTGAGTTTTCACATTAAGTGCGCATTCGAATTAGTGATTTCAGGTGATGAAACAGTCCGCGTCTGATGCGTGGCGAGCAGTCGGGAGACCAGGAAGCGGTCCCGAAATCTCGCTCGTTATGCCGTGCTACAACGAGGAGGCGATCGTCGCGCAAACGATCCGCCGTACTCTGCACGCCTTTCAGGTGCCGGGATATCGACTAGAGCTCGTGGCTGTCGATAACGGATCTAAGGATCGCACCGGCGAAATCATCAAAGAGTTCGATGCAGCGGGCGTGGGCGTCAAGCACGTGCGTGTCGAAAAGAATCAGGGCTACGGCTTCGGGATCTTGAGCGGCATCCCGCACTGCACCGCGCCGTGGATCGGCTTCATCCCTGCCGATTCACAGGTGGATGCTGAAGACACAGTTCGCCTGTACGAAGAAGCGCTCGCGTGCGAGGAGGCAGTTCTCGTCAAAGCACGCCGCCGTTTTCGCATGGACGGTTTCGCGCGCAAAGTCGTGTCGGTGACTTACAACGTTTTGTTTCGCACCCTGTGGCCGGGCATCGCCTCGTTTGACATCAACGGCCTGCCGAAACTGATGCCGCGCGAAGTCGTGCGCCGAATGCAGCTGTCCTCGTCCGACTGGTTCCTCGATCCCGAGATCATGATCAAGTCGTATTACCTCGGCGTGCGTTGCATCGAATTCAACGTCTTCGCGCGGATGCGCAGCCGCGGTCTGTCGCATGTGAGTGCCGCGACATGCGTGAACTTCTTCAGCGGGCTGATTCGTTATCGCTTCTCTAACACGCTGTCAGCGTGGCGGCGGAGCCTCGTCTCATCGCGCGAGATCACTGCGCACGGGGCGGGGGCTGCCGGGGCTGATTCGTAACTCGTTATGCACGTAATCATTCTGGCGGGCGGACGCGGAACGCGTTTGGCCGAAGAGACGGCGATGCGCCCCAAGCCGATGGTGGAGATCGGTGGTCGGCCGATTCTCTGGCATCTGATGCAGTTCTACGCATCGTACGGCTTCAAGGACTTTCTCGTCGCCTGTGGCTACAAAGGCGAGATGATCAAGGAGTACTTCAAGAACATCGCCGTACACGAGAGCGATTTCGTCGTCGATCTGCGCGACGGCGGAATCAAAGTGATCAGCGGCAGTCGCCTCGATTGGCGCGTCGGTCTGATCGACACCGGACTCCACACAATGACCGGCGGACGACTCCGCCGGCTCACGTCGCTCGTCGGCAGCGAGACTTGCATGGCGACGTACGGTGACGGACTCTCCGACGTCCATCTCGAAGCGCTCGTGGCCTTCCATCGTGAGCACGGCAAGCTCGCGACAGTGACCGCCGTGCGTCCTCCCGCGCGCTTCGGTGGTTTACGGCTCGCGAACGACGCCGTCGCGGAGTTCACGGAGAAGCCTCAGGCAGAAGGCGGCTGGATCAACGGCGGCTTCTTCGTTTTCGAGCCGGGTGTATTCGACTATCTCCATGGCGACGACACGATTCTCGAACGCGAGCCTCTTGAGCAGCTCGCGCGTGACGGACAGCTGATGGCGTTCCGACATCCCGGATTCTTCCAGCCGATGGATACGATCCGCGAGCGTGATTTGCTCGAGTCACTGTGGAACAGTGGTCGCGCGCCATGGCAGCGACAGGCGAGCGGCGTGAAAGCGGCGCCGAAATCCTGATAGCGAGTGATACACGAGTGAGCCGGCTTCCGCACGTCGTCGTGTTAGGCGGCGGGCCCGCAGGATGCGGGGCCGCGTATCAGTTGCGCCGAACCGGCAAGGCGACCGTCACGCTGCTCGAGCGACAGGACGTCGTGGGCGGGAACGCCGGCAGCTTCTTCTGGGGCGATCAGTGGCTCGACTACGGGAGCCACCGGCTGCATCACGCCGTGGATCCCGAAGTTTTGCGCGACATCCAGCAGATGCTAGGCGACGACTTCCGCGACCGCGTGCGTCACGGACGCATTCGCTTGCGCGGCAAGTGGCTGCACTTTCCGATTCAGACGCTGGACCTGCTGCGTCGCCTGGACAAGGGCTTCGCCGCCGGCATGCTGCGTGATCTCGTCATGCGCAAGCTGCGCACGCCGGCGGAGGGCGACACGTTCGCCTCGGTACTGATGGCGAACCTCGGACCGACGATGTGCAACCACTTCTACTTCCCGTACGCGCGGAAGTTGTGGGGGCACGAGCCCGAGCTGCTCTCGGGGATTCAGGCGCGCAAGCGCGTATCGGCTGGATCGTTCGGCAAGCTGCTCAAGCGCCTGATCAAGCCACCGGGCGGTGGCAACTTCTATTACATGCGCCGCGGCTACGGGCAGATCTCGGAGGCTTATGCGAAGGCCGCAACCTCGTTAGGTGCAGAGCTCGCGTTGGGATGGAGCGCAGCCCGAATAGAACGCTCGCAAGAGCCCGGTTACACGTGGACCGTCATCGCGCAGCGCAACGGGCATTCGCGCCGCATCGAGGCGGACCACATCTGGTCTACGATTCCGATCACTCTGCTCGCGCGCTCGATGGCGCCCGCGCCTGACGAGCGCGTGCTCTCGGCGGCCAGTCAGATCAGCTACCGGCAGATGGTACTGGTGTACCTGCAGCTCGACGTCGATCGCTTCACCTCGACAGACGCGCATTACTTTCCCGAATCGAACGTGCGGGTGACGCGCTTGTCAGAACCGAAGAATTACTTTGGGCTTTCGGAGCCGCGTGGAACGACTGTGCTCTGTGCGGAGCTTCCTTGCTCCACAAACGACGACCTCTGGACAATGGACGATCAGGAGCTTGGGCGATACGTCACCGCTGACATGGCACGCGCCGGGCTTCCAGTGGCGCGTCCTCCCATCGCGGTGCACGTACGGCGACTGAAGCAAGCGTATCCGGTGTACCTCAAGGGCTACGAAGTTCCGTTCGGCGCGCTGGACGATTGGGCCGCATCGACGCCGAACCTGCTCGTTTATGGGCGCCAGGGCCTCTTCGCGCACGACAACACGCATCACGCGCTGTACATGGCGTATTCTGCAACGAACTGCTTGAACGGCAGCGGATCCTTCGACCACAGCAAATGGGCGGAGTATCGGAAGATCTTCGCCACGCACGTCGTGGAGGATTGATCTCGGGCGATCGAGCCGACACGCGAGCCGCCGCGCCGTTGACCGACGCGATCCCGTGGCTCGCGTTAGGAATTTTGGTGCTGGTCGCCGCCGTCGCGCGCGGCATAGGGCTGAACGGAGGCTTGTGGATCGACGAGATCTACTCCCTTGTGCGTTCATTCCGGTCGCCCGTTGCAGGCATCCTGACGGAGTACTGGGGTGACAACCACCATCCGTTCTACGCGCTGCTCGCTCACATCACGCGCGGGATCTTCGGTGAATCGGCGTGGAGCGTTAGGCTCCCGTCGTTCCTATTCGGAGTAGGAGCGATCCCGGCGCTCTACGCGCTGGCGCGCCGTCTCGTACCGCCGCGCGAAGCGCTGCTCGCCTGCGCGCTGCTGGCCGTATCGTATCATCACGTCTGGTTCTCGCAGAACGCCCGCGGATACAGCGCGATGGCCTTCTTCTCCATCGTCCTCACCTGGCTCGCCCTGCGCGGACTGAGCGACGGTGGCCTGCGCGTCTGGCTGTGGTACGCTGCCCTTGCCGCGCTCGCCACGTTCACGCACCTAACGGCTGTGTTCATCGTCGTCGGACATGCCGTTGCGATCGCGATCTTTCTGCTGCTCATGGCCCGCACGGCGCCATCGCTCCGGACGATTTTGCGCCGCGCCGCGATCGGCTTTGCTTGCGCTGCGATCTGCACCCTGCTGCTGTACGCGGCAATGCTCCCGCAGGTAATCGATTATTTCGTCAATCGACCGTCCAACCTCGTCGGCGTCTCGACAACGCGCTGGGCCGCGCTCGAAACTGTGCGTGTGCTCTTGCTCGGTTTGAGCGGCGGGATCATCGCCGCCGGTGTCGTCGCGCTTGCGTTAGGCGCGCTCAGCGTCGGCAGTGGTCTTGTGAGCATGTGGCGCCGCGCGCCGGCGTTCGTCCTGCTGCTGAGCATGCCGATGCTTGTTACGATCGCCGGCGCTTTTGCGGCCCGCGGCACGATGTATCCCCGGTTTTTCTTCTTCGCGATCGGCCCCACGCTCATCGTCGTCGTGCGCGGTGGCTTCGCTGTCGCCGAGTGGATCGCGCGGCGCAGTCCGTGGCGTATCTTGGCGAATGCCGAGCGCCTCGCGACGGCGGCCGTCGCCGCCGTCATCGTCCTTTCTGCGGCCTCGTTGATTCCGAACTATCGCTACCCCAAACAGGACTTCGAAGGCGCGATGCGTTATGTGCTCGCGACCAAGGGACCGAACGATGCCGTCGTCTCGAGCGGCGTGCCGGCGGATCCGTACACACAGCTCTGGCAGCTGCCATGGCCCAACGTCGAAACGGCGCAGCAGCTCGCGCAGGCACGCGACTCGGCGCCACGCACCTGGGTGCTATACACGTTTCCTCGCTACCTTGAAAGCCGCTCTCCCGATATCGCGGAAGTCATTCGCCGCGATTGCCGGCAGGCACGCGTCTTTCGAGGGACCGTGGGCGGCGGCGATATCATCGTCTGTACGCTGGAGAAGGCGTGACCAAGCTCGTTATACAGATCCCGTGCTTCAACGAGGCGACGACGCTCCCAGCGACGCTGCGGGACCTGCCGCGCTCGATGCCGGGAATCGGCGTTATCGAGTATCTCATCATCGATGACGGCAGCAAAGACGATACGGCGGCGGTTGCGCGCGCGAACGGCGTGCATCACGTCGTGCACTTCGAGCGCAATAGAGGGCTCGCTGCGGCGTTCATCGCGGGGCTCGAAGCGTCGCTCCGCGCCGGGGCAGATATCATCGTCAACACAGACGCGGACAATCAGTACCAAGCCTCGCACATCGAGCTGTTGGTCGAGCCGATTCTCGCTCGGCGCGCCGAAGTCGTCGTCGGCGATCGCGGTGTCGCTGCGCTGCCGCATTTCTCGTGGCTCAAGCGCCGCCTGCAGACATTTGGCAGCTGGGTGATCGGGCGCGCAGCCGAGCTAGAGACGCCTGACGCGACGAGCGGATTCCGCGCGTTTTCGCGCGACGCCGCGCTCAAGACGCTCGTACTGAGCAACTATTCGTACACGCTCGAGACGCTCATTCAAGCTGGATCGCGCCGCGCCGCGGTCACGTTCGTTCCCATTGGAATCAATCCGCAGACGCGACCGTCGCGGCTGATGAAGAGCATCCCGCACTACATTCGCAAATCCGGGATCACGATCATCCGCGCATACGCGATGTATCAGCCGCTGCGCGTCTTCTCCGCGCTGGGCACGCTGCTAATCGCGTTAGGCGTCATTCCTGCGCTTCGCTTCATCTATTTCTACGCGGTCGGGCAACGCGTCGGCCACATTCAGTCGCTGATCCTGGCGGCGATACTCATCATTGTCGGTTTCCAGGTTCTGTTGATCGGGCTCGTCGCCGACCTCATCGCGAACAACCGCAAGATGCTCGAGGAGACGCTCTACCGCCTGCGCAAGCAGGAGTTCGACGCGCCGTTGCCGGAGCCCGATGAAGCGTTAGGCGCTCGTCGCCAGGCCGGCGAATCGCGCTGGTGAACGCCCCCGTAGTACGGCGGGTCCCGCTGTGGCGGCGTCCCGCCGTCCGCATAGCGGTGAGCGCGGTGATCCTCGCGCTCCTGGTCATCGCGCTTCCCTTCCACGAGCTCGTGGAAGCGCTGCGCCGGATGCCGTTATGGTCCTGGCCCTTGGCGCTCGCATCGTATCTCGCGCTACACCTAATCGGCATCGCGAAGTGGCGTCTCGTCACGAATACGGCGGGCGCCGGACTCCCGTTTCGCGTGGCGGCGCGCGCGTACTACGCCGGCCTTTTCGGGAACACGTTCTTGCCTTCAATCGTCGGCGGTGACGTCGTGCGCGCCGGCGTCGCGCTGCGCGCCGCGCGTTCCAAGAGCGCGCTCGTACTGGGAAGCCTGGTCGATCGCTTCGGTGACATCGTGAGCCTCGCGGCTGTCGCCGCGATCGGAGCCGTGCTCTCACCGCGCGCGCTGGACGATCGCAGCCGGGCCGTCTTCATTTCGTTAGGCGTGATACTGGCTGCTGCTGGCGTTGTCGGGCTCATCGTCGTTACGCACTTTCCCGTGCGCAAGCTGCCCTTCAAGGTACGCCGCAAGCTCGTGCACGTGAGGCGCGCGCTTCGCGCCACGGCTCGGCGCCCGCAGGCCATCGTCGCCGCCATCGCGATGGGCATGCTGCTCCAGGGACTTCTTGTCGTCCTGAACTACGTGCTCGGCCTAACGATTGGTATTGATATTCCGCTGTACGTCTGGCTCTTCGTCTGGCCGCTGGCCAAGATCTCCGGACTCGCTCCGCTGACGCAGGGCGGCATCGGCGTGCGCGAAGCCGCCCAGATCGTCCTCTTCGCTCCGTTCGGAGTGCCCGGCTCGATGGCGCTCGCTGTTGGCCTCGTCTTCGAGGCGATCATCATCATCGGCGGACTCGCCGGCGGATTGATCGCCTTCATGTTAGGCCGCGGTGATCCGCTGTTCCCGCGTGCCGCCACGAGCGCCCAAGCGACCTAACGCGGCTCCTCGCCAAGCCGCATCAAGGTACGGCGAACTCCAGCTTGCAAATCGGCCGGCGGACGCCAGCCCGTCAGCTCTTCGAGACGCTCGACGCTCACACCGGTATGCGACATTTCCTCCGGACGCGTCGGCACGGCGCCGAAGTGCAGACGTTCGCGCGGTACGCCCGCGACAGCCGCTGCCACTTCGACGAACTTGCGCACCGGCTGCATAACGCCCGTTGCAAGGTTCACGATTTCGCCCGGCTCGGCGCTCGACAGGGCGAGACGCAAGAGCCCTTCGGCGACGTCCTCGACGTACGCGAAGTCGCGGCGCTGTAGGCCATCGCTGAGCGGAACGTCTGCTCCGCTCGCCGCTGCGCCCAGTATCGTCGGCAAGAGTCGGCCGGCGTGTTCGCCGGCGCCGTACACAGTGAATAGGCGTCCTACGATCGCGCGAGTACGCGAAGCGCGCGCGCGTTCCACAAGCGCTGTGGTGCCGGCAAGTTTCGTCTCGCCATAGAGCATCGTTGCGGCTGTAGGCGAGCCTTCGTGCAGCACGCCGCCCGTTGCGCCGTATTCCAGCGCCGAGCCTGCGTGCACGAGGCGCGCGTGCGGCCAATCGGAGACGCCTAACGAGACAATGGCGTCGCTCAGCTCCGCGACCAGATCACGATTCAATCGTCGCGCGAGCGCCGCGTCGCGCTCGCTGCGATCCACGCCGTAGCCCGCCAGGTTGAACACGACGTCGGGCCTGAGTGCGGAGAGCCAGCCTGACGCCAGCGGACGCTCGAAGTCGTACACCTCGATTTGGTGCGGCGCACTCTTCGCGCCAACCGCATGGCGGACGCCATCGGCTTCGCGTCCGACAGCAATCACGTGCGCGCCGCGCTCGGCGAGCGCGCGCGCCACCCAGCGCCCGATGAAACCAGAGGCGCCCAACACAACGACCCGACGGCCAGCATATGCTGCCGCCCAGCTGCTCACGTGCGAGTCGCCGTCACGAGATACGTGGGTGCCACGCTCCGCAGCACCCGCCCCGCGACAGGAACGCGCTTCACGAGCTGATAGGCGCCGATCGCGCTCCGTATAACGAGCGACTGCGATGCCTTCTGTGCCTCCGAAACATCCGGGAGCTCGATCATCACCTGAGCGAAGTCGGCGGCTTCGAGTGAGCGGTGCAGCGTCCCCGCGGTGAAGAGTCTGCGTCTTGGATAGACCTTCCCTGCCCGCTCCGCGTGGCGTTTGAGCCAACGTTCCGGCCACCAACCACCTGCCATGACGCCAAGATGTGGATCGGGACCCAGCGAGCGCTTGTTAGGCGTCGTCAGCCACAGGCGGCCGCCACGACCGAGCACGCGCGCCAACTCATGGAGCGCCTGGTCCGGATCACTCGCATTCTCGAGGATGGATTCCCCGCCGGCGCGAGCGGCCGCGCCATCGCAAAACGGAAGCACCTCTGCGTTCGCGCATACGAATGGGATATCGACACCCGCTTCGTCAGCTCGTTTCCGCGCGAGCACGAGCCAGCGCAGACCGACATCCAGACCGATTGCACGCCACCCTCGGCGGGCGGCTGCGATCGCAAGCGGCGCTGTGCCGCATCCGACATCGAGCAGCGTTGCGCGCTCGCGCGGCCGCGTCGTTGCGTGCGTGTCCTGCCGCTCCCACGTCGCGAGCGTGCGTTCGGCGCGATCTCCTGCGGCAATCGTCCCATGGGTGAACAGTGCGACCTGCGACGGGGAGACCTTGGCGTTGGTCTCGTAGTACGATGCCAGGAGCGAGCGGAAGTCCATCGTCTTCGCGCGCGACGCGAGCGCCGCGGCGGCGGCCAGGTCGTCCGCCTTGCTCAGATACGGATCTTGCCCTGTGCGCAGGTCCGGAATGCCAAACAGCACGGGAAAGATCGCCGTGCACGCTATGCACTCCAGCCATTCGGGAGTCGCGTGCAGGGCGCCGAGGCAGCGTGGGCAGCGAACACCTAACGAAGCCCAGTCCCACTCGGAGGTCACCGTGATCTCGCCGCCGTGATCGCGCCCAGGCTTTCCCCAACGCTCCAACAAGTCGCCGCGACGACAAGATATGGGAGCGCGCGCAGCGCCCCGACGCGAGCGTCACGCTGTCGCCAGGCATGAGCGAGGGCTCGCAGCACGATCAGCGGTGAGAGACCCAACGCGGCTGCTCCGTACGCCAAACGCCCCACCGTGCCGTACGTCGCGGCGCGCAACCGCGCGAATAGCCGGCCATGATCGAAGCGCTCAGCGAAGAACGTCCCTGCCTCCGGATGGCGCGATTGTAGCACGACGATAGTCGGGTCCAGCACGATCGCTGTCGCTCCTGCGCGCTGCCTAAGCGCGTTGTGTACGCTTGTCTCGTGAAAGGCGCTGTGCCACGTGGCGGCTATTTCTGTGAGCACCCCGCGTTTGTAGCTCACATTGCAGTCAGAGACGTAGTGCGCCGGACCGCTCTCCAGCGGCGGCATGAAGCGGGCGTACTCCAGAAGGTATGCTGCCCATGCGATGGCGCTATCGGGCTGCAGCTTCTGAATCGCGCCGCCGACAGCGAGCGCGGGCTCTCGGTGCGCCGCGAGAATTCGCACGCACCAATCGGGCGCGGGGACGCAGTGGTCTTCGGTGCAGGCCACGATCGGCGCGGACGCCACGGCGACGCCTAACGCGCGCAACTGAGCCGGATGCGCGCCGCTCGGGCCGCGGAGGAGTCGCGCGCCCGGTGTCACGGCGTGCACGGCGCTCGCGTCCACCATGTCCTGCGCCGCCGCGATGATGACTTCGATCGGATCTGAAAGCCCCTGTTGCGTGCGCAATGCCTCCAGGAACCGCACAACGGCGGCGCCGCCCGCGTAGACGACGACGACGACCGACAGCGCCGGTCTCGCAGCGGCGTCAGCGAGCATCGGCTCTACCTGTTAGGCGCTCCCATTCATCCGTCGCGATGTGCTCCGGTTCCAGCGAACCTGGCGGCAACGGTCCTGCGCTCAGCTCGTAGTCGCCCTTCGTCACTGTGGGACCATCAACATACCAGACTAGCCGGTTCGGATACGCGCGAAGAACCGCTGCGCGCGCTTCTCGGTTGCGATCCCAGGCGAATACAGTCGACGGCGCCCTCAGATCGAGTGAGTTGTATATCGCTGCACCATGATAGTCCGGGTGTCGCGGGCCGCGCACCAGCACCAGTCCCCCGCTCATGCCCTTGGCTTCGGCAAGCCGCGCCATCCCCGGCTCGATACGACGGAAGTGCCAGTACTTGTCGACGGAGCGCCAGGGCATGAAGCACAGCACGGCGGCGACACTGAGCGCGGCCACGCCTAACGAAACACGCTCGCGTACAGGACCGGCGTCGGGTGCCAAACGCCGGATTCCCGAAGCCGTGAGCGCGCAGAGCGGCACCACCGTCAAGAACCAGTAACGACCGGCGAAATCGGGACCGCCACTGAACCAGTAGAACGAATGAATGCCCGCCACGACGAAGATCGGCACCAGCATCCACCAGTCGCCCCGCAACTTCCCTTTGAGCGCGACCACTGCCAGGACGATGCCCAACGAACCGGTTGCCCAGCCGAACAGCTCGACGTTGATTGTGAACGTGTTGAGCAGCGCGTTGACCGCGACGTCACGCGCGCCGTGTCCCGGAAACGGATCCAGCGCGCCCCAACCCAGCCCACGGTTCGCTCCGAATCCCAAGTCGTTCCCGCCGGCGGCGTAGTATTTGTTGACATACATCATAATCGGAAAGCGCGACGCCGATCCTGTGAGCGCAGCGTTGTACGGCCGCACCAGCGCCGCGGCGACGATCGTTCCCACAACAAGCGTGACGCTCGGCGCCAGTCGGAAGCGATGACCGCGCGCGCCGAGAGACCAGAAACCCAGAACCAGCGCGACGGCGAGTCCCTCGAGCGGGCGGATCAAGCTCACAACCCCGACAGCCAGCCCGCCTAACACCGTAGGCAGCCATGAACCAGTGCGGCGCGCTTTGGCGACACCTAGCGCCGCGGCGAGCGAGAAGACGAGCGTCGCCACGTGCGTCATGAAGCTCATCCCGAGGAAGAGCAACCAGGGGGAGGCGGCGAGCAGCACTGTAGCGCCGCGTGCAACACGAGGCGGATAGATCTCGCGTAGAACGGCGTGGGCGAGGAGCACAGCCAGCGCCGCGAGCAGCGGATCGACGATCCACGGAATTCGCGCTGCCGCTCCGATGGCAAGTAACGCCGGCCATCCGGGAGGCACAGGCGAAAACCAACGCACCTCGTCCAGATACATGAGATCGACGTCGAACGCCGGCGGAACCGGGGGCGGCGGCAGCGCGATCTGCCCGGCCGCGAAGTACCGCGCCTGCAGCATGTACACGATCTCGTCAGGCACGTGCGGAATTCGCTGATACACGACGATGACGAGTACCAGCGTCACGGCGAGCGTCCACAGCGCTGCGATCAGCGCCGTGCGATCTAAGAAGCGACCGGGCACCGGTTCATTGTCCGCGTCGCTGCCTAACCAGCGATCGCAGAGGCCCTGCCACCGTGCGAGCAGACAATCAGGTGCGCTTCGCGCGAGACACACAACGTTACCCAACGCAATCAGTTGGACGCCGAACGCGAGAACCAGTTCTTCGACGTACATGCGCGGCGACAACGACGGCGCTGCGCTCACAATCCCCAGCACGCCGAGCACAAGCACGAGCTTCGGAAGAGACACGTGCTGGCGTCGCCATTCCGCCAGATCGCTCCATGCGTGCCACAGCCCATAAAGCACCGCGATCGCTTGCAACGCCAGAATGACCAGCGCAATGCGACGCGAGCCCGTGGCCCAGAGCGCAGCGAGCTCGTAGTGCTGATACGACACGATGCGCCCCGCCCGGATGAGCAGCAACGAAGCGGCTTGCCCGGCGATCAGGAGGATGAACCACGTGACCAGCGGTTGCGTCGAGCGTTCGGTAGGTGAGAGCGGGGTCATGGGACAGCGGTGCGCACGCGCTGGGCCGCGCGTGCTCCCTCGCCGATCAAACGGTCGAGCGCCGCCCGGTCGAAGTATCGTCCGCGAGCGAACACGGACTTGATGCGCTGCGTGTTCGCGATATTCGCAAGCGGATCGGCGTCGAGCACGACGAGATCGGCATACGCGCCTACTCGAATCGTACCTAACGAATCACGCGCCTCGAGAAAGTCGGCCGGACCCGTCGTCGCCGCGCGCAGCGCTTGCCTTGGCGTGAGGCCGGCTGCCACCAGCAACCCCAACTCCTCGTGCAACGACTTGCCAGGGACCGCAAACAGACCTGGTGTATCAGTCCCGGCCAGCATACCCACATCGCGGCGTGCCATCCCTCGCACGATTTCCTGCATGCGCGCATAGACGCGCGCCTGCGGATGCATGCTATCGAACGGCGCGGCGGCATAGCCATTCCACGGCGACGGCACCTGACGCAGCAGCAGCGAATCGGACGCGAGCCGCAAGTTCACGTCGGGCTGATGATAGAGAGCGCCTAACAAGCGCAGCGTGGGGCACTGCCAGGTGCCCGTCACTCGAAACAACTCGAAAAGCGAATCCGCGCGTGGCGCGCTGTAGCCCGGCAGCAGCGCTGCATCGGGATATGGAATCGCTGCGCGAATCCCCAGCTTGACGAGAAGCCTATGCAGCATCGTCGCCTCGCTGTTTCGGACAAGCGCACGGCGCAACGAGTCTTCGCCGTTGTTTGTCGCGAGTAGCAGACCGTCCAGGTGCTCAACGCTGCGAAATCCGGCGCGCGCCATCTCGCGCACGGACAGATGAGCTTCAACGTGACCGGCTACGCGCAAGTTGTACCTCCACGCTTCGCTCGTTAGCATGCCGAAGAGTGCCGGTTCGATGTCGTCGAGCTTCACGAATGCTGCGCCCGAATCCCACAGCGCGCGCACGGACTTTTCAATGTCTGCGCGATTGCGAATGGGAAAGGGTGCGCCAGGAACGACAGGTCCTTTGCCTAACTTCTCGCCAGTGATGATGAGGCGCGGACCGATGCGCTCACCGCGCGCTATCTCGGCACGCCAGCGACGCAACGCGCTAATGTCGCCTGCCATATCGCGTACGCCCGTCACGCCGTGCGCAATGAATAGCGGGAAGAAGTATCCCGCGTTCGCCTCCAATTCCAGACCAGGTGCGAGCGGCTGCGCCATGTGCGCATGCATGTCCCAAAGGCCGGGAATCACGTAGGCGTTGCGCGCGTCGATCACACGCGCGCCGCGTGGTATCGAGATGGCGTTGCGGGGGCCGGCGGCAGCGATGCGTTCCCCCTCGATCACGATCGTCCCGTCGCTGATCGGTGCGTCAAGGAGAGGATCGACGATCGTGACTCGCGTTAGGGCAACCGGGACCGGCTGTGATTGCCCTCGAGCATGCGTCGACAGCGAGAAACAGGCTGCTGCGGCGAACGCGCAGCGGCGCACAATCCGGAGCGCGATGGAGGAGGACGGAAAGCGTTGCCGCTTCATATGGGGGAGCGGGATGCTAGGTAGCGTGCGAATCGCGGCGCAAGGCTCGTTCCTCCGGCCACAAGTCTATATTCCGGGCCCTCCTCCACCCCTCTCGACACGCTGTGACGACGAGTGCCTCACCGCGCACGCTTCGCGTCGCGCTGGACGCGGCGATATCCCCTTCGCGGTCCGAAGTGGCGTATGTCATCGCAACATTGCTCGAAACCGCGGGTTACGCAGCGCACTTTGTGTGGGCCCCTGACGCCTCCACCGCCCGCCGCGACGACGCGTTCGACATCTACTATGGTCCGCGACACGACGTCCCCGCGCGTCTCTCCATTCCATCGCTACCGTGGGACTTTCGCAGTGCGCCCTCGCGTGACGTCAGCGAGGTGCGTCGCATTGGCCAGATCGATTTCCTGCGTTTCGCGGGGGAAGAAGGCGGCGCTTCAGCGGGTGATCCGGCCTGGTTGCCGCGCGACGTCGTGTTCGCTTCCTACTGGCTCCTGACAGGCGCGCGCGAGAGCACCTGGCCCAGGAGCCGCTGGGACGACCTTCAAGCGGACGAATCACTGCTCGTCAAGGAAGGACTGTTCGCGCGAGCGCCCGTTTCGCGCTACGCTTCACTCGTGCGCCAGCACTTCGAATCGTTAGGCATCCCCGCGCACCGCTGGCCCTGGGAGGAGTCGCGAGCTACTGCCGCCTTTGCGTTCACACACGACGTGGACTACCCGCAGATCCTTCGTTGGATCGAAGTCCCACGCACGCTTCTGCGAGGGCAAGGGCGCAACGCCTGGGGGATCGCAACCGGGCGGCAGAGCTTCTGGCGGTTTCGCGACTGGATCGACCTAACACAGCGATTCGGAACACGCCCGACATTCTATTTCATGGCGCGGCGCGGATCGCTGTTGCAATTCGCCAGTGGAACACCCGATGCCCTCTACGATGTGAGCGGCCGCGCCTTTCGTGAGCTGTTTGTGGAGCTAAAAGGCGCCGGCGCTGAGGTCGGCCTGCATGCTTCCTTTAAAGCCTTCAGGTCCGCGGACGTGCTGCGCGCCGAGCGCGAGCGCATCGAGTCGATCGCACAGGTCCGCGTGCTCGGGAACCGGCACCACTATTGGCACCTGGATCCCGACGACCCTAACGAGACACTGCGGCGCCATGACGAAGCGGGGTTCATGTACGACTCGTCGCTCGGTCTCGAGTACTACCCAGGCTGGCGCCGCGGCATTTGCCACCCGTTCCGGCCGTATCATCCTTCTCAGCGACGCGCGATTGGCACTGTGCAGGTCCCACCGGCGTGGATGGACGATCACTTCGATCGCCGCCGCAGCGTGAATCACATCGCCGATGCTGATGCGGCGGCCAAGCAACTGCTTGAGACGGCGAGATCGCTCGGCGGGACTTGCGTCGTGGACTATCACGCCCGCGGCATGAACGCCGATTTCTTTCCGCGATACGGGCCATGGCTCGCGCGATTCACCGAGCGCGAGCTGCCCGGCGCGGCGACGTGCCTCACGGCCGCTGAGATCGCGCAGGCGTACACGGAACGCGGGCAGGTACTGAGGGCAGCTTCCCGCGACGAAACGTTAGGCGAACCGATTCAGCTGCGGCCCGTGGGTCCGCGCGCTTCCGGTTAGGGGCGCCCCGCCTCGCGAGTTCCGAACGCGGCGGCTGCGCGAACGACGGCACGCTGTGGCGAGCGGCTGGCCAGGCATCCCTAACCGTTGCGGCAGCGCAGCAGGTGCACGACGTCAACGGTGCCCGTTTCTGCGCCCTTATTAACCACGCGGAAGGCAATTGCTCCTGAACGAGGCCGCTCTCGGATAGACCCCTTGCTCGCTCCGTTTCTGGGAGACTCTCCTGTCGGGGGTCGCCGCGTGCCTGGGGTCGAAGGGCGCGGCACCGTCGCGCGATGGTCTTCCCGCCAGCTGCTGGGTTGCACATGACGCGATAATTGCGCCTGCGTAACATATTGTTGCCAAATGAGTTACATAATGTCATGCGTGGCTGCTAAGCGGGCCTTTGGATCGCGTAGCAGCGCACGAGGACTGCTCGGCTCGGTACGTAGCTGCGCGCCTCGCCTCCCTCCTTCTCTCGGCGACGATATGCCGCAGTCGCGCGATCAGCAGCGGCGCTGCTATCACCGTCCCGAACTCTGTGCTCGACGCGCGGGACATTCGCGTCGTTTCGGCGCGGTATTTTCACTCGCGCGACCTGGCTGCGATCATGGTCGTCGATTGGGACGTGCGCCGAGGCGCGCGCGCACTGATCCGGCGGTCACTGGACAAGACGCAAGTCCCTGGAGAATGCATGATTTACGTGCTGTTGCCGGCGTACAACGAGGAGGACGCGCTCGAGCCGCTCGCCGAGAAGATCGAAGGCGTCATGCGGCAGCTCAACGCGGACTACGAGATTGTCGTCGTCAATGACGGGAGTCGCGATCGCACAGCCGAGATCCTACGCGAGCTGAGCGAGCGCTATCCGCTGCACGTCATCACGCATCGCATCAATCGTGGTCTGGGCGAGACGGCGCGCGACGGCTTCGAGTACGTGGCGGACGCAGGCCAGCGCGGCGACGTCGTTGTGCGCATGGACTGTGACGACACGCACGATCCCGGCTACATCGTGCCGATGGTCGCCAAGCTGCGCGACGGCTGCGAAGTCGTGATCGCTTCTCGTTATGCACCCGGCGGGGATCAGATCGGCCTCGACTGGTACCGCCGCACTATCAGCCGCTGTGCGAATCTGTTGATGAAGACCGTCTTTCCGATGCGCGACGTGTGGGAGTACACGAGCGGCTTCCGCGCCTATCGCGTCGCGCTCATCCAGGATGCGATCGACATCTACGGCAATCAGTTCATCGATCTTAAGGGCATGGGCTTCACCGGCACGGTCGAGAAGCTCATCAAGTGCCGGCAGATGGGGGCGCGCGTCGGCGAGGTAGGGTTCGTCCTGCGCTACGATCAGAAGCGCTCCACGAGCAAGGTCGTCACGAGCCTAACGACGCTCGGCTACCTCACGCTCATCGCCAAGTATATCTTCCCCTGGGGCGATTTGGGGAAGCTCTGGAAACGGCGCTGCGCGGACCGGCAGCGAACGGCTTACGACACGAACGGACGTCCAATCGAAACCATCGAGCTCAAGCGCGCATGTGCGGAATTGCCGGCATAGTCTCGCGTGACCGGGCGCGCATGCCGGACGCGGACCGGCTGCGCATCATGATGGACACGCTGGCGCATCGCGGTCCGGACGGCGAGGGCGAGTGGATCGACGGACCCGCCGCGCTGGGCCACAAACGGCTCGCGATCATCGATCTCGAGACCGGCCGGCAGCCGATGTCGAACGAGGACGGCAGCATCTGGATCGTCTTCAACGGCGAGATCTACAATTACGTGGAGCTCCGCCGAGACCTCGTTAGGCACCATAACTTCCGCACGCAGAGCGATACGGAAGTCATCCTGCATCTCTACGAGGAGTTCGGCGAGCGCTGTCTCGAACGCTTGAACGGGATGTTCGCCTTTGCGATCTGGGATGCGCGGCAGCAGCGACTCTTCGCCGCGCGCGATCGCGTGGGGATCAAGCCCTTCTACTATTCGCTCGACAATGAGCAGCTGGTGTTCGCGAGCGAGCCCAAGGCGATGCTCGCCGCGGGCTTTGTCGCGCCGGAGCCTGACACCCAAGGTCTCGAGGAATACCTAACTTTTCAATTCTGCCTCGGCGATCGCACACTGTTCCGGGATATCCGCAAGCTCGAGCCGGGGCATTACATGACATTCCGGCCCGCGCGCGATCAGCAGCCGGCGGTCGTGTGCTACTGGGACTACAAATACGAGCTCGATTTTCACCACACCGACGAGTACTTCCGTGAACAGCTCGTCTGGCTGCTGAACGATTCGATACGCATGCAGCTGCGCAGCGACGTGCCAGTCGGCGCGCACTGCTCCGGCGGACTCGATAGCTCCACGGTCGTGACGCTCGCTGCCAAACAATTCCCGCACCGCTTCCAGACATTCACGGGCGCCTTTCGTGAAGGGCCGCAATACGACGAGACTCGTTATGCGCACGCGGTCGCCGACGGCATCGGAGCGTTGTACCACGAAATCTGGCCCACAGCCGCCGAGTTCGTGGACGCCATGCCGAACCTCATCTACATGATGGACGAGCCGGCGGCGGGGCCGGGACTCTTCCCGCAGTACTGCGTCTCGAAGCTCGCCCGCGCGCACGTGAAAGTCGTGTTAGGCGGTCAGGGCGGCGATGAGCTTTTCGGCGGGTACGCGCGCTACCTTGTCGCATATCTCGAGCAGGCTTTACGCGGCGCGATCTACGGCACCGGCGACGATGCGCGGCACGTCGTCACCTGGGACAGCATCGCGCCTAGTCTCGCGATGCTGCGCGAGTATCGCCCGCTGCTCCAGTCCTTCTTCAAAGAGGGTCTCTTCGAGGAGATGGACTCGCGCTACTTCCGCCTGGTGAGCCGCATGGAAAACGCGGACGCGCTGTTCTCGAACGACGTCTGGTCCAACGAGAGCCGCACGCGGATGTTCTTGGCGTACTCGCAGATCTTCAACAATCCGTCAACAAAGAGCTACTTCAACAAGATGACCAACTTCGACCTCAAGACGCTGCTGCCGGCGTTGTTGCAGGTCGAGGATCGCACGAGCATGAGCGTATCGTTGGAGTCGCGCGTGCCGATTCTGGATCATCGCATCGCGGAGCTGGTGACGACGATGCCGCCCGCTGTGAGGTTCCAGGGCGGTGACTCCAAGCGCGTCTTCCGTGAGGCGGTGGCCGGACATTTGCCTAACGCCGTGGTGCAGCGTCGCGACAAGATGGGGTTCCCCGTGCCATTGACCGAATGGCTACGCGGTCCGATTCACGAGTTCGTCAGCGACACGCTGCTCAGCGCTCGCGCGCGGGCGCGCGGGATCTACAAGATTGACGGTGTCCAGCAGTTGTTGAGGCGCGAGGCCTCATTCGGCCGTCAGCTGTGGGGCCTGCTCTCGCTCGAGCTGTGGTTCCGCGCCTTCGTCGACGGCGATCGGATTCAGCGCCCGCGGAGCGAGGCGCCACCCGTTGCGATAGCGCGCTGAGCTTGTGGCAGTGAGCGGTGCGCCCGACGAATCCGCCGCTACCGCCCAGTCGCGGCGAGCAACGCTCACTGTCGTCGTCGCGGTACTCGTTGTTCTCGCGCTCCACATAGCCACGTCGTGGGGTTATGTGGGCCTGTACTGGGGCGACAGCGGCCGCTGGATGTACGAAGTCGATCGCTATGCGCATGGCGCGCGCCTGTATCGCGACGTGTATTGGGGCTTCCCCCCGTTAGGCATGTGGATCGTTGGCGGCGCCACGCGCGTCATCGGCTCCGACCTCGCGCAGATCTGGATCATCACGGCGACAATCGCCGTCCTTGTCGCCGTCGCCTATGCGTTGATCGTCGCGCAGATCTTGCCGGTTCACCTTGCCGCCGTGACCGGAGCCACGGGCATGGCGTTAGGCGCGATCTATGCGAGCAACTTTTCCGCGCCGCTCGTCTCCGGGATGTACTCGCCAGCCGTTCCCGTCGCCGTGTTGTTCGCCTTTGCGCAGCTCGCCCTCTTCGTGCGCGAGTGGAATCGACCCACACTCGCGGGCGCGGTGGTGATTGGTGCGCTCGGCGGCGCCGGCATTCTCAGCAAACACGATGTCTGGATCATCTGCCTGCTGATCACCGGCATCACGGCGCTCTACGCCCCGACGGGCGCCATGCAGCGCAAGCGACGCGCGATCGCCGCGGCGCTCGGCTTTGTCGCTGTGCTCGGGACCGGGCTCGCGCTCCTCGCGGCTTTCAACGGCCCTGGCGCACTGGCGGGCATCTTCTCGGGCTTTGGCCTCCTGCGAGAGACGGCGGGTTTGAACCTGCCGAACATGTCGTATGTTGCCGTCGAGCTAGCGGCGTTAGGCATCGCTGCGGCCATGCTCGGTACGATCTCGTGGGCGACTGGAGCGTGGCGCACTCGCCAGGATCTGCTGCTTGTCGCCTGCGGCATCGTGCTCGCGTTCCTTGCGCTCGGATGGTGGCTGTACGAAGCCGAAGTAGTCGGGCGGCACGTGCTGGCATTCGGAAAGACCGACATGGCCGCGCCCTTCGAGCGGATGCTCTCTCCATTTTCAAGCTCACGAGCTGTGCGCTTTCAGCGCGCGTTCGCGGCGTTGCGTGTGGAGCTAGTACGCCATCTGATCCCGGTCACCGTCCCGGCTGCTTTGCTCGTCGTCGGATTCATACGCCGCAAGCAGCTCATCGCTGTGCCGCAGTTTCGTTTGCTGATGTTTCTGCTGCTCATCGCGATGGCGCTGAGAGCTCGGCGCATAGTTTCGTATACCGAATGGTCGGTCCTGATGTTGGACGTGCCGATCTGCGCTCTTGGGCTCATCATCATCATGGACCTGCGTGACCGCCGTGAGCGCGGCGCCCTGCGCGCCGTCTCGTTAGGCTGCATGCTGCTGGTTGCGGCCGGGCTCTTCGCGCACTGGCGCTTCGGCTATGGCTTTGGCACGCGACGCGGAACGTTTCCGGTCACGCAGACCGCGCGCGGAGGCGCGCGCATCGGCCCGGGGCTGACAGCGGACTATCGCTACGTCCGCGATCTATCGGCCATCGCCGATCCAACAGGCAAACGCCCACTCCTCTCGCACGGGTACAGCGCAGGCCACAATTACCTCATCGGTAGGCCAGGAGTCGGCTCCCTGACCCATGGCTTCTTGATTTCTTTGTATCCGACGGCGGATTCCGCCTATCGAGTGGCACAGGCCGACCATGATCGACTGATTCTGGTCGACAATCCGGCGTACACCGACGCAAATCCGGCGCCTGAATTGCGGCCGTTCCGCTGGCAACCGCGCATGGTGCACAATCCGTATCTGCGCGTCGACCGTCCGCTGTTCGAAGCGCTGACACGTGCCTGTCGACGAGTCTCCGCGCCGGGCCGGCGGTCGGGTCTCATCGTGTACGATTGCGCGGTCGGGAATTCCGCGGGCGCTGCTCAATGACCAAGCGCCACGTTAGGCGCGTTCGAGGAACATGCTTCGAGCGCTGAGGCAGACGTGGGGCAGTCTGCGGACCCGCGGGGTCGTCGCGACCGCGGGCATTCTCGCCACGACGGCAATCGACCTCTGGTACGATGTGCGCCGCGGTACGCGCACGGCCGGATGGGTCGACCTCGAAGAGTTCTCGATCTCGAGCGCGAACCGCGAACATGGGCGCGCGTATCAAGCGACGCCGGCGTTTGCGTTCGCGCGCCTGCTGCGCAAGGTCGATATGCCACGCCAATGCGGCTTCGTCGACTTCGGCTGTGGCAGAGGACGCGCCCTTCTGCTCGCCGCAGACGCTGGATTCGAGCGCGTCGTTGGCATCGAGTTCGCGGCGGAACTGGCCGCCGATGCGCGCCGCAACGTGCAACGCTGGCGCGAGACGAGCGGCCGTACATGTCAGCTGAGCGTCGTCGAAGGTGACGTGGTGGATTATCCGGTCAGCAAAAAGGATGCTGTCTTTTTTCTCTTCAATCCGTTCGATGACGTCGTGCTCGACGGTGTGCTCGATCGCATCGAATTATCGCTCGACATGCACCCGCGCAACGCATGGATCATCTATCACAATCCCCTCGAAGGATCCCGCATCGATCGGCGTCGGCGTTTTCAGAAAGTGGGATCGCACACTTTCTGGGGGAATGAGTTCGCCGTTTATCAGAGCACGCCATGAGCCGCGCAAGGCGTGACGAACGAGTCCGCGTCGACGCTGTGCGCAGCGGCATCTATGCGCCGCTCGCGCTGGCAGAAGTTCCGCGACTGTTAGGCAAGCTCGATCGTGAGCCGTACTCACGCACGTACGGCAGCTTCGATCGCGAGAACTGGGCGTGGAAGTTTCGCGACTTCCCCATTGGCGTGTTGCAGTGGGCTGGGATGCTGCCACTCGCCTGGCTGTGGAAGCTCGACCTTCCCGGCAGTTCGTGGCGCGGGTCGTCCGCACTCGCGCAGTGGACTCGTGCGGCGCTCAACGAATTGTTGCGACGGCAGCACCCTAACGGCGCCTTCGATTCGGTCGGCCCGTACACGCAGGATCACGGGGCGTCGCTCGCTGCGTGCTATTACCTCTCGGAAACGGCGCGCTTGCTTGGACCGGAGTTAACGGAAGAAGAGCACGCGCGCGTACGCGACTCGATCACGCGTGCCGTCGCGTTCGCCGGCCGTGCCACGGAGGACTACGCGTACATCTCGAATCATCACGCGCTATTCGCGCTTGGTCTCGTCGCGGCATCGCAGTGGTGTGATGAGCCTCGCTGGCGCGAGCGCGCGGACGAGACCGTGCGTGAGATCATTTCGCGCCAATCGGCCGACGGCTTCTACGAGGAGTACGGCGGCAACGATCCCGGTTACGAGAGTTTGGGCATCGATTTTCTGGCCCGCATGTGGGCCCGCACAGGCGATGATACGTTATTCGACTCTCTGCGCCGAGCGGTGCAGTATTACTGGTACGCTCCGCAGCTCGACGGCTCGTTAGGCGGCGCCTTCGGCAGCCGCCACTCGCGACTTTGGTTCCCGGCCGGTTTCGAGCGGCTCGCCGGCCGAATACCCGAGGCGGCGTCTGTCGCCGCGTACATGCGTGCGCGTTTGTGCCACGCGGAGGTCGTCACGCCGGCCAATGTGGACGCGCAGAACCTTCCCGTTATGCTCGCGAGTTTTCTGTCGGCGTGTCAGGCGACGGAGCCGCCGCTGGAGACGTCGCCGCTTCCATGTGAAGATCTGCGCGGCGCCAAGGTCTTCGTGAGCGGGACGCACGTTGCCGGGACCGATTCCTACTACTCGGTTGCGGCGCTGCACAAGGGAGGCGTCATCCGTGTTGCCGCGCGCGATCGCCAGCTGCTGGCGTATGACGATGCCGGCTGGGTCGCTCAGAGCAACGGTCGAACGTACGCATCGCAGCTGTTGGGCCTTTCGAAATTCCAGTCTGCCGACGACGGCCGCTCAGCTGTCGTGCGCGCGAGCTTCGGTCTCGTACGTCAGGATCAGCTGACACCTGTTCGTTTCGTCGTTTTGCGATTGCTGAACCTCACCGTTTTTCGGAGCCTGGTCCTCGGGAACTGGGTCCGGCGCTTTCTGATCTCGCGTCTTATTACGAGCACGAAACCGGCTCCCATCACGTTGCAGCGTGAGTTGTGTTTTCTCGAAGATCGCGTCGAGGTGCACGACACGTTGCGGCTCAGCGCGCCGCTTGTGATCGACAGGCTCGAGCTTGTGCGCGCGTTCACGGGCATCCACATGGGCTCGGCCAAGTACTTCCATCCATCCGAGATGCTAACGATCGACATGCCAGCGACGGCCGGTCTCGGCGAACGCCTAACGCGTGAGCACAGCTGCGAGCTGCGCTTCGCCGTGGTCTTCGATAACGGCGACGTGAGGATCGAGCGTTGACGGTCGCCGTGCTTCGCAGTCGCCGCGCTGTGCTGCTCGGCCTTGCCGCGCTGCTCGCTTACACACCCGGATTCTGGTGGGGGGCGCCGCACGCAACCGCGGCCGACCGCACCAACGCGTGGGGCGTGGACGACGAGCCCCCGTTAGGCCCGCTCGCGCAAGCACACGACATCATCGCGCCCAAGAAGGAGATGAACCCGAATCTTGGGTATCCGATGCTGCATCCCTTCATGGTGCTCGGTGCGTTCGCACCGTATGTAGCGTACCTCAAGGTCGCTGGGGGGCTGGAGACTCCGACCGTCGCGTACCCGCACGGCTTCACCCATCCAGCTGACGCACTGCGGAACCTGACGTGGATCGCGCATTTCCTGTCGGTGCTGCTGGGGATCGGGATCGTGCTGTGCGCCTATGGTATCGGACGCGAATTGTGGGACGAATCGGTCGGCATCGTGGGCGCCGTTGGCGCCATGCTCGTGTATCCGATGTTCTACTACGCGCGCAATTCGAACGTGGACGTGCCGGTACTGTTCTTCACGGTAGCGGGACTCTGGGCGTTCGCCGTTATCGTCATGCGCGGCCTAACGACTCGTCGGGCTGTGTGGTTGGGCCTGTTCGTCGGCTGCGCGGTCGCGACGAAGGAACCGGCCTTCGCGTCGTTCCTCTTCGTGCCGCTCATACTCCCCTTTATGCGCAATCCAGGTGTGAGCGAACGCCTTGGCGGGAGCGCCGCCTTCTGGCGATCGGCGCTCGTTGCGACGGGCGTTGCGCTGAGCACCTACGCGCTCGCGAGCGGACTAGTCGTTGACTTCGCCCGCTGGCAGGCACACCTCAATTTCATTCGCGAGCGGACGCAGCTGGCGCGCTCGGGTGGCGTCATTTTCACGACGTACTACCCGTTCACGATGCAAGGGCACGCGCAGCTCGCCTGGCGCATCATCAGCCTGCTCGCCGACGCGCTCTCGTGGCCGGGACTCGCGTTAGGCGTCGCCGGAATCGGGGTCGCGGCGCGGCGAGCGCCGCGTAAAGCGTTGCTCGCATGCTCCGCGCTCGTGTATCTCCTGATCCTGTTCTTCTCGGCGCGGGTGATCCAGTTGCGTTACGTGATGCCGATCAGCTTCCTCTTGGCACTGTACGCCGGCTACGCAGCCGTCGGTGCCTGGCGTAGCGCCCGCCCCGTGCTACAGTGGGGAGGCGTGGCGCTCGCGGGTAGCGCCGCGGCCCTGTTGTTGTTGTGGGCGACCGATCTCACGTACGGTATGCTGCGCGATTCTCGTTATGCGGCCGCCGGCTGGCTGGCCAGCAACGCGCGCCCAGGAGATGCGCTGGAATATTTCGGCTCCGAGCACAAACATCCGCCCATGCCGCCGTGGCTCTCCTCGCGCCAAGCCATTCCCTTCCGCGGCAGCACGTTCCGCTCGGATACCGGCGACGTGGCAATCCGCAGCGTGGCAGAAGGCTGGCGTGAGCGCCGGCCACGCTTCGTCGCACTCGTGCCGGACTACACGAGCGTCGCCGGCCCGTTCGCGGCGTCCTGCCCGCCGGCGATCTACCGAGGCCTCGAGGACGGCTCGTTAGGGTACCGCCGCGCGGCATTGTTCCAGACCCCGGCGCTGCTCGGCTGGCCGCGGCGTCCCGCGCTGGATCATCCGGTGGTGAATCCGCCGATTCGCCTGTACGAACGCGTCGGAGAACCCGCCTCGTGATGCCACCGAATTCGGAAGGTGCGCCTAACGAGCGGCCGCCACTCGCCGTGCACGTCGATCTGGACGGCGTGCAGCAGATCTTTCGCGCGCACGGGCGCAGCTACCGCGGCAGCGGCGACCCGATTTTCGCGAGCGGCGTGGAAACGATGCTGCAGCTCTTCGACGACGCCCGTATCCGCGCGACGCTCTTCGTCATCGCTGAGGATGTTCGCGACAGCAGCAAACGCAGCGCCTTAAAGAGCGCCGTGGCGAGCGGTCACGAGCTGGCCTCGCATACTATGACGCACCCCAACCTTTTGAGAGCGACGCGCGCGCAAAAGGAGCGCGAGATCGTGGACAGCAAGGCTGTCATGGAGGACACGCTCGGTGTGGCCGTGCGTGGTTTTCGCGCTCCGGGATACGCGATCGACGGCGAGTCACTGCAGATCCTCGCCGGAGCCGGGTATATGTACGACTCGTCCGTCTTTCCGACGGCCGCATTCGAGCAACGCCTCGGACTCCCGCGCGACGCGCTGCACAAGCCGCTCCGCCTAACGTCGTTCGGCAATCTCGTCGAGTTACCGCTTCCGGGCCCCATGCCGCTCGGCTCACCAATTGGGCCTTCATTCGCGCTCGCGTTCGGCATGCCGGCTTTCACCTGGGCCATGACGCGCGCCGCACGGCGCGGCGCACCGAGCGTCCTTCTCTTCCATCTCATCGACTTCGCGGCTCCGCTCGAGCACGAATTCCGCGACGGCGCGCGCATGTCGCTGTTTACGCTCTCGACGCGCTCGGAACTGGCAAAGCGGGCCGCCTGCACGAAAATGCTCGACATCGTCGCGCGGGGATTCCGCATCGCGAGCACTCAGGAATTGCTCGCGCCGTTCCGATGACGGAACGATCGCGGCGAATCCTTTTTGGAGTCGTTAGGCTAGGGATCGCGGCAGCCGTCCTCTGGTTCCTTGCGACGACCGGCCGAGTCGACTGGCGCTCGCTGCGTGGACTACGTGAACACTGGGCGCTCACGCTTCTCGCGCTCGTGCTGCTCTTCATCGCGGTCGTGCTCATCTCACAACGCGTGTGCCTGCTGTTCCGCCCGCGCGGACTTCGCCTCTCGCTGCACGATTCGCTCGGTCTCTCATTGATCGCCAACCTGTTCACGCTCGTGCTTCCGGGTGGCGGCGGCGACATCGTACGGCTGTTCTTTACAACGAAGGATGCGGCCGGTCGGCGCACCGAGATCGGCACCTTACTGCTGCTCGACCGCGTTATGGGCCTACTGGCTCTCACACTCTTTCCAGTGCTAGCGGCGCCACTCTGCATACCGCTGCTGCGCCAATCAACCGCGCTGCGCACGCTGTTGGGGCTCGCGGCGATCAGCTCAGCGGCAATCATCCTCGTAATCGCTGTGTCCACGTCGCGTCGCGCGCGAGCGAATCGTGGGGTTCAGTGGGTGCTCCGGACCTTTCCGCTGCGCGGCTATCCGGCCCGGATGCTGGACACGATGCAGAGCTTCCGCACGCAGCTAGGCGTGCTAGCAGGCGCCGTCGCGATTTCGCTCGTGGCCCACGCGATCTGCATGGGCATCGTCTGGATGCTCGTGAGTATGACTCAGGCGGGCAGTAGTGCCGCCGATCCCGCCATCCCCTTCCTTGCATCGCTCGGGTTCGTAGCCAACAACGTCCCCTTGACCCCTGGCGGCCTTGGGGTTGGCGAAGCCGCGTTCGAGTCTCTGTTTCGCTTGGCCGGCCTCGATGGAGGTGCGGAAGCGATGCTGGCGTGGCGGCTGTTGCTGGCCGGGCTGGCGCCGTTAGGCCTCTGGTACTTTGTCAGGGGGCGCGCCGCCGCTGGAGTAGTGCCAGCCGACGCCTAGCCCAAGGAAAAAGAAAAGGCGGCATCTGCAGATGCCGCCCCCGCTTTCTGAGACTGTTCTTGACCGCTCAGGAGCAGCGTCCGCCGCGAACGAAAGTGCAGCCGTCGTTCATCAAGCCGATGCGGTCCTGCGGCCCGCTGATCCCTGATTTCGTGATCTCGCGGAACGTCCCAAGCTTTTTCAACTCAGGGCTCTGATACATGTGGGTTGCGGCCTCCTCGTCAAATGACGCCGAGCCGTCGCTCGGCGGTAATTGAGGCGCACCCCGCGCCCCGTAGGTTGTTCGTCTTAGGCTTCCTTACCCATAGCGTGCGCGCAACCAACACTCTGCTTGCGCCGACGCTACAAGTGCGGCAGCCTCCTCCACATCCGCGAACCCCTCGCCAGCCCAGAGACCTGCCCGGCGGAGGAATTTGCTTCCGTCTATCACGTTGAGGTCAGCAAGTATCATACCCTTAGTGCACTCAGCCGTTACCCACCGCGCATGCTCTGTAGCAGTTCTGAAAAGCGATCGTTGCGGAAGCCCAGTACGGGCGCTTCGCGGGCCCAAAACAGCCTGCGGAAGGTAGCCTAGGAAAGCAGCCCGGAGCAGCCGCTTGTTCTCTCTCCGTGAGTAGCTCTCCTCTAACGGACGCGCCGCCGCAAATCGAATTATTCTCGAGTCAAACAATGGGGATCGAACCTCAATGCCGTCAAGCAGGCCCGTGCCAGCATAGGCCGCGTTGACGCGCTCCCCCGTTACTTGTCGCAAGAACCAGCTTTGGTCTAATGCTGCATGACCTTCGCCACGCCTCCGGTGGAGTGGCGTTCGATTGAGCGTCTGCAGCGCCTCTAGCTCCGAGAAACTCGGGTTTGCCCAAGTTGGTAATTGGCGCGTAAGACGGTGTTGCAGCGTGCGTCGCTGTCGTAGTCCGTTTGCAACGGCGATCGCGTAAGGCGGCAGATTTGGTAGCACTGTGGTGCGGACGAACAATCTCCAATCACGTCCGCCTCCGGCCTCGCGCCAATCGCGAGCTAGAGTGATAAGCCGCCCAGTTCGAAGGTGATCGGCGAGCCGCGCTACGCCGGCCGAAAAGAACTGATCGCCGCCGTTCCCAACGAGAGCCACTCTGAATCCTGCTGATCGCGTTGTGCGCGCGAGGGCCCGGTTCGCAGTTTCGTAGGTGTGGTACATCGGCTCGTCGCGTAGCCGCGCCAGGTGGACGGGAGCCTCGAGGGACGGCACTTGATCGACGCTCAACCACGTGGGAATTAAGTGCCAGAACTGCGCTGATTCTTCGATGAGCTCATCCTCGCGACCGGGATCCCCTGGTGGATGAGAGATCGAGACGGGATAGGCCGGCTGAGTGCCCTTCTCCTTCGCGCCGAGTTGAGCAGCCGCGAAGAGGGTCGACGAGTCGTACCCTCCGCTGAGCCAAATCGCGGTTCCGCCGGGATGTGCGGTGCGTTCTGCCACGGCTGCGACGATTAGCCGGCGCAGCTCTTCGGTCGCCTCGGCGAAGGGCGGTCCGTCGCCGCGCAGAAAGACCGGCACCTCCCACCAGCGCGTAACGCTCGGCGTCGACGAGGGACGCCAATCCAATCGGTGCCCGGCCGGGATTCGTGTCGCGGACGCATACGCCGTCCCACTGGGATTCTGCACGCGGAGAAACAGCGCGTCGTCAGCCACGGAAACGAGGTTCAGTTTCTTGTCGAAGCCGGGCAGTTTCGTTAGGCCGTCGAGCCGAGAGGCGACCGCGAGGCCCGTTGGCTGCGTCGCGTAGAAGAGGGTGCGCACGCCGGTATGGTCGCGCGCGGCGACGACGCGCCGCTCCACTCGGTCCCAGAGTATCAGCGCGAAGTCGCCTTCCAAGTGATCGAGGCACTTGTCGCCCCACGTGCGATAGGCGGCGAGAATCAGTGCAGCCGGCGAGAGCACCGCAGTCGCATGGCCAGCAGCGCGCAGAGCGGCCGTGAGGTCGCTCAGGTAGTAGAGTGTCGCGTCGGTTGCGACGACTGCTATCTCATCCGAGGCCAGACGAGCCGACGCTGGACTTTCGCCGCCGACCTCCCAGCGGTCCGACACGGCGCCTAACGCCGCGCCTCCTGCGTGCCAGACCTCGACGCGCTCCTTCCCGCGCGTGTGCATTGCGGCGAGGGCTGTGCGCGCCAGCGCGGCGCTGTCCGGCGTGGCAATGTCGAAGAGCCCGACGATCGCGGTCATGGCGCAATGCTATCTCTAGCGTTCCGTTTGCGCACGCGTCATCGTCCTCCTGCTGGCCCGGGAACGTCAGCAGTTCTGCGTCGTTTCTGCATCTCGAGTTGGAGGAAGTCCGCGAGTGAAGATCGCGTCGATCGTTGGCGCACGTCCGCAGTTCATCAAAGCATCGCCCGTGAGTCGCGCGCTGAAACAGGCGGGACATCATGAAGTCATCGTGCACACGGGACAGCATTACGACGCGCAGATGTCCGACGTGTTCTTCGACGAAATGGGGATCGCGCGACCCGATCACTTTCTCGAGATCGGCTCTGGGTCGCACGCCGAGCAAACCGGGCGCATGATGATCGCGGTCGAACGAACGCTGATCGCAGAGCGCCCCGACCGCGCGTTGGTGTACGGGGATACGAACACCACGCTGGCGGCGGCGTTGGCCGCCTGCAAACTCGGCGTTCGTCTCGCGCACGTCGAAGCCGGGCTGCGCTCGTTCAATCGCACGATGCCGGAAGAGCACAATCGCGTGCTCACCGATCACTGCTCCGATCTCCTGTTCTGTCCGACGCAGACCGCTGTCGACAACCTGGCGAATGAAGGAATCCGTGCTGGCGTGCACCTCGTGGGAGACGTGATGTACGATGCCGTGCTGTACTTTGCGACACGCGCGCGGGAGCAGTCGCGCGTCTTGACCGCGTTAGGCGTGCGTCCCCGGGAGTACATGCTGGCCACGGTGCACCGCGCGTACAACACCGATGATCCAGCCGTACTCCAGCGCCTGCTGCGCGCGCTCGATTCGATCGGCGAGCCGGTAATCTTTCCATTGCATCCGCGCACACGCGCGCGTCTCGCTGCGTACGACAACGGAACGGAGGCGCGGAACGTGCGCCTCGTGGATCCTGTCGGATACCTCGACATGCTCGCGCTGGAGCAGCACGCGAAGGTCATTCTCACCGACTCGGGCGGCGTTCAGAAGGAAGCCTTCTTCTTCGAAGTGCCGTGTGTCACGCTGCGGCCCGAAACGGAGTGGCTCGAGACCGTCAGCTCGGGCTGGAACGTGCTCGCTGGGTCAGACCCCGACGCGATCGTCAGCGCAGCGCGCGGCGGGGCTCGTCCGACGGGTACGCCGCCGCGCGTGTTCGGGGACGGCCGCGCGGCCGTTCTAATCGCCGAGCTCGTGGCATAGCAGGCGGACCGCCGCCTATCGCGTGTGCCACTGCGCGATGCAGCGCGCCGCGTCAGGCAGGCGCGCAAAGTCTCGCGCGATGTGCAGCGCGAACACCGCTGTTCGCGTCGCTAGAGACGCCGCGCCATCGAAAACGCGAGCCGCGTCGGGACCACCAAGGAGCGGTCCCAGTTTCTGATACTGAATCAGCGCCATCGTGGCCGCGATGCCGTCCAGCGCTTCGCGGTCCACGGTCGTCTCGCTGTCCGGCCCGGTCGGGACCAGCGTGTACAGCGCGTCGATCGGCGCTTCGCCCATCTCGAGTGATTCGTCAGGCAGTTGCTCAAAGATTCTCTTGTCGCTCAAGACAGGTCTGCTCGCACCGAGCTGTACAAAGTGGCCCGCCGTCTCCTGCCACAGGCGAACGCTGTGAACGCCAGGCACGGCGACGCCGGTGCCCGGCATGACGATCAATGTGTCGTCTGTCAGGAGCTTCGCGTTATGGGACGTGACGAGAGACATGGCGAGCGAGCTCTTGCCGAAGTTTTTCGGCGCCATGAAGCCGATGGCGCGCCGGCCAATGCACACAGCGCTCGCGTGCAGCGCCAACAGTCCACGCTCGTGTTGTGCGAGCGGCAGCACTCGCCCGACGAGGTCTGCTCGCGCAACGTCTGGCTTGCAGCCGGCCTTTGGGTACCAGACAATGCGGCTGGCGTGGTCGTGCAGATCGAATACGCCGGTGTCGTCGAACTGCAGTCGGAGTGCGCTCGCGGCGCGGAAGAACCGCGCTTGCACGTCCTCGAACAGCTGATCCTCACCAACCATCTGCGCCGCGTCGAGGTCCGGTGCCGTGCCGCTGGACATCTCGAAGGTCCACGTTAGGCGCTCGCCGCTCGTAGCGGAACGCAGCTCCGGCATGGGCAGCGCACTGCGAAGTCGGCCTCCGTAGACGACGTAGTCCGGCATGAGTGGTGTGAGCTTGTGGACGGCGCGCGTCGGCAATCTAGTCGACGAGTCTCGACGGCAATTCCTGCCGGCCCCCCAGGCCGTTGTGGCAAGCTGACTTACGGCGCGCCACGAATGGCCCCTGGCGTGCTCTGCTGTATGAGTCCGCAATTGTGATCCAGAGCGCATTTACGCCGTGACTCCCAGCATCCACGAGAGACCCCGAGCGCGTCATGCATGCAGTGGCAGCTGCGTGACGTGCTGCTCCTTGTCGCTTGTGCAGCGCTTGGCGGAGCCGTCGCAGAAACGGCGATGATCCTGGGCGTGCGGTTGACCATGGACCGCATCTTCCCGTTCAACCCGCAGGGATTTGGCTCGCGCCGCTCGCAAATGCGCTGCTTATGCTTCCCGCAGTCTTGCTCGTTTGGGCATTTGCGAGGTGGCGCCGCTCAAGCTGGGCATTCCCGGCCTCCGTCACGCTCTGGCTCTTTCTCGCCCTGCTAGAGCCGCTTCTGCTCATTCGTCCACGGGTGCACGGGCTCGCGCTGGTCATTCTCGCGGCTGGCGCGGCCGTTAAGGCGGCGACACTGGTGCAGGAGCATCCTCGAATCGCGCGGCGCACGCTGCGCTGGCTCACGGGTGGACTCACGGCCGTTGTCGTCATCGCCGCCTTGGGGTTCAAACGGAACGAGAGCGTGGCGCGAGCGACAATCGTTAGGTCGTCTCGGCGCCGCGTCCGATGGAGCTCCGAATGTGCTTCTGCTGGTGCTCGATACTGTTCGCGCGCTATCCCTCTCCGTCTACGGCTACGCGCGGCCGACGACGCCGTCGCTGGAGCGTCTCGCGGCACGGGGTGTCGTGTTCGACCGTGCGGTCGCCACGGCGCCGTGGAAACTGCCGACTCATGGGACGCTGTTCACCGGACGTTACCCGTTTGAGCTCTCGGCGAGCTATACGGCGCCGCTCGACAGCATCTTTCCAACACTGGCGGAGCGCCTAACGCGTGTCGGTTATCAGACCTCGGGGTTCGCCGCCAATCTGCGCTACTGCATGTACGAGTACGGATTGACGCGCGGGTTCGGCTATTACAGGGACTTCGATGTCTCCTTGGCCGAGATGATCCGAACGAGCACGCTGACTCGCACGCTCGCCTTCTGGGCGGCGCGCCGCAAAGGAGGCTACAACCCGCGGGTCGGATCGGGGCCGGGCGAATGAACGAGCGGTTTTTCGACTGGCTCGATGACGACGATCGGCGCGACCGCAAGCGGCCGTTCTTTGCTTTCATGAACTATTACGACGCGCACGGGCCGTATCATCCGCCAGCGCCGTACGACACGATGTTTTCCGGCTGGGAGCCGCCGACTCGAGACTCGGAGACGCGCCAATTCACGCCGGAGGAAGTGTCCGGCCTGGTAGACGAGTACGACGGCGCGCTGACGTACCTCGACAGTAAACTCGGTGAACTTTTTGCTGGCCTCGAGCGCCGCGGCCTTCTCGAAAACACGATCGTAATCGTGACAGCCGATCACGGCGAAGAATTCAACGAGCCTGGGCAGATGAATCACGGGAACACGCTGTATTTCCCGTCGCTGCATGTGCCGCTGATCCTCGCGGGCGGCAGCGTTCCGCGAGGAGGGCGAGTCGCAGATCCCGTAACATTGCGTGATGTGCCTGCTACAGTCTTGGACCTTGTTGGCGCACCGGCGATGACTCAGCTCCCCGGCGCTTCGCTGACTCGTCACTGGGGCGGGGAGTGGGGCTGGGATTCGTTAGGTGGCGCCGTCGCCTCACCGATATTCGGCGAGCTTGACTATGCGCAGAATCTGCCGCCGTCGCTCCCGGTCTCGAAGGGCGCGATGGGTCCGGGGGGGGTCGGGGGGGGTCGGGGTCGGGGGTCGGATCTTGAAATAGGGCACCTAAACATTCCCGGCGTGGCCCAATTCGCGCTGAGAATTGACCCGCGGCGCGCGAATTAGGCGTTGTATTTCAAGATCCGACCCCATTGAGTCAATCCGTTTGATCCGCACGTGCTTTTGTTTCTAAGCTCAAGAACGTTTCCGCTTAGCAACCCTGCTCCACGACCGCAAGTACAGGAACCACGTTGACCGAAGCTCGCACGGCAGAAAGCCAATCGTCGCTCTCGCAATCGGGACTGCGCGACGTCTTGTTAGTTATCGCGTCGGCGGCCCTCGCCGGCGCTTTGGGCGAGTTCGCGCTGATCGTCGGCGCGCGCCTCGCGCTCGATCGGATCACGATGCTCAATCCGCAGGGCATCTGGCTCGCGCCGATCGCAAATGTTTTTGTGATTGGCGGACCGTCGCTTCTCGTCTGGTTCGGCGTCCGGCTGTTCAACCGCCGTTGGGCATTGCCGAGCGCCACAGCGGCCGCCGGATTCCTGGCCGCGCTGGAGCCGCTGCTCGTGCTCAAGGGCCGCTTGCACATCGTGGCGATGCTCCTTCTGGCCGCCGGCGTAGGGGCAGAAGCCGCGCTCTTGATGCGAAGGTATCCCGATCGAACCAGACGCTGGGCCGCTGCGATCGCGATTGCCCTGGCGGCAGTGTCCGTAACCGGCGCGTTAGGTTTCAACCTTGCGCGCGGGGCGCGTGAGCACCGTCTCGCGGACGGACTCCCCGCTGCAGCTGACGGAGCGCCTAACGTATTGCTTCTGGTGCTCGACACGGTTCGTGCGCTGTCACTTTCCGCGTACGGCTACGGCCGTCCCACGTCGCCTGTTCTGGCGGCTCTCGCTGCCAAGGGAGTACGGTTCAATCTCGCGGTGGCTCCGTCACCGTGGACCCTTCCGAGCCACGCTTCGATCTTCACGGGGCGCTACCCGCACGAGCTATCGGCGGGATGGAGCACTCCGCTGGATGGCACGTTCCCGACTCTGGCGGAGCGCCTAACGTCAGTTGGCTATGCCACCGCCGGTTTTGCGGCGAATCTGCACTACTGCTCGTACGAATTCGGTGTGACGCGCGGCTTCGCCTACTATCGCGATTACGACGTCAGCGTGAACGAGATGTGGCGCACGAACGCGCTCTCATCGGCGTTCGGCCTCTGGCTTGTCCAGCGGTTGGGCGGGTACAGCGCACCTGGGCGGCTATTCGCGAACCGCATGAACGAGCGGTTGCTCGCGTGGTTCGACAACGATCGCCTGCGCGATCCCAAGCGACCGTTCTTCGCCTTTGTGAACTACTACGACGCGCATGGGCCGTATGATCCGCCGGCACCGTTCGACACGATGTTCACCGGACGTGAGCCACCGACGCGCGACTCCGGCAGCCGCGATTTCACGAAGGAGGAAGTCGACGGGCTGCTTGACGCGTATGACGGATCGATCGCGTACCTGGATCGGCAACTCGGCGAGCTTTTCGCTGCGTTGGAGCGGCGCGGTCTACTGCGCAACACGATCGTGATCGTCACATCGGACCACGGCGAGGAATTCAACGAGCATGCGCAGATGAATCACGGGAATACTCTCTATTTCCCGTCCCTGCACGTTCCGTTGATCGTCGCTGGCCAGGGCATCCCAGCCGCTGTGCGGGTGACTCAACCAGTAACGCTTCGCGACCTCGCGGCGACGATACTGGATCTTGTCCAGACACCCGCAGAAGCGGCTCTTCCGGGCCGATCGCTCGCTACATTCTGGCATGTGCCGCTCGACTCGTTAGGCACACAACGAGCCGACTCGGAATCACCGATCTACGGAGAGGTCGACTACGCGCGCAACCTGCCGGCGTCGATGCCGGTCTCGCAGGGCTCCATGAAGTCGGTCGTCATCGACGGGCACCACTTCATCCTTGGCGGCGACGGCGCCGAAGAGATGTACGACGTGATTGTCGATCCGTGGGAGCGTAAGAACGTACTCTCCGTCCCCGAACTCAGCGGCACCGTGCAGCGCGCGCGCGCGGCGCTCCACGAGGCGAAGGCGCGAGACGTGCGCGTCAATGCCGAGGCGCGGGCAAGGACCCGTTAGGTGCAGGCGCTGATCGCAGTCCCAAGCTGTCGAAAGCAGCCGCCAGCCGCTCGGCAACCCACTGATTGCCAAGAACCGTGTAATGCCCCATCCCCTCGAAGACCGCGCCGCTCTGCTGGATGTACAGCGTCGTCACTCGCTCCGGCGGCTCATGCCGAAGGACCGGAATGAGATCTACCAGCGGGACGCCGATCGAATCGGCGATGCCGCGCACCGTCCTCCGCCATTCCCGCGACGCGTCGTTAACAAAGTCGCGCTCGATAGGGAGGTACACGAGAACGAGGCGGCTTCCTTTGACCTCGTTCGCACGCTTGAGCGCGGCGATCAACCGAGCGGCAATATCTCGCACCTGCGCGTTGTTCACCCGCGGCTCACGAGGTGCGCGCGGCGCAGCGGTGCCGGGCGTTAGGCGAGCGAAGAGCTGCGACGCGCGCAGCGATTGCACAACGCGCCTGAGGCGCGACGCTGGCCGCACGGCGGCGTCTCGCGGTGTCGGTACTCCTTCCACGACCAATGAGTCGCCATGCGGCGCCAGCTTCGGCTTGGCGTATCCAAGGAAACGATCCGCCGACATGCGCCCGAAATCGTCTGTGACGAACGCGAGCACATGAAGCGAATGCCGCATGTTACGGGCATCGCGCAGGTACCAGAGATACGCTTGGTCGATGCCGTATCCGATCTGCCCCATGTTGACTGCTTCGACATCACGGCCGCCTAACAACTTGCACCAGGTCTCGTCGTCCCTGACGCCCTGACCGAACGTGAACGAGTCGCCCGAACAAACAAGTCGTTCTTGTCCGGCTGGGAGGGCGTCGTAAACGTCACTCGCGCCGCGGAAGCCGCGGCTGTTAGTGCTGAGACCAACGCCGGGCGCGTAGACGTCCGATGCCGAGAATGACTTCTTCGATACCCATCCGAGGTCGGGGTCGTAGGTCGTGTGAAGGCGCTGCACGCTGCGCGCGCGCGTAGCGGCGATCGCGTCGTACACGAACAGCAGAAAGGAGGCGCCACCCTCGAAGACTATGAACGCAACGAATGGGAGCCCGATTACGAGGAGAACGGTGAACAGGAGTTTGGTGCGGCCACGTGCCGTCTTGGTCGTAGAAATGGGCGCTCCGCTTGTTCGGATGGGGTGCCGGCTAAGTATAAGGCTGCATAGTTCGCCCGCTCCGTTGGGGCCTATCAGGGTGGCCCGATGCCGCGGTCCCGCCTCAGCGTGTCGACCCGGCGAGACAAAGAAGGCGGGCGAAACCCGATAAACCAGCAGTTATCCTACGGCCTAGCCTTTGACAGGTAAGGCGCGTGACGCCTAACAGAACGAAACTCCGAAGATCGCGATGGACTCACAACCGACCTACATCCTCGGTATCTCGGCATTTTACCATGACAGCGCGGCGTGCCTTCTGCGCGACGGCGAGATCGTCGCCGCCGCTTCGGAGGAGCGCTTTTCCCGCCTGAAGGGGGACGCGAGTTTCCCGCGCCAGGCCGTCAGTTTTTGCCTACGGTACGCGGGGATCACAACGAGCAATCTGGCCGCGGTCGGCTTCTACGACAAACCGCTGCTCAAGTTCGAGCGTATCCTCGAGACCTATCTGGACATCGCTCCGCGGGGCTTCGGGCAACTACTCAAGGCCGGACCACTTTGGATCAAGGATCGGCTGTTCATCGAGCGGCAAATCCGTGAGGCGCTGGATTGGGACGGCGAGATGTTCTACGCCGAACACCATGAGTCGCATGCTGCGTCGGCGTTTTTCCCATCGCCATTCAACGAAGCCGCGATTCTGACGCTGGACGGCGTCGGCGAATGGGCGACGGCAACTTGCGGAGTAGGGCGAGGGAACGACATCGAGATTCTGAGTGAGCTTCACTGGCCGAACTCACTTGGCTTGCTCTATTCGGCTGTCACGTACTACGCGGGCTTCAAAGTCAATTCGGGCGAGTACAAGGTCATGGGCCTCGCTCCGTATGGGGAGCCCAAATATGTGGACCTGCTGTGCCGCGAGATAATCGACATCCGCGACGATGGGTCCTTCACGCTGAATCAGAAGTACTTCGATTACCTGGGCGGGTTGCGCATGACGAGCGACGCCTTCCACGAGCTTTTCGGTGGACCGCCGCGAGTTCCGGAGTCGAACCTAACGCAGAAGGAGATGGACCTCGCGCGCTCGGTGCAGGTGATCTGCGAAGCTGTGATGCTGCGCATGTCGAACCACCTGCATCACGAGACGGGGCTTGACTCGTTATGCATGGCCGGTGGAGTCGCGCTCAACTGCGTCGGCAACGGGCGTATTCTGCGCGAGGGGCCATTCAAGGCACTGTGGATTCAGCCGGCGGCCGGAGACGCCGGAGGCGCTGTCGGCGTGGCGCAGCTGATCTGGCATCGCCATATGGCCAAGCCGCGCACGCTGGTTTGTGAAGCGGACGGTATGAACGGGGCGTATCTGGGGCCAGCATTCGGCGAGGAGGAGACTCGTCGCTGGCTCGACGCTAACGGCGCCTCCTACAGGCGGCTCGATCGAGAGGACCTTCTTCAGAGCACGGCGGCACTGTTGGCTGACGAAAAGATCGTGGGATGGTTCGACGGTCGCATGGAGTTCGGGCCTCGCGCGTTAGGCTCGCGCAGCATCCTCGGCGACCCGCGCAGTCCGCAAATGCAAGCGCAGATGAACATCAAGATCAAATTTCGTGAGGGGTTCCGTCCGTTTGCACCGAGCGTGTTGCGGCATCGCGTCTCGGAGTACTTCGAGATGGACTGCGATTCTCCGTACATGCTCCTTGTCGCGCCGGTCGCGAAGGAGCGGCAGATCCCGATGACCAATGCGCAGCAGGCGCTATGGGGCATCGAGCAGCTCAACGTCGTGCGCTCCGACATCCCCGCGGTCACGCACATCGACTACTCGGCACGCGTACAGACTGTCGATCGGCAGCGAAACGCGAACTACTTCGATCTGATCAGCGAGTTCGAGCGCCTAACGGGATGTGGCGTTCTCGTAAACACTTCGTTCAACGTGCGCGGAGAGCCGATCGTCTGTACACCCGCCGACGCATACCGCTGTTTCATGCGCACGCACATCGATTACCTCGTGCTCTGGCCGTTCCTGCTGGACAAGCGCAACCAACCCGAGTGGAAAGAATCGGAAGAATGGCAAAAGACGTTTCAGCTCGACTAGAAAGGATGCGGCAGGGCCGCAAGTTCGGCTTCACGCTCGGAATCGCGTTCCTCGTTTTCGCCGGTATCGCGCTATGGCGCGGGCATCCGCTGACGACGCGCGTGCTCGGGTCGATCGGTGTGTTGCTGTTGGTCGGGGCCGTTGTTTGGCCGGTGGGTCTCTTGCCGGTGGAGCGCGCCTGGATGCGCGTCGCTCACTTGCTGTCGCGCGTCACGACGCCGATCGTGATGGGCGTGCTTTTTTTTGTGATCATCACTCCCGTTGGGCTCATTCGGCGCGCGTTGGGTCGTCATGGCCTTCCGCGCGGCACCAGCGGTGTCTCGATGTGGTCTGTTCGCCAAGACGGGTCTCGTCGCGGCGATCTCACGCGTCAATTCTGAGGCTGAACGATGGCTCGGTCAGGCTTGTTCGGAGAACTCGTCGCCTATGCACGCACGCGCAAGAAGATGATCCTCGTTCCACTCATCGTCATCATGGTGTTGCTCGGACTCGTCATCGTCTTCGCGCAGGGTTCAGTGCTGGCGCCCTTCATCTACACGATCTTCTAGGCCAGCCGGTCCCGAACGACGCGACGGCGGCTGAGCGAAATGCCGCCGCCGTCACTCGTTAGGTGCGTCAGACTACTTGGCGTGGATGGCGAGCACGCCCGCGTCCGGGATTGCCGTCGTGATCGATTGCGAGTTGGTAATCGTCACGTCCGGCAGCGGCTTCATATAGTCGGTCGCAGTGGTGTAATCGATAGCGTAGGTGCCCGCCGGCAAGCCGCCAACGCTGAACGATCCGCCGGCCGACGACTTCACGACGACCGTGTACTTGCCGTTCGCGTTGCGGAAAGCGACTGGGGCGAAGCGAGCATCGGCTGACGTCGCTCCCACGCGGACAGCCCTCAGGCTGACAAAGCGGAAGTATTGGCGCAAGAACTTCGTCATCTTCCCCGTGTTCACGACCGGGTTGTTCTCACCCACCTTGGCACCGGACACCAGGAAGTACATGCCGCCGGTGTCATTCGTCCCGCAGAACGCGAGGCCGAACTGCTGCCATGCGGAGACGTTGGCCAGCGTTAGGTCTTCATGCAGATCAGTGTACCCGCTGCCGCCGTGCTCCAACATCGCCGTGCGCATGCGGTATTGTGTCCCGCGCTGCGCAATCGCCTGGAGGTCGCTCGGCAGCGTCTGACCGAAACGGTGATACGAAATCTCGTCGAGCTCCGTAGCCACGCTGGGCATGTTGATCATCTGATCGAAGTACTGCGTGCTGGCAACAACACCGCTCCCCGTCGGACCTACGAATTCGGGGAAGAAACCGGCGGTACGGAGTCGCGCACTCACTGCCGCGAGGTTGCGGCCGACAACTTGAGCGCTCCAGCCTTGCAAGTTGGGCTCGTTCACTAACTCGAGCGAGTTAGGCACGAAGCCGTATTTCTGCTGGATGTGTTGGAAAGCCGCGAGCACGAACTCAGCGTATTCATCCGGGTTGTCGCGGTGCAGTTGCCCCGAATTCGCGCCTGTGTAGGAGAGATTGAACCAGAGATCGTCGCCGCGTGCTTGCAAGCGCTGCTTAAGCGGGATGATCAGCTGCTCGATCACGTAATCCAGATAGCCCCAATTAAAGCCGGCCGGATTGATGTTGAACGGATCGGCGTTGTCATTCACGACTTGGAACCAATAGACCTTCCACTGATCGAATGTCAGCTGGCCCGACACTTTCTGCGGCCAGCGGTCCGTCGGGTTTTCGAAGCCATTGCGCAGTCCGACGCGGATGCGATTGATCCCCACTTCGTTGGCGGCGCGATCGAGCACTTCGTTGCGATAGGTCTGATACGCGCGCGGATCGCACTCGGCCTGGCCGATCTCCATGAGCGCTTCCCATCCCGTCATCGTCTGGAACTGCTGTTGGCCGTTGACGGTGATGGTGCCTAACGAGGTTCCGCGTGGAACGACGGTGATGTCGGCCGTCCCGCGGCGTCCATCGGCCGTGGCTGTAATCGTCGAGCTTCCTACACTGACTCCGGTCACGAGACCGGTGGATGTCACGGATGCTACGGTGCCCGCTGAGCTGGACCACGCGATGGACCTCCCTTGCAAGACGGCCCCTGCCGCGTCGTACGCGACGGCGCTCAGCTGAGCTGTGCCGCCGACATCGAGCGTGCTTGTCGCGGGTGTAACTGTGACTCGAGCTACTTCGCCGCCTGGAACGACGTTGTTGGAGCCTGTCGCATCGGAGCCGCAAGCCGCGCTCAGCAACAGGGCTGCAGCGGGCGCGGCGCGTGCGACGCGCGGTGATATGAGAGCAAGTGTTTTCATTGGAAATTTGGAGCTGAGGACGTTATCGATACCCCGGCCTGCCGGAAAAGTCGTGCCGTGGTCAAGCATACGCGGCGGCCATTTGGCTAGACACCTGATGCAGGCGCACCCACTGACGTGTTTCTTTCTTTCAGCGTGACGCACTGCGCAGTGCGTCACGGCGCTGCCTCGTTAGGCGCCTACCTGGCGTAAATGGTGAGAACGCCCGAGTCCGGTATCGCAGTCGTTATCGACTGCGCGCTGGTGATCGTCACGTCAGCCAACGGTTTCATGTAGTCCGCTGGGGTCGTGTAGTCGATACCATAGGTTCCGGATGGCAGGCCACCAACAGTGAACGATCCGCCGGCGGATGCTTTCACGACGACGACGTACTTGCCGTTCGCGTTGCGGAAGGCAACGGGCGCGAAGCGCGCATCCGTGCTTGCTGCGCCGATGCGAACAGCGCGCAGCGCGACATAGCGGAAGTACTGGCGCAGATACTTCGTCATTTTCCCCGTGTTCACGACCGGATTGTTCTCGCCTACTTTCGCGCCGGACACGAGGAAGTACATGCCGCCAGTGTCAATGGTCCCGCAGAAGGCTAGGCCGAACTGCTGCCAGGCGGAGACGTTGCCTAACGTTAGGTCCTCGTGCAAATCCTGGTACCCGCTGCCGCCGTGCTCGAGCATCGCGGTGCGCATGCCGTTCGCTGACGCGCGCTGCGCGATTCCCGTTAAGTCGCTTGGTAGAACCTGCCCGAAGCGGTGCCAGGATATCTCAGTGAGGGTCTGCTTCACGCCAGGAATCAACACCATTTGATCGAAGTACTGCGTGGTCGCCACGATACCGCTCGCTGTTGGACCCACGAAGTCCGGGAAGAAGCCAGCTTGATTCAAGCGCTGGGCCGCCGCGAGCATGTTGTTCGCGACTTTCTGTGGGGACCATTGACCGATGTTTGGCTCATTCACGAGCTCGAATGAGTTCGGGTAGAAGCCGTACTTCTGCTGTATGTGCTGAAACACCGCGAGCACTAGCTCGGCGTACTCCTGCGGGTTGTCGCGGTGCAACACACCGGTTGGGGAGGCGGCACCAGTGTAAGAGATGTTGAACCAAAGGTCGTCGCCGCGCGCCTGCAGGCGTTGCTTGAGGGGAATGATCAGCTGCTCAATCGTGTAATCGAGGTATCCCCAAATGAAGCCGGCGGGATTCATGACAGACGGATCGTTGTTGTCATTGACGACGGAGAACCACGTCGCTGCCCACTGATTGAATGTCAGCTGGCCTAAAGGTCTATAGAGCGGCCAAGAGTCAACTGGATTCTCGATTCCGGCACGAAGGCCCACGCGGATGCGATTGATCCCCACTTCGTTCGCGGCGCGATCGAGCACTTCGTTGCGATAGGCTTGATACGCGCGAGGATCACACTCGGCCTGGCCGATCTCCATCAGCGCTTCCCAGCCTGTCATCCGCTGGAACTGCTGTGCGCCATTTACTGTGATGCTGCCGCTGGACGTCGGGGTGGCCGAAACCGTGACCGTAGAGGTCGCGGATTTTCCTTGAGCGGACGCTGTTATCGTCACAGGCCCGCCGACAGTAACGCCAGTCACCACGCCGGTCGCGTTGACTGACGCGACGCTGGGCGCTGAGCTGCTCCACGTAAACGTCTTGCCGGCGAGTGATTGACCGGCGGCGTTCGTCGCGACGGCGCCTAACGTGGCGCTCGCACCGACAACGACCGTCGTGCTAGGCGGCTGCAGCGTGATATTGGCGATGACGGTGTCCGTGCCGGCCGCTGTCACCGTGACGGAGGCGCTTGCTGACTTGCCGGCCGTCGATGCGCTAATCGTCGCGGAGCCCGCGCCGACACCGGTGACTACGCCTGATGCACTCACGGTCGCGATCGAGGCGGCGGAACTTGCCCACGTGAATACCTTACCCCCGATGACGGCACCGGCGGCGTTGAGCGCCGATGCGCCTAACGTGGTCGTTCCACCGACCGGCAGCGACGCCGTTGTGGGCGTGATCGTCACGCTCGCGACAACGGTGTCCTGCGCCGCCGGCGTTACGGTGATGGACGAGCTTCCCGACACGCCCGCCGTCGTCGCCGTGATCGTCGCATTCCCGGCCGAAATGGCTGTTGCGACTCCAGCCGCTGTCACCGACACAACCGACGTGGGGGAGCTGGTCCATGTGAACGATTGACCGACGACTTCTCTACCAAGCGAGTTCAGCGCGGTCGCTCGTAGCGTTAGGTTCGCGCCAACAGTGATCGAGGCAGATGGCGGATCGATTGCAACCTGGGTCACTCGGTTGTCCGGCGTCACGTTACTGACGACGGCTTCGTCGCCCGCACACGCAGCGAGGAGTCCGGGAACGAGATAGCGCGCGAGGCGCGTCATCGCGAAGCGCGAGGAATGAGCAGGAAAACGCATCGGCAAGGTTACTTTAGCGGCGCCGAATTCGGCGCGCGAGGGCAGGATCTTGTAGCGTGACGGGAGTGAGACCCCTGAGGTCACGCCAGCCACGGACAAGGAAACCGGCGGTGTACGCGAGCTCAGCCGCGGCGGCGAACAGGTAGCGCGAGAATGTACCCGCTAAGCGCCAAAACGATCGTCAGCGCGCTCGCGCCGAGGAGCAGCAGCTTGCGCACTCGTCCGGGGATGAGGTCGCCCGGCAATTGGAACTCGTGGAGTGCGGCCATCAGCGCTCTTCGGCGCGAACGAGTGCTCGACGACGTTATGCTCCCGTCCGCTGCAACGTGCACGATCGTTTGTAGCGTGTCATTCAGCTCGGCACGAAAGGCCGGGAGCACACCGAAACGGTAGTTCTGGTCGTGCTCTGTGATCGGGCGCACCCTAAAGCCGATCGTCGAATCGATCATGACTTTGCGCACGAGCGATGCGGCGATCGAGTCGGTGAGCATAACGCGCTGTGCCGTCGCCGCGTCGACGAGGATATGCGCGCCGCCCCGCGCCACGAAGTCGTACGTAAGGCGGCCGCCGACGTCGCGCAGGCCGACGCTGCGAACTGGACGCGCCGTTTCGGGAAGCGCCTGGAGCGCTTCGCTGGGGCTGCGCACAGCGGCCGCCGCGTCGACTTGTGTGCTGCCGAGGTTTCGTATCGTCGGTGGCGGCGGGAACATCATCACGACGCCGGTGACGGTCCACAGGATCAACAGCGCGCCCAAGCCATAGGCGATCCAGCGGTGAAATGAGCGGGACCAGCGGGTGATTATCGGCAAGAGCCTAACGGGGATCGGGACTCGGGCTAGGAGATGTAGCCCAGGCCGCTCAAGCGCTGGCGGATGATCTCCTCACCGTCGGCGGACGTTCCGCCGCTCGCCTGCGCGTCCGAGACCGAGCCGCCGAAGAGGGAGCGGCCCTGGAACGTGTCGGGGGCTTCGTATCCGCCGACCTCCATCAGCGTCGGGGCGATATCGAGAAGCCGAGCGCCCTGCAGCTCACCCAGCGCAGGAACGTTAGGCGCCGCGAGAATGAACGCGCCGAACTGGGCGTGGTTGCAATCGTCGGGACCTGTATCGTTTTCCTTGAGGTGCAGCATGCCATTGTAGCCGACGCCGCCGATCGAGCGCCAGTCGAGCGCGCCGAAGTGAACGATGAGATCGGGGGCGACGTTTTGCACGCGCTGATACACGTCCTGCGGCTTGAAGACGAGCGTGCCCAACGGTTTGCCCGCGGCGTCCGTCGTGGCCTCGAACTTGGCTTTCATCTCGTCGCGGAAGCGTTCATAGTCGGCCGCCGCGATGGTGCCCGACGGCTCGCGCCCCTGAACGTTGAAGAAGACGCGTGCGTAGTACCCGCCCTCGCTCCACACTTTGGTCTTGGGCCAATTGACCTTGAGCTTTCCGAAGGGCGTCACCTGCTCGGGATACTCATCGAGCGTCAGCAGCTTCTCCTGCAGCAGCCACTCGTTCACGCAGAAGCCGCCATGCAGCGCTTGTGCGCCGTGGTCGGAGACGACGAGCACTGCAGTTTGATCGTCGAGCAACTCGAGTAGGCGTCCGATCTCTTCGTCGAGGTGCAGATAGAAGTCGGAGATAACGTGCTCGTACTTGCTGCCCGGCTGGTGGTCGGGGTGTGCGGGGTCCATGTACTTCCAGAACCCGTGATGCACGCGATCCAGCGCGATGTTCACGAAGTGGAAGTATTCCCACTCGGCGTTCTGGATGTAGTGCCTAACGACTTGGAACTGCTTACGGCTCATCTCGAAGATCTGGTCGCGCAGCCAGTCCTTGTCGTCGGTGCGGAAGCCCTTCACGTCCACGAGATACTCGCCGACCAGTGCCTTGATTTCGTCTTTGATGTGGGCCGGGTGTGTGTAGTCGTCGTCCACCGAAGGCGTCATGAAGCAGCCCACCGAGATGCCGTTCACGCGCGGCGGCGGGAACGACGGCGGCACGCCGATGAGTACGGATTTCTTTCCTTCCAGCGCCAGGTAATCCCAGACCGCGAGCGCCTTGAACGACTTGGAATTGGCGATGGAGAGGTTGGCGTACGAATGGTCCGAGCGATTGCGGAAGCCATAGACGCCTAACGAGCCTGGATCCTGGCTCGTGACCATGCAGCGCCAGGCGGGAATCGTGATCGGCGGGATGACGCTCTCGAGGCGGCCATAGCACCCGGCAGCCATGAGCCGCCGGATGTTCGTTAGGCGTTCGTCGCCGAGCAGCAGCGCGGGGGCCGCGCAATCGAGTCCAATGACGAGCAGTTTCATGCAGTCGAATAGCGGAGGTCCACAGGCGTCCTGGTCACAGCCTCAGTACTGCAGCCCTGCACCGTTCAGCAGCTGCGCAAACCAGCGTTCCAACAGCGCGCGCCGGGTGGGATCGCGCGCGAGGTCGTTCGTCTCACCCAAGTCCGCGCGGTACGCGTACGCTTCGATCTTGCCGCGGCCGTCGCGAATCACGTGCAGCGTGTCATCCATCGCGGACGTCAGGTTGCCCCAGCTGATCGGCGTATCCATCTGCTGGTTCACTCCCTTGCTCACGTGCGCGATGACGGGGCTCGTTATGGCATTCGGATCGGTCGCCAGTCCAACGAGAGACGCACCGGGAAGCAGGTTCCTCGTCGAACCAGTGAGGTGCTGAATCGTGCGCGCGATGTCACGCAGCGAGACTGTGCGGTTCACACGCACCCCCTCTGGCAGACGCCCCGGCGCATATATGACAAGCGGCACGTGCAAGACCGCCGTGTAAAGACTGGTGCCGTGGCCGTGCATCCCGTGCTCACCGAATTGCTCGCCGTGGTCCGAGGTCACGATCACGATCGTGCGCGCAAGCTCGCCTCGCCGAGCCAACTCGGCGAGCAGTGACTTGAGGTGCTGATCGAGGCGCAGAATCGAACCATCGTACTCATCCTTACGAGTCTTCCCGCCGGCGAAGATCGTGTCCGATGGATTCGCGTACCCAGCGTGCGCTTCCATCAGATTGAGCAGCGCGAAGAACGGCCTGCGTGTCTTCGATTGCCAGCGCAGAAACTCGCCGTGGACATCGCCGACGTCCTTTGCATCGTGCAACTGATAGCTATCGAGCGGCCGCCAATCGAAGCGAAGAAAATCCTTTAAAGCCTGGCTGTACCAGCGTTGCTCCGTGATGCGCTTGAGCGGCGACTGCACGGCGCGCGCCTGCGTCAGCGTCGTGTTCAGCGCAATTTCCTCCAGCGTGAACTTGAGCGCTTCGTAGCGGATGAAGCCGCGATGCAGGCCGGTCGGGTAGCTCGCGGCGAAAAAGTTCGCGATAAACGCGCCCGTGCTATATCCGTCTTTGTAGAGCGCCTCAGACAGCGTTGGATACGTCTGATCCAGTGGGCTGGTCCAGTCAGCCGTTAGGGCGCCGGCGTACTGGCCCGTGAGCATGCTGGCGTGCGACGGGAGCGTCCACGGCGCCGCCGAATAAGCGCGATCGAAAACGACAGCATGACGCGCGAGCGAATCGAGAAAGGGGGTTGTCTTGCGCTCGTAGCCGTAAAGGCTCATGTCCTGCGCGCGGGCCGTGTCCCAGATGATTAGCAATACGTTAGGCTTGTCCGGGGCCGGCGGCAGCGCCGCGATGAGGCGCCGTTCCTGCACGACGCGCAGCGTGCCGCCAATGAGCGCTAGCGCGGCGAAGAGCAACCCTAGCGTCACGGCGACCGCCCGCGTGGCCCGCTTCCAGCCGGTCAGGTGTACTCCGGCCCACGCCGAGAGCTGCAAGCCGACGCCTAACGCGAGGACCAGCCACGCCCAGGAGCTGAAGCGGGTGAAGAGCAGCAGCACCGCGAACGTTGTAAGCGACGTCCAGTACCAGACCCGCACGCGCTGCGGGAGTCCGTTGCGACGCAGCGCCGCGATGAGCGCCGGGGGCAGCGCACACACGGCAAAAACGAGGATGTACCCGGTCGGGATCATCCAGCCCACGTCGCGCGTATTCCAGTCCCAGTTCGACGCGGGTACGAGCCGGCGCCGGACATAGACAATCGTTAGGTGGAGCGCAGCTGCCACGAGCGCCGGAAGCACGGCGTAGCCGATCTCGGCGGCGAAGCGGCGCAGGCGCGTCAGCACGTCAGACAGCGCCCATGTCGGGCTCCTGTGTGACGAACGTTAGGCCCCCTTAGCGCGAACCAGATCCGCGATCTGCGTGATGGTGTCCAGATAGTCGACGCTCGCCTCATGCGGCTCGATCGTCACTTTGTACTGTTCCTCCAGGAACGCCACCAACTTCACGGTCGCGAGCGAGTCGAGAATGCCGCCGGAAATGAGCGGCGTAGACTCGTTGACATCGCTGGCGTTCGCTCCCGGAAGAAACTCCTCGAGAATGTAGGACTTCACGGTCCCTTCGATGGCGTTCATGGCTAGCGTCGCTTCTCCTCAGAGGTAGCTGCCGCGCTCGCGGCCGAATCGGCGTGATGCGTCAGAAGCCCCGGCTTGGTCAGCAGCTCTCGCTGCAAGCGCTCGGCGAGGATCTGATGCCCGCGCAGGTTGGGATGATAGTCCCACTCGGTAATGATCAACTTGCGCTCGTCGTACGGATCGTAGACGTCGCCCATGTCGATCGTTTCGAGCCCGCCGGCTTTGGCGTAGCCTAACAGCTCCACCTGGAGATCCGGATTGAGGCGTTCGAACGGCATTGGAATGTAGGCGTACACGCAGCGCCAGCGGTTCTGGCGACAGAGCTCGCCCATTCGCAGGAACGTGACGCGCGACATCTCGCCTTCGAAGTTGCGCATCGTGCGCCGCGCCTCGGGTTCGTCGGGCGGCGCATTCCAACCCGCCACGCGCATGAGTGTGCGCATTGTGTCGTACGGTGTCTTGAGGCCGTTCGCTTCCAGCCGGTACAGATACGACGCTCCACGATTCGCGTCGGTGAGGTGGCCGATGATGAGGACCACGTCCGTGCCAACCTTCTGCAGCTCCCCTGTCTCCATGAGCGCGAGCTGATGCTGCAGCAAGTACGCGCTCACCGCGTAGTTCAGGATCTCGATTTTGCGAGAGCCGTGGCCCGTGGTATCGGCCGCGAGCCGGTTCTCGAGGATCGGCTCGAAGAAGTCACCCGATTTGACGCCGATGCCCATGACGTACGACGCGCCTAACAAGGCCACGCGCGTCACGTTAGGACCCTTCGTCGGCTCGTACTCCTGGTCGCGCATTCCCCAACGGTTCGTCGTGATCATGTCCCCGTTGAGGTTCGTCGTGTGGTTGGGCTTCATGACGAACAGGCGCGCGTCCGGTACTTTTTCTTGGATGTCGGTTTGATCCAGCCGCAGCCATTCCTTCGGCCGCCGGCTGTAAATGTCCCACAAACCGCCGTTGAAGCGGTTGAGATCCACGATACGCTCGTAGTAACCGCGCTGGAGTTGCGATCGCTCGAGCGCGCTCAATTCCTGGATGCGCGTCGAGCGCCAAAAGGCATTCACGTCGGAATTGTAGAACTGGCGCACATACGGTTCGCCTAACAACCACACCACGCCGAGTATGGCGAGCGAGGGTAGCGTTGTGCGCGCGACATCCTTTCCTTTCGCCGCCGCCGTGTCGCGGCGTTGCGCGATCCACGCGCTGACTGCGACTACGCCGAGCACGCCGACGAGGAGTGCGAGGTCCTGCGCACGCCACCGCGGGGTCGTGAGGAGTGCGGCGAAATCGCGCAGCGTCGGCATCGTCCACAGCGTCCACAGCAAGCAGATCACCGTAAACGTGATCACCGTGTTGATGACGAGGCGTGTGCGCTCCGCGCTTGTCCATTCCGTGGATTTGGTCGTGCGCTTACGACCCTGGCGGTATTCGCGCAGCACGTTGAACGAAAGCAGCACGGCGAGAATCGCCCAGAAGAGCGTGTCGGTCCACGAGAGCAGCCAGGTGCCTAACAACCAGAACCACTGGTACGAGTGGAAGAACCAGGTCGCGAAGAAGACGAGGATCGTCGAGGTCACGAGCGCGAAGGCATCGCCCCGCTTCTTCAACTTGAAGTAAGCGGGCATGTAGATGACCTTCGTCATGAAGTCCTTCCAATAGATGTTGATGCGGCGCCAGAACTCGGTGAAGCTGGACGCGACGTAGAAGAAGTGGTGCGTCTCCGGCAGCCGGAATCCGAACAGATGCAGTATTCCCACAATGAGGTGGAACTGCCCGGACACGCGAAGATACAGACCGAAGTTGGCGAGCACGTAACGCGTGAAATCCGTGCCATTCTGCACATCGGTCGGGAGCATCGTCCCGTACTGATAGATCATCCGGTAGACCATGAGGTGCGTGAGACCGCGCACCATCCAGTTGATCCCCTGCCGGTAGATGGTGAACGGCTCGCGGTCGTAGTATGTGCGCTTGAAGGTTGCGTAGTCGATGACCGGATACAGCAGGAACGAAACGTTAGGCAGGCCGAAGAAGTACGCGAGCGTGCGGGCGACGGTGGGTTTGTCCTTCTGATGCCGCAGGTCGTACACGTAGGCGATGAGCCGGAACATGAACATCGACCCGAGGATAGGCCAAATCGCCGAACGCCACGGCATGTCGGGCCCGATCCCCAAACGCATGGCGGCGAAAGCCGTACCGACGCCTAACAAAAGGGCCACGCGCAATCCGAATCGCACCGGCAGGTGCGCGATACCGATGAGCACGAGGCCTAACGCCACAAGCCAGGCCGATTGGACCAGCCCGAACACCACAAACAAAGTCAGTAGCGACAGCGCGGCGAAGAAGGGCAGACGGTAGCGCAGCGGCAGCAGGTGGTTCACCACGAAACCGACGCCCACGATCGGCGCGACACGGTAGTAGAACGCCGTGTTCTCGATGCGGAAGGCGATGAGGAGGTACACCACGACGGCCAGCTGCAGCGCGAGGCCCGCCAGTTTGAACAGCTCGGCGCGGTTAATCGCCGGCCAACCGAGCGCGGTGGTCCTTCCGCCTACCGCGGAGGTCCCTGGCGCCTCCAGAACCGCGGACTGCTCAGCACTCATAGACTGAGCCACCGCGCGATGATGTTTCGCTGCATTTCCGACGTCCCCGAATAGATGGTGCTGCCGATGGCATCGCGGAGCGCGCGCTCGACCTCGTACTCCGTGCTGTAGCCGTAGCCGCCGAAGATCTGGACCGTGTCCATTGCGGCGCGAACCAAGGACTCGCTGACGAACAATTTGGTCATCGCTGCATCCATGCCGACCTTCTTCGACTTCTCGAGCATGGACGCGCTGCGATATGTGAGGAGCCGAGCCGCCTCGAGCTGCACCTTCATGTCGGCGATTTTATGAGACACAGCCTGGTACTTCCCGATCGCCTTGCCGAACTGTGAGCGCGTTCGGGCATACTTGATCACGCTTTCGAGCAGCCGCTCCATCGTGCCGATATGGCTGGCGAAGAGGCAGATGCGCTCCCAGTCCATCGCGTGAGTAAACATGACCGCGCCCCCGCCGACGCTGCCTAACACGGCATCGCAGCTGACGCGCACATCGTCAAACGCCAGTTCTCCAAAGGGCGATGTCCGAAGCCCCATTTTTTCGATCTTGCGGCTCGCCGTGAAACCCTTGGCCGATTTCTCGACGAGAAAAGCAGTCACTCCGCCGTGATAGCCCTTGGCCGGATCCGTGAGCGCGAAGACGATCACCAAATCGGCGACGGGACCGTTCGAGATGAACATCTTCGTGCCGGTGATGCGATAGCCGTCGCCGTCGCGTTCCGCGCGCGTACGCAGCGTGAACGCGTCCGAGCCCGAACCCGGTTCGCTCATCGCGTGCACGCCGATGAGCGATCCGTCGCAGAGTCCTTTGAGGTAGCGCTGTCTTTGCTCCTCGTTGCCGAACTTCCAGATCGGCACCACGCACGAGAGCAGATGCGCGCAGACTGAGAAGACGAGCCCACTGTCCTGGCACCCGTAGCCAAATGCTTCGAGTGCCAAAGCGGTGGAAAGCGGATCCAGCCCGCTGCCTCCGTAGTCCTCGGGAACTGGAAGGCCCGTTAGGCCCATGCTCCCGCATTCGCGCCACAAGTCGCGCGAAAAGGTCTGATCGCGGTCGCGCGCGATGAGATCGCCGTTCAGGCGTTCGCGCGCGAAGCGCACGACCTCGCGCCGCATCGTCTCTTGCTCGGCAGTCAGCGAAAAGTCCATTACAGGAGCTGCAAGAGTCGCTGGTAGTCCATTTTGTCCGTGGACGTCTTGGGCAGCGCATCCAGCACGCGGAACGTGTCCGGGATCATGTAGTTAGGCATGACGCCCGCGCAGAAGCGCTTGAGATCCACGATCGTTGGCGGTTTGTCGTCGTTGCAAGATAAGAACGCGACGATGCTCACACCGCCGTCCGAGGTTTTTCCCGAGACGACAGCGGCCTCTTTGACGCCGCTGTGGCGATACAAACCCGCCTCGATTTCGCCGAGCTCGATGCGATAGCCGCGGCGCTTCACCATGCGATCGCGGCGGCCGACGTAGACGTAAGCGCCGTCCGGCGGCTCGACGACAACGTCGCCCGTGCGGTACCAGCGCGTCCCCTGCGCGTCGACGATGAAGCTACGGGCTGTTTGTTCGGGTAGATCCCAGTAGCCTCGCATCACGTTAGGCCCGGCGATGATCAGCTCACCCTCGGCGCCGGGAGCGACGTCTACACCGTTTTCGTCGATGGTGCGACCGCGAAGTTGCGAACAGACAGCGCCGATCGGGTACGGCTCTGTCCGATCTTCCGGGACGATCTCGGGAATCGGATGGTAGTTGCAGACGTTGGTCTCGGTCGGGCCGTAGAGGTTGAAGAAGCGGGCGTGCGGGAGCAGGCGTTTTACTGCGCGCAGATGCTTGACCGGAAAGACTTCGCCCGCGAAGAACACCGTGTGCAGCGCGTCGTAGTTATGCCGGCCCATTTTCCCGAATTGTGCGAGCACTGAAAGGATCGTCGGCGTCGAGTACCAGACCGTGAGCTTGCGAGACGCTATCAGATCGGCGAGGCCCACGGGCTCTTTTCCCTGCTCCGCGTTTATCAGCACCACCGTCGCGGCGTGCGCGAGTGGCAGGTACAGATCGAGGATGGAAAGGTCGAAGTGAAATGGCGCGTGGGATGAGAAGCGATCACTGCTGGCCGGTGTGAACGTGTCGCTGCACCAGCGCACGAAGCCCATCGCACTCTCGTGCGTGAGCATGACGCCCTTCGGCTTCCCTGTCGAGCCCGACGTATACAGGATGTACGCCAGGTCGTTAGGCGCCACGGGGACTGTCGCCGTAGCGGCGAACGGGCCTTCCTTGGCCGCTGCGTCCAGCGCCGCAGACAGTGCCGCGCCGCCGCCTGGCTCGTCGAGCGCGAGCACCTGTGGAAGTTCGCCTAACGCGCGAGCCTCGCGCTCCCACGCCGCCACGAGCTTCGCTTCTGTCACGACAACGTGCACGGCGCAGTTGTGCAAGATGTACGCGGCGCGCGAGGCGGGCGCGTTGGCGTCCACTGGGACGTACGCAGCCCCGGCCTTCATGGCCCCCAGCAGCGCTGCATAAGCGTCGATCGACTTCTGCGTGTAAACCCCGACGCGATCGCCACGCCTGACATCCGCCGCTACGAGGTAGTCGCGCACACGATTCGACAGGTCGTCCAGGGCGCGATACGACAGGGCCAACGACTGCGAAGACCCCTCCTCGACGGCGGTAGCGTCGGGACGGGCCAACACGCTGTGCTCCAACAGGTTTACTAGGGTCTTCGCGCTCTGCTGCATCCAGCTCGATCGAGGGGATAAAACGTCCGCCGGTCTAACGCAAGCGATACGCCAAGCGAAGGCTAGTCAGGGCGCACCGAACCGGCACATTCTGCTCGGCTAGCATGCCCCTCGTTCACCGTCACGCGGCCCGCACATCCTTCCCCTCCATGACGCCGGGTACCGGAGCTGCCAGGGCGGTCAGGATAGTCGGCGCCAGGTCGACGAGGCGCGCTTCGGAGCCGTGAAAGGGCCGGCTCATGAACAGCACTCCAGGGACGAGCTCAGGGTCGATGATATGATCTCCACCCCAGCGCTTCACGTTGTCCTCGAACAGGTCGGCCGGAATGCCACCCAGGGCTGTCGTCCAGGATGCGCGATAGCCGGCGGCAAAACCGACCATCACATCCGGCGCTTCGTCGACATACGCGCCGGCATACAGCTCACGCCGGGTCTTAGCCGAACGCACGGCCGGCGTTCCTCGCTCGGCGTCGACGAGACTCGTTAGGCCGCTCGCAATCTCTTGCGCCAACGCGTGCGACTGCGCGGCGTCCACGACACCTTCAGCCTCGCGGCCGCGCACATTCAGGTAGATGCTGCCGATCCCGAGTGCGTATGCTCGCGTGCGTCCCCAATCCACGTTCTTGAAGAACTCTCCCGCTTCGTGTCCCGGCGCGATGCCCGGCTTGAGCGTTAGGTAGCCGCGTTCGCGCAGCCAGGCGTTGAGGTGCACGCCGCGCTGAAATGAATTGAAGCCGTGGTCGCTCAATACGATGAGGAGCGTGTCGGCATCGATGCGCTCGAGCACTCGTCCGACAAGAGCATCGCAGGCTTTGTAATGATCCCGGATGACGGCGGCCATCGTGCTGCGTCTGGCGTCGTCTTCGCGGTTGGCTGGGTGGCCGGGCTCGCCGAAACGCCAGAACATGTGTTGCAGTCGATCGGGCGTATCGAACAGGCAGTACAGCAAACCTTCACGGAAGCGCTCGAGCTCGTGGTTCAGCATCCGCTCGCGCTCGCGCATCACGTCGTCGCATTGCGCGAGATACGCCTCCTCCGAAAAGCGCTCGTTGGAAAGGCCGGTGTGGTCTTCGACCATTCCGGTCGTGTAGAAGCTGCCAAGTGTGTTCGCCAGCTCCGTGGAGTACTCCCACGGATGCGAAATTGGAAACATCGGCGCTGTGGGATCGAAGTTCACCGGTGACGCGTAGATCTCAAGCTCGGAATCCAGCCTAACGAGCAGGAAACGCATCACGCCGGCGACGCTCTGCAGCAGCCCGGCCTTGAACTTGACCGACAGCCAGTCGCTCCACGCGCCTTCCTTGAGGACGAGGACGTTGGGGCGTCCTCCGCTTCGCAGCGTAACTGTCCGAGCGCCGCGATCCAGTTCAAACGTCACCGCCGCGCGGAGGTCGTCCTTTGCCTTTGGGTTCCGCGGGCCGATGAAATGGCTTTCGCATTTGTTCCCGCGCAGCTCGAGCTTCACCAGCTGCTCGCTCTCCCGCGCGCTAACGCTCGACGCGGTCGTGTAGAACGTCGCGGTGCCGAGGCCGCCGCGGATGTCCGGGACGCCCATGCCGGCCAGGAGGCGCCCCTTCATCGCGTCAGGCGGATACGTGCAGGGGCACCTAACGATGGCTGAGGGGATTCCGGCGCTGCTCAGGACCTCCCAGATGGTCGTCCCGCGCCGGAGGTTGATCACTTTGGGCGGAAGGAATGCGCTCTTTTGCTCGTAGCGATTGAGACCTAGGTCAGGCGAGTACGTTTTCGGGTCTCGCCTAAGGAAGTCATAGATGCCGTGACCTCCCGGATTCACTCCGGTCGCAAAAGTGGACCACGCAACTGGCGTTTGCGCGGGCCAGGTCGTCGCGATTCGACTGTACCCTCCAGCAGCACGAAGGCGGGCGAGATGAGGCAGCGCGCCCGCCTCCAACATGCCATCGACGATCTTTGGCTCGAGTCCATCGAGCCCGATGACGACGACCTTTCTCGGTGCCGGCATCGGCGTGCGGTCGAGCGCTTAGTTCTTCTTTGTCGTGAAGCGCTGGAAGAGCATGCGCACGGCGCCCACGATACGGCGCCAGAACATGAGGATCACGCCCGCGACGGCGGCAAAGAAAGACGCCAGGGGCATCAGTGAGTCAGGGCCGATGTACACTGCCGATACCGCTCCTTAGTTCGTTGTGCGCGCGGGCGCTGCGGGCGCGCCACGAGAGTGCCGGGCGTCTGTGCTATACTTGTGCCGCGTCAGCCGAGGCGACGCGTGGCCTACAGATTCGCAACGCGGGCCGTGATCTCGCAATCCCGTGCTCGGTTTGGCGCGCGGCTCGCGTTACTCAGCGCGACGGCGACACGGCAATTTCGGCCGTTCTTGACGCACCGTCACGACTGTTCAAAGCTCCTTATAACCGCACCACTCACTAATCGGATTCGTAAATGCAAAAGGGTGTCACAGTTTGGTTTACCGGACTCTCCGGTTCTGGCAAAACGACAATCGCAAAGCGCGTGCATGACTTGCTGCAGGGGCGCCACATCCTGACGGAACGCCTCGACGGGGACGTAGTTCGCCAAAGTCTATGCCGAGACCTCGGGTTCTCTAAGGACGACCGCGACAAGAACATCGAGCGGGTGACCTTCGTGGCGAAGATGCTCACGCAGAACGCCGTCGTGGTGCTCACCGCGTTCATCTCGCCTTACAAGCGCATGCGAGACAACGCGCGTGCCGAAATCGGCGATTTCCTCGAGGTCTATGTTCGGACGCCGATGAACGTGCTTATCGAGCGCGACGTGAAGGGGATGTACAAGAAAGCGCTAGCGGGAGAGATCCAGAACTTCACTGGAGTGAACGACCCGTACGAAGAGCCCAGCAATCCGGAGTTAACGCTCGATACCGACAAGGAGTCAGTCGAGGAGAGCGTCGCGCGCGTCATTCACCTGCTGGAGGAGCGCGGTTACGTCGCACACGCCGCTGCAGCGCCTAACGTTTCCGTGACGGAACGCCGAGCCGTTGCGGCGCGGGAGACCGCCGCAGCACGACGAGCACCGGGACCCAGCACGCCGCATGGCGGCGCGCTTGTCGATCGCGAGCTCGAAGGTGACGCGCGCAGCGATGCGCTGGAGCGCGCCAAGTCGCTCCCCAAGTTCGCCCTCGATGAACGCGAGATGACCGATCTGGAGATGATCGGCGTCGGCGCGCTATCTCCGCTGACCGGTTTCATGCGCAAGCTGGATTACGACTGCGTCGTCGAGAGCATGCGTCTGTCGGACGGCACCATCTGGGCGATGCCTGTGAATCTGTGCACATCGATGGATCGCGCGAAGAGTCTCAATGAGGGCCAGGAGATCGCGCTGACAGATCGCGAAGGAAAAATCCTCGGCGTTATGCAGGTGACGGAGGTTTATCAGCCGGACAAGGCCCGCGAGGCGAAACACTGCTACGGGACAACCGAAACGGCGCACCCCGGCGTTCAGCGCGTCATGACGCAGGGCGACGTGTACGTCGCCGGCCCGGTGTGGGTCATCTCGCGCCCTGAATACAGCGAGTTCCAGCAGTACCGCCTAACACCGGTCGGGACGCGCCAGAAATTCGATGCGCTGGGCTGGAAAACCGTTGTCGGATTCCAGACGCGCAACCCGGTGCACCGAGCGCACGAGTACTTGCAGAAAGTAGCTCTGGAGAACGTAGACGGCCTATTGCTGCACCCGCTCGTGGGCGCGACCAAGTCGGACGACGTCCCCGCTGATGTGCGCATGCGCACGTACGAGGCGATCCTGGCCAAGTACTATCCCGCGAATCGCGTAGTGCTCGGCGTCTTCCCTGCCGCGATGCGCTATGCGGGTCCGCGTGAGGCTGTTTGGCACGCGATTGCGCGTAAGAACTATGGGTGCACGCATTTCATCGTCGGCCGCGATCACGCCGGCGTCGGGAATTACTATGGCTCGTACGACGCCCAGATTCTGATCGGCAGTTTACCGGCGCACGAGCTGGGTATTACGCCGCTCAAGTTCGAGCACTCGTTTTATTGCACGACCTGCGGCAATTTGGCGTCGCCGCGCACGTGTCCTCATGGCAAGGAACACCATGTCACGCTGTCCGGGACCAAGGTTCGCGAGATGCTGACGAACGGTGAGATGCCGCCGGCCGAGTTCACGCGGCCGGAGATCGCGGCGATTCTGACAGAGGCTTACCAAGCCGCGGCTGCTCGTTAGGGATGCCTCAGCTCGTCGCCGACCTGCAGTTGCACTCGTCCGCATCGGACGGGAGCGACTCACCGGCGGAAGTCGTGCGACGGGCTCGCTCGCTCAAGTTCGCCGCCATCGCGTTGACGGATCATGACACGATGGCGGGCGTACCCGCGGCGCTGGACGCCGCCGAGTCGTTAGGTATCGAGTGCATTCCCGCCGTCGAGCTCTCGACGCTCGATGAGACGGAACGCCAGGTCGACATCCTTGGCTACGGGATCGACCACCGCGATGAAGATTTCGCGGCGGAGTTGACTCGCATTCGTTCGGGCCGGTTGGGCCGAGCGCACGCGATGGTGGAGAAGCTGAACGAGTTGGGCTATCCCGTCTCGTGGAAGCGCGTGCAGGAAATCGCCGGAAGCGAGAATGTAGGCCGGCCGCACGTGGCGAAGGCGATGGTCGAGGCGAAGGTCGTGCCTAACATCAATGCCGCGTTCACGGCCGAGTTCATCGCGGACGGTGGCCGCTGTTATGTGCAACGCGTCAAGATCACTCCAGAAGAAGCGATCGCGCGCATTCACAAGGCCGGCGGCGTCGCGTGCGCCGCTCATCCGGCTCGCACGAAGCTGACCGACAAAGAGATCGAGCATCTTGTCGACTCGGGGCTGGACGCCATCGAGGTGTACTATCCGCAGCATAACGCGGACGACACGCGTCGCTTCGAGGGCATCGCGGCGCGCTACGGCCTGCTCACATGCGGCGGGTCGGACGATCACGGCGACATCAACGAAGGGCGTTTGATGGGGACGATCCGCCTTCCCTACGTGCACGTCGAACGGCTGCACATCGCCATCGCCGATCGCCAGAGCGAGGCTCGTGGCGGACGCGCATAGTCGCCTGAGCGTGACGGAAGGTGCCGCGAGCTCGAGCGACCCGGCGCCAGCAACGACTCCCGCGTTAGGCTCGACCTTTCAATGGCCGCGCGAGCGCAGACGCACCACACCGGCGGAGCCACCGGCTGCGATTCCGGCGCCGCGGCGTATAGTGAACGTCGTTCAGGGCGCAGCCCTCATCGCGGGACTCGTGGGAGCGCTGTGGATCTATCTGGCGCCGTTGCCGGCCGGGTTGAGCCCCGCGGGCAAAACGGCGTTCGCGGTCTGGCTCCTGTGCACAACGCTCTGGATCACGAACTTCGTGCCGTTCGGCGTGACAGGGCTGCTCGCTGTCGCGCTGCTCGGCCTAACGAGAGCGATGACGCCCGCCGAAGCGTATGCCGCATTCGGCAGTTCGGCAGTGTTCTTCCTGATCGGAATATTCATCATCGCGGGGGCGCTCGTCCACTCCGGGCTAAGCAAACGCTGCGCGCTCTGGTTTCTCAGCAAGTTCGAGCGCTCACCATACGCGTTTGCGAACGGGATGATGATGGCGGCGGCGTTCGGAACGGTGTGGATGCCGAATCAGGCCACCACCGCGATGCTTTTCCCTATCGCCGTCGAAGTCGCGCTAGCGCTCAGGCTGCGGCCGACCGAGAGCAACTACGCCAAGACGCTCTTCCTGTCGCTGGCGTGGGGCGCGCTCATCGGAGCGAACGCCTCCTTCCTCGGCAGCAGCCGTGCGGCGCTTGCGTTAGGCATGTTGCAGCAGTCGTACGGGCTCGGCATCAGCTTTTCGCGCTGGATGCTGGCCGGCCTGCCAGTTGTGCTGCTCGGCGTTCTCGTCACCCCGATCGTGCTGCGTCTCAGCTTTGCAAAGGAAAACGTGCCATTCGCAGCCGCGCGCGAAGTGTTGGAGCACGAGGTCAGCAAGCTCGGTAAGCTCACGCGCGACCACTGGATCACACTCGGGATTCTGTTCCTGACGATCGGATCTTGGATCGTGGTCGGAGGCCGCCAGATCGATCTCGCCGTGATCGCGCTGCTTGGCGCGGTGCTACTGTTCGCGGCGGGCGTGCTCAAGTGGGAGAACGTCGAGCGCCACATCCATTGGAACATCGTGCTGATGTACGGCGGCGCGATCGCGCTCGGTGTCCTCATCGATAAGAGCGGCGCAGCAAAATGGCTGCTCGATGCCACGTTAGGCGATACCCACATCTCACCGCTCATCGCGGTGGCCGGGGCCGGTGTCGTCGCGCTGTTATTATCTGAGTTCATGAGTAACGCCGCCGCGGTTGCGGCCGTCCTCCCGCTCGCGTTTACGCTCGGCGATCGCGTCGGCGCCAGCCCGATCGCGATGTGCCTCGCGACGTCATTTGGCGCCGGATTGGATTTCATGTTCCCAATCAGCACGGCACCGAATACGATCGTGTTCGCGAGTGGCTACCTGCGCACTCGTGACCTCATCAAGGCCGGATCGATCATGACGATCGGATGCATTTTGATTCTGGTCATCGTCATTCGATACTGGTGGCCAATCATCGGATTGTAATCGTGGAACACCAAGGCGCCGTCCTCTGGTTCACAGGCTTACCCAGCTCGGGGAAGTCGACGATCGCGCGCGCGGTCTATGATCAATTACTCCAGCGCGGATGCAGCGCCGAGCTGCTCGACGGCGCGGAAGTGCGCGAGAGCTTGTCGCGGGGACTCGGTTTCTCTCGCGAGGATCGCGAAGCGAATATCCGGCGCATCGGCTATGTCGCGAAGCTGCTGTCGCGCAACGGCGTTATCACGATCTGCGCGGCGGTGTCACCCTATCGCGCGACGCGCCACGAGGTTCGCCACAACACGACGAACTTCATCGAGGTGTACGTCGAATGTCCCGTGGAAGTCGCAGCCGCCCGCGATGTGGACGGCATGTACGCGCGCGCCAAGCGCGGCGAGATCGACGACTTCACCGGCGTGAACGCACCGTACGAGGAACCGCTCGAGCCCGAGGTGCACATCCGCTCCGACGCGGAGCCTGTTTCGGGCGCGGCGTGGAAGGTTATTCGCTCTCTCGAGCTGATCGGCATCATCCCGCCTGACGACGTGGCGGCGCGTTTGCCACAGGAAGAGGAGATCCGGCGCCGGCTCGCCGCGTTAGGCTACATCTAGATGGCCGAGCGCGGGATCGGCGCTCGCTTTGCGGCGTTGGGCGGTGGCGAAGCGGTCGCTCGCCTGGCGGCGTTCGCGGCGACTGTTTACCTGGCCCGCACGCTGGGCCCCGCGCTCTTCGGGAGCATCGCGTTCACGACGGCGATCCTGCTCTACCTCAGCCAGCTGGCCGACGCCGGCGTCGAGCTTGTGGGCGTGCCGCTGGTCGCGCGTTCGCGCGACCGGCTGGACGATGTCGTGGGCCCTGTATTCGCTGCGCGGCTCTGGCTGGCCGTCGGCCTAACGCTGCTCACGATCGCGCTGTCGCTCATCGCACTGCCGCAGCCGGACGGCGTGCTACTCGCCGGCTATGCGCTCACGCTCCCGCTGGCGGCTGCGAGCGCGCGCTGGGTGCATCTCGGCCTCGAGCGAACCGGCTGGATCGGAGTCTCGCGCACGCTCGGCGAGGCGCTCACGCTCGTACTCGTCCTCGTCCTCGTCCGCGACGCGACGCGCATCGGTTACGTGCCGTTCGCCACCTTCGCCGGACAGGCCCTCATCACGTTGCTGTTGATCATTGGCCTCAGGCGCATGGGTTATCGCACGCCGGTGCGATTCGACTGGGAGGTCGCGCGTCCGACGTTGGATCGGGCCAGACACCTCGTGCTGTTCACAATCCTCGGCCTGGTGCTGTTCAATTTCGACCTCGTCTTCATTCGCATTGTTCGCGGACGCTCGGAGGCCGGTCTGTACAGCGGGGCGTATACGCTCGTCGCGTTCGGCGCGAATCTCATCGTTGCGTTCGCGCACACGGTGATGCCCGTGCTCGCACGGCTGGACAGCGATTTGAGTGAGCGGTCCCGCGTTTTTCAGCGCGCGGTTTTTCAGGCTTTTGCGCTGGCGCTGCCAGCCGGAGCCGGCGCGGCGCTCATCGCCGATCAGATCCTGGGGACCGTGTTCGGAGATCAGTTCGCCGGCGGTGTCGCTGCGATGCGAATTCTCGCCTGGTATCTGCCCCTGGCAGCTATCCGCGAGATGCCGGTTGTGGCGCTCATTGCGGCGGGCGAGGAGCGAGCGCTGCTGCGCGTGAATGCCCTCACGGCGCTTTCCAACGTCGTCCTCGTCGTCGCGCTCGTGCCCTCGTTAGGCCTCGTGGGGGCCGCGGCCGCGACGGCGGCGACTGAATGCATCCGACTCTGGCTGGCAGCGCGCGCCGCGGGGCGGGCCGGCTACCCCGCCATCGACATGCGACAGCTCTGGCTCCCCGCAACGGCGACGCTGGGAATGGCTGCGCTGCTTCTCCTCGTTAGGCCCGGCGCGCTGTGGACGTCGGTACCGCTTGGCGCGCTAGGTTACTGCCTAACGTTTGTGTTGCTTGCGCGAGTAAGTGGGCTTCCTCGTCAGGCGAGGACGCGCGCGACCTGAGGCACCCGCGCATTCCGGACGCGGTGTCGTTCCAGCGCCATCACGGCCATTGCATACAAGATGGCGACGTTCATGTAGGTATACGGCGTGTGGTTCCACGATCCGAAGATCGCCGCCACACCAAATGACATCATGGCTAGCTGCGCAAAGAACAGCTGCTTCTCGCCGTCAGGGTCAGTCAGTTTGATCGTCTTTCGCGCGCGCTGAACGGTCCAGAACGTGGTAATGAACAGCGCCATCCAAAAAATGAATCCCGGAATGCCGGTTTCGGCGAGCGCCGTTAAATACGAGCTGTGTGCGTCGCGCTTGCCGCGGGCGGTCATGGCAAACCCTTCCTGGTTCTTTACCATGTAACGCCAGTGCATGTACTGGTACGCACCGAGACCGACGCCGGTGATTGGATAGTCACGAACTATTGTGCCCGCGACCCTCCAGATTTCGAAGCGCTGCTCCGCTGAACCTTGGTCGTCGGCTTCCCTGAGCTGGCCGGAAGACGTAGCGCTCCCGATCTTTTTCATGCGACTCCAGACGCTGCTCGGGGCGAATAGCACCACGATCACGGCAACGCCCAGGATCGCCGGGAGCATTCGCATGCGCCTTTTTTGGCGGGCGAGTGTCCAAGCCCCGAAAAACGCGAGCGCGAGAATGCCGCCGCGCGACTGCGTCAGGAAGACGATCAGGGAGATCAGGCCAGTGCCGGCCATCGCTGCGTAGCGCATGTACTTATGCCGCTCGGTATACAGGTATCCGATAGCAAGGCCAAGCGGAAACAACAGCAGTGCCGCGAGATCGTTAGGGTTGGCGAACATGCCCTTCCACGAGATGCGGCCCGCGAGCGCGGCGTTGTAGATGAACTGATTGAAGATCGCGCCGCGCACGGGATAGAGCGCGTACGCCGCCAGAGTGAGAAATACGTAGAAGCGCAGACGTGAACGCTCGTGGAGCACGTTCATCGCGACGAGGAAGATCAAAGCGACGCGCCCGATGTTGATCACCTCGTCCTTCACGATCACAAACCAGTCCGAGGTCGGCGCCATCACAACGGCGTAGAGATAGTACGCGCTGAAGAAAACCAGCGGCGCTGGGAAACGCAGTCGCTCCCTCCCGAAGATCAGCCCCAGGAGCGCGACGATCATCGCGGCCTCACCGAGCGGCACGAAGTATGTGATCACGACAACCGAGTAGACGCAGAAGCCGACAAACGCGAGGTTCCATTTCACGTTCTGCCAGGGCCACACGAAGGAACTCGGTGCGGCGCTGGCGGCCGGCTCACTCGTTAGGCGCGGCACTGTCGGCAACGCGGCGACCGCTGCCGCGACTGTAGCAGCCGGTGCCGCGTAGGCGCGTGACGATCGCCAGCCGCGCGAAATCGATCTCAAAGACTGCTCCTCGGTGGGCTTTTAGTACTCCGGCGACGCGCGCCAGGAGCCAAACGGTGGTTGCAAGCTGCGGACCTAAGTAGCTGGAAAACAAGCGCTGGTGCCGCCGTGACGCAAAAAACAGTGCCCACGATCGACGCACAGTGCCGCGGAGATGCAGCGACCGAAATGGCTCCGTTCCGCAGCGTGACGGCAGTCGATAAAGGCGAAGAATGGTGCGTCTGGGAGCGGCGTTTTTCACACGCTTTTCGTGATCTGGGTCATGCTCTAAGGGAGAGCTAACTTAATATTTCCCAATGCGATACGTCGTTACGAGCTCCGCAGTTCCGCGTCTTACTGGCGACGCGAGAGTGAGTCACTCGCGCCCTCCCGTCAGGGGAGGACAACCGAAACGGCAAAGTCGGCGAAAGCCGGCGACGCAAAGCCACGGCGCTACCGCGCAGATGTCATGCGCCACGCGGGCCGGGCCGCCGAAAGGCCCTCGGAGGCACGGACATGGTTCGGAGCTCACTGGCTCGTTCAGTTGCGGTCATAAGCGCGTTAGTCGGAGTGGTGGTTGGTTGCGATCAGCAGCAGTCGATGGACCCGGGCAACAAGCCCGGCGCGGAGCGGTTCGCGATCTCGATAACGCCGGATCGTGATTCCGTCGACGTTGGGTCGACGGTTGCACTGACTGCTACGGTGCTGGACGCGAGGGGGGCGGCGCGAACCGATCAGACGGTTCGCTGGAGCTCCCTAACGCCAAGCATCGCGAGTGTTGATGGTGTCGGTCTCGTCACAGGCGTCGCCGTTGGCGACGCGCGTGTCGTTGCGATGGTCGGCCAGGGTTCGCAGATCAGCGCCGACACGGCGACGCTTCTCGTCCAGGCCGGAACGCTGGCGCTGACGATCGAGCCGGGTATCGCCGAAATCACGTTGGGCGATTCCCTGCAGCTCGAGGCGACGATGTTCTCGCCGACAGGCAACGTGCGCGGCCTCAACGCTAAGTGGTCCACCTCGGACCAGGCAGTAGCGCCAATCTCCGATGACGGCATCGTCGTGTCGTTGCAGCCCGGAGACGTGACGCTGACAGCGGTTGTGAATGGCATGAGTGCAACAGCGCAGGCGCGCGTGCTCCCGAACTTTCCGGCGAGCATCAGCGTGACGCCGGCGAACTCGGGACTCAACCCGGGCGAGAGCGTGCAGTTGACCGCGTGGGTGCGCGACAGCCGCGGCAGGCTCATTCGCGACGCGAATGTGCGATGGTCATCGTCGCAGAGCGAGGTTGCGCCAGTGACGACGGACGGCCTCGTGAACGCGCGTCAGAAGGGCTCCACGATCATCAGCGCCACGACAGGCACTCGCCGAGCTTCCGCGAGCGTGAACGTCTTCGCGGTTCCGGCCGCGGGTGTCACGATCACGGCGCCTTCGAACAGCGTAACTGTTGGTGGCAAGATGCAGGCTGTCGCCAACGCGCGCGACGCCGATGGCAACCTTCTGACCGGAAGACCGGTTGCGTGGTCCAGCTCCAACCCTTCGGTGGCACAAGTTGCCTCGGACGGAACGATCACCGGTCTCATCGTCGGCAACACCACAATCAACGCAATCATCGATTCCAAGATTGGCTCGCTGCCAATCTCGGTCATCGGCGCTACAGCCAGTTCCATCGCGGTCATTCCGGCGTCGGCGACGATTTCGTTAGGCACGAGCGCGCTGCTGATCGCCGAAGTTCGCGATCAGGGGGGCAACGTCATCCCTGGGCAGGCCGTCTCATGGTCCTCGGCCAACTCCGCCGTCGCGAGCGTTTCCGGGACGGGTGTGGTGACGGGCGTGAGCGCGGGATCGGTGAACGTCACGGCGACCTCCGGCTCGTTCTCGGCCACGTCAAACATTACGGTCATTTCAACGGCGGTCACTTCTGTCGTCGTTTCTCCGTCGTCTGCGCAGCTGCAGATCGGCGGTAAGCAGCAACTGAACGCGGTCGTTACTTCGAACGGTAGCGTCGTTCAAAACGCCGCGATCTCGTGGAGCTCATCGAATCCGGCAGTCATTACGGTTTCGTCCAGCGGTCTCGCGACCGGTGTCAGCGCAGGTAACGCTACGATCACCGCGACATCGTCAGGCACCAGCGGCAGCGCGAGCCTAACGGTGGCGGCGGCTGGCCCCGCCCAGGTGGCGAGCGTGACGGTCACTTTCAATAGTCCGTCGATCCTCATGGGCCAGTCTACGCAAGCGACGGCCACCGCTCGCGACGCGAACGGCAACATCATCGCTGGCAAGACAGCGGTCTGGTCGAGCGATGACATCCAGCTCGCGTCCGTGTCGCCGATTGGTCTCGTGACCGCGCTCGCCACTGGTTCGGCGCTCATCGTGGCTAAGATCGACGGCGTGCCGGGCTGGGCGACTTTGACGGTCGCTGCGCAGGCCCCGCTGCCCGTGTATTCGGTGCAGCTCACGCTGAATCCGAACAGCATCAACACCGGGCAGACCTCGTCATCGAGCGTCGTGTTGCGCGACTCGTTAGGTAGCATTCTCAGCGGCCGCACGATCGGCTGGTCCAGCTCGAAGCCGACCGTCGCCAGCGTTGGCCTTGGCGGCGTCGTCACCGGCATCGCTGCCGGTTCGGCGACGATCACGGCGTCGAGTGGTGGAAAGAACGGCATGGCCGGCTTGGCTGTCGCAGGCGCGTCGTTGCCGTCGGTCGCAACGGTTACGGTCAGCGCGGCCAGCACGAGCCTAACGCCCGGCCAGAGCACGCAGGCGACGGCTACTGCGCGGGATTCCGCCGGTAGCGTGTTAGCGGGACAGACAGTCACGTGGACGACGTCCAACGCGGCCGCGGCGACTGTTTCGCCGGCCGGCCTCGTCACGGCGGTCGCCGCCGGTTCGACAACCATTATGGCGACGGCTGGCGGTAAGACCGGCTCGATCGCGATCAACGTGGCGGCTCCGGCCACGGGCAGTGTGTCGGTTTCAGTTCCGTCGAACAGCATCTCGGTCGGACAGTCAGTGCAGGCGTCGGCGTCTGTGAAGGATGCCAATGGCAACCCGATCCCGAGCGCGTTGGTCTTCTGGTCGTCGTCAAATGCAGCCGTGGCGACGGTTGCGCTGAATGGACTCATCTCCGGCGTGTCTGTCGGCACAGCGAACATCACCGCTTCGAATAGTGGTAAATCGGGCACGGTCACGATCACGGTGACGGCGCCACAACCGCCGCCGCCAACGGGCAGTGTGCCTTCGATTGCTCCGACGCTTCCGCAGGCGACTGTCAACGTCAGTATGCCGACGTCGACGCGCACGCTCACTGTCAATGCCGGCGGCAACCTGCAGGCGGCATTGGATTCCGCGAAGCGTGGTGACGAGATCGTGATTCAGGCGGGTGCAACGTTCACAGGAAACTTCGAGCTCAAGACAAAGCCTGGTACGACGGCAAACGGGTGGATTACAGTGCGCACGTCCGCGCTCTCTCAGCTCCCCTCGTTAGGAAATCGCATCGATCCAGTGCTGCACGCCTCGTTGATGCCGAAGATCGTCACGCCTAACGTACTCCCCGCAATGGCGACGGCGTACGGCCAGAGCAACATCAGCGGCTGGCGCCTGATAGGCCTCGAGATCATGGTCGCGCAGGGTGCGGCGACACAGCCGAATGTGCAGCAGGGCATTATCGTGATCGGAACGAGCGGACCGACACAGACGACGGTGGCCCAGACGCCGCGCGAGATCGTTCTCGACCGTGTGTACGTACACGGTCAGTCGAACACGAACACCAAGCGCTGCTTGTCCGCGAATGGCTCCGCCATCGCAGTGATCGGCTCGCAGCTGCTCGAATGCCATGGTAAGGGATTCGATAGCCAAGCGATTGCGGCTTGGAACGGCCCGGGACCATTCCTTGTGGAGAACAACCGCCTCGAAGGTGCCGCGGAAGTCATCATGTTCGGCGGCGACCTGACGAGCCTGCCCAATCTCGTCGCGAGCGATATCACGATCCGTCGCAACTTCCTAACGCGGCCGATGAGCTGGCAGGGAGTATGGACCGTGAAGAACCTGTTCGAGCTCAAGAACGCGCAGCGAGTGCTCTTCGAGGAGAATGTCCTCGAGAATCACTGGGTCGATGCGCAAGCTGGTTCGTCCGTCGTACTCGGCACGGCAGACAATCCGTGCAGCTGGTGTATCGTGAGCGACGTGACGTTCCAGTGGAATCACATCAATAATGTCGCCGGTGGGTTCAACCTCTTCCCGAACTACGGCAACGCTCAGCCCATGCGGCGTGTGAAGATCGCGCAGAACCTCGTAACCAATGTCGGTGCAGCCGGCCTGGGAACGAACGGAAGGTTCATGATGGTTCAGAACAACGTGGACGACGTCTGGATCGAATACAACACGGGTATGGGCACTGCGACGTACTTGGACCTCACCGGCTCGCTCAAAAAGGCGCGCTTCACGTTCCGCTATAACGTCGGCGGTGGGGCGACCTACAACTGGTTCAGCTCGCAGGGCTCGGGTGATGCGGCGAATACCGCGAATCTCACGGCGCCGTACATGGTTGCGAACAATGGGTTCGTCGCGAATGCGAGCGCTGTGCTTCCTGGCGGCAGCCTTCGGGCGTCCACGCTTTCCAGCGTCGGGTTCGCAAATCCGATCTGGCCGAATGGCAACTGGTCGTTAGGTAGCGGCAGCACTTTCAGTGGAATGGGCGTCGACTATCCGACGCTGCAAGCGAAGCTCGCGAACGTGAGGTAGCCGGCGATAGCAGTTGGTTTCTGTTACGACAGCGCCGCCTGATGAGAATCAGGCGGCGATTCTGTTTGCAGGGTCCCGCGCCTTGGCTGTGACACTGAGAGGTGGCTACACTAAGACATGCCTCTGACGATATGTGCGGCATAGCCGGTTTCGCCGGCATCGCGCGATACACGCCGGAAGCGGGACAGGTACTGCGTCGCATGTGCGACGCGATCCGGCACCGTGGCCCCGACGACGCCGGCTACTTCGTCGGTCCGGCAGCGTGCATCGGCATGCGCCGACTTTCGATCATCGACGTCGCGGGCGGTCATCAACCGATGACGAACGAAGACGAAACTATCCGCATCGTCTTCAACGGCGAGATCTACAACTTCCGCGATCTGCGTCAGCGCCTGCGAGTCGCGGGACATCGGCTCGCCACATCGAGCGATACCGAAACGATCGTTCACTTCTATGAAGAACGCGGCGAAGACGTCGTGCACGAACTGCGCGGCATGTTCGCCTTCGCCATCTGGGATGAGCGACGTCAGCGGCTCATGCTCGCGCGCGATCGCCTCGGCATCAAGCCGCTGTATGTCTGGCCGCACCCGAGCGGCGGTCTCGCCTTCGCCTCCGAGTTACGCAGCTTCCTCACTCTCCCCGACTTCACGCCGACGATCGATCCGGACGCGGTCGCGAGCTACAGCGCGTTCGGCTACATCCCGCATCCGGCCTCGATCTTCCGCGGCGTGCGCAAGCTCGCTCCCGGGCATCGCCTAACGTGGACGCGGGATGGCGGCATCGTCGAAAGCGAATATTGGTCCCCTGCCAGGTCCGAGCGACCCGCGATCGACGAACGCGAAGCAGTCGCGGAGCTGCGCCGTCTGATCGACGAATCCGTTCGCATCCATCTCGAGTCAGATGTGCCGCTCGGCGCTTTCTTGTCCGGAGGCATCGACTCGTCGGCCGTCGTCGCCTCGATGCGACGTCAGATGGACTCGCGGCCGCTCACGTTCTCGATCGGATTCCGCGAGGCAGCATTCGACGAATCTCCGTACGCTGCCGAGGTCGCTAACGCGCTCGGTACGAATCACACAGCGTTGATCGTCGACCCCGAGGCAGACGCGCTTGTCGACGATGTCGTGCACGCGTTGGACGAGCCGATGGGCGATTCGTCGGCGCTGCCGACGTACCTCGTCTCGTGTCTCGCTCGACGGGATGTGACTGTCGCGCTCTCGGGTGACGGTGGCGACGAAGGCTTCGGCGGCTACACGCGCTACATCGAAACGCTTTCTGGAGTCCCGCTACTTCCTTCCCTGCTGCGCGGAAGCGTGCGCGCGCTGGCGTCGGCGCTGCCGCTCGTTGCGCCGGGTCGCAACTGGTTGCTCAACCTCGCACGATCCCCGCGCGGTCGCTATGCGTCGACCGTCGCGTCTCCCGTCCGACCGGGTGAAGGCGGTGTTATGCGCGACGAAATCGCCTCGCGACATCCGACGATCGATCAGATCCTCGAGGATGTGTTCAACAAGACGGGAGCGCGCGACTTCTCGACGCAGCTGATGGTCGTTGACCTTTTGTCGTACCTCCCGGGCGACATACTGACCAAAGTCGACCGAATGAGCATGGCGCCATCGCTCGAAGCGCGCGTTCCGCTGCTCGATCATGTCGTGATCGAATTCGCAGTGTCACTCCCTGCGTCGCTCAAGATGCGCGACGGCGTTGGCAAGTGGCTGTTGCGACGCGCAATCGAAGGCTCGGTGCCAGACACTGTGCTCACGCGCCCGAAGCAAGGCTTCGGCGTTCCGCTTGGTCGCTGGTTCCGTCGCGAGCTGTCGCATCGCATCGATCAGTTGCTTTCGCCAACATCGGCGATCTACGAGTTCTACGATCCAGCTCGCGTGCGCGGCATCGTCACCGAGCATCGTGCGCATCGACGCGATCATTCGGGAACGATCTGGCGGTTGATGCTACTCGATCTGTGGCTTCGCGCGCTCGCGCGTGGAACGATCGCGCGTGCCGTCGAACCGCGCGATTTCCTCGCTGAGTATCTAGACAGAGCGACGAGTTAAGCTGCTCAGCGCGAGGCGCGACGCGAGCTGATGTGTATGTCGCGCATTTGTGATTCGTGAATTGGTCACACTTACCGAATCACGCGCGCCTAACGCGACCAATTTACCGGTTGACGACAATTCGTGTGACTTAGATCACGGCGCGATTTTCTTGCGCGAGTAGAATCACGACGACTTCAGCGAACAGGGACTTCACTTTAGCACGCGAGCGTCGATAATTTCGCCGCGACGCTCTGACCTAGTCGTGGGGACAGAGTGACCGCTCTTCACCCAACGCACGACAGACAACTGATCGGCAGGATCGCGGTCTTCCTCGCGGAGGGCCCGCGACAAAGGCAAAGCCGGCGAAAGCCGGCGACGCAAAGCTACGAGGCTACGGTGCGCCTACCAGCGCGCCACGCCAGTCGAGCCGCCGAACGAACCTTTGCGAGGATTCCATTTTGCCGTATCCGCAGCTCGTTCCCGCGTTTCGTCGCCTGATCGCCCGCGCTCTGCGGGTCTCCCTCCTCGGGGCCAGCCTCCTCTCCCTCGCGTGTTCCAGTGAGGAACACGCACCGCTTAACCCAAACAATTTTTCGCTCGACGAAATCGCCGTTCGCGAGCACTTGCCCGGCATTGTCGCTACTGCATTGGTCCCCAACACAGCGCAGCGTATCCGTTTGGCAGCGGATACAACGCGATGTCTCGCGATTAGCGATGATGCGAGCAAGATCGGCAACCCGGTCATCGTCGCGATGTGCGGTTCGTCGACCAGGAATCTCTTCACGTTCACGAGCGCGAACGAGATCAGAACGAGCGTGAACAGCTGCATCGGAGCGTACTCCGGCTCCGACGCTCCGAAAATCGGCGCAGGAATCGCCGTTGTCGCGTGTGACGGCAAGCCGGCCTCGAAGTGGACGTACGATGCCGCTCAGCGGCTGGCAAACAGCGCCGGCGGCTGTTACACCGTGCAAGGCATCTCCCTAACGACTGCCGCGAAAGCGAAATCAGCAACTTGCGTTTCGCCGGCTCCCTGGTCGCAAAAGGTACAGTGGATCACGCTCGGCGGGCCGTCAGTGCCACCGCCGCCCCCCACGCCACCACCACCGAATCCGACGATCGCATCGATCACGGTGTCGCCCGCGACGAACAGCCTCGTCAAGGGAGACAGCGTTCGCCTAACGCCGACGGCCTATAATTCGTCGGGACAGCCTGTGCCCGCCGCGTTCACATGGTCGGTGCCGAGCGGTGCGGCACGCGTCAGCGTGTCGCAGAGTGGCTGGGTTAAGGCGGTTAATGTTGGAATAGCGACTGTCGCAGCTTCGTCGGCCGGCATAGTAGGAACGGCGAGCGTCACTGTCACCTCGACACAGCCACCGCCAACACAACCGCCACCGACACAGCCGCCGCCAACCCCACCACCGGCAGGCGCGGTTCCGTCGATCCCCCCGACGCTGCCGCTGAGCAGCGTGAATACAAGCTGGCGAGCGCCGACCGGACAGACGATCACGGTTCGCGCGGGCGACAACCTGCAGAATGCGCTCAACGCGGCTCAGCGCGGTGACGAGGTCGTAATCGAAGCCGGCGCCACCTTTACGGGGACTTTTGTCCTGCCCGCCAAGCCAGGAACGTCGGCAAACGGCTGGATCACGGTTCGCACATCCGCGCTCAGCTCACTCCCGCCGTTAGGGTCGCGCATCGATGCGGCGCGGGATGCATCGGCGATGCCGAAGTTGGTTGCCAACAGTGTCGCTGAAGTTCTCAAAACGGCCGCCGGTGCGAGCGGTTGGCGCGTGGTCGGCATCGAAATGACCGTCATCCCGGCGCTCACCTGGGTGCACAACGGCCTGGTGTTGTTAGGCGACGGTTCCGGAGCGCAGAGGCAATTGGGTCAGGTCCCCACGGACCTGATCCTCGATCGCGTCTATATTCACGGTCAGCCTAACGTGAGCCTCAAACGCTGTGTCGCTCTCAACTCGGCCAACACGGCTATCGTGGATTCACAGCTGCTCGAGTGCCACGGTCGCGGTTTCGACGCGCAAGCAGTCGGAGGCTGGAATGGTCCCGGTCCGTATCGCATCGAGAACAATCGCCTGGAAGCCTCCGGCGAGGTCATCATGTTCGGCGGTTCCAATCCCGCAGTTCAGAACCTGGTCCCAAGCGATATCACAATCCGGCGCAACTATCTGTATCGCCCGATGACGTGGAGGGGGGTGTGGACCGTGAAGAACCTCTTCGAGCTCAAAAACGCGCAGCGCGTGCTCGTGGAAGGCAACGTGATGGAGAACAACTGGGTCGATGGCCAGATCGGCTTCGCGATCGTGTTAGGCTCGGCCGACACCGGCTATTCCTGGTGCATTGTGCAGGACGTCACACTGCGCTACAACCACATCAACAACTCAGCCGGCGGAGTCAATCTCTTCGAGCGCTACGGCAGTGCTCTGTCGATGCGACGCGTCGCGCTGCAGAACAACCTGTTCACGAACATCGGCGCGAGCGGCCTGGGGACGAATGGGCGAATGTTCCAGCTCCTGGATGGCATCGACGACATTTGGATCGAAGGAAACACCGGATTCGTGCCAGTGACGTATATGACCTTCAGCAGCTTCACGAAGGCCAAGAACCGATTCACGTATCGCAACAACATTGGCGGCGGGTCGCTATACAACCTGCACAGCGCCGAGGGCATTGGGCAGGCGGCTCTGAATAAACACCTGGCCCCGCCATATGTCTTCGCCGGCAATCTGATTGTAGGCACTAGCGCGCAGATGCCGACGAGCAACGTCTACACCCCTTCCATCACTTCGATCGGATTCGTAAACCCGATCGGCATCGGCGGTACCTGGAGTCTGTCCCCACTGAGCCTCTTCCTATCCATCGGCATGGGCGGAGCCACCCCTGGCTTGAACTGGGCAAGCTTCCTCTCGCAGGTGGCCAACGTGCGTATGTAGATAGCTGGCACACGTTCTGACGTGCGATGCGGGGTAGTCTCGAAGGAGGCTACCTCGCAATGTTCTGCACCCATGCCGCCAGCAAATCCCGAACTCGATTCTGGCCTAAGCGGACCGGCGACGCTCGGTGCCGCCGCCGAGCGCTAGGACCGCATTGTTGACTGATATGAGGACTCGGGTGGTTGCACGATGGCACGGTCGCCTACGCGAGCTAAAGGCTCTCGCGGCCGCCGAGAGCTGGGGGCGCTTATTATATGCCGCCAGCGGACTTAGCTCGGAGGAGCGCCGCGTAGCGCAGGCGCTCGTAGCGTGCCGACGCGCCAGCGGACCGGCTGCGCGTGCGGCCCTGAGAAGGATCGTGGCGCCCTACTTCGGTGGGGCCAAGGCCGACTTCTGCAGGTCCCGGAAGATCGGGTGGGCGCGGTATTACAGCGATTTTGACCTGAAGTCGCCGGAGCTCACGTCGAGCCTAATGCTCAAGGCTCCCGGCCCGAATGGAGAAAAGGGCGTCTTGTACTCCGCCTTTGAGTACAACTTGATGCGGCTCATTGCCCATAGTGACGCGCGGCGCGTGCTGCAGGAGTACCTCGTCATATGCGCCAGCTCGTGGTCACCGACCGACTTCGCGATAATGGCAAACTTCGCCGGGTTGAGCGACGATCCGCTGTTCGTTGGGATTTCGAATGTTGCCGACTTCGAGGCCTATGACATCGCGTCCCCCACCGTCCGCGCAATGCCGTTGTTAGCGAGTGACTGGATCGATCCGCTGTTTTACGCACCCAAGCCGCACAGCGAACGGACAGTGGACTTCTTGATGGTCGCGAATTTCTCGCGCTTCAAGCGCCACTGGTTGCTCTTCAAAGCGCTCCCGCGAATGTCGCCGAATATCCGCGTCGCGATTCTGGGGATGGCCACGGCGGATCGCACCGCGGACACTCTGCGGGGGGAAGCGCGCGCGTTCGGAGTGAAGCAGGATCTCGACATCCGCACTAACGTCAGCATCGAAGAAGTGGCAGCGTATCAGGCGAACTCGCGCGTATCGCTGCTACTTAGCCGACGCGAAGGCTCCTGCGTCGCGACAGCCGAATCGCTTTTCGCGGACTCGCCGGTTGCGATGATGCGTGACGCGCATATCGGCTCGAAGTCGTACATCAACGCGGATACAGGCACACTGCTGGATTACCGTGACGTCCCGCAGCAGTTGGAGGCGCTTCTTGAGCGATCTGGTAGCTTTCGTGCGCGGGCATGGGCTATCGCGAACATCTCGGCGTCCAAGTCCTCGGCGAGGCTCAATCAGATCTTCAAGGGTCACGCAGCAGAGACCGGGAGGCCGTGGACGCAGGATCTCGCGCCGATGTGCTGGCGCTACGTGCCCAGGTACTTGCGACCTGAAGACGGAGCGCGCCTGCGTCCTGCCATCGACGACCTGGAGCGGCGCCATCGAGTGAAGTTGAAGGAGTTCGCTTACCTACCGACCGGCTGACGACGACATGTGTGGGATCGCTGGGATAGTAGGACCGCCTTCGAGCGAGGGCGCGGGCGTCGTCAGACGTCTTGTGGACGCTCTTGCGCGTCGCGGGCCCGACGGCGAGGGGGTGCACTGCTGGCCCAGCTCCGCGTTAGGCCACCGGCGTCTCGCCATTTTCGATCTCAGCTCGGCCGGCGCTCAGCCGATGATCGATCGCGAGGCACGCACGGGCATCACGTTCAACGGCGCGGTCTACAACTTTTGGGACTTGCGCCGCGACCTGGAACAGGGTGGCGTGAGCTTTACCAGCCGTACGGACACTGAGGTTCTGCTCAGGGGGTACAGCGTCTGGGGGATCGACGACCTTGTTCGGCGCTGCCGCGGCATGTTCGCGTTCGCAATCTGGGACGAGCCACGCGACGTGCTCTACCTTGTGCGCGACCGTCTCGGCGTCAAACCGCTCGCCTATTCGATGCACAACGGCACGCTTGCCTTCGCGTCGCACCCGCGCGCGCTGCGTTCGGCGCGGTTGGTGAGCGAGCTCGATCCGCAAGCTGTCGGCGAGTTTCTGGAGTACGGCTTCGTCAGCGAACAGCGCTCGATCTTCGCGGGTGCGCGCAAGGTGCCGCCCGCGACGATACTCGAGTGGCACCCTGGTTCGGAGCCGAAGCTACGCACCTATTGGTCGTCGCCTGCTCCGTCGCAAAGCACGACGATCGCGTTCGACGCCGCGGTCGCGGACACGGAACGACTGCTGCTCGCGGCGACGGAGCGTCGTCTGCACGCGGACGTCCCGGTTGGAGCATTGCTCTCGGGTGGCGTCGACTCGGCGCTCGTCTGTTGGGCGATCCGCCAGGCGGGCGGCGACGTTGAGGCTTTCACTGTGGGCGTCCCGGGCTCAGCGGCGGACGAGTCAACACTCGCCGCGCGTTGCGCCAAACAGTTAGGCATTCGGCACCACATCCTCCCGCTGCGCGACGACGAACCCGACGAGATCGACGCGCTCGTGACAGCGTACGCCGAGCCCTTCGCCTGCGCGTCTGCGTTAGGCATGCTCCGCGTGTCACAGGCTGTGGCGCGCGCCAATGTGAAGGTCCTGCTCACCGGCGACGGCGGTGACGATGTCTTTCTCGGCTATCCGCGACACCTCCTGCTAGCGCGTGTGCAGCGCGTTGCGACAGCGCTGCCGCCAGGAGCCGGGCCGGTATGGCGCGAAGTGCGCGGCCGATTGCCGGCGATCGGACCGATGCGTCGCGCAGTTCATCTGATCGACTACGTGACGGGTGGGCTCGGCGCCTTTGTCAGCGCGCACGATGGATTGCCGGCGATGCGGGAGCTGGGCATCCTGGGGCCGAGGCTGCATAACGTGGAAGTCGAAGCGCGGCAGATTCCCTGGTCGGTCGACGGTGCTCGTCGTGTGCTGTACGACTATCTGAACTACGATCTCAAGCACCAGTTCGTGAGCGAGTATCTCACCAAGGTCGATGGCGCGACGATGCATTACGCACTCGAGGCGCGCTCGCCCTTCTTCGATCACGAGCTGTGGGAATACGCGGCGCAGCTCACGATCTCCACTCGACTGCAAGGCGGTCGCCTCAAGGCGGTGCTGCGCGATATCGCGCGACGCCGGATCGGAGGCTTCGTCGCGGACGAGCGCAAGCGCGGCTTCACGATTCCTGTCGAGAGCTGGATCCTGGGACGTTGGCGGCCGATGGTGGCTCGCACGTTCAGAGAGTCGGCGCTGCACGAAGAAGGGTGGATCAAGGGTGATGCTGTACGCGCCGCGGTCGATGGCGCACGCGACGAGCGTCGCGCGCGGATGTTGTGGCACCTGCTGGTTCTGGAACGCTGGCTGCGCGCCGAGCGGCAAGCCAGGCTTAACGCCGGCGCGGTGGCTGCCTAACGGCGACGCGCGGCCGGTGTGTAGGCGGCTCCGGCCACGTCGGCGAGTCGCTTTTCGAGGCCGTCGATGTCGACGCCGGGCGCGGATGCGCCCGTTCCCGATGCGAAGAATTGGCTGTCGCGCAGCAGGCGCCACGCAGCGATCCCGACGGCGCCGTCGTTGAGACCCACCGCGGTTCGAGCCGGGACATAACTGTTGTTAGGCGGCAGCACGCGCGCCGGCACGCGCGTCACGATGATGTTGCGCTCGAAACGCGAGCCTGCCGTCGTATAGAGCGCGAGCGCCTGCGATCCGTTCCCCTGCCCGCCGTGCACCGGATACATGGCGTCGCCGCCGATATTGTTGCGGAAACTGAATCGCGCCATCGGCTGCTTGCCGTCGCCGAACGTGATGTAGATCTGTGGCGCGAATCCCGTGTTGTTTTCGATCGCGAGGTCGTCGATACGACCCTGCAGTTGGAACATGCGGCCGTTCGCACCGAGGCCCGCGACGCCGATGTTCGTGAGCAAGTTGTGCTTGATGGCCACGCGGTGCATCGACTGCGCGTTGCCGTAGCGCTCGAAGAGATTGAAACCACCCGCGGAGTTGTTGATGAGGTTGTAGCGGATCGTGACGTCTTGCACGATGCACCACGGATAGCCGGTATCAGCTGAGCCCAGGACGAAAGCGAAGCCCACCTGCGCGTCGACCCAATTGTTCTCCATCACGTTCGATTCGACGAGCACGCGCTGTGCGTTCTTGAGCTCGAAGAGGTTCTTCACGGTCCACACGCCTTTCCACTCCATCGGGCGGTAGAGATGGTTACGCCTGACGAGCACGTCGCTCGGCACGAGGTTCGGAATCGCCGGATCGGCACCGCCGAACATGATGACCTCGCCGGCCGCCTCCAGGCGGTTGTTCTCGATGCGGTACGGCCCCGGTCCGTTCCAGCCGCCGATCGACTGCGAGTCGAAGCCTTTCCCGTGGCATTCGAGCAATTGTGAATCGACGATCGCCGTGCGCGCGGAATTGAGGGCGACGCAGCGCTTGAGACTCACGTTAGGCTGACCGTGTATGGAGACACGGTCCAGGATCAGGTCGTGCGGCAACTGCTGCGGCGAGCGTTGCACTTGGGACCCATCGCCCAAGAGAACGAGTCCTTGCTGCACGCGCCGGAGCGCGGGGTCGACGCTGATCTCGATGCCGACGATGCGCCATCCTGACGCTGCGGCTTCCGTAAATAGCGCGGGCCTGTCGTCATCCGTGATGAGCTTGGGCATCAGCGCCGAATGCTGCACTGGATCGATGCGCGATCCGGGTGGCGGCAGCTGATCCAGCGCGGACGTGCGCACCGTAATCCAGCCGTCCGAGGGCTCTCCCGGCTTTGCTGGAAGCTGGAAATTGCCGCGGAACTCCACGCCGGCTTCGAGCACGACCTCATCGCCGCGCTTCGCCGATTCCAGCGCGCCCTGCAAGTTGTCGCCGCGCCTAACGTTGATAGTGCGGCCGGTTGGCGCCAGCCAGGTGACGTCCACCGAATCGCGCGGCAGCTCCGGCTCGACGGCCGGTAGCGTCTCCGTGGTCGTGGAGTCGAGGACGTACACACGGGCGCTGCCGCTGATACCGTCCACGGTCGCGAGCACTTCGGTCGTGCCGTGTGCCGTGCCGCGCACAGTGCCTTGAACGCTTACTGTCGCCGTGGCCGGGTCGGCAGTGCTCCACGTAACGTCGCGTCCCTGCACCAAACGCTGCGCTTGATCGCGCACTTCGACGCGCGCCGATGTGGTATCGCCTAACAACAGCACGTCGCCGGCCAGAAATACCGCAACGGACGCCACGGCGGCGGCTTTTCGGGGCGTGCCTACCGCATCCACGGCGGCGGAGCAGCGGCTGAACACGAGACCGAACAAACCCACGATTGTCATGATCCTGACTTCTCGCATTTCTCGACGGCGCGCGGGGGATCGAGCCGCCTCAACCGAGGCGCGATTTCGGCGCGCAACTTACTGTCGAGTAGTTGTTCCTACAACTGCAATTCTACAGTCAGCGCGAAGATTTGTTCGCTCTAAGGACAGCTTCTTGTGACTTCGGGCACAGCGCTCAATCGCTACCAGCAAATGCCCTCGTAGTGCGCGCCGTCGCTCTGCCGATCGCCGAAGACGCGCACCAAATCGACCACCATGCGTCCATCGCCGATCACCTTCGACGCGGCGCGGAACTCGCTGGAGCCATTGCCGATCACGACGACTTCGCTCTCGCTCAGAACCTCGTCGATGCTCGGGCGCATGAGGGACCAGATGTGCGGGATCTCGCGCTCGATGTACTCGCGGTTCGCGCCGATGAGGCGCGCCTGCGTGACTTCGCGGTCGTAGATAGCGAGGCGCACGCCCTTGCCGATAAGGCGCTCGATCAGCGTGACGTTAGGCGATTCCCGCAGGTCGTCTGTGCCCGCCTTGAACGCGAGACCGAGCACGCCGACTTTCCGTTTGCCCAGCGACATGATCATGTCGAACGCGTGGCTGATCTGCGCTTCGTTGCTCTCCAGCGTCGCCGCGAGAATCGGCGTGGGCACATCCAGCTGCCGCGCGCGGTACGTGATTGCGCGCAGATCCTTCGGCAAGCAGGACCCGCCGAAGGCAAAACCCGGACGAAGGTACGCGGGTGAGATATTGAGCTTTGTGTCCTCGCAGAAGAGGCGCATGACATCGTGGCTGTCGATGCCTAACGCCTTGCACACGTTGCCGATCTCGTTCGCGAAACCGACCTTGAGGCCGTGGAACGAGTTGCAGGCGTACTTGACCATCTCCGCGACGCGCGTGGCCGTTACGTGCAGCGGCGAGCGCAGCGTGGCGTAGAGCGCCGTCACAACCGCAGCGTCGGCCGGATCGTCGCAGCCGATGAGCGTGAATGGCGGCTCGAAGAAGTCCGTGATCGACGTTCCTTCGCGCAGGAACTCCGGATTCGTGCACAGCGCGAAGTCCTTGCCGGCCTTCTTGCCGGATGCGCGCTCGAGAGCAGGGATCGCGATGTCGTGCGTGGATCCAGGCAGCACGGTGCTGCGGATCACGATGGTATGACGTTCCTTCTTGTCGCGCAGCGCATCGCCGATCTGCGCGCAAACCCGCTCGACGTAGCTCAGGTCCAGACTCCCGTTAGGTCTGCTCGGCGTGCCGACGCATATGAGCGAAACGGCCGAATTCGCGACGGCGTCGCGCACGTCCGTCGTGGCCCGCAGCCGACCGTTGGCGCGCAGGCTGGCCACCAGCTCGGCGATCCCCTGCTCCACGATTGTCGCTTGTCCCGCATTGAGCATGTCGACTTTCGTCTGTGAGACGTCGACGCCGATCACGCTGTGTCCTTCCTTGGCAAAGCACGCGGCTGAGACGCAGCCGACGTAACCCAACCCAAACACGCTGACTCGTTGCGTCATGGCTACTCGTTAGGGTGAATGTGAGACCGCGCGGCCTCTTTGCCGGCAGCAATGCCTCGCGCGAGCCCCCGCTCGAATTCTGCGACGACGTTCGACCAGTCGTAGCGTGCAGCGAGTGTCCTGGCATTCGCGGCGAGACGCCGCCGCTGGCTCTCCTCGCGCAGAATGCTGATCACAGCGTCCGCGAAGTCCGCTGCGTCATCGTGCAGCAGGATGTTCTCGTTGTGCCTGACGTCGAGCCCTTCCGCACCGATCGGCGTCGCTACGACGGCTCGACCGGCGCCCATGGCCTCGAATATCTTCAGGCGCGTGCCCCCTCCAATACGCAGAGGCACCACTACGACCGCTGCCTCCGCGAGATGCTCGACAACCGAGGGGACGCTTCCTGTCACCGTTATGGAGTCGCTCACGAGATCGCGCACGCGCGCAACCGGATTCCTCCCCACAATGCGAAACTGGGCGTCCGGGATCGCGGCGCGCACGCGTGGCCACATCTCGCGTGCGAACCACTCCACGCCGTCGACGTTCGCCTCCCAATCCATGGAGCCCAGGTACATAACGAGTGGAGTTCGCGGCTCCGTGTTCGCGGCGGCGTGAAGGCGCGCCACATCCACGCCGGTAGGCACCACGGTGATGTGGCGCGCATCGATCAATTGCGCCATGATCGCGCGATCGTGCTCGGAGACGGCGATCACGTGGTGAAAGCGCGCTATGGTGGCACGTTCGTAGCGCGCCATCTTCTGCGCTTCGAGGCGGAACGCGGCACGCCGCAGCAGTTGACGTTCCACTTCCGCCTGACGGCGCCACAATTCCGTTTCCACGTTATGCTGGAAGAGCACGGTCGGGATTTCGAGTCGAGTCGGAAAGTTGTTGGTGGGGGCGAGAAAATCGCACACGACGACATCATACGACCGCGCGCGCATCCACTGGTTTACGCGACGTCGCACTGCGGAATGTGTCCACTTCTCCACTGAGTATGGTGCGCTGGAGGCCAGGGCGCGCGTATACCGCAGTGCGGAGCCGATCGCCGAGTCCGTGCCCGCTCCCATCGCGATGGACACGGACCCGGGAAAGTGGTGCGCCATGTCGCGCTCGTAGCTCGCATCGCACACCCCATCGTAGTACGTCAGTATCGTTAGGTCGTGCCGCGGCCGAAGCTGCTGCAGGAGGCTGAACGAGCGCAGCTTGCCGCCCGTGTCGACCGGCAGCAACCTGCCCGCCTTGACCCAAGCGAGTTTCATGCCTAACGCCAACCTATTTGCTCGGGCGCCTCGCCGTCGAGGAAGATGCGCTGCCAGATCTCCCAGTTGACGAGCATCCAGAGACGCTCGTCGTGCTTCTCGCGACCAGCGTGGTGCGCCTCGACGAGATGTCGCACGGCGTCGCGCTGGAACAGCCCACGCGCCGTCGCGCGTTCGCCTAACACGAACTCGTCGACGACACCGCGAAAGGCACCACGCAACCACGCGCCGACGGGCACCGGGAAGCCCATCTTGCGACGGCTCAGAATCTCCACGGGCAGCAGGTCCTTCATCGCCTGCCTGAGGACGTATTTCGTCGTCCAGCCGCGCAACTTGAGCCGTTGAGGCAGGGACGACGCAAACTCCACGAGCGGATGATCGAGGAACGGAACGCGCGACTCGATGGACGCGGCCATGCTCATTTGGTCCTGCTTCATGAGCAGCTCGTGCAGGTACGTCTTGGTATCGGCATAGAGCAGCTTGTCCAGCAGCGTCGGCGCGTCGGTCTGCGCGAGCGCCGAGTGTGCGGCCGCGTAGGGATCAATGCCGCTCAGCTCGCGCGCCAGCTCCGGCGCGAGCAAGTCCTGCTGCCGTCGCCGGCCGAAGACCGCGAAGTTGTCGAAGTACAGCGTGTCCAGATCGGCCGGGAGGTACAGGAACGTCCGCGTTAGGCGCCGTCTCAGCGCTCCGCCCGACGGCAATGTGTCGATGCCGTGCCGCACCGCGGCGCGCATAACGCGTGGCAGCACGGCCTCGTACGGCCGCCCCAGCCGCTGATTGAAAAGCGTCACGCGATAGCGGTTGTAGCCGGCGAGCGTCTCGTCACTCCCTTCGCCGGTGAGCACGACCTTCACCCGCTCGGCCGCGAGGCGCGAAACGAAATACAGCGCGAGGCTGGACGGATGCGCGATTGGCTCATCTTCGTGCCAGACGAGCTTCGGAAGCGACGCGAAGAACTCGTCAGGCGTGACGACCACCTCGTGATGATCCGTGCGATAGCGTGAGGCCACCAGCCGCGCGAAGTTGAGCTCATTCGCCTCGCGTTCGGCGAACGCGACCGCAAACGTCTTGATCGGCTCGTCCACCAGCTGGCTCATCGTCGCCGTGATAGCGGCCGAGTCGATGCCGCCCGATAGGAACATGCCTAACGGCACATCAGCCATGAGGCGCATGCGCACGGCTTCGCGGAAGCGCTCGTGATACTCGTCCACAAGCTGCGTGTCGCTCTGTCCGTTCAGCCCCACAGTGCGGTAGTGCAGATCCCAGTACGGCTGGATGTCGATGCGCCCATCGCGCCAGGTCAGCGTGTGACCAGCCGGCAAGCGCTTGATGCCTGCGAAGAGCGTCTCATTCCCCGAAGGGGCGTAGTTCGCGAGCGCGTCGGGCACGGCCCGGCGGTTGAGCGACGCGCGAATCTCTCCCGATGCGAGAATCGCCTTGATCTCGGAACCGAAGATCAGCGTGCCGTCGTCCAGATGCGCGTAATACAGTGGCTTCACGCCGAAACGATCGCGCACGAGAAAGAGCGTTCGCTCGGTACGATCCCACATCGCGAAGGCAAACATGCCGCGCAAGCGCTCTGGCATCGCGCTGCCGTGCCGCTCGTACAACCGCAGGATCGTCTCGGTGTCGCAATGCGTGTGATACGTAACGCCGCTCGCCACTAGCTCCGGCATGAGCTGCGGATGATTGTAGATCTCGCCGTTGAAGATGAGTTGCAGATGTCCGTCGTCGCTCGCCATCGGCTGCGCGCCGCGCGCCACGTCGACGATCGACAGGCGCCGGTGCCCGAGACCGATCCCCGGCTCGATGAAGAGCCCTTCGCCGTCGGGGCCTCGGTGATAGATCGAATCGCGCATGCGCTCGACCACTTCGGTGCGCACGGCGCGCGAGGACTTGGGTCCCGTCACGATGCCGCAGATGCCGCACATCGCCTAACGGGTCTCCACTGGGGCGAGCTGTTGCACGACGGGCGTCGCGCGGCTCACCGGCGCGAGGCTCACCGTGCTCGTGAGCGTCGTCGTGCCTGGACTCAAGCGTGCAACAAAGCGGCAGCGCGTCGCGCGTTCGCGCGCGCCGTAGACCCGTGACACCCAGGCGTCTTCGATCTCGAACTCACCATCCCCAACGGTCTCGAGCTGGCAGATCGGCCTTCCTTCGCGGGTTAGCTCGACGCGGTTCGCTGTTAGGCGCACAACCTGAATGCCGGGGGCGCACTGAAAGCTCAGCGATGCCGTGTGTGAAGCTTTGCAATCGAAGCGATCGCGCAAGACGATCATCTGCTCCCTGGACGTGTCGAACTCCACCGCGCGGCGATAGTGCACCGGCGACGGCAGCTGTTCGAAGCCGCTGTGCGATCCTTCAAAGTACCCGGCGCGCCCGCCGTTTTGCGGACGCCAGGTCAGGGTGCTCGCCGATGCGGTACGACGCCAGTCAAAAGGCCCGTTCGGTTCGCTGGAGCCGGCGCCGTCGATTGTCGCGGCGTTATGCGCCAGCGTGCTGCGGAACGCGTCCCGTTCAGTCGGATTCACCGTGTATGTAAACGTTCCCGGGTCGACGAACACAGGTTCGCCCTTGAGCGCCAGCTCGAACGCGAGGGCATCGGCGTGCGCGTGACCGTAGTTCATCACGCCGTGTGGTCCGCAGTCGATGACGAGATGATTCGCGTCGCGGCCCCATCCGTCGCGCATCACGTACACACCGCCATCCTCGAATCCGCGCGACATATAGCGTGGCGCGAGCTTTCCTATGGCGGCGAGGCGATCGTTCGCGTCGGGTCCGAGCAGCCAGACGAGGTCCGCGCTCGGCGTATCGGCAACGAACGCGAAGTCGGGGCGGCCGCAGAGTACCGCGCCGACGGCCAAGGCTCCGCGCATGTCATTGAGCGGCCGGGCATCGAGAAAAAAGAGCCGGCCGCCGTCTTCATCGCCGACAAGCGGGACCGTTCCGTCGCCGCGCGTTAGGCACTGCACGTGCTCCAGCAGCGCGTCCAGTTGCGGGGCGATCTCCACGCCCAGGCTGCCGCCGTTGGCTTCGTCCAGCAACCAGAGGTGCGTGTAGAAATCGACGGTGTAGCGGTGGTAGTGCACCGACTGCTCGAAGTACACGCCGTCGCGCAGTACGTGACGCGAAAGCTGCTCGAGCAGCACATCGGCGCCGCGCTCTCGCCAGCCCGCCGCTTGCTTCAGCTCTGGGAAGTACCTGCCGAGGTAGAACAGCCCGAGCGCCTCGCCTGTCAGGTGCGTGTTGGGACTGAAGTAGGTCGAGAGGTAGCGCTCCAGGTGCCGCCCGTGCAGTACGAGGAACTTCGTTAGGCGCGCGAACGTTTCGGCGCCAAGCAATGGCGACCGCCTCAGGAACTCGAGCGCCCAGATCCAAGAAATCGCCCGGAAGGACACTTCCAGCGAGCTTCCCCAGTTCACGCCGCGCTTCGGCCGGTTGGCGTTCATCCATTGGGTGAGGGCCGCGATCATGCCGCGCCCATAGCGATCGTCGCCGGTGAGCCACCACGCTGCACCGAGGTCGACCAACCACTGCTGCCGATTCACTTCCCAGACGACTTTATGATCTCCGGCGACGCGTGGGTTCAAAAAGTCGATCTTGCTCCAGTGCACGGCCGGCGCGCGGACGCGGGACACGGGATCGAGGTGCCAGTCGATCGTCGATCCAAACGCCAGGTCACGGTAACCGAGCAGATCGAAGTGTCCGCCTAACGCGGCGTCGGCGCGCGCGACCACGCGCTTCGCGTATGCGGGATCGATCTCGCGGATGGCTTGGGCCGTCGCCTTGGGGGCATCGAACGAGGCGAACAGCCGCGGTTCCGTGCGCCCGGCAAAATGCCTGCGCCAGCCTTCGAGGTCGCGCCCCGCGAGCCACTGTCGCAGCTTGGCGTCCTCGGGCTCCTCGTAATCCCGAAAGTCCCAGCGCTCGGCGCGAATCGCGAGCGCCTGCTCCGCGCGCTCGCGCAGCTCCGCGAACGAGCGACCTCGCAGCTTGCCAAGCGCGCGCAGCATCTCAGGCGACCTTTGTTGCGCCGGCAGGGTCGCGCGCCGTTGTCGCGGCGAGCTTCGTGTACAGGCGCGTCCACTCCTCACGCACTGCAGGCCACACGTACTTCGCGAGGCACTCGTTCCGCCCCGCGTCCGCCAGGCGGAGCGCCAGCTCCGGTTCACGCACAATGCGCAGTGCCGCGTTGGCCAGCGCTGCGTCGTCATCCGTTGCGACCATGAGCGCTGTGCGCTCATGCGCAACGATGTACGGGATTCCACCGGCGTCCGTCGTCACGATCGGCAAGCCAGCCGCGTACGCCTCGATGATCGAGTTGGGCATGTTGTCAACGCGCGGCGCGTTCAGGTACACGTCGGCAGCATCGTACAGCTCAGCCATCTCGCTCGGCGGCACAGGACCACGCCACTCCACGTTGCGCAGCCCAAGTTGCGAGGCGAGGGTGTGCAGCATTCCGCGCTGCGGGCCGTCACCAGCGACGATCAGTCGCGCCGCTTGCACGTCGCGTTGCACGCGCGCGAACGCGCGCAGGACGCAGGCCACGTTGTAGTGTTCTTCGAAATTCCGGTTGCTAAGGAAAACCGGGGTCACTCGCGCGCGGCGGCGATACCTGATCGCGTCTGTTTCGACGAAGTTGAAGATCGATTGCGCCCTGAGTCCGAATACGGCGAAGACGTCCACGAGATAGCCGGACGGGACCACGATCGCGTGCGCCATGCGCATGCGCGCCACGGCGCTGGGCCAGCGCGTTAGGTGATCCGCCGCCTGCCCGCTTCGGTAATTGAGCACGACGGCCTTGCCGTACAGTCGCGCTATCGCCATCGCCGGCAACGGAGCCAGCATGAAGGACCAGTACGACGCCGAGAAACAGTGCACGACGTCGTAGCGGCCTAACGAGCGCACGAGAGACCAGCCGTACGCCAGGGACGTGGCGACAGTGCGCACATACTTGACGCGCTGCAGCGCGCGCAGCGGACCTGGTAGCCGCGGATTCACCGGAAGAAACGCTACTTCAAGCTCCGGCACTTCTCGCAGCTTGCTGAGCAGCCGCTGCAGCTGCACGGCCTGACCGCCGAGGATGTCGAGCGACGGCCCAACGAGGCAGATGCGGATGCGATCCCGAGGTTCGCGGCGTGGCGCGCTCACGGTCATCGCCAGCTCACCGGCGCCAGACATCCCACTCTCCACGGAGCCCGTTCCACGTCGCGCGCACGACAGCGAGCTGCATCGCGAGACCCAGCAGGACAGCGGCACGCGCTCGCCGGCTCGCCACCCATATGAGGAGCAAGACGCCTAACGCGACTGCCAAAAGCAACGGAGCTCCGAACGCGAGGTGAGGACGGTTGCCGAGCGCCGCGGCTCCGGCGCCGACGGCCGCCACGAGCATCACGAGGACGAGGTACGGCGTGAGCAGTCGTAGCAGCTTGTGACAGACGAATTGCAGCCAGATCGGGTTGCGAACAGGAACCAGCACGGCGGGAAGCCATAGACAAACCTGCAGCACGCCAGTCAGCGTGCGCACTTTGCGCTGATACTCCTGCGACGCCTCGAAGCGTCTTTCGTCGATCGCCTGCGCCTCCCGCAAAAAGCCCACGCGATACCCGCGCAGTACCAGCTCCATAGGAATGTACAGGTCGTCGCACAGCACTCCCGCCGGTAGCGGGCGCCAATCCGCTCGCCGCATAGCGTAGATCGCGCCGGTAACGCCCACGGTCGAATGAATGCGCGCTTCCTCACCGCGCAACCAGCGCTCGAAGCGCCAGTACCACTCGGTGAGCGAGCGCGCTCGTTTGGCGCTCAAATCTTTGCGTAGACGAAGCGCCCCGGACACCGCGCCGAGGCGTTGGTCCTCGAGCGCCGCCACGAGAAGCGCTATCGCGTTAGGCGAGAATCGTTGGGCGGTATCGCTGAACACGAGGATGTCGCCTGACGCGGCGCGCACAGCGGCGTTGAGAGCGCAGGCCTTCCCACCCGGCGCATCGCCACGCACGACGCGAGCTGCCCCCGCGCCACCAAGGTCGTCCAGGGAGAACGGAGCGCTATCGGGTCCAGCCGCGTCCCTGGCGACGACAACCTCGACCCCCCCGGCGTAATTTGCTGCCAGGGCGTCACGCGCCCGTTCGCGGATCAGACTGGCGTCGTCGCGGGACGCGACAATCACAGAAATGCTCCGATCTCCGGACGCATCGCGCCTGCGCGCCGACCGGCCAAAAAGCAAAGCGAGCAGCCAAATAACGGCCGGATAGCCGAGCCAGATCAGCACCAGAGCCATCAGGCTAACGCTCGCTATATTCGTCAGTTGCGACGGCACCTCTGGGGCGTGTGTAGATGATGGTGACGGGGGAATCGAACTGACAGCGGCCCCCGAGCAAGAGCGGGGCCTAATGTTAGGCCCCGCGCCTCCGGCGTTTCGGCACAAGATACTTGCGGTTGGCCCTCGCTGACGCGGACGCGCAACACAAACTGCGGGAAAACGGGCGCGAAGGGTCCGAGGGGGTTTTGCAAGCGGCGATTTCCGCCACTGCAGCCTTGGTGAGCACGAACGGAACGGCAGTTGCGCAGAGACGTGCGCTCTATCCCAGCAACTTCGGAAGGACATGCCAGACAAGAATTTGACTGCGCTCGTTACCGGCGGTGCAGGCTTCATAGGATCGCACATCGCTCAGCGGCTGGTAGCGCTGGGGCACCGCGTTCGGATCGTCGACAATCTGTCGACTGGCTTTCGCGAAAACGTCGACGCGGTCGGCGGCGGAGTCGAGTTCCTCGAGGGGGATCTGCGCGATGTGGCCGTCTGCGAGGCGGCGTTGCGCGGTGTCCAGATCGTGTTCCACGTCGCGGCTCTTCCGAGCGTGCCGAGATCGCTGCGCGATCCGATCGAATCACACGAGTGCAATGTCACGGCGACGCTCAACGTGCTCGAGGCAGCGCGCCGTGCGCGTGTGCGTCGCGTCGTCTATTCCAGCTCCAGCAGCGTCTACGGCGACACGAGCGTGCTGCCCAAGACGGAACCGGTCGAGCTACTCCCCAAATCGCCTTACGCGGCAGCCAAACTCGCGGGTGAGCTGTATGTGCTGTCGTACGCGCGCGCTGGGCTGATCGACGGTATCGCGCTGCGCTACTTCAACGTCTTCGGTCCTCGGCAAGACCCTAACGGGCCGTACGCCGCTGTCATTCCGCTATTCATGCGATCGGCGCTGACTGGCACCAAAGTGCCACTGTACGGCGACGGCTCGCAGACGCGCGACTTCACGTACATCGACAACGTCGTCGAGGCGAACCTGCTGGCAGCCACACTGCCTAGCCAGCGTGTAAGCGGGTGGGTGGTCAACTGCGGCGCAGGGACTCGCATCTCGCTGCTGGAGCTCATTCAACAGATCGAGGGTGTCACGGGCCGACGCGTTTCAATCGAGAAGCGCCCGCCCCGTGAAGGCGACGTGCGCGATTCACAGGCTGGACTCGAACGCGCGAAATCGGTACTCGGCTACACGCCGCACGTTTCGCTCGAAGAAGGGCTTCGGCGCACCTGGTCCTGGATGCAGATGACGAGTGGTGAGCGAGACAGCGCGCCGGTCTTCTCCGATTCTCGCTAACACTCCCCGCTTACTTCGCGTTCTCGAGCGGGTCCTCCCAGGGCCGCTCGGCGTTAGGCTCGTCACGCTGCTGCAGCAGGAAGGCACTGCTGGCACGGCCGCGAAAGGTTCGATCGCGGCGTTCATCATCGCGGCGGTTGGCGTCGTCATTTCGTTCGTGATGCAGACGACGCTCGCTCGCTCGTTAGGCGATACCGAATACGGCACCTACACCGTCGTACTCGTCTGGATGAACGTGATCCTCCTCGGCACCAAGGTCGAGCTGGACATCGTGACGACACGCTTCGTCGGTGCCTACGCCGCGACGAACGATTGGCCACGGCTGCACGGCCTGCTGCGATTCATTCCGCAGCGCGTGTTCTTGCGCTCGCTGATCGTCGCTACCCTCGGTGCGATCGGACTCTTGGGCGTACGCGGGACCCGTTTCGATCACTTCGTCGCCTCGGGCTTGGTGGCATTGCCGCTCTTTGTTCTCACGGCGCAGGTGATGGTGCGCAGCGCCGCGCTGCAAGGATTCAAGCACGTTCTGGCGTCGCAGCTTCCAACAGTCGTTGTACGTCCCGCGCTGTTTCTCGCGTGTGTGTGGATCCTGTTGATCGCGGGTGTGCAAATGGCACCGCAATCCGCTGTCGCGATCAACGCTCTTGCAACAGTCGTCGCCGTCGTTGTGGCCGAGCGCTATCTGCGCCGAGCGGCGCCGCGGGAAGTCTCGCAGGCACCACCGATCAACGACATCAAGTCCTGGCAGCGCGTCGGCTATGGACTCGTGTTCATCAGTGCGGCGCAGCTCACACTTTCGCAGCACACCGACATCCTGCTCGTCGCGGCGCTGATCAATCGCACGAACTCAGCGCACTACAGCGCGGCGAGTCAGCTCGCGCAGCTCGTCGCCTTCGCCTCGACGGCCGTGATGTTCATCGTGGCACCGCTCATTTCCGAGCTCTTCGCCGCGCGCCGGCTCGACACGCTGCACCGCTTCACGCGCGCGACTGTCACGGTGTGCGTGGCGATCTCCTTCACTTTGCTGATCGGCATCGTCGCCTTCGGCCGGCCGATGTTAGGCATCTTCGGCGCCGAGTTTCGAGTCGCTTACTCCGCGCTTGTCCTGCTCGCGATCAGCCAGTTCATCAATGCGAGCGTCGGTGCGCTGGCAGGCTGGCTCATGACGATGACTGGGAACGAACGCCCGGCCGCGTTGATGATCGGTGGCAGTGCGCTGCTCAACTTCGCGCTCGCCATCCCGCTCACTGCGACGTATGGCCTTGTTGGAACGGCGACAGCGACCCTGATCACCACGCTCGTGCGCTCGCTCGTGCTGAGCGTGTACCTGCGACGCAACCTCGGGCTGCTGCTCACTCCAGGCGGACTTGGGCACCTGAGCGCCTAACGGCGCACGAGGTCAGGAGCGTGGCAGCTGCCGGCATACCTCCGGCGTGACTTCGAACGAGGCGGCTAACTCGTCTGCAACCGTTGCACTCGTCGGGAGCAAGCGATAGACGCGGAACGTGGCGTTCTGGTACTCGAGCGCGAAGTGACTCGGGTAAATGCGCGGCAGCGAATTCAAGAGTCTCGCGCGACAATTGTTCGTTTCCGCATCCTGCCACACGATGTGACTGATCTCCCGCTCGCGCAGCGCGTGCAGCTGCATGTGCGGTCGCAGCGCGAGTGCGCCCATGGCTGCAACGCCGGTCTCGATTGTGAGCACGCGCGGATTGACGAACATCGCTCGCATCGGCTGTTTGGCGTTGCGGTCACGCATCCAGCTGAACAGCTGCCCGGCGTCGGGTAGCCGATCCAGCGATAGTGGCGCCGAGACAGCCAGCTCGGCGCGCAAGGAGCTGAGCATAACGAGAGCGAGAGCGATGGCGACCGGCACGGGCGGGCGCGGATACCAGCGCACATAACGAGCGATGCTGCGGCTCACCGTAGCCGCGCCCAGCACAAGCCCGGCGGCGAGTACAGGGTACATCGGCCACAGGTAACGGCCATCGCTCACGGGTGACACGAACAGTATCGCCACGTACGCCACGACCGTTGTCGTCATCATGGTCCGGCGATCGCGCCACAGGAGCGCGCCCGTGCCGGCCACGAGCAGCAAACTCGCGATCGCGTGATAGGCGTCATTCAACTTCTCGCGCGGGAACGCATAGAGCTCGAGATCGAACACGGACGTTTTGTAGACGCGCGCCATGCTCGTGATGCGATCGCCGATCTCGTCGAAGCGCGGGAGCAGATACTCGCGAAACGGAACGTCAACCGCGCCGGACAACAGGACGGCGATTCCGGTGACGGCCCAAAGGGCGACCGGAATGAGCGCGCGGCCGCCGTGCTGACGCCAAGTGCTCAGCGCATAGAGCGTCAGCGCTGGGACAACTGCGACACCGAGGACGCGGTACGCCATCGCCGCGAAGCCTAACGCGGTGACGAGCGCGATCCGCTGCCAGTTCCAGCGCACCGTTGTGTCCACGGCGAGCACGAGGCCCCAGAGCAGCGCGCAGAAACCAGGATCGGATAGCGGCACCACGGACCCGAAGCGTGATTCGAGGCTTAGCGCCGTTAAGCCCACGGCGAATGCCGCCTGCCACGGCGCCGTCGCTTTCTCCAGTCGACGAAACGCGAGATACGCGAACGCGACGATACTCAGGATCATGAGCATCTGGTTCATCAGCGAGTCAACGCCGAAGATCGCGACGATCGGCGCGAGCGTCAGGGGAAGGCCGGGCGGGTATGCGCGCGGCCCGAGCATCGGCGCCGCGGGATGATAGATGTAACCGATGTCCGTGTAGGCCCTTCCGTCCACGATCGCGCGCGCATGCGCGAGATACTGCGCGTGATCGCCGAATCCAGGCGGCGCGCCCCAATTCCAGTGATGCGCCACCAGCCCGGCAAATGGGAGCATGGCAATGACGAACATCCAGCCGGCATGGCGCCGCGCGCTGGAGCGAGCGTCAAGAACTGCCGGAGCTGCGGAGGACGCGTTAGGGTGTGATTCTGTCGGCACTCGATTCGGACAATCCGCGGAGGAGGCGCGCTGGCAGAGGCAATCGGCAAGGCATATACCACTCCACCACAAAGTTCGGCAGACCGCAGAAGCCGCGTGCGTTCGGCGGCGTGCCTTGCCGCGCTTACGGCCATCGCGCTGCTGACGCTGTGGCCAGGACGCAGCGAGACCGCGCGTGGATTCTCCTGGTGCATTGCCTGTGGCGAGTTCGGCACAGTCGACGTTTTCCTGAACGTCGCTCTGTTCGTTCCCTTCGGTGCCGCGATTGCCTGGGGTCGCGCCTTCTCGATTCACGACGCCACAAAGGCGCTCGTCGCATCGTTGATCGTCTCGGCGATCATCGAGCTGCTGCAACTCGGCGTGATCAAGGGGCGTGACCCGTCGCTCTCCGATATCGCCGCGAATGCGTTAGGCGGGTTCTTGGGTGCGAGCGTCGCTCACGAAGGTGTGTGGTCCGTCGGGACTTGGCGCCGCGTTTCGTGGACGTCTGGTCTCGCGGCATCCTCCGTTCTCATGTTTGGACAGTGGGCGATACAACCGTGGCTGCCTCACGAGACCTATTACGTACAGTGGCTCCCACAGCGGCCCGCATACGTACAGTTCAATGGCACGCTGCAGGCCTTCGCGCTCGACTCCGTCCGGCTACCGCCCGGTGCCGTGCTGGAAGCACGTGCCCTGCCTGACGAGTTTTTTGAGGGGCGAATGGATCTTCGCGCGCGAGTCACTCCCGGGTCCACGCCTCACGGCATTGCGCTCATCGCACGACTCTCGCTCCGCTCCAGTGAGATAGTAATGCTCGGACGCGCCGAGGACGCGCTCGTGTTTCGCTACCGTGCAAAGGCGAACCGCGCGGGATTCCGCAACCCGATGTTCGCACTGCCTCACGCATTCGCAACACACGCTGATAGTGCGCTGCAGCTGGAAGGCGCGCTTAGGCCGGGGATCGCGACGCTCAGCGCCAGTGACGATCACGGTTTACGCGTTGCCCGCAGCTTCACGATCACAACGGCGCGTGCGTGGGCGCTGCTGTTACCCTGGAATTTTGCGGTCGGCGGCAGCGGCCTGCTTTTCGACGGCGCCTGGTTGGCGCTGCTCTTCGGCGGTGTCGCTTACGCGGCCGCGAGGTCGCGTTTTCGTCCCTACGCCGCGTGGCCTCTCGAGCTCCTGGCGCTGGTGTTCGTGTGCCTTACGAGTATCGCGCCCGCTGCCCCCGAGTGGACCGCCTGGGTCGGCGCGATCGCCGGCGCGGCGCTCGGATTCTGGTTAGGCGTCCGCCGTTCAGTGGCGTTGTCAGACACGTCGTAACCGCACTTGCTGTCAGTCCGTGCACTCGTAAGGTTACTGGCGTGTCGACGGCGCTCGGGGTTTTTGATGCCACCTACAGCATCCTACGCGTCGCGTTCCTCGTCCTCGCGATCATCTTCGGCATCCTCTGCGTCGTCGATTGGCTCGTCCGCACGCGGCGCGTGAACCCCATGGGGTCGCTTGGGCGCTTCGCCCGGCGATCCATCGATCCGATCCTGGCGCCTATCGAGCGTCGCGTGGTGCGCGCGGGAGCACTGCCGACGAACGCACCGATTTACGCGCTCGTCGCGATCGTGCTCGCGGGCATCGTCGTACTCAGCCTCTTCGGTTTCTTACGAGCCCAACTATTCGCGCTCTCTCTTTCGGCCGGGGCCGGCGGGCGCGGCATGTTGCTCCTAGTGATTCGTTGGACGATCGGTCTGCTTCAGATCGCCTTGCTCGTGCGCGTGGTGTCGTCGTGGGTACGGATTTCGCCGTACGCGCGCTGGGTGCGCTGGTCCTACGCGCTCACGGAGTGGCTGCTGGCACCGCTTCGACGGATCATTCCACCGCTGGGTATGATCGATATAACGCCAATCGTCGCATTCTTCGTGATTCAATTGCTTGGCGGCGCGCTCGTGCGAATCATATGAGCGCGCTGATGCTGACGCGTCGCGATCGCGGCGTGCGCTTTTCAGTGCACGTGCAGCCGCGCGCTTCGCGCAGTGAAATGCGCGGAGTGCGTAACGGTGCGCTGCGCGTGCGTCTTCAGGCTCCCCCCGTAGATGGTGCGGCGAACGCGGCGCTGGTGGAATTGCTCGCAGGCTCGTTAGGCGTCCCTCGCCGTTCCGTGCGCGTCGTGGCCGGTGAAACCGCGCGACTCAAGATCGTGGATGTCGAAGGCGTCGATGCAGCCGCCGTCGAGCGCCTGACGAGCGTGCGCACATGATTCTTGTCGTCGGTCGCGACGGCGCTCTCCTCGAGGGCATCTCGCAAGCGCTCGCGGCGCTCGGTCACCCCATCAAGGTCGCTGCCTCTCTGGAAGAGGCGCGCGACGTGTCGCCGAGCACGGGGTTCGATGTGGCAGTCGTGCAGCGAGCGCTGCTCGAAGGCGCCGCACCTGTGCCACTACGGCCAGGAGGCGTGCTCGTCCTATTCCGGGCGCAAGGTGAGCGAAGCGCGAGAGCGACGCTCTCCCCATCGCTCGCTCGGCTACTACTCGCCGAGGTGGAATTGCCGCTCGAGCGACAGCGTCTGGTTGCGCTGATCCGCGCGACGCTGGCGCGCATACGCCCGACTGACAGGCACGACGAACCGCCACGCGGAGAACGGGACGCTCCGACGGACGCTTAAGGACGGCTCTGGCGCGGCTTGTGCGTCTAGACGAGCCCAGCTAACATGCTTTTTGAGAATCAGGCGTCGTGGCGATTTAAGGCAACTTGCGGCCACGTAAAACAATCCGCTAAAGCGCCGGCCTGGGGCGCTTTAGCTACCTGGCCCTTTTTGTATCCGCGTGTCCGACCCCAGCGAACGTCCAAGTCCCCCAGCCGGCGATAATGCCGCTGCGTCGCCCTATCTCAGGGCGCTGCGGCAGCGCGTCCTCGTGTATGACGGCGCGATGGGAACGACGATTCAGCGGCACGCCCTAACGAGTGAGGACTTCGGCGGGAAAGAGCTCGAGGGGTGCAACGATCATCTCGTACTCACGCGCCCCGACGTCATCCGCGGAATTCACGAGTCGTTCCTTGCCGTCGGCTGCGATGTAGTCGAGACGTGCACGTTCCAGTCGACGCCGCGACGCTTGGCGGAATGGGGCCTGTTCGACAAAGTCCGCGACATCAACTTCGGCGCAGCGCGACTTGCTCGCGAAGCGTGCGACAAGTTCTCCACGCCTGAGCAGCCGCGTTTCGTCGCCGGCTCGATCGGACCGACGGGGATGCTTCCGTCGAGTGCCGACCCGACCCTCTCGGCGATCACGTTCGAAGAGCTGAGCGAGAACTTCTACCAGCAGGCGAAAGCGCTCGTCGAAGGCGGCGTCGACGTGCTGCTCGTCGAGACATCGCAAGACATTCTCGAAGTCAAAGCGGCGATCGCGGGCTTCGAGCGCTTGTTCGTCGAGCTCGGTCGACGCATACCGGTACAGGCACAGGTCACGCTCGACACCAGCGGCCGCATGTTGCTAGGCACCGACGTCGCCAGCGCGATGACAACCATCGAGTCGTTAGGTGTCGACGTGGTCGGTCTCAATTGCTCAACGGGTCCGGAACACATGCGCGACCCGGTGCGCTATCTCTCGCAGCACGCCACGCTCCCGCTGTCAGTCATCCCGAACGCGGGCCTGCCGATCAACACCGGAGTCGGCGAAGCGGTCTATCCGTTGGAACCCGAGCCCATGGCTCAGGCCCTCGCCGAATTCGTGCGCGACTTCGGCGTGCGCATCGTGGGCGGATGCTGCGGCACGACCCCGGAACATCTCAAGGAGATCGTTGCTCGCGTCCGCGCGGAACCAGCCGCGCAGCGGCCGAGCCGCGCCAACGGCGCGGCAACGAACGACCGCGTGCCGCGGGTCTCCTCTGCGATGCGCGCGATCACCCTGCATCAGGACCCGCCGCCCCTGCTCGTCGGCGAGCGCGTCAACTCGCAAGGCTCGCGCAAGGTGAAGCGCCTGCTCCTCGCGGACGACTACGAAGGCATCCTCGAGGTCGCGCGCGAGCAGGCAGAATCAGGCGCGCACGTGCTCGACGTCTGCGTGGCTCTCACCGAGCGCGCCGATGAAGCCGAGCAGATGGCGAAGATCGTCAAGCTGCTCTCGATGTCCGTGGAATCGCCGCTTGTGGTGGACTCGACCGAGGCGAGCGTCATCGAGAAGGCGCTGGAGCACATCCCCGGTCGCGCGATCGTGAACTCCATCAACATGGAGAACGGTCGCAAGCGTATCGACGCCGTCGTCCCGTTATGCAAGAAGCACGGCGCGGCCGTCGTCGCCCTAACGATCGACGAGATCGGCATGGCGAAGACGCGCGAACGCAAGCTCGAAGTCGCGCGCAAGATTCACGACATCGTCGTCGGCGAATACGGTCTCGCCTCGTCCGATCTCATTTTCGATGCGCTCACATTCACGCTCGCGACGGGCGACGCCGAGTGGATCGACTCGGCGAAGGAGACGATTGAAGGGATTCGCCTCATCAAGCGCGAGCTGCCAGGCGTTCTCGCTATACTCGGCGTGTCCAACGTGAGCTTCGGCCTCGCTCCCGAGGCGCGCGCGGTGCTCAATTCGGTCTTCCTGCATCATTGTGTGCAGGCTGGGCTCGACGCGGCGATCGTGAACCCTGCGCACGTCACGCCGTACGCTGAAATATCCGCGGAAGAGCGTGAGCTCGCTGACGATCTCGTCTTCAACAAGCGGCCGGATGCGCTGCAGCGATTTATCGAACGCTTCGAGGCCAGAGGCCTGAGGTCAGAGGCCAGAGAGGTTGAAGATCCGACGGCGAGCCTAACGCCCGAGCAGAAGGTGCACTGGATGATCGTGCATCGGAAAAAGGAAGGGATCGAGGCTGCGCTGGATACCGCTCGAGTGCGCGAAGAGCCGGTGCGCGTGCTGAACGAGGTGCTTCTGCCCGCGATGAAAGAGGTCGGCGACAAGTTCGGCGCCGGCGAGCTGATTCTCCCGTTCGTGCTTCAGTCCGCCGAAGTAATGAAGAAAGCCGTTAGGCACCTCGAGCAGTTCCTCGAGCGGACAGAAGGCTACACCAAGGGGAAGGTCGTGCTGGCAACCGTGTACGGCGATGTCCATGACATTGGCAAATCGCTGGTGAACACCATCCTCTCAAACAACGGCTACACAGTCTTCGATCTTGGGAAGCAGGTCCCCGTCAACACGATCATCGATAAAGCGATCGAAGTGAGCGCCGACGCGATTGGACTCTCGGCACTGCTCGTGTCGACGTCGAAGCAGATGCCGTTATGCGTTCAGGAGCTGGATAAGCGCGGCTTGAAAGTCCCGGTGCTAATCGGCGGCGCGGCGATCAACAGACGCTTCGGTCGCCGCGCGCTGTTTGTCGAAGGTGAGCGGCCGTACGATGCAGGCGTCTTCTACTGCAAGGACGCCTTCGAAGGCCTGGAGACGATGGACAAGCTGCAGGATGGCGACCGTCGGCTTACGCTCGTATCACGCAACCTGGACGAAGCACGCGGCGACGTCTTCCTGCACGCCAAAGTCGGAAAAGACGTGTCGTCCGGGGATGTCGGAGGCGAGCGGAGCGGCGTCAGTGCCGTTACTCCGGTACCCACTCCGCCGTTCCTCGGCACGCGCGTCCTGCGCGACATCCCGTTAGGCGAGGTGCTGGACCTTCTCGACCTGGACGAGCTGTATCGCCTGCAGTGGGGCGGTCGCGGTTCAGGGGTGACGTATGATACGACGGTGCGTGACGTGTTCGAGCCGACGCTCGCACGTCTCAAGGCCGAAGCGTTGAACGGCGGCTGGCTCGAGCCGCGCGCCGTCTACGGCTACTTCCCCGTGCAAACGCAGGGGAACACGCTGATCGTGTACGATCCGGCCGCGTACCGCAGCGACGGCGGCGGATTGCGCGAGATCGCGCGCTTCCAGTTCCCGCGGCAGGAAGATCGCGAGCGTCTCTGTCTCGCCGACTATTTCCGCTCTGTCGATTCCGGCGAGGTCGACGTCGCGGCGCTGCAAGTCGTGACTGTCGGAGACAGCGCCACGCGACGCTTCGAATCGCTGCAAGCGAGCGATCAGTACACCGAGGCGTACTTCAGCCACGGCGTCGCTGTCGAAGCGGCAGAAGCGACAGCGGAGTGGATGCATCGCCGGATCCGGCGCGAGCTCGGCTTGGCGCCGGCTGCCGGAAAACGCTACTCCTGGGGCTACGGTGCGTGCCCCGACCTCGACGACCATACGCAGGTCTTCAAGCTGCTGCCCGCCGAGCCCGCGTTAGGCATGCAGCTCACGAGCGCCTACCAGCTCGTGCCGGAGCAGTCCACCGCGGCGATTATCGTGCATCACCCGGAAGCGAAGTACTACACGGTGCGCGAGACGGCTCCCACCGCGGCCGCACAAGGGACAGGGGACAAGGCACAAGGGACGGGGGGCAAAGGACAAGGGGCTCGAGTCGCGTGAACCGCATCGAGCGTCTCCTCGACCCCGATCGCGTCGTCGTGTTCGACGGCGCGATGGGAACGATGCTCTATCTCAAAGGCGTCTTCATCAATCAGTGCTACGACGAGCTGGCCTTACGAGCGCCGCAGCTCGTGCGTGAGATCCACGACGCGTATGTCAAAGCCGGCGTCGACGCGCTGGAGACGAACTCGTTCGGCGCGAATCGCTTCAAGCTCACGCAGTACGGCTTGCAAGAGCAGGTCGTGGCGATCAACCGCGCCGCCGCGAAGGTCGCGCGCGAGGCCGCGGGCGAGGGACGTCTCGTCGCCGGAGCGGTCGGGCCGTTAGGCGTGCGTCTCGAGCCATACGGGCCGACGAGCGCGGCGGAAGCTCGCGCGGCGTTCGCCGAGCAAATTGCTGCGTTGTGTGAAGGCGGGGCAGATTGCGTACTCCTTGAGACGTTTGGCGATCTGGACGAAATCGCGCAGGGGATCGCGGCGGCGCGCGAGGTCGATCCCGCGCTGCCGGTTATCGCACAGGTGACGATCGGCCCCGATCTGCACACGCCCTTCGGATCATCGCCGGAAGACGTGGCGCAGCGGCTCGATGCGTTAGGCGCCGACGTGATCGGCCTCAACTGCTCAGTTGGCCCTCAGATAATCCTGGAAGCTATAGAACGGATGGTTCCGGCGACGCGCCGCAAGCTCAGCGCGCAGCCGAACGCCGGCATGCCGCGCGACGTCGGCGGCCGCTCGATGTACATGGCGAGCGCCGAATACATGGCGACGTACGCGCGGCATCTGCTCCAGGCCGGTGTGAAGGTGATCGGCGGCTGCTGCGGCACGACGCCGGAGCACCTGCGCTCCATGGTCGACGCGATTCGTTCCGTCGTACCGCGGCATGAGCACTTCCTGGCGACGCCTAACGTGAGCGTCCAGGGTCCGGTCGCTGACGGTGCGCGTCCTGAAGTCGCGACAAAACCTGCCGGCGCCGAACCAATCCCGCTCGCGGAACGCTCGGCCTGGGGAAAGAAGATCGCACTGGGCGAGTTCGTCACATCAGTTGAAATCGTTCCGCCACGCGGCGTCGACGCGTCGCAGATGCTTACCGACGTCGGACGCCTCAAGACAGCCGGCGTCGACGCGGTGAACGTCCCGGACGGGCCGCGCGCGCAGAGCCGCATGGGCGCTGTGATGACAAGCGTGTTGATCGAGCAGAGCGTCGGCATCGAGACTGTCACGCACTACTGCTGCCGCGACCGCAACCTGCTCGGCATGCTGAGCGACTTGTTAGGTGCGTGCGCATTGGGGCTGCGCAACTTCCTGCTCATCACGGGCGATCCGCCGAAGATGGGCCCTTACCCCGACGCCACGGCGGTCTTTGACATCGACTCCATCGGCCTGACGAACCTCGTCCGCAACTTGAATCACGGCCTCGACCCGGGCGGCAACCCCATCGGCAAGCCGACTCGTTATGCGATCGGCGTCGGAGTCAATCCGGCGGCCGTGGACGTGACGCTCGAGCGCAAGCGCTTCCAGTACAAGGTGGAAGCCGGCGCCGAGTATGCCGTCACGCAGCCCGTGTTCGACGTGGCGCAGTTGGAGCGCTTCCTCTCCACGCTGGACGGCGCGCGCATTCCAATCGTGGCCGGGATCTGGCCCCTTGTCTCCGTGCGCAACGCCGAATTCCTCGCGAACGAAGTGCCCGGCGTCGTCGTGCCGCGCGAGGTGATCGAGCGCATGCGCAACGCGAACGAGAAATCCAAGGAGCACGCGATTCAGGAAGGGATCGCGATCGCGCGAGAGATGTTCGACCACGTGCGTCCCGCCGTGCAGGGCGTGCAGGTCTCCGCGCCTTTTGGAAAGGTCGACCTGGCGCTGCAGGTCTTCCGCGCCTAACGCGCGTCGCTGGCCAGCCAGCTGCGCCCGATGCGCCGCATTACATCCAGTGCGCAAGCGCTGGACGCCAGAAGCAGCAGCCCCTGCCACGGATAGCGGTAGCGTACGTCGGCCTGAATCACGTAGTGAATCAGCGAGAACGCGACCAGCGCGGCTAGCCAGAAGCGCGCGAGTGACGTACGCTGATCCGATCGCGTACGGGCCACGACGACGAGCCACCCCACGCCGAAAACCGTGAGCGCGTAGAGATACAACGTCTTGATCATGCGATTCGCGGTCGGGAACCAGAACTCCGCGATCCGGCCGCCCGTTAGGCTCGCGAAGCGCTGTGGGTAACTCGCGATCCAGTCCGTGGCCCGCTCGCGCATCATTGCCTGATACGCCGCTTCGCCCATCGATCGCACCCGAGTCGCTTCACGCCGCCGCAGCAACGGATGGTGCCGCTGCATGACCGCGGTGTCCGCAGCAGACCGACTCCCCACGCCAATCCCAGGAGCGCCCACCGACCCCCTGCGCGCGCCGGTTGCGCGGTGGAGAACCAGTACGCCGTCATCGTCACTAGCAACGTCGTTGCAAGAACGAGGAATGGCGTCTCGAAGCGACCGTTCGTTTCCACCCATAAGAAGAGCGGCGCCGCCGCTACGAACCCCGCGAACGCTCCGACGATGCGGCCGAGTCCGATTTTCTCGGCGATAGTTGGGAGAAGGGCCGCATAGAGCGCGACAACCGCGCACGCGACCAGCCGGCTCGCCAGCCATGCGGCGTCTGTGCTGCCGAAGAGTTTGATGAAGAGGGCGAGCAGCACCGGCGTGAATGGCGCCACCTGCGCCGATGGTCCGTTGGTCCGCTATATGGATTCGAGAACCCTTCGCCATGAGCGAGCGAGTACGCGATCATCCCGGGTTCGTCAAAGAACGCCTCGCCGCTTTGAGGCTGGCGCAGTACAAGGGTGACGCGCGGGAGAAACGCCGCGAAGAAAACGACCCAACGGATTTTTACACGTGACACTGCGCCTGCCAGTCGCGCGTGAGTAGGTTGCGCGGGTAGCGGTAGTGTGACGAGCTCGGCGTGGCCTTGCAGTGTCGAGGAAGTCATGTCGTCGGAACCGGAACTCAGCGGTGCAAATTCTGTGACCGCAGGGCATGTGCGTTGGATCACGACGTCCATGCGCGCTGCTGCTTCGTTAGGCCCGGCGGCAGGCCTCGGCGAAGCGATCATCCGCCTCGGTAGGCGCCACGTGTTCGGCCACCCACAGATCTACAGCGGGCTCGACATTGTTTGGATGGCGCCGCTCGCCAATCTGATTGTCTTTCTGCTCGTTGCGATTGTCATGCTGTCGCTGCTCGCGTTGGGCGGCAGACGATTGACTGGCGCCGTCAAAGTCGCGCTTGTGATCGGTGTCCTCGTGGCACTCGCTGTATGGTCGCTCACAGAGCGCGTACCCCAGATCGGGCGACGACCCGGAGCAATACTCGGGCTCGGCGCTGGAGTCTTCGCCGCCCAGCAGGTTCGACGGCGCGGCGGAACGCGATTGGATCGGGCGCTGGTACCGTTAGGCATCGCCGTGACGCTGCTCGGCGGCAGCGAAGTAGCCGCGCGTGCCTTGGCGGAGCGCCGAGCGGTAGGGGCGCTACCGCCAGCCCCTCCGGATGCGCCTAACGTGCTCCTACTAATCCTGGATACGGTGCGTGCCCAGAGCACTTCCCTCTACGGCCATCAGCGGCGTACCACCCCGGTGATCGACGCCGTAGCCGATTCCGGGGTGCGCTTCAGCAAGGCGTATGCGACAGCGCCGTGGACACTCCCTTCGCACGGTTCGATATTCACCGGTCGTTACGCGCATGAGCTGAGCGTGGACTGGCTCACGTCGCTAGATGCGGCGGACCTAACGATCGCGGAGCGTTTCCGCGACGCGGGATACCTGACCGGCGGGTTCGTCGGCAACTACATGGT
>Ga0187892_10000511_pt1 | contig 100774 bp, 97 predicted proteins | sample MA1701073metaG_FD_139345 | JGI IMG/M metagenome (GOLD analysis project Ga0187892, IMG submission 139345) | Bio-ooze microbial communities from a basaltic lava cave in the Kipuka Kanohina Cave System on the Island of Hawaii, USA - MA170107-3 metaG ... | reverse complement strand
CAGATCGGGCAGATCGGGCAGATCGGGCAGATCGGGCAGATCGGTTTCCCCAACGGGCGGCAGGTGGCGGTTGAGTTCGGTAAACCAGAGATTGGTTCCGGCGCCGATGGGCGCGTCGGGGGCATACTGCCCCAGAGTCTCGCGGGCAAGCTGACAGGAGCGTCCGCTCGTTACTTTCTCAGCGATGTGGAAAATCAGCCACGAAGCGATGCGCGGCCTGACGCGGCGCACAGCCGCGAGCAATCGCGGGAATTCATCAGAAGCTTCATCAGAAAGGAAGAGCGCGGCTTCCAGCCCGGCGTCGAGCGCGAGCGCTTCGGCGGCGGCGCGCTCAAGCCTCGCTTCAAGATCATCCTCTGAAAGGCGCAGGTCTACACGCAGGTGCGACAGGTTGAGCGCCCGCAGTCGCGCCAGCTCAAGTTCAGTCAACGGCTTTTCGTGACTGGCGACGCCCAGGCCGATACGCGGCAGCTTCTTTGCCGCCTGTGTTTCAACGAAAAGCCTGATCTCAGGCGATTCTGAAGATGAAATCAGAGCAGGCTCGGGCGCGCGGCCTGTGAGCGTCAGCGTGACGCGCTGCGAAAATCGCTCGCCCTTCTTCACCTCGACTGGGAAAGGCGGTTCGAGCGGCGTGCCGTAAGTTTTGAATGAAGCGTCGGTCCAGTTGCGCTGGTCTTCCATCTCGAAGGTCTCGCCTTCCAACAGCACTGTTGCGCGGAGACCGGGCAGGATTTCGTGAGTGATCGCGCGGATGTCCTTGAAAGGCTGGTGTGGGGCGATCTCGGCGGGGAAAAGTCCCTGCTCTGTCTCGCCATTCGTATGAAAGACTTCGCATGGCCGCCCGGCGCACTCGGAGATAGGATGCAGGACGCAGAAACCTATGCGGTTGCGATGAAATGTCGAACGCGCCACGCCGTCGAAACTAAAGACCACCGCGACGTACACGCGGCGCAGTACTTCATATCGGCCCAGGCGAACGTAGCGCAGCCCGCCATTTTCAAACCGCATGGAAAGCGGCCCGGCGCGCAATTCAAATTCCTGTTCCGTTGCCTGTTTTTCCGCGTTCATCAGTCGGCCCCGCTCGCCGGAAATTGAAGATTCAGTTCATTTCGTTTTGAAGACGCGGCGCAACTCCTCGATCTGGGCGTCGGTCAAATAACGCACGCGCTCGCCGCGCAGCCTGAAATAGAGTTGCGCCGTCGCCTCCAACTCCTCCGCCGCATCCACCGCGGCGTTCAAGTTCACACCCGCGCAGACTGTTCCGTGATTGCGCAGCAACAAACAGTTGTGGTCAGGCGCGGCCTGCTCAATCGCTTCGGCTAACTGCGGCGAGCCGGGACGAAAGTATGGCAGCACGGCAAGCGGCGCGACTCGCATGAAGTAATAAGGCGTGAGCGCCGGAAGCGGCTCGGCGGCGCCTGGATCATCCGGCAGATCATCGAGGCAGGCCAGCGCCACCGAGTGAGGCGCGTGCAGATGCACGATGGCGTTCACGTCCGCGCGCTGGCGGTAAAAAGCCAGATGGAACGGGTATTCCTTCGACGGCTGATGCTCGTTGTAACTCTTCCCATCAAGATCAATGCAGGCCAGCCCGGCGGGCGCGAGCGATCTGAGTGATCTGCCCGTCGGCGTGATCCGGACGCGGTCGCCGATACGCGCTGAAAGATTGCCGGTCGAGCCGAAGGCGTAACCTCGCGCGTAAAAACTCGCCCCGGCTTCGCACAGTTGCTCCAGAAGTTCATTGCTCGTGTCCATCACTGTTTCACCACTTCTCGCCGATTCAAGTCCGCCAGCTCCGGCACGACATTTTGCAGCGCTTCGCCGCGTGTGAAGCGCAGGAGGTTTGCGAAGGCTGCGCGCATCTTGGTCGCGAGCGCGTCGCGCGTTCCGGCGGCGATGTGCGGGGTGATAATGACGTTCTCGAAATGCAGCAGCGGGTTGTCCTGCGTCGCCGGTTCTTTCTCCAATACGTCCAATCCTGCGCCAGCCAGTCGCCCTGCTCGCAATGCCTCGACCAGCGCCGATTCATCCACCAGCGCCCCGCGCGAAGTGTTGATAAGCAGCGCGCCAGGCTTCATTTTGCCGAGCGTTTCCGCGTTGATGAAATGCCGATTCGCTCCGCTCGCCGGGACGTGCAGGCTGACGATGTCGGCGGCGGCCAGAAATTCATCGAGCGCGTCAATCTTGCGAACCGGCAGGTCTTCTAGCTGAGACACGAACGGATCGTAATAAATCACATTTGCGCCGAAGGCCAACGCGCGCTGGGCCACCTCGCGTCCAATGCGCCCCATTCCAACCATCCCCAGCCTCTTGCCGTAAAGCTCAAACGAATTGCCGCGCAACTCCCATTGCATCCACTGCCCGGCGCGCGCGCCGTTCGCGGCTTTGACCAGATGCTTGTAAACGGCCAGGATCAGCAGCAGCGTGTGTTCGGCCACGCCGATTGAAGTCCCTTCGGGCGTCAGCGCGACTGGAATCCCGCGCGCGCGGCAAGCTTCCAGATCAATGCGTTCGTAACCGACGCCCTGATGCTGGATCATTCGCAATCGCGGCGCGGCGGCAATGTGTTCCGCCGTCACCGCGTGGTCGGCCACGAGGATGAAGTCGCATTCACGTGGACCCGCCCCGAAATCGCCGCCCGGCGTGGGCGTCGTGAGCCGCCAGCCTTCGGGCATCTGGCCGCGAATGATGGCGGCGACTTCCTCAGTCACGCCGGGATTCAGATAAAAGACCGTATAACTCATATTGATTTTTCGTATTGAACGACCCCCGCCTTTTGCCGCCTTGCGGCGGTTCCCAACCAGACGCCGCCCAGCGTGACCAGCGGCATCACGCCCGCCAGCAGGAATGCAAGGCCGAAGCTGCCTCGCTTTTCAACCGTCGCGCCCACCAGCAGCATAAACAGCCCGCCGCTGAGCGCGCCCGCGCCGCCGAGCAGCCCCGTCGCCGTCGAAGTCCGCGCGGAGGAAACTTCCGACGTGAAGGTCAGGAAGTTGACTTGCACCCAGCCCAGCCCGAGCGTCGCGGCGCAGATGCAGGCCGTGATCGCATTCACGTCGCGCAACAGCGCGGCCGCCGGGGCGACCATCATCAACAACACACCGCAGCCAATGATCACGCGCCGCGCCCGCGCCACTTCCATCCGGCGCGAGAGCCGCAACGCCAGCGCGCCGCCGCTCAGAAAGCCCAGGTCGAGAAACAGATAAACAATCACCAGGATCGTCGCCAGTCTGCCGCCGAAGCCCACCCCCGCATACTTGTCGAAGTAGCGCGGCATCCACGTCGTATAAAAATATTGCAACGGTTGCAGGAAGCAACCTGCCAGCAGCAAACCTTGAAAACTGCGCGCTCGCAGAATCTCGCCGAACGAAGCGGGCGATTCGTCTTTCCGTTCGCCCGCAAGTTGCGCGGCGTCCTGCTCCTTAAGTTCGCTCGCATCGCGCGACAGCCACAGCCAGGCCACAACCCAGACCAGACCGATGGCGCCGACGGCCACGAACGCGAAGCGCCAGCCGTAAAAACTGGTAAGCCAGATGATCAATGGCGCCGCGACCAACGCGCCCACGCTGGTTCCGCTTTGAAAGACGCCCGTCGCCAGCGATCTCTGTTCGGGCGGGATCGTGCGCGCCACCACGCGCAAGGCCAGCGGCCAGTTCGGCGATTCGCAAAACCCCAGCAGCACGCGCATAGCGAAGAGCGTCATGAATCCCGTCGCCAGCCCTGCCGCCGCGCCCGCCAACGACCACGCCGCCACCGCAGCCGCATAAGACGGCCGCACCCGCCAACGGTCGAGCGCGCTGCCGACCATCAACTGCGACAGCCCGTAAGCGAACAGGAAGGCGAAGAAGAGTTGGCCTAGATGCGCGTCATTCAAATCGAACTCATTGCTGATGACCGAAGCGGTGACCGAAATCGTCTGCCGGTCCAGATAATTCAGCAGCGTCGCCAGAAATAGCAGAAAAATGATCAGCCACTTGCGCATATTGAAAATTCAGCGTGGGACAATTTGGCAAATTGTCCCACCATCACAGCCTAATCGTTCGAGCGCCAATCGCGGTGTTCGACAAATTCGACCCCGACCTCGGCCAGCCGCTTCAGCATTGCTTCGTTGGTCAACTGCCCGGCTTCGATCGCCGCCAGCATCTTCGCTTCCTTCTCAAAGACGGCTTGCAATCGTTCGGCGACCGCCGGCAACTCGGCTTGCGGCACGACGACCACGCCGTCTTCATCGCCGACGACCACATCACCGGGATGCACAGCCACGCCTCCACAGGAAATCGCGCCGCCAATCTCCGCGCCGCCGTCTTTGAAGGGCGACGATGGACTCAGTCCCCGCGCGAAGACAGGCAATCCGGTCGCGCGAATGCCGCTTGCGTCGCGCACCAGGCCGTCGGTGACAATGCCCGCCAGACCGCGCCGCCGCGCGTTGTTGACCACCAGATCGCCGATGACGCTGCCCGCCGTGTGATCGTAAGTTTGAATCACCAACACATCGCCCGCCCGCGCGAGTTCCAGCGCCTGGTAGATCGCCAGGTTGTCTCCGGGACGCGTGCGGACGGTAAGGGCCACGCCGCACATCTTCGACGCCGGATCAATTGGCTTGATCTGATAATCCATCGCGCCGAAGCGATCCATTGCGTCGCAGACATTGCCCGTCGGAGCGTCGGCGAAGGGCGCGACAGCTTGCGGCTCAGGGCGTTTGAAGTTACGAAAAACGCGAATCAGAGATGTTTGATTAGCCATACAATTGAGATATGAAAGTCATTTCGCCCCGCGCCCTGATCGGCCTGTCTTTGCCTCCCGGAGCGGTTTGGGCGCGATCAGCTCCTCGACGAATTGGAAGTGCTCTTTCATCGTGCGCTCGGCGGCGTCCGGGCCGGCATCACTCAGCGCCTCAAGGATATTTTCATGCACTTTGATATTGTGCTCGGAGAATCGCTCCTGCATCAGCTCTCGCGTAATGGTCATCGAGCGGCTAAGCAGCGCGGTGAAGTAATGAAACAGGTGAACGTAGACCGGGTTGCCGGTCATCTCGGCGATGATTTCATGAAACCGCCGGTCGGCTTCGCTGTAGCGCGCGAACTGCTCGTCGCTGCGCAGTTCCGCGTTAGCCCGCATCGTCCGAACACAGTTTTTGAGTTGCTTTAACAAATCCGCCGTCGGCGCTTCGGCGGCCTTGCGCGCGGCCCAGGTTTCGAGCGCCTTGCGGATGTCCACGATGTCGCGCAGGCCGACGATGTCCTTCTCGACGATCTCTTCCAGCGGGGCGCTCAGGGATTGTGGGATAGCTGTGCAAACGTAGTTGCCGCTCTTCGAGCGCCGCTCAATATAGCCGCGCGCCTCTAGCTTGTTGAGCGCGTCGCGCAGAGTGTTGCGGCTGACGCCGATCAGTTCGGCCAGTTCGCGCTCCGCCGGGAGCCGCGAGCCGGGCAGTAGTTTGCCCTGAAAGATCAAATCGAGAATCTGCCGCAGCGCCTCGTCCGAACGGCGCTGGTTGAGTTGGACCGTGGGTTTGGCGGCCCGGTGTTTGATCGCCACCGCCGTGAGTTTTTTGGTCATGCGTATATTCATCTGCCTTTGCCTTGCATCTTGCTTCCTGAATCAACGCCGCGACCTGTCCGCTTGAAGTGAATGAGCGCGGCGCGGCTGTCAGGCGCGTCGAAAGTGAAGCTGCCGTCCGCGTTGGTCAAGAGCACAGTGGTCTTCATATTGATGACATCGTATTGCGTCACCGTCCACTTTCCCGCCGGCAACCGAGCGGTGATCCCCTGACGCAATTTGTTCGTCCCCAGCACGAATTCATTGCCCGGCCCGGCCAGGCCGCGAAAGCCGGGATCGAGATTGTCGAAGATGCTCAGATCGGGCGCCGGATCGCCGTTGTTGCGCGCGGCGCGCAAGGTCGCGCGCGAATCCACCGTGTCAGGGCCGCACAGGATCAGGTCCGCGATCAGGTCGTGATCGAAAGCGGCGCGCACGGCCACATCGCCGCGTTCGTGAAACCACTTCGGGTTCGGCCGGTGCGAATAATCGCCCGCATCAACAGGCCGCCCGTCGTCGTCGAGAAACGGCTTCTCCTGCGGGTGCGGATAGCGGTCGGGGTGGAAAGTGAAGCGGAGCTTTTTGAAATATCGCGCGTTGTTGGCCACGTCAGCGGCGATGTCCACGCCGCTCGGATTGTTTCCGTCTTTGTATCCGGACAGAAAACTGTACTGCGTGTTGCCAATGATGTACTGGCGCGAGCCGTCCGAACGTTTATACCAGCGTCCGCCGGGGCTTTCCTGATCAACCAGCCAGAAGCCAGGCTTGCTTGACGATCGAGCGACGATGGTCTCTCCCTGTTTCTGCCGCGCCAGTTCTTTGGCGTTGGAATGGACCTCTGCCATTCGCCAGCGGCCCGGCTTGGTCGGAGTGAAGCGGACTTTGAAGACATTGCCTGTACTGCCGCCCTTGCCGTCGCCGTCCCAGAATCCGTGGACTTTGTATTCGGGCGCGCCGCTCTCGTGCTGAAACCGCACCCAGAAATCCACGTCGCGCGCCGGCGTATCTTTCGGGCCTTGTTGCGGCCCTCGAAAACTGAGTTCGATCACGGAATAAATTTCTCCGCTTGCGGCATTTTGTGCGGGCACAGTCCATCCGCTCAGCAGCACGGCCATAAGCAGAAGCAAGATCACAGTTCGCGATTGCTGTCTCGGCATTTGAATTTCTCTCCTCCGCAAGGGTGGGACAAGATGCCATCTTGTCCCACGATCAATTTGCATCGTTGCTGGGCGTCAGCGACGCTGAAACGAATGACTCCTTTGTTTGTAACGCGCCTCCGCCTGGGTGCGCCCGCCATTGGTTTATTCACAAGTTTTTGCGCCGGAGGCGCTGCCGGATATTAGCCGGTGGTGGAACCACCGGAATCGCGTTCAACATTCACCCCAGCCCTGAAGGGGCGACAGACCAAGCTTGGTCTATCGCCCTTTCAGGGCTGGGAGGTTATCATCTATTGTTTCCGGTGGTTCCACCACCGGCTAATATCCGGCGTTCCCTCCGGGACGAAAGAGCATCTGCTGATTTGTGAATAAACCAATGGCGCCCGCGCCCTCGCGGGCTGGTTTGCGGAGCGTGCGCACTGAAGGTGGTGTCGGGCGCGCAACTGTATTTGTTTCCCTTCGTGTCGTGAAAGGTAGCGATGCCGCTCGTCCACTCCAACCTGACGGTGTGAACAGTGCGGTCGTCCGTAACCCAGTCTTCCAAAGCGCCGATTGACTGCTCCCATTCGTTCCGGTCGAATTTCTTGCCGGCGGCTTTGACCTTCGAGAACTTGTAATTCCTGTTTCCGGTGCGGACGTAAAGGATGTCGCCTTCGTGTTTGTTCTGCGAGAGGCTGGCGTCTTCGTGCAGGCCGAAATAATTGATCTTGCGCGGCGGGTCGGTGATCGGGAGTTGGTTGGCGGTAAAGCTGACCTCCCGATAGCCCTCGGCTATCGGGCGGCCCGCGTCAAAAACTATGCGCTCGTGATCGGCGCCCGTCGTGCGCCAACCCGTCTCCCACAAGCCGCCCGTGACCTTGCCTGGCCCCGCGCTGCCTTTGGTCAGGTCAACATCGAAAATCACTCTTTCGTTTGCCAGCTTCGCTTGCTGGCCGCGCGCCGGAGTTGGTTTAGTCTGCAAGTAGATCACCCAATCGTTACTGTCCTGGAGGGTGAAGGACTCGATGCCGCCCGGGCTTGCCTTCAGCGCAACGTCTTCGCCGGTGCGCGGGTCGTAGCGCCGCGCTTCATAACTACCCTTCGCCAGTTCAACCGAAAAGCTTCCGCCCGCCGCCGCGTAAATGACGTATTGCTTTCCCGGTTCAGCCAGGGCGTAAACACGCTCGCCGGATTTCTTCAATTCGTTACCCGGCGACATACGCCAGTAGGCGACGCCTTTGGTCGTGACCAAAGGCCCGCAATCGGAACTCGCCGAACAAGACCGTAGACGACGGAACAAAACGCAAGCGATGGTCAATCGCGCAGTCAGCTATGTATCGCTGCTTGATCGCGCCGTCCAACTGCTGGCCGACCCGCGTGCGGATCCGGAAGAAGTTCTCGATGACCTCCGGCTTCTGTTTAAGAAAGACCCGACTCGCAATTTGAAAGATCCGAAGTTTGAACACAAAAAACTTAAGCATTCGGCGCGTTTGCGCTTCCATCGGTACAGGAAGCGCATCAACGCCTAACTTAACCTCATTGGCCTTTAGGCGGAACGTTTGGTTGCCAAAACCTTCCGCCTAAAAGCAAGCCTCATTTCTTCGTCCTCTCTTTCGCTTGCTGCCGCGCCTGGCGCAGGGCATCGAGTATCGCAGCCGGTTCCGCCTGTTCAGCCTTACTTTCCGCCGGCTGCTCATCAGATTGCGGCGCAATTGGCTCGCTGGCTTTCGCGGCTATGACTGTTCGCGGTCGTTTCAACTCCACAGCCTTTGGTTCACTAATCGGCGCGCGCTCTCGCTTCATAGCAGGCAACGCCCATCCCGTTATCAGCCCCGTGTAACGCTCGAACACCTCGATCAACAACAACAAGATCGCCAGCATCAGCAACCACGGCGCGAGGCCGATCAAACGCGGCTGCCGCTGCAAATCCTTCCACACGCCCGAAAGCTCTATGCGTTCTTTGCCGCCGGTGGCTTGAGCCAAGCGCGCGAGCGCCACCTGCCCTTCTTCGCTGCTCACGGGTTTGAATTCCGGCGAGTATGGCAGCGTCACCGGGGCGAGCGTAACGCGACCGGCGTTTGGAACTTCGACCGTCGAGAGCGCGGTCTCATTGCCGCGCAGCGGGATTTCAACTTCGAGCGTGTCAGCCGACGCCCAGCGCATCTCGGCCTTCTCGCCCGCAGGCTTCGCTCCGGCGACGCCACGTAAGGTCGTCACCTTCGGCAATTCGTTCGGCGCCGCAGCCTCGCGCTGATCGCGTTCGGGATCGAGGTGAAGCTGGATGCGGCTAATTCCGTTTCTGACTTCCTGGGTGATCAGCATGTTGCCCGGCAGATTGCCCGCGTCTCCGGCCGTCCAGCGCGCCAGGCTCGTGAAGAAATCGCCCGCATCTTTCCACCTCGCCATCGCGCCTGCGTATTGACCGTCGGCTTCGCCCAGGTAACAGATCGCGCGCCCGCTGCCTGCCTGCCACGACGCGACGACCGGCGCCTGGTATTCGTCCGTCGTCACCGCCGCCAGGTTCGCCTTCGGCCGCAGGTAGCAGAGATTGTAACCGCCGACAGATTGTAAACCGGTGAACTGTTTCCCGGTCAACGTCACCAAACCGCCGGTGAATTGAATCGGCGTCGGCTCGTCCAAAAACATGCTGCGAGCGACGATGATCGTGTCCTGGGCGAACAGTCGCGGCAACTCTTCGGCGTTTTCGGTGAAAAAGATTTGGCCATTGCCGCGTTTGGCGATGTCGCGCAGCAAACCGGCGTCAACATCCGAGGGCTTGCCCAATCCGATGACGCTGACCGTGATGCCCGCCTGCTCGCATTGCCGCAGCAGTTCCTGATACTGGCCCGGCTCTTCGGAATCGGCGGCGTCGGCAAAGAGGATGATGTGGCGCGTGCCCGATTTGGCTTTGAGCAGCATCTGGGCGGCTGTAGTCAAAGCCTCGAAGACGAAGATGCCGCCGCCGCCCGAATCAACCCTCAGAATCTGGCTGCGCGCGCTCTTGCTTTCATCAACGTTGTTCAGACCGACGATAATGTGCGACATGCTGTCAACCGCGACGACGCCGAATTCGTCCATTGGCGTCAGCATATCGAGCACCTGCACAGCGGCCAGATTGGCCAAATCCATTTTCGTTCGCCCGCCGCCGACCGTCACAGCCATACTGCCCGACCGATCCATCGCCACGACAATCGCCAACGCCAGCTTGCGATGCTCCTGCCGCAATTCCATCGAAACGGGCATCACCGGTTCGAGCGGCGATTTGAAATAACCGCCGGGGCCGTAACCCTGCTTGCCGCCGGTCATCATCAAACCCGCGCCGGTTTCGCTCACCCACGCGGCGATGGCTTCCATCCCCCGGTTGGTGATCTTTTCGGCGGGAACGTTTTCGATCACCACGCCGGAATATTGCGCGAGCGAATCGAGCGTCCAGTCGCAGTCTTCAGGCGATGAGACTTTGATCTTCATTCCGCCTGCCGCCAGCAATCGCGCCAAGCCTGAGTTTTGCGACGAGGTTACGACCAGCAATGGTCGCGGACCCTGCACCCCGACCAGAACCTTCGCTGTGTTGTTTTCGAGAACCGGATCGTCGCCAGCGCCCTTGACCTTGATCGTGTAGCCTTGCGCGCCCGGCTCGCCCGCGAGGTCGCGGAACGTCAAGCGATTCAACCCTACGCTCGCATTCGTCTTGCCTGCGGCCAGAACCTGTCCGCCGCGACGAAGCTCGAACTCGATCTCCTGCTGCTGCGCCGATTTCACCCAGGCCGTGATCATAAACGCTTCGCCGGGCGTGACCGTGACTGGCGCGTCAATCTGCGCAACGGCCAGGTCGTTCGCCGTTGAACGCTGAAGCGAACGGTAATCAACCGCGACGCCACGCACGGCGGCTTTGGAGACTGCGGCGGCAGGGTCTTTGCCCGTCCAGCGTCCGTCGGAGATGACCAGAATCTTCCCCGGCGAGTTTTGCGGGATCAGCGCCAGAGCTTTCTCGACAGCTTCGGCCAGGTTCGACGCGTCGCGCCCGACTTCGTTCGTGAAGCCAGCGAACGCTCCGGTCTGCGGCGAACGCTCGATGGCTGCGGTTTGCCCGAACGAAACGACGGCCAATCGGTCGTCGCTCGTCATCGCGCGCCCGATCAGATCAATCGCTTCTTTCTGCGCGGCTTCGCTCGAAGACGGCATCGAGAGGCTGCGGTCGGCGACGACGACGATGGTTCCATTGCGGCTGGGAAGCTTGACGGCCAATCCGCCGAGCGCGAGCAGGATCAGCAGGAGCGTGATCAATCGCACGATTTGCAGGAAGCGCGATGAATGCCGCCACAACCGCCACACGACGAAGAGTGGGATGGCGAGCACAAGCCAGATTGGATGGAGCAATGTGATCATCGTGGTTTGATAGCGTCAGCCGCCTGTCATAGAATGCCTTTACCAACACGGAGGAAACTACAATGGAGAAAAGCTATGTTACGAAAAACGAGTATGGTTACCGTCTCACCGGAAGCCGCGTCTCACTCGATTCGATTGTTTATGACTGGCTCAACCGACTTTCGCCGGAAAGCATTGTCGAAAACTTTCCAACCCTGACACTCGAACAGGTCTATGGGGCAATTGCCTATTATCTGGCTCATCGCGAGGAGGTAGACGCACAGTTGCAAAAAAACCGGGAGAAGTATGACGCTTTGCTCGAAGAGGCTCGCGCCAAGTATCCGGACTTGTATCAAAAGCTCGAAACTCCCACGGAGGTCACCGCTTGAAAATCAGGTTTCAAGCCGATGCCGATCTGCATTTCCCGATCGTGACTGGCCTCAAACTCCGCGAACCGGCGATTGACTTCAAAAGCGCGCAGGAGGCCGGGCTGCAAGGCTTGGACGATCTTATCGTTCTCGGCATTGCTGCCGATCAGGGCCGGCTCCTCGTGTCGCATGATGTCGGCACTATGTCCATTCATTTTGCGCGCTTTATTGCGACTCGAACGAGCCCCGGTGTTGTGCTGGTTCCACAAAGTTTGCCATATCACGATGCCATAGAAGGCTTGCTTCGCCTATGGCTAACGACCGAAGCAGAAAGATGGGAGAACGTTCTGTTCTTTCTCCCACGCTAGTCATCGCCTTCCTGCCGCATTGCGCCAGACCAGCCACGCGTGAATCGCCAACACAATCATCGCCAGCAACAACAGCACCCACGCCACACTCCGATATTCCCACTGCAACGCCACCGCATTCGCCCAATTGCCCCAACGTCCTGACGCCGCCTGAGCCAGATCGGACTCTTCGCGCTGCAACGCGTTCGCAGCCAAAGCGTATTTGCTCTGACCTGCGCTGAGTTCGTAAACGCCAACGCTATCGGCCTTGATCATCACAGCCTTGTCCCGCACCGGCAGTTGGCGCGCGTTCTGCTGCGGATCAACAACTCTCACCTCTTCGACGCCCGACTCAACCGTCAACGTCGCATCGCCGCCCAATCGCACATTCGTTTGCCGCAACCCCGGCGCTGCCTGCGCGCGCCAGTTGATCAGGTTCCAGATCAGGATCGGCCAGTTCGGCGATTCCTGCAGCGTTGACAGATCGGGGCGCAATCGCAGCCGCAGTTCGTGACGGCCTGCGCGATCAACGTCCGCCAGCAACGGGATGTTGCCGGCGGTGATGACCGGCGCTCCGGCCAGTTGCTGTGATTTGCCGCTCCCCCACACAACTCCGCCAAGCGACAAACCTTCGGTGAGCGGATGCGCGCGGTCAACGACGAATGGGCCGAGAAAACTCACCGCGTCTTTCTCCGCGATGATTCTGAGCGTCCAGGCTTCCACGTTCTCGACGTTCGATTCGGATTCGTCGGTGATCACCAGGTCGGGTCTGTCCGCGATCAGCAAGGCGTTTGGCGATGACCGCGCGGCTTTCTCGACCAGCGATCGCAAGGTCGCGTCCCGCGCTCGCAAATCAACGCGGACGCTTCTGCTCGCTTCGGGCAGCAACACGACTTCGTTGTCGGGGCGCAAGGCGTCATCGCTGAGCCGCGCGCGCAAAGCGGGCGCGCCGGGTTTGAGCGTCAGCAGGATGCGGCGAGTCTCGCCTGGGATTAACTGAATTGTTTGTGGATTGCGGATTGCAGTTTGCGGATCAACGGTTTCCATTGAGAGCGTCGTCGAACCGGCTTGCGAAGAGAGGTTGGCGATTTCCAGCAGCACACGGTCTTCGTCGTCACGCTGCGAGCGCGTCGCATTGACAAAAGCGACGTTCTGTCGCGACGAGCCAAATGACCACCACTGCAACCGGCTGTCGCTCAATTCCTGCTGCGGCGAATGATCGCTCACCGCCAGCACTCGCGCGCGGCTGCCGCCAAGTTCAAATGCGAACGCCACCGCTTCTTCCAGCTTCGCCTCCGGCGAACCACACTTCCAGTTTTGCAACAGCCTGATCGCCTGCTCTGCGTTGTCCGTCGCTTCGCCCAGCAGTTGTGGCGATTCGCCCGCGAGCACAAAACTCACTGGCTCGTAACGATTGCTTCGCAACTCGCTTTCAATCGCCCGCATCGCCCGGTTCTTCGCGCTGTCGTCATTGCCCGCCAGCATCGAGAACGAATCGTCGAGCGCGACGACCAGTGGCCGTCCGCCTTCGCCTGCGCGCATCATCGGCCCGGCGGCGGCCATTACGAGCAACAGTATCGTCAGCAGTTCGAGAAAAAAGAGCAGCGGCGTTTGCAACCGATGAATCCGCCGCCCGCCTTCCCATTTCTGCTTTTCGTCGAGCCAAAACAAGAGGCTCGACACGCGCCGTTCTCGTGCGCGATTTCGCAGCCAGTAGATCGCCACCAGCGCGGGAACGGCCAGCAGAGCGATGAACGCGAGTGGGAAGGTGAAGACAGGCATCAGACTTTCAGGATTTCAGCTTTGACCAGAGCTTCGAGATTCCAATCGGCGACGATTTGTTCGGCCACGACATTGATCATCACTGCGCCCGTCTGACGGCATGCGCGATGCCAGTTTTGCTGGTGCCGCGCCAGCGCGTCGCGGTAACGGCGCACAGCCGCGTCGTCAATGAATATCTCACGCTGCTCTTCGGTTTCGGAATCAACCAATCGCACGCGACCACGCTCTGGCGGATTCACGTCAACTTCGGCGAGAACTTGCGCGACGACGACCGACGCCGCGCCCTGCGCCAAATGCTGCAAAACACTCAGCGGCTCGCCCATCCAGAGCAGGTCGCTGACCAGCACACGAATCCCCTGCCGGCGGAACTTCGGCGGCGTGCGCGTGAAGCTCTCTGCCGGATTGCCGCGAAAATCGAGATCGAGCGATTGCCACAAGCTGGGGCGATTGCCGCCGTTCGCAATCGGCGCAATCCGGTCACGCGCGAGCCACGCGTTGTGCGAATAGCCCGCGTTTTCAGCGGCGACGGCCAACGCGGCGGTCAAGCCAATCGCGGCCTGCGGCTTCGCGCTCGATTCGATCGCCATCGAACGCGAGCCGTCGAGCACGAGGTCGAGATGCGGGCTGATCTCTTCGCGGTAGAGTTTGACTGTCAGCTTGTCCGAACGCGCGAAGGCGTTCCAGTCAATCCGCCGCAGATCGTCGCCGGGCTGATAATCGCGATGATCACGGAATTCAAGCGAAGTTCCGGCGTTACGGCCTAGTTGCAATCCGGCCTGCGAAGCGGAGGCCGTTCGAGGCTCGGCGAGCGCGTACCGCATCCCAGCCTTCTCTCCGGCAATCAGGTATTGGCGGTAGTTGTCACTCATCATTGTGCGCGTTGAAGGAATCACGCCCTCTTTCGCTGCTGCTTCTGTTCCTGCGCGAGCTGCGCCTTAACGATCCGGGCGACGGCTTTGACAAAAGCCGGGTCGGCGAGCAGCGATTCTGGATCACTCTCTACTTCCACCGTGACGCCGAGGTCGTCCATCATCACGGCGCGTAGCTCGTTATTGATTTGTGTCTGGTAGGGCAAAGTGTTTGGCGCAGCAGCGCGTTTTTTGAAGTGTTGGAGAATATCCTCATCAAGCAGGATCGAGATACGAACCTTCTTTGGCGGGGTCGCGGGTACCAACCCGGCGCGAATCAGCGGGTTTAGCCCGCGGACGAACTTGTGGCGACCTGGCTTGAGTAGCGCCTCTTCCCTGATTCCTTTGGCCAATCCCTGTTGGTAATCTTCTTCAGTGACATCAATAATGACCTCGTTGGCCTTCTTACCATTCTTGTTCTTCATAATACTTTCTCCGCTCACTTGGTTCAGCTTCACGCGCAGAGATGAGCCGAAGAGTCTCATCGTCCTGCTCAGTGTAGACAACGAATAAAAGCCGCTGGCCGGACAAACCAATCAACTGGTATCGCTGTTCGTACCATGAGTGTTCCTCGTCGGGCTCAGCCACAGAGTGAGAGTCGTAGAATGCTTTGCGCGCTTCCGCGAAACTCACTCCATGCCATTTCAGGTTCGCGGCCGCTTTCTTGGAATTCCAGACGAATTTCATCATTGTAGAATATATATGTCAATACATATCAAGCGTTTGCTTCTCGCCGTCCAAAGGCCGAAAACTTCTCACGCGCTCGACAAACCAGCGCCTGCCGAGCGCCACGATTATCACGGCCCATCCGATTCCGACAGCGGCATAGAGCGGACGAAACTCTTTTGCTCCCCACGCGAACGGGTTTCCCACCAGCCAGTAACCGTAATCCTGATTCTGCCATCTGTCGTCCAGGAAAAGCAGCGCGCCAACCAGAAACGGAACTGTTCCGCCAATCACCATCAGAATCGCGCCAAACAGCCAGTTCCATTCGCCTCCGATGCCGCCGAACACGCGCCATCGCAACATCGCCCCGCTCACCGCGTAGCAGAAGAAGTAGAGCGCGATGCCCGACATCCACGTGGCGTTGTCCCCCAATGAATCAATACCGCTCAGCCAGCCCAGAACCTTTCGCCACGCGCCGACCCACGCCATCGTCAACCCCATCATCATCACCGCCCAGGCCAGCCCGCTCGCCGAACCGCTGAAGAAAAAGAAGGCGAAGAATCTTTTCCAGATCGAAGCCGGAATCGCCCGTCTGACGCGCCTTCCCAACGTATCGCGTTCGCTGGCCGCGACGAACAACGCCAGGCTGCAAACGACCGCGCTTAACCCCATCCAAATATCAACCGGTTGATAGTGAGCCATCAGCGCGCTCCAAACGCTCGCGGCGATTCCCGACAACAGCCAGACGATGGTCACGTACAACCGCACGGGCAGCGCGCGGTTCGCCGCGTGCGGCGCGATCATCGCCACCGACAGCACAAACAGCAGCCCGCAGAAAGCGATGATGATCAAAATCAACGTCAGCGCCACTTCCCAGAATTCCCAGTTGTCGAACCGGGTTCCGACGCCGAAGATCAACATGCTGCCGACGCTCGACATCAGCGCCACGTAGATGACGAAGAAAATGATCAGACAGATCAGCCCCAACACGGTTTTGAAGATCCGGTTGATCGGAATGCAGGCGACGAAGATCGCCAGTTGCGCGCAGGCGATAATGACCAGAAAGCAAAAAGCCATCAGCACGAAGATCGAAGGCAGATCAATCCCGCGCAGAAAATAGGTCAGCGTCATAAACGGCAGACACGCGCTGAAGATCAGCACGTTGATCGCGGTCGCCGCCGCCAGCTTGCCCGTGATGATGCGGCGCGGCTTGATGGTCGTGATGAAGAGCAGGTCAACCTGAGTGTCCGAACGCTCGGCCACCAGCCGGATGGCTGTGTAAAGCGGCACGAAGAGCATTCCGGCGGCGAAGACGATGCCGAGCAGGATGGTGAAAATCTGGCGGCCAGCGTCGAAGCTGGTGGTCGCTTCGCCGCTGAAAAGAAGATAAAGTCCGAGCGCGACAAGTTGAATGCAGAGCAGGATCATCAGCGTCGCTGTGACGAACCGGCTCTGGACAGCCTGCCGCAGTTCTTTGATCACGATCGGGTTGATGGCGTCGTTGAGGCGCGATCCGAAGCCGCCCGCTTTCAAAACTGATTCCGCCGTCATTGCACAACTCCTCTGGTCACGTTCATGAAAATCTCTTCGAGGTTGGCGCGCTGTTGTTTGAACTCGACCACACGGTGGCCGCGCGCAATTAGGGCCGCGAGCAGGTCGTAGCAGGCTTCTTCATTACCGTTTACGTCAACCATCACTTCGTCTCCATTCAACCGCGCATCTTCTATGCCGGGCATTTGCAGCAATTCCCGATGAAGCTCTTCCCTGCCGCTCAAGACGCGAATCAGCACGGTGCGATGCGGCACATTGTCGGTCAGCAACTCGCCTATTCCGCCAGCCATCAGGATTTTGCCGTGTTCGATGATTACCGCGCCGTGGCAGATTTCGGCCAACTCGGTCAGGATGTGCGAGCTGATCAGGATCGCTTTGCCCTGCGCCGAAAGCACGCGCATCAATTCGCGTAACTCGATGCGCGCGCGCGGATCGAGTCCCGCCGCCGGCTCGTCCATCACCAGCACCGGTGGATCGTGCAACAACGCGCGAGCCAGGCTGACCCGCTGCTTCATGCCCTTCGACAAAGCATTGAGCATCTTGTCGCGGATGCCGGCCAGGTTGGTGAACTCTTCGACGCTCTCCGTGACCTTTTCGCGTTGCGCCCCTTTCAAACCGTAAGCGCGCGCGAAGAAATCCAGGTATTCGTGAACCGACATATCACGATGCGTCGGCAGCGAGTCTGGCACATAACCGACCAGATGGCGCGCGCGTTCAGGCTCTTCAACCACCGATACGCCGTCAATCAAGGCGTCGCCTGAGGTCGGCTCATCGAGCGTCGCCAGGATGCGCATCGTGGTCGTTTTGCCCGCGCCGTTCGGACCGACGAAACCGACAACCTGTCCCGACGAGAAAGTGAACGAGACATCATCAACCGCGCGCGTTCGGCCGAAATGTTTCTTCAGATTGACGACCTCGATCTTCATAGAGTTATCTCGGATCAGTACCGCGAGCGGTAGCGAGCGTGGCTCCATCAATCGGTCATTGATGAGGCCACGCTCGCTACCGCTCGCGGTACTGATCACTTGCCTGAATTCCGTAAACGACTGTCAAAGCCTTGCGCGACACCGATCCGCGCAATCCTTCTTCGAGGAACGGACTCGAATCGAGCACGGCCAGATAACATCCTGCTTCCAGCGTATCCAGCGGCTTCTGAGAGTATTGTCTGATCCGATCCTCCCAGTTCGATCTGAATGCTTCTCTCAAACCTGCAACCTCTCCACGTGTCCGCATCTCCGTAAGCTTCAGCGAGGCGTTGGCTCCGGCCTGCACATTCTCTGCCTGATAGACCTTGCCGTCGCGTTCAGCCCACCACAACTGCCTGATCTCCGCGCCCAATCCGTTGACGACTGAGATTGCGCCAGCTTCGCGCCGAACGTTCAACCGCTCGCGGCGCGGCTCGCTTTTGCGGATGGCGAAGTGGGCGGGGACTCGCGCGGTTATCCAGCCGCTGGCCAGATGCTGATCTTCCGTCCAATCAATCGCGCGCGGCGTCCCGCCACGGTTCGATCCGTAATATCTGTTCATCTCCGGCAACTGCGGCGAGACTTCGGTGTCGTAGCTGAAGCGCAAGCCGTCGCTGGGCGTGAGCGGCGCATAAAAAGCCGTCAACCCAACGGTCGTGGCCCGATGCGCGTTTTCATCCAGGATCGTCATCACCTCGGTCCGCGCGTAACCGCGCCAGCCTTCAGCCAGGATCGCATAGCCGAATACTCCAAGCGACGCGGTCACCGCAATCGCCGGCACAGTCCACCACAACCAAAGCTTCTTCTTTCGCCGCGCCAGCAGTAGATAATTGACCGGCCCGATCACAGCTACGAACAGCAGCATCAGCAGAAACAGCCCGCGAACCGGCGTGCCCAACTCGTCAACAACGGGAAACTGCCGGTTGATGGCGTTGATGTTCCAATGGTTCGCCAACCCCTGCACGCCTGAATCGCCCAAGAAGCTGATGATCATCCACCACTGTTCACCGTTGATCCGGCTCGCGTCCACCTCGCCACTCACGATCACCATGCCGTAGCCAACGAAGTAAGTGCGCAAATCCGTTTTACCCGGCTTGTGATCCGGCGCAGCCGTCAGAACGGTCTTCTCGGAATCCCCTCCCCTCTCGACCGGTTTCTCTTCCTCGGCCTCTTCATCCGACGAAGCCGGCTGCGCGGCGATCCAGCTCTGGCGCGCTTGCCATTGTTGTGGCGTAGTCCATTGGCCGAAGACCAACAGCACTCCGCCGCATTCGACGTAACGCCACAACGCCTCCTGAGCCGCCGCCGGCGCCGCGCGCAGATCGTCGCTGGTCACGACTACTCCGCTGTAACGCGAATATCCGAGCCAGTTCGCGCTCCATTCCTGAGCCGGCAGATCGGTTGACGCAGTGACTGTACGAGAGCGCTGGAATGTGACGCCGGTTTGCGTGTTTTCAACCGTCTCTCCCTGGTTGCCCAGAATCCCCGCCTGATTGAGCGCGCCGCTTTTGTTGACGCTCTGGCTGACCAACAAATGGACGGCTCCGCCTGATGAGTAATATGAGCCAGACGACGTAGACGAAGGTACAGGGTTGAGTGGAACCGCATCCTTCTGTCGCTGCCCGTCAATCTCGACCGCCATGCCAATGCCTCCCATCGGCAAGGGCGGTTGAAACAACGACACAGTGACGGTTGCGCCCGCCGCGACTTCGACTGTGCGAGTCAGCTCGCGGATCGAGGCTTCATACGCGCCGTAGCTTTCGCCGGGGATGACTAAAGTGACCTGGTGTGACCGCGTGGTCGAACGATTGGTGATCGTCGCTCGATACTCCACGTACCCTTCTCCGCCAAAATTGCCTGGAACGATCTCAACCCTCACCGAAATGTCGCCATAATCCGTCGCCGCCATAACTGGCGTCACGAATGCCGCAAGAACGAGAGTGGTGAGAAATAAAAGACGGAGTTTGCGACGGAGTATGCGATTGACGCCGAGGTTGTTTTTCATAGCTTTGGTCATCGGGTTTCGATCTCCACGTCGCGCGGCAGCTTGATCCCGGTCTCATCCAATTGCCCCAGCAGCTTGGCGATGATCGCGTGCGAGTCAACGTTGTCGAACCGCGCTTTGTAATTCAACACCAGACGATGGTTGAGCACCGGCGCGGCGACAGCCTTCACGTCCTCGAAGCCCACGGTCGGTCGCCCGGCCAGCATCGCGTAAGCTCGCGCAGCTTCGGCCATCGCAATCGCCGCGCGCGGCGATGCGCCATAGCTGACGTAGTTGCGCGCCTCATCAATCGCTTCATCCGCATCGGCGTGCGTCGCCGCGACGATGCGCGAGATGTAACGCGACACCGGCTTCGGCAGAAAGATTTGATCCATCACTGCAAAAATGCGCTGAAGCTGTTCTCCGCTCACAGTGAAATCGGGCGCGGGAGCTTCGCCGCGCCGCCGCGTCGAGATGATCCGGTCGAGCGTTTCGACATCCGCTCCCGTCACGTTGAGCTTGAAGAGGAAACGATCCAGTTGAGCTTCGGGCAGCGGATAAGTGCCCTCAAGCTCGATCGGGTTCTGCGAAGCCAGCACGAAGAATGGTTCGGGCAACGCCCGCGTCGAGCCGAGCAAAGTCACTGCGCGTTCCTGCATCGCTTCGAGCAAAGCGGACTGCGTCTTCGGCGACGCCCGATTGATTTCGTCGGCCAGCAGCAGGTTCGTAAAAATCGGGCCGGGATGAAACTCCATCGCACGATGGCCATCGGCAGATCCCTGCAAAATATGCGCGCCCAGAATGTCGCTCGGCATCAGGTCGGGCGTGAACTGCACGCGCTTGAATTGCAGGTGGAGCAGATCGCCCAGAGCTTTGACCAGCGCGGTTTTGCCCACGCCCGGCAAGCCTTCGAGCAGAATGTGTCCGCGACTCAAGATCCCGGCCAGAACCAGACGATGAAGCTCTGAGCGTCCGAGCAGGATGCGGTCGAGTTGATCGAGGATTTTGTTGGAAAGTTCGACTGCGGGGCGCAGTTCTTCGGGTTGCAGAATCGTTTCTGTCATAAGGTTCGGGTAATCTTTAACAAGCATTCTCAATTCTCAATTTTCCATTCTCAATTTTTGTCAGGGATACAATCAACGATTAATCAAAGAAGACTCCCTCTGACAAAAATTGAGAATGGAAAATTGAGAATTGAGAATGGGGCTACTTCGTCTGCGGCCTTTCAAAATATCGTTTCACCGCGCCTTTGTGTCTTGGCAGAACTGTTTGCGTGTAGGCCGAGCCGCCGCCCGCCGCCGTGTTGTTGAGCGCGCCGTGCGCCGCTATGCCGCCCTGATCAACCGTTGGGGCGCTGGCGCTCAACCCTACCATCTGGCTGTCGTTCAATCCGGCGACGACGGCTGGCGGCAGGACTTTCTCTTTGAACTTCGCGTCTTTTTCGCTCGATCCATCAGTCCAGGTCATCGCCGCATCGCCTCGCCCGCGATCAACGCCGCCTTTGCCGGGGTTTTCGCACCACGCGCCAACAGCGTCCTCGACCGACATCTTCTCGGCGTTCTCTTTCAGAAACTGGGCGAGGCCGGAATTGTCTCGGGCGCTGGCTTGCGCGCTCTTGAGTGAATTCGGATTGATCATTCCCGATTGAGCGAGTTTCGACAATTTCTGGTTCATCGCCGACTTGTTCTGGCTGAGCGCCTTCGAGATGTCTTTGAGATGTTCGGGTTTGAGCGCGCCCGATTTGAGCGCCTCCTGGGTTTCGGGCGAGAGGGCGCTGGCGAGCATTTCGTTCTCTTTCATCGCGCCCTGCATCATCGCCGAGAGCGTCTGCATCGCTTCGGTCAGCGTCTTTGCGTCAAGTTGATCCGCGCCGGCCATCAAGCCTTCGGCCAGAGCTTCGGCTGCGGCCAATCGCTCCTGCTCGGAACTGGCGTTTTCGGCTGCTTCCTTCGCGGCTTTCTCCACAGCGTCGGCCAGATGATCCAACGCTTCCCAGGTTTTGGCGGGGTCTTCGCCCGAAGCTTCCTGGCCGAGCTGATCGAGTTTCTGTTCGAGCGATTCGGCCTTCGATTCTTCAATGATCTGCGCCTCTTTCAACGCTTCGATCTGCGCCGCCAGGTTCTCAACTTCTTTGCTCACGTCGAGCGCCCGGCCTGCGTTCACCGAAGCGAAGCGAACCGGGACGAGCAGGCTCGCCAGAACGAACGCGGCGGAAGCGGCGAACAATCCCCACGACCGCGCGCTCTTGAAACGCAACCGCGGCAAAGTGATCTCAGGCATTCTCCATCCGCCGATGTCCGCGTCGGCATCGGCCATCAACAATCCGCCACAATCGTTCCGCTCGTCGAGCAATGCCCGCATCGAATTGCGCGATGGCAATCGCTTTCTCGCAATGACTGCGGCGATGGCGACGGCAATCGCGATCCCGACGGCGCCCCACAGCAACGGCGTGCGCGGCGACGCGGCGGTCGCGCGCAGAACGAGCGCAATCGCCCCCCAGACAAAACACCAAGCAGCGACGAACGTCAGCGAGTGTTTGAGCGTCAGCAACCAGGCCAGTCTCTGCGCGAACCGGCTGATGGCCAGTTCGTGATCGTTCGAGGCCGCGCGCGAATTCATTGGTTCATTTTTTATGGGATTCGGCATAGGCGAAGCATATCAAAACCGCGTTTCCAAAGCTCCACAAATTTGCCCGGCGTTCGATTCGTGTAGACGCCAGCCCGTTGCATTGGTTCCGCAAAGTTCGGGCGCTTGATCTCTCATCTTTCAAGAAAAGTGGAGCGCGATGTATTAGTGTTTTGCGGAATGACCGTGGCTGAGATGGCGGGTGGCGGGCGCTAAAGTGGTTTCGATCTTACTCGGATAAATGAACAAGAAGTGATTGATCACGATCAACGGGGCGTAAGCGGAACCTTCAGATGAACAAATCAGGTGACACTTTGAAAAACTCACCTAGCGACTTCGCCTGCGCCTTGCTGATCGCGCGTTTGCCGTTAATTACTTCCGAGACGCGCCCGCGCGAGCCGAAGACTTTCACCAAGTCTGCCTGCCGTAGTTCATTCTGTTCCATCAGAAACCGGAGCGTCTCATGTGGCGGGCTGTCGGGGACGGGAAAAGTCCGGTCTTCATAATCCTCAATCAACCGGCTCAACAGCATCAGCAACCTCTGCTCCTCAATCGAGAGCTTGTCAGAGCCTTTCCGCAGCAGCCGCCCGACTTCCGCGTCGGCCCGCTCGAACTCGGTTTCGGTCTCAATCACCAGCGGCGCGGCTTTCGCCACCAGGCGGGCGTATTTTTTCAGGTCAATCTTCCTCAGGACGGTTCGCTTGCTAACAGTTGCAGTCATTCTTCCACTTCCCTTTATCATACTCGGCGTGCGTCAACACGTAGCGCACATAGACATGACGCACGGGGTAGAGAATGATAGTGATCAAGCGGTAGTCGTTTCCCTTGATGTCGAAGATCACACAGTCGCAGTACGGATCAGCGGAGCGAAAGGTGTCGCGCACCTCAGCAAAATTTGCCCAGTCAGCTTTGCCCGTCACCTTGTACCATTCCATCAATGGCGCTTCAGCGTCCGGATGTTTGCGCCAGAATTCCCGGAGCCGACTCTTACTGATGACCCTCACACATTCTCCTCCTGGCACGGATAGTCCCAGTTTGGGAGCGCACTGTCAAGCGCCGCTGGCCACGTTCAGTGGTTGTACGACATACACCCAGGCTCGACCGTGCCCAAAAATCCCGGCGGGAACTGTTGCCTGAGCCAGAATTCCTTCTTCGCCTGGCAATTGATCACCGCCGGGCGGCTCTCTTTGGCGGCGATCTGGTAGCAGCGTTCCAGCGCTGGTCGGAACTCTTCCGGCTTCGTCACGTACTCGCCGTGCGCGCCGAGGGCTTCGCCGATCTTTTCGTAGCGAAGGTTCTCCTGAAACAGATGCAGGCTCCCGGTCACGGGATTGCGGCTGTTGCCCGACCACGTGCCCCAGGCGTTGTTGTTGTAAACGATCACGACGATCGGCATCCGGTACTTCGACGCTGTTTCCAATTCCATCGCCGTGTAGCCGAAGCCCGCGTCGCCCGTCACGCATATAACCGGCGAGCCTTTGTACGACGCTTGAACGCTAATGCCGTTCTGCACCGCAGCGCTGACACCAAACGCATAGCCGACATCGGGGCCAATCGCGCCGTACTGATAAGCGCCGTTCATGATCTGGCCCGGACGGTAGCCACGCAGCCAGCGGCGCACGTAGCGCGCGATGCCGTAGCCGCCGGAGACGAAGGTCGTCTGCTCTTTGGGCAGCTTGCCGCGATACATAAAATCGGCTAGTTCCTTGGCGATCACCGCCGGATGCACCGCGTCGGTGTAGCCTAAGCCCGTTTTGTAGAAACCGTCGCATTCGTCTTCAAATTTCTTTCGCGCGGCGGCGATCTCCGCTACCCAGGCGTCGTGTTTCATCGCAGGTATCGCGTCAGCCAGAGCTTCCAGCGCAGCCTTCTCGCAACTGATCAAGCCGACATCAATCGGCAGATTGCGACCGATGTCTTCAGGGCATGGATCAATGCGGATGTATTTCGCGTCCGGCCCGAAGGCGAATTCGCCGACTGTCGGCATGCAGTATTGCCCGACCAACACCACGACATCGGCGCTGGCCAATGCGCCTGGCGCGGCGTTGGCCGAAAGTGGGTGCGCGTCGGAAAACTGTCCCTTCATCGCGCCGGATTCGACGACCGGAATCTGCGCCTTCTCGGCCAGTTTCTTCAGCGCGTCCCAGGCCCGGCTGTAAAAGACGCCGTTGCTCGACACGATGATCGGTCGCTGGGCGGCTTTGAGCAGGTCAATGGCGGCGCGCAAAGCTTTCGGATCGGGATGCGGTTTGGAGTCGGTGCGGTATCTCGACTTGTCGTGGAAGTAAGCGAGATCGCCCGGCGTCTTGAACTGTGCGCGGTAAACCTCACTCGGAAAATCAATGTGGACGGGGCGTGGCACGCCTGAGCGCAACTGTCGGAAAGCGTATGCGCCGTACTCGTGGACGCGCGCCGGAGTGATCAGCCGCTTGCCGTATTTCTTCAAGCCTTCGGTGGTCGGCTGCTGGTAAGCGAGCTGAATACCAGCTTCAGTGTCTTCAGTGTAGAGCGACATGTTGCTGGCCAGCACCAGCACCGGCGAGCGCGCGGCGTTGGCGGCGGCGATGGCGCAGATCATGTCGGTGAAACCAGGGCCTTCGGTTCCCGACGCGGCTGCGATTTCGCCAGTGATGCGGCAGAAAGCGTCGGCGGCGTGGCACATCGAGCCTTCGTGGCGGCCAGAGTAAGTCGGGATGCCTTCCAGCGCGATAGCGTTGACGACGCTGTAATTGCCCGGACAAGAGAAGAGCGCGGCCAGCCCCTCCTCCTTGCAGACGCGGGCGAAGACTTGCGCGCCGGTCATCGGGAATGCGGCTTTGACTGGCGGCGTGGCGGCGGCCTTTGCGAATTCATCCGGAATCTTGATGGGTTTAGCTTCGGCGTTATCAGCGGCGGACGCTTCGCCGGCGCCGAAGGCGATGACCGTGGTCGCTCCAGCGCCAGCCATTGCTTTGGTGATGAACTTCCTTCTGGAGACTTCCGGCTCGGTTGTTTTGACTCTCTTTTTGTTATCCCTATCGTCCATAGCCTCTCCTTGTTGATGAGTGGATGATCGCCACAATGTCGCGCAGCATTCCCGGCGCTACGGCGTTGGAATGCCTCTTGTTCACAGCCTGATATGTTTGGGCAAAACTAAAATGATGTGCGAAGTTCTTGCCTACCGGTCGGTAAGTATAGTGAAATGGGCTACGGCTGGCAATGTCACGAGCTGAATTTGATCATTGAAGCATCCATTTCAGCGGGCAAAACTCGGTTATGCGAGCGAAGTCTCGTTCATTGGCGGTAACGACAATGATGCCGAGCCGGGCGGCGCTTGCGGCGAGCAATGTGTCATTGGTGAGCCGAGCGCGGCCAATCTGTTCATGGCCGTATTTTTCGGCGATGCTGGCAAGAACGTGGCCAGTTCTCGCCCAATCGCCGAGGTTCGGGACCAACAACCGATTCGCCTTTTCAAAGTCGTGCTCCAGCTTTTTCAGGTGTTTTCGCCCGCTGGCGGAAGCGCCTGCGTAAAGCTCTTCAAGCACGACGGCGCTAAGCCAGAGTGGCGACGCATACAGGACGTTTCGGGTTTGAAGTATGCTTTCATCGCCTTGCCTGAGTGATGTGATATAGACGGATGTGTCGAAGAGAATTGCTTGCACTTCAGATGGAGTCAGTCGAACAGACCGTAAACGTCTTTGATTTCGATTCCGCTTTTGAGAAATCGTTCGTGGGCGCGCCAGGCAATGCGATTGCGCTCGTGTTCGGTGAGCACTTCATCAAGAGCGCGTTCAACAGCCTCGGATTCAGTGCGGGCGCCCAAAATTTTCTGGACGCGCTGCAATTTGGCCTCGTCCACAAGTAATTGTTTGCGTTTAGCTCTGGATTTGGTATTGCTCATGACCTTAACCTCTCAAACTGCGCGCATCATATTTGGCGGTTCACCGCAAGTCAAACTACTGTCCTTCTTGCTGACGCTGATTCTACCGATTCCGCAATCAACTGTCGGATCGCCACAGGAATCAGCTGCAGCCGCAACCTTTCATCACGTCCACCTGAATTCGACCGGCCCGTCGAAGGCGATTGATTTCTACACCCGGACCTTCGACGTGACGAAGAAAACACGGATGGCCGGCTTCGATGGAATTCAGAGCGAGAAAATCTATCTGCTCTTCAACCAGGTGAAGTCGCCTCCCTCGGCGTCTCTCGACAGCGCGATCTGGCACTTCGGCTGGGGCAGCACGGCGATGGAATCGGATTACCAGAAGCATCTCGACAAAGGCGTCGCTTTCCACACGCCGATCACCAGACTGGGATCAGGGCTGCTGTTCGCTTATATGAAAGCGCCGGATGGCGCGCTGATCGAGATCAACACCTCGCAGACCCGCGCCTTCATCCACGTCCATTTGTACAGCGACGCGCCGCTCTGCGCCGCTGAGTGGTACGTCAAACATTTGGGAGCGGCCAGCCGCGCGCAACGCTCCGGCCCGTGCGAAGTTCCCTTCGCCGCGCCCAGCGAGCCGCTCGGCGTAATCCGTTCGCCTGCGGCGACAGTTCGGTTTGGCGAGATCAGTTTGATCATTTACCCGCGCCAACGCCCAGGCCCGCTGGTCAGCCCGCGCGGTCGCGTCGTTGATCACATCGCGCTCGGCGTTTCTGATTTGGCAGGCACGCTGGATCGGTTGCGGAAAGCAGGCGTGAAGGTGTTGGAAGAGCCGCATCAGTTCGGCGACAGTAAGTCGCGCGCGGCGATGATCGAAGGGCCGGATGCGATTGCGATTGAGTTGGTTGAATGAATGGTACACGGATTTGACGGATCGCTACGGATTTTGACGGATTGATCCGCGCCAATCCGTAGCGATCCGTCAAATCCGTGTACCATCTCACCCCATCAGGAGGCTTACACAATTTGAAGACATCAGCTTCAAGCAATACATCAATTCGCAAAGTAGCGATTGCCAGCTTCGTTGGCACGACCATCGAGTGGTACGACTTCTTTCTCTACGGCACGGCCAGCGCATTGATCTTCGGCAGACTCTTCTTCCCGAACTACGATCCGCTGACCGGCACGCTGGCGTCGTTCGGGACTTACGCCGTCGGTTTCGCGGCCCGTCCCATCGGAGGCATCGTCTGCGGCCACTTCGGCGACCGCATCGGGCGCAAGTCCATGCTGATCTTCACGCTGCTGCTGATGGGCGTGGCGACGGCGTTGATCGGTTGTCTGCCGACTTACAACCAGATCGGCATCTGGGCGCCGATACTCTTGATCGTGTTGCGGGTCGCGCAAGGGTTTGCGGTCGGCGGCGAATGGGGCGGCGCGGTGTTGATGGCGGTGGAGCATTCGCCGAAAGGTCAGCGCGGCTTTTACGGAAGCTGGCCACAAGTCGGAGTCCCCGTCGGATTGCTGCTCTCGACCGCCATCTTCGGTCTGATTTCAAAATTGCCAGAGGACATTCTGTTCTCGTGGGGATGGCGCGTGGCGTTTCTGCTGAGCATCGTGATGGTTGGCGTGGGACTGTACATCAGACTGGCGATGGCCGAGCCGCCGGCGTTCACCGAGATCAAGCAGGCCGGCGCTGAATCGAAAATGCCGATCCTCGACGCGATTCGTCATCATCCCAGAAATGTGATTCTGGCGATGGGCGCCAGGCTGGCGGAGAATGGGGCGTTTTACCTCTACACGGTTTTCATCCTGACTTACGCCACGCAGAAGCAGATCGGGTTTTCCAGCGCGTCTGTTCTCAGCGCCATTGCGCTGGCCGCCGTCATCGAAATTTTCGCGATCCCTACGTTCGGCTGGCTGTCAGATCGGCTGGGACGCAGGCCGGTCTATTTGTTCGGAGCGATCTTCACCGGCCTGTTCGCCTTCCCATTCTTCTGGCTGGTCGAAACATCACAAACCGTCCTGATGACGCTGGCCGTTGTGGGCGCGCTTGCGCTGGGCCACGCGGCGATGTACGGGCCACAGGCCAGCTTCTTCTCCGAACTCTTCGGCACGCGGGTTCGCTACAGCGGCGCTTCGCTCGGCTACCAACTGGCTTCGGTCATCGCGGGAGGGCTTTCGCCATTGATCGCCACCGGATTGCTTCGGCGTACAGGCGGCTCCTGGCCGATTGCGCTGTTCGTTGTCGGGATGGCGGCTGTGACCACAGTTTCCGTTTTTCTGGCGACTGAGACCGCCCACAATGACATCGGCGCCGGAGCCAGTGTTGGTCAGGCTGAGTTGAAAGGGCATTTATGAGAACGAGGACACAACGTGTGCCAGTTGAAGCTCGCAGGCGACCCGAAGCTTCAGGATACGGTGTTTAGAGTCCCGGCTTCAGCCGGATAGGGCTTGATGATCAAGCCCTATCCGGCTGAAGCCGGGACTCTAAACACCGTCCGATGATGAGGCGAGTTGTCTCCAGATTACAGCACAAGTCGTGAGGATTTTATGTACACAGCCAGCGCAGCTTTGGTCGAGGCCTTGAACGAAGCCGGCGTCTCTTTCATCTTCGCCAATCTGGGCAGCGATCATCCGGGGATCGTTGAGGCTCTGGCCGAAGCAAAAGCGACCGGACGACCTGCGCCCAAGCTGATTACTTGTCCGAACGAAATGGTCGCTCTGAGCGCGGCGCACGGTTACGCGCAGGTCACAGGCCGCGCGCAAGCCGTCCTCGTCCACGTCGAGTGTGGGACGCAGGCGCTGGCCGGCGCTCTCCATAACGCCGCCAAAGGCCGCATCCCGGTCTTGATCTTCGCGGGCGCATCGCCCTTCACGCAGGAAGGCGAATTGCGGGGCAGCCGCAACGAATTCATCCAATGGATTCAGGATGTCTTTGATCAACGCGGACTGGTGCGCGGGTATGTGAAATACGACAACGAAATTCGCACCGGCAGGAACGTCAAACAGATGATTCATCGCGCGCTGCAATTTGCGCACAGCGACCCGAAAGGCCCGGTCTACCTGATGGCCGCGCGCGAAACGCTCGAAGAAGAAGTCCCTCCGGTCACGGTTGATCCTGCCTTTTGGCCCCCGCTGGCGCCCTGCGCGATTTCTCCATCGGATATCACGAGGCTCATCGAAGACCTGCTGGCCGCCGCTCGCCCGCTGATCATCACGTCCTACCTCGGACGCAATCCGGACGCCGTTCATCAACTCGTTCGCCTGTGCGAACGGCTGGCCATCGGCGTGCTCGAATCCGTGCCCAGTTACGTCAACTATCCGACCGACGCTGGCCTATATCAGGGCAATCAGTGGAATGAAGCCAAGCAAAACCGCGCGCTAGCCGAATCGGATTTCGTGCTGGTGATTGACAGCGACGTGCCCTGGATTCCGACGGTCAACCGGCCGCGACCCGACGCGGTCATCTACCAGATTGACGTTGATCCGCTGAAAGAACAGATGCCGCTGTGGCAGATTCCGGCGCGCCACATTTTCCGCGCAGATGCGGCCACGGCTCTATGCCAGATCAACGAATGTCTCGACACAGCCGCCTTTGATCACCAGGCAGTCAGGCTGCGCCGCGACCACTATTCGCGTTTGCACGAAGAACGAGATCAAGCGCTTCTACAGAAAGAACAGCCCGACGGGGAGATCATCACGCCGGAATACCTGACCGCCTGCGTCAGGCGACACGTGGATCAAAACACCATCGTCTTGAACGAAGGGATCACGAATTATCCAACAATCATCAATCATCTGAGCGCGACTCGCCTTGGGCAGATGTTCGCCAGCGGCGGCGGCTCGCTCGGCTGGCACGGCGGCGCGGCCATCGGGATGAAGCTGGCTTGCCCGGACAAAACGGTGATCTGTCTGACGGGCGATGGGTCATATATGTTTTCCGTTCCGTCATCCGTGCATTGGATCGCGCGCCGTTACCAGACGCCTTTCCTGACGGTCGTTTACAACAACCGGGGATGGAAAGCTCCGAAGTCTTCGACGCTGGCGGTTCACCCGGATGGTTTTGCCAGCAGGTCTGATGACATCGGCGTCAGCTTCGATCCGCCGCCGGATTACGCGGGCATCGCGGCGGCCTCTGGCGGAGCTTTTGCCCGCATCGTTCGCCGCACGGATGAGTTGAACGACGCTCTGATCGAGGGCTTGAACGCGGTTCAGCAGGAACGGCGCTGCGCAGTGTTGGATGTCTGGTTGCCGCATCTGTAAGCGGGCCGTTTTACTTCCAGCCGGCGGTCAATTTCTCAATTGCCCTCGCAACTGCGGTTTGTTAGGCTGAAGGCGATTTCAGCGAAGGAGTAAAAATTATGTACGCAGTCGAATTTCAAACCAGAGTCACCAACGGCGCGATCGAGATTCCCGATGAGTGGAAAGGCAAGCTGGCGAGCGCGGTGCGCGTGATCGTTTTGACCGAGGAAGAGCCTGTCGAAGCCGAAACGCCGGAAAGCTTTGACGCGCTGGAAAGAGATTACATCCTGGCGAATCAAACAGCCGCTGAACGAGGCGCTCGGTCGCGGCGCAATGCGGCGTTAAACCAAGAACGCATTGCGGCAGGTTGGGCTGCCGCGATGCGTGAGATGGGCATCAGTGGAGAACCGGTTGGCGCTGAGAAACGGCGAGAGATGATGATCGCTGAAGGCGTTGATCCCGAAGACAATCAGTTCAGCCGGGGCATCATCGAAATGCGCGAGGAGTGAAATTGCCAAATCGCTTTTACCTTGACGCCAGCGCCTTTTCAATCCCGAAACCCAAACCACCGCCGACCTCGACCTCCTGCTCGTTTAGCCCGATGAATGTCCGCAGCCGCTTCCGCTTTGCCGCCCGTCAGTCCTACAATACGCCGCGCAGAAGCTTTTTCAAGCGCGACGGCAAGTGGTTCAACCTGATGAACTGTTATGAGAATTCTCCTCCTCCTTTTTCTTTCCGTTCCAATTCTCGCCCAGGATTGGCCCGAATTCCGCGGCCCTACCGGGCAAGGCCATTCAGGTGAGCGCGGCCTGCCGCTCACTTGGAGTGAAACCAAAAACGTACGGTGGAAGGCGGCGATTCCGGGAAGAGGATGGTCTTCGCCTGCGATTCAAGGCGACCGCCTCTGGCTGACAACCGCGACTGAAGAGGGAAAATCGTTGCGCGCGATTTGCCTTGATCGCAACACCGGCGCGATCCTGCAAAACGTCGAAGTCTTCCGCCTGAAATCCGCCGGCCCGCTCAACGCCAAGAATAGCCAGGCCTCGCCGACGCCCGTGCTCGAAGGCGACCGCGTCTACCTGCACTTCGGCGCGCACGGAACCGCTTGTCTCAACCAATCCGGCGAAGTCATCTGGAAAACCAAACTCGATTACGACAACGGGCAACACGGCCCGGGCGGTTCTCCGGTCATCTACGACGACCTGCTGATCGTAAGCTGCGACGGGCAGGAGATGCAGTATGTAGCCGCGCTGGACAAGCCGACCGGCAAAGTTCGTTGGCGGAAGTACCGCGAAGGCGCTCAGGCTTATACGACCCCGCTGGTCGTGCGGCTTCCAGCGGGCGATCAGGTCATCAGTCCGGGCGCGTTTCGCGCGATCGCCTACGAGCCGCGCACGGGCAAGGAACTCTGGCAGGTGCGCTACGGCGACGGGTTCTCGAATGTGCCGCGTCCGGTGTACGGCGACGGGCTGGTCTACATCTGCACCGGATTTCATCAACCATCGTTGCTGGCGGTTCGTTTAGATGGACGCGGAGATGTGACGAAATCGCACATCGCATGGACGCTCAAGCGGGGCGTGTCTTTGACGCCATCGCCGCTGCTCCTTGGCGACGAGTTGTATCTGGTCAGTGATAACGGCATCGCCAGTTGTGTGGATGCGAAGACTGGCGCTCCGCATTGGCAAGTCCGATTGGGTGGCAATCATTCGGCCTCTCCCATCTACGCCGACGGACGGATTTACTTCCTCAGCGAAGAAGGAGAATCAGTCGTGATTGCTCCCGGCAAACAATTCAAGGCGCTCGCGACGAATCAACTCGACGGGCAAACGCTGGCCTCGATGGCCGTCTCCGGTGGCTCGATCTTCGTTCGGAGCCAGACCCATCTTTACCGTCTGAGCAATTAGTCGTGGCGGGCGCTTACACAGAAAGGATCCCCCTATGAAGTGGAACAAAATTCTCTTCTGCGCCGCCGCGCTGAGCGTCATCTTCATCTGCTGGCCGGCGCGGGCGCAAAATCTCTCGGATCAAAAAGCTTTGCTCGAAGCCTGGAATCAGCCGGTCAAACCGTTTCGCATCATCGGCAACATCTACTACGTCGGCACGAACAACCTGGCGTGCTTTCTGATCACGACGCCCGGCGGCCACATCCTGATAGACACCGGGATGCAGGAATCCGCGCCTCTCGTCCTGGCCAACATCACGGCGCTCGGCTACAAGCTGAAGTACGTCAGGATCATTCTCTCCGGCCACGCGCACTTCGATCACGTCGCCGGGCACGCTGACGTGAAGGCGGCTACCGGCGCTCAGGTCTACGCCTCCGAAGCCGACGCCGTGACGCTGGAAAGCGGCGGGACCAAGGGTTTCCACCCTTTCAACTCCTACAAGCCGGTCAAGGTGGACAGGATCATCAAGGATGGTGAGGTCGTCCGGCTCGGCAGCGTGGCGCTGAAGGCGCACCTGACGCCCGGCCACACCGAGGGCAACACCACCTGGACCACCACCGTCGAGGAGAATGGGAAGAAGTACGACGTGGTTTTTGCGGCGAGTATGTCCATCAATTCCGGCGTCCGCCTGGTGGACAATCCGACGTGGCCGAAAATCGCCGAAGCCTACGCCAGGTCTTTCCAGAAACTGAAATCGCTGAATTGCGACGTGTTCCTGGGGCCGCACGCGCCCTTCTTCGACATGGAGGCAAAGGTCAAACGGATGAGCGCCAACGCCGGGTCGAATCCGTTCATTGACCCCGAAGGCTATCGCAACTACATCGCCTCTTACGAAAAGAGCTACAACGAGCAACTCCTGCGAGAGCGAAAATGAAAACGCCGAATGGCAACAAGAAATCTGAAAGTGCTTGAAACAGACCGGCTGATACTCCGCCGGCTATCAACTGACGATGCGGAGTTTATCCTTGAGCTTCTGAACGAACCCTCGTTCCTGCGATTCATCGGCGATAAAGGCGTCAGAACACTCGAAGACGCGCGCAACTATATTTTGAATGGGCCGGTGGATATGTATAACCGCTTGGGCTTCGGTCTGTACTTGACCGAGTTGAAGGAGGACGGCGCCCCAATTGGAATCTGCGGGCTGATCAAAAGAGACGGCCTGGAAGACGTGGATATCGGGTTTGCCTTTCTTCCGAGGTTCCAGGCGAAAGGATATGCTTACGAAGCAGCCTCCGCTGTGATGGCGTATGGAAAAGATGTTTTGGGACTCAAGCGCATTGTGGCGATAACGTCGCTCGACAATCATGCTTCAGCCAAGCTACTTGAGAAGTTGGGGATGTTATTTGAGAAAGTGATCAGGCTGTCTGAGGATGCTGAAGAGGTTCGATTGTTTGCGACTGAAGTTTAACAAGGCATTCCAACCGATATATTTGCCGTAGCTTCGCAGAGCCAAGGTCGAGCTTGAACTTTGGCGCCAAGTAGACCAGTTTTGCATGAAAGTCATTTACAAGATTACATATCCGAACGGAAAGATATACATCGGGAAGGATCTTACTGATGACATCAACTACTTTGGCAGCGCAGATAGTAAGCTCATCGCGATGGATTTTACTCGAGATCAAAGGCGCGACTTCTCGATCAGAAAAGAGATTCTTTGGGAGTCAGACGCAGCTACAGATAGTGAGGTGAACCAGAAGGAGGTCGAGTTTATTCGTTTGTATCGGTCAAACGATCCGGTAATTGGTTACAACCGATGGCCGCGTTTGTCTCAAGTCTGTCCGGATGCCGCTTTACACACCGTTAGGTTGCCCATAGATCAAACTGAATAAGCACGGAAAAATGGCAGACCACATTTTAAAACTGCGTGAACTAAACCGGGCAACACTCGCTCGCCAGATGCTCTTGGAGCGCGAAACGCTCACTGTTCCTGCCACCATCGAACGCCTAGTCGGCTTACAGGCCCAGCTTGCGTCGGCTCCTTATGTTGGCTTGTGGACGCGGCTGAGCGACTTCAAACGCGAAGACCTTGCCAGTCAGATCGAGAAGCGGAAGGTCGTCAAGGCCACGTTCATGCGCGCCACGCTCCACCTTTGCACGGCGGAAGATTACTTGCGGTTTCGCACGGCGCTCCAACCTTTGCTGGTTGGGGCTTCGAGTGAGATCGCCAAGCGGCGCGGCGGAGATTTTGATCTCGATAAAGTTTTGAAAGCCGCGCGAAAGTTCATCGGCGAAAAGCCGCGCAGTTTCGCCGAGATTAGCGAGATGCTCGCCAAACTGATGCCCGAAGTAGATGTCGGGGCGATGCGCTACTCGGTGCGGACGCATATTCCGCTCGTCCAGGTTCCGATCAACAGCGGATGGAGTTATTCAAACAAGCCTGAGTTCACGCTGGCTGAAGAGTGGATTGGCCGGAAGACATCGCCGAAAGACAATTTGCCGGAGTTGGTAAAGCGCTATCTGGCGGCGTTCGGCCCAGCTTCGGCGCCGGATGCGCAGACGTGGTTGGGGATGAAGCTGAAAGACACGTTTGAAAAGCTGAGACCGGAGTTGCAAACCTATCGCGGCGAGGGGCGGGTTGAACTATTTGATCTACCTGACCAGCAGCTTCCCGCCGAAGATGTTCCCGCGCCGGTGCGATTCCTGCCGGAGTACGACAACCTGCTCCTCTCGCACAACAATCGCACTCGCGTGGTTGCCGACGAATATCGGTCGAAGGTCTACCTGCCGGGGCTGCGCGTCGCGGCTACCATCCTGGTGGATGGCTTCGTGCGCGGCGCGTGGAAGATCGAGAAGGCCAAGACTGCGGCTGCGCTGTTGATCGAGCCGTTCGATAAGCTGAGCAAGAAAGATCGCGCGGCGCTCGTCGAGGAAGGCGAACGGCTCGTCCGGTTCGTCGAGCCGAACGCCAAGTCGTTCGAGATACGAATACTGTGAAGAAGAAAGGACAGAGCTTATGATTTCTGGCGCTCACATGATCGTTTATAGCCAGGACGCGGAGGCTGATCGCGCCTTTTTCCGGGACATCCTCGGATTCGCGTCGGTGGACGCCGGCCACGGCTGGCTGATCTTCGCGCTTCCTCCAGCGGAGGTCGCTTGCCATCCTTCAAACGAAAACGGCGAACACGAACTTTTCTTCATGTGCGACGACCTGAAGGCCGAGATGTTGGCCCTGGCCGAGAAGGGCGTTCATTGTTCGGATGTGCAAGAAGCTCCCTGGGGTTCGATTACCAGAATGCGGCTTCCGGGCGGGGGCGAGATCGGTCTCTACCAACCGAAACACCCAACTGCATTGGGACTGAATTCAAACTGACCCAAGGAGAGACTCTCGCTGCCTTCAATCGCCACACATTCGCCGAGCGTGGTAAACTCGGCGCCGGCCTGGCAGTCGTCGGTCAATTTCTGACACCAGATAGTTGTGTTCTTGCGGCTTTGCCGCCCGATGTGCGGAAGGTCTTCGACCTTCCGGGAGCATTCGCCCCTTTATTTCAGGGGCTGTGCCCCTCGCGGCTATGCCGCCTGATGTGCGGAAGGTCTCCAGACCTTCCGCGAGCATGGACTTTTATTCTGGGCTATGCCCCTCCCCCGACCATGGAATCAGAGAAATTTAGAATCTCAAGAGATACTCCCGCCCCCTTCATCACGATGGTGGCCAAAGATCGTTTGCCCGTCTTCCAAACCGACGCGATCAAGACCATCACCTGCAATGCGATTGATGAAGCGCGGCAATCGCACGGCTTCCTGCTCTTCGCTTACGTCATTATGCCCGACCATGCGCACCTGCTGACCGATCAGCCCGACAAGCCGTCGAACCTTCTGCGCTATATCAAAGGCACAGTCGCTCACCGGGTGATCGACTACCTGAAAGAGAAGGGCTATCAAAGCTCGCTCGAAAAGTTGCAGCACGAAGAGTGGAAGCGCAACCATCGTTATTCGCTGTGGCAACAGGAGAAGAACGTCTTCTCGGTCTTCAGCGAAGCGGTGTTTATGCAGAAAGTGAACTATATTCACATGAATCCCGTGCGCGCAGGATTGGTGGAACGCGCAATTGATTATCGCTGGTCGAGCGCGCGGTACTGGCAAAGATGCGAAACCGATGACGAGCCGCTGCGAGTTGATCTTGACCGAATCGAATGGAGAAGAGGGGCGTAGCCCATAATAAATGCCGTTCCCGGAAGGTCAGCAGACCTTCCGCACATCAGGCGGCGCAGCCGCGAGGGGCATAGCCCCGGAAATAAAAGCGCCTGCTCCCGGAAGGTCGAAGACCTTCCGCACATCAAGCGGCAAAGCCGCAAGAACGGTGAAATATCTTGCGGTTGCATCGGGCGGCTAAGCCGCAAAAACGGTGAAGAATCTTGCGGTTGCAAAGCCACACAAAGGTTGAAGTTTCTTGTTCAACACTCCAGGAGGTGAACCACAATCCATGTCTACCAAACAACTGTCCCGCATTCTGCTGTTCATTCTGGCTTTGACGACTGCGCTCGCGGCGCAGACCGCAAAGCGTCCGTTGAAACTCGACGACCTGCCCCGCCTGCGCGAAGTGCGAGATCCGCAACTCTCGCCCGACGGCCAGTGGGTGGCCTACGTCGTTTCGGCCATTGATGTCAAAGAAGACAAATCCGTCTCGCACATCTGGATGGTCAGTTACGACGGCAAGGTCAACCGCCAGATGACGACAGGCGACGAAGGAGAATCCGCCCCGCGTTGGAGTCCCGATGGCAAATACCTGTCGTTCACTTCAGCACGAAAAGGGCCGGCGAAAGGCAATCAGGTCTGGCTGCTCGACCGCAGCGGCGGTGAAGCGTTTCAGCTCACCGACGTGAAGGGACGTTTGCAGAGTTACGAATGGTCGCCGGATTCGAAGCGACTGGCGCTCACTGTTGGCGATCCTGACCCAGAAGCTGAGGCTGCGCAGGCCGCGCAGGAAAGCGGCGGCAAACCGAAACCGCCGAAGCCCATCGTGATTGACCGTTACAAATTCAAACAGGACGGGCAAGGCTATCTGCTCTCAGGCCGCCACAGCTACGTCTACTTGTTTGACATCGAGACGAAGAAGCTTGATCGGCTGACGACCGGCAAATGGGACGAGTCTTCGCCTTCGTGGTCGCCCGACAGCGCGCGCATCGCTTTCACGAGCAATCACGGCGAAGACCCTGACCGCGAACCTTCGGCGCAAATCTTCGTGGCGGACGCCAAGCCGGGCGTGTCGGAAAAAGCTTTGACGCCGCCGACCAGCCGTGGTGGACGTTCGCGCCCTGAATGGAGTCCTGACGGGAAATGGATCACGTTCCTGGAAGGCGACGAGAAGAAATGGGGCGCTTACAACATGAACCATCTGACGGCCGTGGCCACGGACGGGAGCGCCGCGCCAAAACGGATTGACTCAGTGGAAGCGATTGATCGTAGCGTCTCTTCGCCGACTTTCAGCGCCGACGGCAAATCCGTCAACTTCATGGTCACCGACGACCAATCGGTCTATCCGGCGCGCGTGAACTGGGTGGACGGCAAGGTGGAGCGGCTGCTGGCTCGACCCATCGTGGTGTCGAGTTGGGAGTCGGCGAGCAATCGGTCGGTTGTACTTTCGGGCGGCAATACGAAGTACACCGAAATTTACGCCTTTGAAAACAGCGCGCTGCGCCAGATCACAAAACACAACGACGAACTGTTTGCTGAGCTGGAACTGGGGCAGACCGAAGAGGTCAGCTTCAAGAGCAAAGACGGCACGGAAGTGCACGGCTTGTTGACCTACCCGGTCGGCTACGTGAGAGGGACGAAGGTTCCGTTGCTGCTGCGCATTCACGGCGGGCCGAATGGGCAGGATCAGCATTCGTTCAGCACTGAACGACAGTTCTTCGCGGCAAACGGTTACGCTGTGCTGGCGGTGAACTATCGCGGCAGCGCCGGTCGCGGCCAGAAATTCTCGCGCGCCATCTTCGCCAACTGGGGACATTACGAAGTCGAGGATTTGCAGGCCGGCGTTGATCACGTCATCAAGCTGGGCGTGGCCGATCCTGATCGGTTGGGAGTTGGCGGTTGGAGCTACGGCGGCATTCTGACCGATTATCTAATTGCCAGCGACACTCGCTTCAAAGCGGCGACCAGCGGCGCGGGCACCGCCTTCACTGTCTCGTATTACGGCGCCGATCAATACATCATTCAATACGACAACGAAATCGGCCCGCCCTGGGACCCGAAGGCTTGGGAGACTTATCAGAAGATTTCGTACCCGTTCCTCCACGCCAACCGCATCAAGACGCCGACGCTGTTTCTGTGCGGCGAGAAGGATTTCAACGTGCCAATCGCCGGCAGCGAGCAGATGTATCAGGCGCTGCGCAGCCTGGGCGTCGAAACGCAACTGGTGATCTATCCCAACCAGAACCACGGCATCAACCGGCCCAGCTATGTTAGAGACCGGTATGAGCGGTATCTGGCGTGGTACGACAAGTACCTGAAGAAGGCGCCTGTGACGACGACCACATCTTCGAGGTGAAATTGCTTTGGCGCCGCTAAAAAGGAAACAAAATGGCAGGGAACAAAATAGCGCAAGTTCTTCTGATTCTTCTGGTCGCGTTCGGCGGCGCGTTCTCGTCACATCCGCAGACGAGAACGCCTCGCCGCGCGATGGCGGTCACGATTGACGATCTGCCATACGTGGCGAGCGCCGGACAGCCATTTCTGGTCAATGCGCAGCGAACGACCAAGCTGATGCTCGGCGTGTTGCAAGCTCATCGAGCGCCCGCCATCGGATTTGTCAACGAAGGCAAATTGCAAGCGGCCGGCGAACGCGATGCGCGCGTTGCGTTGTTGCAGCAATGGCTCGACGCCGGGATGACGCTGGGGAACCACACCTATTCCCATCCCGATTTCAACCAGCGGACGGTGGAGCAGTTTCAAGACGACATCATCAAAGGCGAAGTCGTGACGCGGCGGTTGATGACCGCGGCCAAACAGGAACTGCGCTGGTTCCGCCACCCGATGACGCACACGGGCGACACAAAGGAAAAGAAAGAAGCGATTGAAAAGTTTCTGGCGGCGCGCGGCTACCAGGTTGCGCCGCACACGATCGAAAACAGCGATTTCATCTTTACTGTGCCTTACTCGCGCGCCTTGCAGCGCAACGATGAGGCGGAAGCGAAGCGGTTGCGCGAGGCGTATCTGGATTACACCATCGCCGCCACCGAATTCGCCGAACGCATTGCGCCGCAAATTTTCGGGCGCGACATTCCCCAGACGCTGCTCATTCACACGAACGACATCAACGCCGGCTGCCTGGACGAAATGCTGAAACGGTTTGAAGCGCGCGGCTACCGTTTCATCACGCTCGACGAAGCGATGGCTGATCCAGCTTATCAGACGAAGGACACGGACGTCTCGAAATTCGGACCGTCGTGGCTGTGGCGCTGGATGAGGAGCCTGGGGATGAACGTGAGCTTTAAAGACGACCCTGAGCCGCCGCAATGGGTGATGGATTTATACAACCGGAGGTAAAAGAGATGGAGATCAAATCAGTTCTTACGCCGAATGCGCCCACGCCTGCTGGCCATTACTCACAAGCCGTCGTCCACAACGGCTTGGTCTACGTCGCGGGCCAATTGCCGATTGACCCCGCAACCGGCGAGAAGAAGCTCGGCTCGATTGAAGAGCAGGCCGAGCAGACGCTTGCCAACGTCCGCACGATCCTGCAAGCCGCCGGCAGCGATCTGGATCGCGTGTTGAAGATGACGATCTACATCTCGGACATCAGCTTGTGGGGCAAAGTGAATGAGGTTTACGCGCGAATGCTGGGCGATCATCGCCCGGCGCGCGCGGTCGTTCCGGTGAAGGATTTGCACTACGGATTCCAGATCGAGATCGAGGCGATTGCGGCAGTCCGTGAGTGACAACAATAGACCTGGAAGAAACAACGCGTGAAGATTACGACAGCCCGTGGAAGGAGATGATCGAACGCTTCTTCGAGCGGTTCATGGCCTTCTAAGTTCGTCGGCAAAAATAATCTGGCATAGACAGGATTAACAGGATTTTTCAGGCTGTTCAGGAAAACCTCTCAATAGTGGTTCATCTGTTAATCCTGAAAAATCCTGTTAATCCTGTCTATACTCCGTTTATTTTGCATGGGTACTTACTTTCCGCGCGCCCACAGACTGATCGCGTGGGACAAGAGCTTCGAGTTTCTGGACAAGGAGCTACAGAAGATCACGCGCGAGGCTGAACAGGGCCGGCGCACGGTGGACAAACTCGTCCGCGTCCGTCTGAAACGTGGCGGCGAGATGTGGGGGTTGATCCACATCGAAGCGCAAGGTCAGCGCGACCGCTGGTTCGCCAAGCGAGTCTTCGTCTGCAACTGCCGCATCTTTGACCGCTACGACCTGCCGGTGGCGAGCCTGGTGATCCTGAGCGATCCGCACACCGGCTGCCGTCCGAGCGAATTCGGCTATTCGGTCTTCGGCTCCGAGATGAAGCTGCGTTTCCCCGTGGTCAAGCTCAAAAGCCGCTACGCGGCAGGGAGACGTTAACCTTTTGCGTTCAAAAATTTGGGTAATGACAAGCTTCAACGTTTCACCGACTGCCGTCGGTGGTATTCAATAGCCACAGCACTCAAAGCAACAAACGGGCGCCAACCGGCGCCCGTTCATTGGTTTTATATGCGCCCGACGGTGTTTTTCGCCCGTGCGGACGGGACTCATCTGCGCCTTCTCTATTTCTTCGCCTCGGCTGGCAAAGCGTGCTCGGCCAGCAGTTCCGGAAACCGCCGTCCCTGATGAAAGGGAAGCGATCCGGCGCCCGTCCATCACAGACAGATGCCCTTTGAAGAGGGATGGAGGAGTGGGACGCACAACACAACACACCAAAAACCGGTATTGTTGTTGCGGTCGGCGGGATGATTGATGTTGCGGGAGACGGCGCGCGCATTGATATGATCGTTCCACCACGCGCCGCCACGCACGCGCATCGCAGAGAACCCCACAGCCTGCGCTGCCCGGGCAGAATAACCCGATCTTCAAAAGCATGCACATGTCAAAAAAAATCATGCGCCTTCGGCGCAGAGGGGCTGGCGCTACGCGCCTGCGGCAAGGCCGCACCGCCCCCTCAGTGATCAGAGCTTCGGTGAAGGGGGACGAACAAGACTCAACAACCGAATACCGACACTGTAGTAGTCGTGGCTGAGCGGAGGGTAGACGACGCGGAAGACAGCGCGCGCATAGACAGGATCGACAGACCACGCGCCACCACGCACGACACGATCGTTTCTCGTTTCTAAATTCTCCTTCGCCGCATCGAGCGATGGGTTGTCGTAATCGCTCAAACACCACTCAAACACATTTCCGCTCATATCCATCACCTCATAAGGCGACGCGCCGTTCGGGAAGATGCCCACCGCGCTGGTCTGGCCGATGCCATTGTCACCCACATTGCCTTTCTTCGCGTCGAATTTGCCTTTGTAAGGATAGATTCGCCCGTCCGTTCCGCGCGCGGCTTTTTCCCATTCAAATTCGGTTGGCAAACGCACAGCCCAATCCACCACCTTCTTCAGATCGTAGCCGCCGCCGAGCCGCCACGAGAACCAGCGGCAGAAAGCCATCGCCTGATGCCAGTTCACGCGCTCGCGCGGATGGTTGGCGAATTTGAACCACGGTTCATCCATCCGCCGGTCGTCATCGCTCGCCGCCAGCCCCTCGAACCAGCGCTGATCGGCGTAGCCTCCGGGATCATCCAGAAACGTTTGGAACTGCGCGTAAGTCACCGGGAAACGGCTGATGTGGAAGGCGGGCAGCGTGAGTCGTTGCGGCTTGGCAGCATTTTCGCTCTCGTCTCCATACTGAAACTCGCCGCTGGGAATCTCTACCCAGTCAATGTCGGGCAGCGTCACGCCGCGTGAATCACGAATGGTTCCCACGCCTTTGCGGCTGTCATTTCCGAGCAGTCCCACGGCGCGTCCGACCGCCGCTCGGGCTTTCGGATCGGCGTCGCGTTTCAGATCGGTCAATCGAGGAATCCATTTGGCGTGCAGCCGTTCCGCCGTCGCTTCGGCCAATGCGGCTCCACTGCGCGTGGCGCACATCGCTGCGACCTCTGGGTTAGCGTCGGCCAGCCATTCGACGATGTGCGAGCAATCGTCGCTGTAAAGACCCGCAAGCAGTATGGCTGCCTCTTCCCAGTTAGTGCGCTCCCACCAGCGGTCGGTCGGCCAGATGTTGGTCGCCTTCAATCGCCCGGCGCGAATCTCGATGTCCATGAACTTTGCGGCGAAGTATTCCTGAAGGAGTTGATGAGTGAAACGAACCTGCTCGCCGGCGCTGAGAATGCTGGCGCTTCCGGCCAGGTAGAGCAAACGCTCGCCCAGGATGGCGTTCACCGCGTCTTTCGACAGAACGGTCAGCGCATCGCCCGCGTCGCCGTCCGCGCGACGGATTTGCATCTCGTAAGCGACGCGCGCCAATCCATCGGTTAGCGGCGGTTGTTCATCTTCGGCAATCCGTTCGCGCTTGAGCAGCGTCTCGACGAACAACTGGAACAACTCGCCGCGATTCTCCGGCAATTCGTCCTGTTCCGCGAAGACGCTGGTCAGCATCAAGAGCATGTAAGGGTTGCGCGCCAGAACCATCAGGCTGGAAGGCGCGTCGCGGAGTTTGAGCCAGTATTGCCACCAGTAATTTTCATAGCCCCAGCGAAAGCCATCCGGCAATTGCGGCTCAAGCCAGAAGGTGCGCTCCGGCTCGTCGAGCCTCCCTGCAAACTCTTGCATAAACCGGTTGTGCGTATCCCACGCTGCTTGCTCCGCCAGTTTCCAGAAAAGTTCGTCGCCCTTATCCGCGCCCAGATAACGTCCGGCGAACTCACTTATGCGGATCGGATCGAGCGGCGTGATGTTGATGCGGTCGAAGCCGAGGTCGTCCGTGTAATCCAGTTCGCGGCACGAAACGACGGCCAGCAGCGAGGGATGCTGTTCGATCAGCCGCCGCACCTGCGGGTATTTGATGTCGCGCTGTCCGGCGGGCAACTCGTTCAATCCGTCCAGCAACAGCGCCGCGCGCTTTTCCGCCAGCAGCAGATCGAGCGACGCGCCCAGATCGCCCAGTTGCGAGGAGATGAAATCGGGCAGCGTCTGCTCGGCGTCTGTCCATCGTCCCAACCGGATGAGCAGCGGGATTGGAGCTTCGCGGTTTTGCGCGGCTTCGGCGACCAAATCCGCCGCCAGCTTCCAGATGGTGGTCGTTTTGCCGCCGCCAGGCTCACCAAGCAGCACGGCGCGGCGGATGCGTTTGATCTCTTCGACCGCGTTCTCAAACCGTTTCGGTTCACGTCGAAGATGTAGGTCTTTCGTCATCGTCAGCAACTCGAAGACAGCGCGCATTTCGACGCGTTGCAGTCTCTGCTCGAACGAGCCGCCCATCGGCGTGTATTTTTCAGCGTTGAGCAGTTCTTCAAATCTCAGCCGGTTCAGGTAAGCCAGTTCCACTCCGGTTTCGGTGAATGTGGGCGCGGGCAGGGCGCGCAGGAGTTTTGGCAGCGCGGCGGCGTAATCGCTGTCGAGGAGCATCACGCCCTGGTAACTTTTTAGCGGGAAGAACCTGGTGTCGCCCAGGACGTTTTCCCGAATCAATGGGATGATCTGCTTGTGTTTTTCTATGGCCCAGAGGATTTCATTGCGCACCCAGCGGCTTTCGAGCGCCTTCTGGGTGACGATGACGACGAACGCATAAGAATCGGAGATGCCTTCAGCGATGGCAGTCACCCATTCGTCGCCGCCCTTGATCGCGCTGGTGTCTATCCAGCAGGCGTGGCCGTTGGCGTCCAAATCGGCGATCAGTTGGTTGGCGAATTCCGCGTCCTCGTGCGCGTAGCTGACGAAGATTGTCGGGCGGGGCGTGGCTGTGTTTGGGAGCGGCGGGTTGCTGGTCATAGACGTCTGATAAGAACGGCTTCCATTTCGCGATTCGAATACGGAACAATATGACAACGCTGGTTGCTGGGGCAGCCGAGCGCAGCCGCAATCCTACCGCAAACTTTGCCTCATCGTCTAAATTTCTATGATGTATTGAGTGGTAATGTTCTTCCGCCCGCTCACGCCAGGATTTGTCAGGCTGAGAGTGATCGCTGTCGTGTAATGAATAGAAAAAGGCAGGCCCCCAGCGAAAGGTAGCCTGCCTTTTCATTTCAGCGCCAGATGGCGCTCCTCGCTATTGCTTGCGGCTCATGTGAATCGCCGCGATCTTCAATTGCCCGTCTCTCTCGATGAAATTGACGGTGTATCGGTATTGCACGGTTGAATCCTGGCCATTGGTTTGGAAATAGACCGTGCCCAGGAAAGTTGCGAAAGCCATGCGCGGGCTGCCGAAAACGCTCAGATCGTCAAATTCGAACTTCTTGATTTCGTAACCGAGCCTTTTGACCTCAGCAATTGACTCCGCTTTATTCAAAACCTCGCCGTTCGGCCCAATTTCTCTGTACTCCTCGTCGAGAACCCGCTCAAAGAATGCAGTGTCTCGGCGAATACTGGCGTCGGCAGCTTCGCGCAGTAAGACCCACACTGAATCTTTTTCCTTGTGCCATCGTAACGGCGAGAGCGGTTTGCCGGCCTCAACAGTCATCTCTGACGATGGGGGCGGCGGTGGGGGAGGCGGAGGCGGAGCAGGCGGTTGATCCTGCAGCTTGTCCAGTTCTTCCTGCAGCTTTGGCACATTCCAAAGTTTGACGTCTCTACTGACGCTGTTTTCTTGCAGCCACTTGATTCTGTACAGCGCCCGCTCCCTCAACTCAGCAGACGGATCGGACAACGCGATCTTCGTCAACGGCTCGATCTCGCTGTTTCTCGCCAGCGTCTCAATCATCATCGCTTTGACTTCTGGGTCATCGGTCTTGTTGTAAAGCTCGACCATTGCATCGGTGCTGCCATCGCCTTCCAGTTCTGTCAATAAGATGGCCGCCAACCGGCGCAACTCAGCGTCGGGGCTTCGCAAAGCCACCTCTATTAAATCGCCATAGGCTTTGCTGTCTCCCAGAGATTTCACAAGCTGAAGTTTGGCGTCGGCGCTGTTGGCCTGCGGTTGCGCCAAGCCAGGCTTTGCGGAGCCGGCAGGGATCAACAGCCAGGCGACCAGAGCGATCAGCCCGACGGGCGCGATCAAATACTTCCACTGCCGCGCGATCACGCGGACGTGGTCCTTGTTCATAATCATCTCGATCCTCCTTTCGAGAATGTGTTTGGCGGAAAAGAGCGCGAGCTGGTGTGCGCCGCCCGGCGTGAAGCTGCGCTCGGCTACTTTGAGAATGCTTTCGGCATACGTTTCGGCGACGACGCCCAGACTGACGACGCGGTCATCGCAGGCCAGCTCTCTCTCCAGACAGAGTTGGCGGCAGGCGTAACGTACCAGCGGATGGAAAAAGAAGATGACGTTGAGCAAAGTTGGCAACAGGTTGATCCAATGGTCGCGGCGTTCAACGTGCGCCAGTTCGTGTCGGACCATCGCCTGGCGTTCGTCGGCGCTCGTCCAATCCGCGATGTCTGCCGGCAGCAGAATCACTGGGCGCCGCACTCCGAGCAGAACTGGCGAATGGATTTCAGCGGAAAGGCCGAGACCGGCTCCGGCGATCAACAACTCAGGCTGGCAATCAACGCAATCAAGCTCCGCCGGAGAAACCGGTCGGGCATTCGCGCGCATTCGCCGCAGAGCGCCGAGCCGCCGCCAGAGCCTGATGAGCGCAACCAGAACGCCCGCCGCCCAAATCAAAAAGACCGCTGCCCAAACAGAAGTCCGAACGGAAGCCCAAGCGAAAGCGGGCTTCTTTGGCTCAGGCGTGTTTGCGGCGACACGAGTCTGATTGACGGGCGCTGGCGCATCGGCTGGCCGAGCGACGATGACCGAACTAGGAATCGCCGTTACGTAACTGAGCGCGCGGCTGCTCGATTGCGGCAGCGGAAGACGTTTGACCACCATCGCCAGCAATGGCAGCAAGGCCACCGTGATCAGCGCAATCAGCCAAACCTGATGCCGCAGCGCAGGCGATTTCACCCGGCAGATTTTCAGCGCCAGGGAGACAACGGTCAGCAGCGCCAGCGCCTGCCAACTCCACACCAGCAGTTCCAATGCGCCCTGGCTGGCCATTGTGATCAACCAATCGGTCAACGCATTCATTGCTTTTCTCCTTTTCTGGTTTTGACCGCGGCAGCTTTGCTCGCCCGCGCGCGCACGACCATCTGCTGGCGGACTTCGCTCAAATCGTCTTCGGTCAGGTCGCCCGTTTCCACCAGATGCAGCACGAGCGAAGCCGCCGATCCGCCGAAGACCTGTTTGATCAAATGGCCCAGGACTTTGCTGCGCGATTTCTCCTGAGTTGATTTCGCCCGGTAGACGTGCGCTTTGCCTTCCGTGCGATGCATCAGATGGCCTTTGCGTTCGAGCACGCGGATGATGGTCAGCACGCTGTTGTAGTGGCGCTCGCCGGGCAAGGCTTCCTGAATCTCTTTGGCGGTCGCCTCGCCGCGTTCCCAGATCACGCGCATGATCTCCAGTTCTTTATCGGTGAATGTCTTTGAAGGCGTTCTTGGCATTGCTTGTCTCCTCTGATGATCAACGTATAAATACGTTGGCGCGGACGATAACGTATAAATACGTTGATGTCAACGGAAATTTTCAGCCGGTGTTATAATTCGCGCCGCCCTGAATTACAGTCTGAATCAGTCAAGTGAAAAAAGGAGTTAAGGAAACTCGTGAACCTCTGTTTTCGTTGCTTGAACGCCTTGTCCGTTCTTTCCCTGCTGTTCATCGCCGCCTCCGCGCAAGCCAAACGCCCGATGACGCCGGAAGACGTCGTCTCGCTCAACCGCGCCAGCGACGCCCAGATTTCGCCCGACGGACGCCGCGTCGCTTTCGTCCAGACATCGTGGGATGGTGAAAACGGCCGCTTCAATTCGGATATCTGTCTGGTTGACGAGATGCGGCAGTTCGTGCGGCTGACTTCGCATCCCCGCCGCGATGATTCGCCGCGCTGGTCGCCCGATACGCGCCGCCTCGCGTTTTTGTCGGACAGGGCGGGCGATTCTTCTCAACCTTCTGCTCAACCCACTGGCGCGCAAATTTTCCTGCTCAATCCTCAAGGCGGCGAGCCTACGCAACTCACTTCGCACAAAGCTCCGATCCAGAGCTTCGAGTGGTCGCCCGACGGCCGCTTCATCGCTTTCATCGCCGAAGAACCGCGCGAGATCAAATCGAAAACAAAACCGCCAGTCGTGGTTGATGAGGATTACCGCTTCGCGCAATTGTGGATCGTCGAGGTGGCGTCGCAGCAGATCAGGCAGTTGACCAAAGGCTCGCGCCACATTGTCGCGTTCAACTGGTCGCCCGACGGCTCGCAGATTGTTTTCACTGCGAGAGCCACGCCGAAGCTGGCTGACGGCCACACGACCGAAGTCTTCGCTACGCCAGCGAGTTTGCAGAATGCGCCCTACGACACCGCGCAATCGCGGCAGATCACCAAAGGCGGTGGCGCGGAAAATCAACCACGCTTTTCGCCCGACGGCCGCTGGATTTCGTATCTGGCGCATTCCGACGGCGACTCCAACGTCGGCCCCGAACGCATTCACGTTGTCCCGGTGAGGGGCGGGGAACCGGTTGTCCTGGCGAAGAGCTTCGAGGGTTACATCAGTTCGTACCGCTGGGTGTTCGATTCACAACGCGTGATCTTTCTCGCCGCGCTCGGCGTCAATGCGCATCTTTACACGACGCATATTGGCGATCAGTCGCCGACCTTGATGACGCGCAATGACGGGGTGACGACCGGTTTCTCGATGACCATTGATGGGATGAACATCGCTTACGTCCATGAGAGTCCGCGAATGCCGACTGAGGTCGCGCTGCTCAACGCGCGCAATATGATCCCGATCCTGCTTACCAGATTGAACCCGCAGACCGAATCGCTGACGCTGGGCCTGGTCGAGGTAGTCAAATGGAAATCGAACGATGGAACGGAGATCGAAGGGTTGTTGGTTTATCCGGTGGGCTATCAAACTGGCCGTCGCTATCCGATGCTGACTTACATTCACGGCGGCCCCGAAGGCGCTTACGTCAGAAGTTTCAACGCGAGTTGGAGCGCGTTTCCGCAGATTTATGCAGGCGCGGGTTATGCTGTGTTTATGCCCAATTTCCGCGGCTCGTCGAATTACGGCGCGAAGTTCGCCCAATCGAACGCGACGCTCGTGGGCAAGGTCGATTACGAGGACATCTTGAGCGGCGTAGATCATCTGATCAAACAAGGCATCGCGGATGAGAACAGGCTGGCGATTGCCGGGTGGAGTTACGGAGGGTATATGTCGGCGTGGATCATCGGCCACACCAATCGTTTCAAATGCGCGGCCTACGGCGCAGGTTTGTCGAACGCGGTTTCGTATTGGGGCACGGCTGACATTATTCACCAGCGCGAGCGGTTGCACGGCGGCGCGCCGTGGGAGGCGCGTAAGATGTATGACGAACAATCGCCGCTCACGTTTTTGACGAACGTCAAAGCTCCCGCGCTGATCTTTCACGGCGAGAAGGACGAGCGCGTGCCCCTGGGTCAGTCACTAGAGGCCTACCGCACGCTGAAACGGCTGGGCGTGACGACGCAGCTCGTGGTCTATCCAGATCAGGGGCACGGAATACTCGTGCCGAGTTACCAACTCGACAAAATGCGGCGCGAGTTTGCGTGGGTTGAAAAGTACGTGATGGCGAAGGAGCTATCCAGCAAGGGGAAGCAATAGCTCACATAAATTCTTCCATCAATTCATCGAACATCTCCTTGCTCATCCCGAGCTGTTGTCGAACCAATGGCCCATTGCGTAGCGCCGGCTCGCCGTCTTCATAAGTGGGCTGCTCGTCGCGGTAAAACACGCCAATCGGAATGCGCTCGTCCCATTCGAACGATCTCTGCAACGCCGACCCAACGTTCGCCACATCGTAACCTTCTTCCGCTTCCAGCTTGTAGACGCGCTTGCGGAAGTAGTCATACGTGTTGATCTTGTTGTAAGTCACACACGGGCTGAAGACATCCACCAGCGAAAAACCTTTGTGCGCAATGGCGCCAGCAATCAACTCAGCCAGATGCTTGTTCTCGCCCGAAAATCCGCGCGAGACATAGGTCGCGCCCGACACCAGCGCCAGCGCCACCGGATTGATCGGCGTCTCGATGTTGCCCAGCGGCGTGGACTTGGTGCGCACTTCTTTCATCGTCGTCGGCGAAGCCTGCCCGGTGGTCAACCCGTAAATCTGGTTGTTCATCACGATGTAGGTCAGATCGAGGTTGCGCCGCATCGCGTGAATGAAATGTCCGATGCCGATGCCGTAACCGTCGCCGTCGCCGCCCGTGATCACGACGTTCAGATCGTGGTTGGCTAGCTTGATGCCCGAAGCCACGGCCACAGCGCGCCCGTGCAAACTGTGCACGCCGTAAGCATGAATGAAGCCCGGCAGGTTCGAGGAACAGCCGATGCCGGAAACGACCATCAGGTCTTTAGGATAAATGCCGAGTTTGCCCGCCGCGATTTCCAGCGCGCGCAGCACGCCGAAATCGCCGCAGCCGGGACACCAATCGGGTTCGACAACACTTTCGTAAGTTGAAATGGGAAGTTCGATGACAGCAGCCATGTAGGTTTCTCCTCTGTTCAAGTTGAAGTGGATTGATTCATTGCATCTGATATTCCGCCTGTGTCACAAGGTCTTCCTGTTCCACGTAGCGGGCGAGCAATTCGCTGAGAGCCTCCGCTCCATGAATTTCCCCGTTGCTGATAAATCGCTCTACCTCGATTGTTCCATCAGCAAGGAATTCAATCTCCAAACGTTCGCCAGGCGCAGCTACGATGACCATCAGCGCCTCATCACGATGATGAGCCAGGGTATAGCTGATCCTCGCTTGATCTAAATCACTTAAAAACACCATCAATTGATCGAAAACACTTTTGATCATCTGTCAAACCTCTTGTCTGTGAGCAGCTTTCGAACGACTTTAAAGCCAGGTTCGTTCGCTTGCGCTCCTTCTTCAATTTGCTCCCAGGTCATCTCGCTGAACTCTTCCCAACTCGGCGATCCTGGCGGCAATGGAGCCTGTTTAATGTCCCCTTTCTTCTGCTTGAGAATATCGGACACTTTCTGTCCCGAGAATTTGTGTGCGATCTTCTTTGCCTCCTCGCTTACTATACTCCTGGCTGAACGGCTACTCCAAGGCACTCTCCCAGTCGCTTTCCCACAGTCGGTCTTTTACTTGGTGGAAGCCTTTGCGGCTTCCGATGCAGTGTTTAATCCAATCGCAGCCCCTTCGCCGCGCGGATCGGCTCCTCCGGTGAAGCGAACCGCCTTGCCTTTTGCGTCATATTCAATCGCCAGCCCGTGCGCATTGCCCAGGTTGCGCGTGACGAGGCGATGCCCCATCGCCTTCAACCTGTTCATGACCAACTCCGTCACACCCTGATCCACCGCAATCAGGTTCGGCTCGACAAAACTGATGCGCGGCGCGGAGATCGCCTGCTGAACGTCCGTCCGAAAATCAATCAGGTTGATCACCATCTGCGGGACAGTTTGCACAATCGTATGTCCGCCCGGAGTCCCAATCGCCACCCACGGCTTCTCGTCGCGCACGATGATCACCGGACAAAAGCCCGCGAGTTTGCGGCGTCCGGGGAAGGCGTCCATCGGATTGCCCTTCGGCTCGAACGTCGAATAAGCCAGCGAGTTGTTGAGCCAGACGCCGGTCCCTTTGGCCATCACCTTGCTGCCGAAAAGATTTCCCAGCGTTTGTGTGGACGAAACGACATTGCCCTGAGCGTCGGCGACCACGAAATGGGTCGTGTGCTCTTCCTGGTTTGAAGAGGGAGTGGGCGGAGCGAATGGCGTTGAATGCTGTGAGTTGATCTTATCCGCTTCTTCCGACCAGTATTTTTTCGAGAGCAATTTGTCGAGCGGCGGGGGACTGATGTCGGGATCGCTGGCGAACCGCAGTCGCGCGCTGTACGCGAGCTTCGTCGCTTCGGCGTATCGGTGCAGATAAGGCGCGCTGCCCGGGCCAAGCGAAGCTACATCGAACCGGCTCATAATTCCCAGCCGCAGCAGCCCGTTCCAGGCGTTGGTCGGAGCGCCGGCGGTGGCGACTTTGTAGCCGCGATAATCAATGCTGACAGGCTCTCGCCATTCGGCGCGATTATTCCGCAGGTCGTCAATCGTCAAAAATCCGCCGGCTTCGCGCATCGTGGCGTCAATAGCCTTGCCCAATTCGCCGTCGTGAATCGCTTTCGCGCCCTGCTCGGCGATCAGCCTGAGCGAGGCGGCCAGGTCTTTTTGCGTGAGCCGATCTCCGGCTTTAAGCGGCTCTCCATTGCGCCCGTAAATGCTCTTGGCCTGATCGGGGAAGGCGTTGAACTCTGACTTGATATGCCGAGCGGTCGTCTCGCTGATGACGAAGCCTTCGTCGGCGGCCTTGATCGCCGCGTCGAACAACCGCCGCCATTCGAGTTTGCCGTGGCTCTTCGACAAAGCCTCCCAGGCGTTCGCGTTTCCTGGTGTGGAGACGCTCTTCGCGCCCACACGGTTTTTCTGGTAATCCGGCGTTGGCGCGCGGAAGACATCCGAGTTGAGCGTAGTAGGAACTCTGCCGCTGGAATCGAGGAACTTCATCTCACGCTTGCTGGCGTCGTAAATAACCATCGCGCCGTAACCGCCAACGCCCGACATCATCGGCTCGACGACGTTCAGCGTGGCGGCGACAGCGATCGCGGCGTCGAACGCGTTTCCGCCAGCGGCCAGAATTTCCAGGCCAGCTTGCGTGGCGATGGGATGAGCGGAGCTAACCATGCCGGATGCGCCGGTAGCCGGAGTAGTTGGAGTGTTCTTGCTTTGAGGATCGTTCGTCGAATTGTTCGCCTCGACTGCTCCCACAGCGAGTATCGCAGCCGAGATGAAAAAGATCAGCAATAGTTTTTTGTTGATCATCTTGCCTCCATTTTGAGGAACCTGTTGTCAGAAACTGCATACACCCTACTGTTTAGCCTCAAACCAGACCTAACTCTTTTTCCACCTCGTCTAGCGAATAAGTGGCAGGCTCTTTGGCGCGCTCTTTCAGGAAGTTGATAAATTTCTCGCTGCCGCTGAGAGCGGCGATCTCTTTGTCGAACTCATCAGCCTCTTCCAGCACGAATTCACGCCCGTTCTCAGCGACGATGACAACTGCCTCTTTGTCCGCCAGATGCAGCAGTTCTTTGACGGTGATTTCGTTCTGCCTCAAATCAACGGTTGTCATAACTACACCCAGCGCCCTTCCCTCGCGGAGTTTTAAACAGCGCCCTGCATCTCGCGCATTACGCGCCGCAGCGCCTCGTTGACCGCTTCCGACGAGGGGAAGAATTCTGAAACATCCGGGGCGAGTCTGACCACTCGTCCTGACAGCTTCCCGCGATACTCTCGCCCTTCTGCCTGCGCGCGCCTGAGCAACGCGGCAATGTCGTATTCCGCCTCCAGGTCGTCATCCAAATTTACCGGTTCTGTCTCATCAGGTATGCGAATCTCCTTCGGCATAAATTTTATTTGGCGAAGATTTCTGCTTTGCGCTTGATGATCATTCCCTCTTTAGTTTCGATGTCTGCAACGAACTGGCGCACTTGCTGTTTGGAACAGACGCGCAATTTCCAGAGCGCGCGCAGCACATCAATCAAATCGAAAACTTCAATCCCTTCCGCGCGACAAAAATTGCGCGCCCGCCGGTCGTTGGTCACAAATGCTGCGCCGCGTGATTGGCAAACCGCAATAGTTTCCGCCTCGCCAGCGTTGAGTGACGTGGGCAAGCGGAAACGTTGAACCACTTCTTTTGCCGTGAGTGGCGCCAGCGTCAGCTTTCCACTCTCGATCATCTCTATTGCCGGTTGCAGAAATTGGCGTCCCTCTCGCGCCCCGGCTGCCAACTCAGCATAGACGGCTGGCGTAACGCCGAGTTCGTCTTTGGCAAAGAGCGCGAACAACAAGTCCATTTCTCCGAGGAGCGTGAACGTGCCGATGATGTTGGTGTCGAACAGAACTATTGCCGTCGCCTCCGAATGCGCTCAACCGCTTCATCCAGTTCTTTAGCCGGACGCGCTTCCAATGTGATTTGCACACCACGCTGCGCCAGCAATTCCTGAAACCTCCACCGTGTCACGCCCGCAATTTCGGCCGCGCGTCCTAGCGTGATCTCCCCGTCCAGATACCGGCGAATCGCGGCTTCCACACGGAGTTGCGGCTTAACCGCCAGCAGCGTCTGCACCGCTTCGCGCAAGGCTTCTTCTTCACTGACAAAACAGCCTGCCCGCACGATGGCGGAAAGCTCCTGCTCGGTCTCACTCATTGCGTCTTCGACTATGGCGTTTGCCATCAAACCTTACCTCCATTCATTCTCGGTTCCTGGTTACTTTCTTCTTTACCATCTTGCATCCTAGCGCCCAACACGTCCGTCATCAATCGTTCCAAAGCTTCGACACGCGCGTGCAGCGCCTGGTTCTCCGCTTGTTGGTGTTGCAGATGACTTGAGTCCTTTGAGAGTGGCGAGAGGCTTGCCATCGGGCAATGACCACAGCTTGATAGAGTCACTTTCACCGACGTATCCAGAGCCGGATACCAAGGTTTTCCCATCTGGGCTGATCACCAACGCATTGACCCTGTCCTTGTGCTCCTCAAGAGTGGCGAGAAGTTTACCATCGGGTAATGACCACAGCTTAACGGTGGTGTCATCAGAACCGGATGCCAGGGTTTTCCCATCAGGGCTGATAGCTAACGCATTGACTCTGTTCTTATGCCCTTCGAGAGTAGCGAGAAGTTTACCATCAGGCAATGACCACAGCTTGATGGTGTTGTCATCAGAACCGGATGCCAGGGTCTTTCCATCCAGGCTGACCGCTAACGCATTAACAGGGCCAGAGTGTGCTACTAATATCCCATTGAATTGCTCGCATCCTGATAAAAGCACTGATGCTATTCCTATGCCCAACCCCAAAAAGCCGCGCCTTGCCATTCTGGTATCCCAAACCATGCGACTTACGAAGATGATCTCAGGCGATTCTTTCGTGCCCTGCGCATACACGCGCGTCAACTCAAATTGTGGTCTTTCAATCTTCATACAAACATCTCCTTTCCTTTCGCGCTCACATTCTCATCAGCCAACTGCCCTTCGTGCCAAAACAGCCCGCCAGCCGTCGCAATCTTTTCCAGAATCTGATCCTTCGTCAGCTCGCGCGTGATGTGGCAGCGGTCTGAGCCTTGAAACTCTTCATCACCACTGATGGTCAACGCCTTGTGATAACAATCGCCCGCGCAAGTCCACTTGGCGAAACAACCCTGGCAGAATTCGCGGTGTTGCACGGCCAGTCCTCTCAGGTTGTTCAGCACGGGCAGGTTGAATCTGTACTTGCCCGCTTCTTTCTCCGGCGCGCCGTAGAAGAAGACCTTCGCCCACGGGTTGTCTTCCGAGAAGGTCTCGTAGCAGGCCGACACGTTGCCGTCCGGCGAGAGCGCAAAGCTGTCCTGTGAAACGCCGCAGAAATGATTGGTCAGCGCGCCGAGCCGGGCGGCGGAGTAGCTGATCTCGCGCCCGTAGCGATGCGCGCGCTGCTGCGCTTCACGATAGGCGGCGATGAAGTCTTCGGTCTCCGCCGTCGGCGCGGTCGTCCAGCGTCCCAGTTGGTAGGCTGGCTCGACCTGTATCTGCTCGACGCGGAAGTTGGCGCAGATGAATTCTATCGAGTCGGGCAGGTTGGCGATCTGATCGTGCGTGACCGTCACTCGCAGACCGTAGGGAAAGTTTGCCTCGTCGAAGCGGCGGATCGTATGCATGACCAGATGGCTGGAGCCTTGTCCCAGCACGGTCAGGCGATGGCGGTCGTGCGCCGATGGCAAGCCGTCGAAAGAGACATTGACGCTGTTGAGATTGGCGATCACCCAATCTATTTGCGCATCGTTCATCACTCCATTGGTGGCCGAACCCGCTCTGACTTCCAACCCCAACGCGGCGGCCCTTTGTTTGGCGTAATCGAGCGATTCGGTCATGACGCGCCAATTGACCGAAGGCTCGCCGCCGCCGTGATAGGCGATTTCAAAATAAGGCGCCTGGCGTTTGGCGGCGTTGCCGGCCACGAAATCAATGCCGCGTTTGGCGACTTCGAGCGGCATGTATTTGGTCGGCGTATCGCCCGCCGAGGCGTAGCAGTAGGTGCAGCGCAGGTTGCAGGCGGTGGTCAGGAATAACGTGACCGTTGTGGGTTCCGGGTCTCCGCTGAACTCGGTGATAGGCAATTGTTCTGGGCCGGCGTCGAGTATCTCAAGCCGGCGCAGAAACTCGGCCAGCGAGCCGTCAGGGTCTGCGGATTGGTCGTAGCAGCCCGCTTTGAGATCGGCGAGGAAGTTCACCACGCTGGCGTTGGCCACAAACGCGGCGCGGCGCAACGGCGCGTAAACGATGTGCCTGTTCTGTTCCAGAGGTATGGTGAATAACTCGGCTGAAATTACGGGCGTTGAAGCATTGACAGACATGCTTAATCCTCCAAGTACGATCAATATCGCGATGCCATCGAAGCCGCATTCTCCGGGCGCTCAGGCGCTATCAGTGTCACCTAAGCCATGCCTCATAAAAACACTTCCACACGCATATTGAAAAACTCGGCCAATTTAACGGCCTGTTTCTTGGACAGGCCGCGCCGGCCTTTCAAAACGTCAGAGATGTAGCTACGACTGTTGCTGAACAAAGGCAGCAGATCACGCTGACGCAATCCGCGCTCCTGCATCAAGGCCTGAAGAATGTCGGCCACACTGCCGCGATAACCGGGATATTGAGAGCGTTCATAGTCAGCCACGAGCGTAAAGAGCAACACCATCAGCTTCTCTTCTTCAGGAGTCCTGGCGCCGTCCCCTTTTCGCATCAGATCATCAACCATCCTGCTTATCTCGCGGTGTTGCTTCTTCGTTGTGATCTTCTCCGGCGCGACTTTCGCGAGCAGTTTGCCGTACTCAGTGCGGTTGAATGCCGGTCGCTTACTTTTCGCAATCCTTCTCCCATTTGTTCCGGTTGTACTCAGCATGTGTCATCACCTTATTGATTGAAACCAACTGCGCCGAATAGCTGACGATCGCCGTCAGCCGGTATTTGTTGCCGCCGATATTGAAGACCATGCACAAGCCGACAAGGTCGGCCGTCGGGAAATCGGCATGGAGATCGTTGATGTTTTTCCAGGAGGCGCTTTCAACAATTCGCACCCACAGAATCAAAGCCGAGCGCGAAGAAGGGTGTTTCTTCTTGAACCGCTCGATCATTTCGAGGCCTTTGATCTCCATGAATTGAAATATACGCAAAACCAGTACATCTATCAACCGGTTCCCGCGACCTGCTCTCAATGATTCTTCCCTCCGTTTGCTCGATCGCTTCTCGTTCAACCAGCCAATGTGCCATAATCACTTCGCTATGGCGACAATGACTGCAACCAAAACCACTGCGTTTGAAGCTGAAGCCAATCAACTTCTGCACGGCCTCGTGCCGGATCGGTTTACCGCTGGTGAGGCTCGGTTTGATTGGCGATCAACGCCTGGCGCGTGTCCGTAGTGCTCGCTTATCCGTTCATTGGTCCGATTGGGGGAGTCGGAGAAGTTCTCGTCAGCGCATCATCCGAGATCATCTCTTACACCCCGCGCGATGAGATGATGGCGCGCGCCCGCGAACTTTACGAACATCATCGTGAAGCCATCGAAGCCCCTTTTTAGGAGTATCAGGCGCGAGAAGATGGCTGGCTCGAACAAGAGTTATCCCATCCACAAATTGACCGCCTCGACTCGGCTTCCACCGTCGAAGCTGACGATATACCCCGAATGCTCGTCGAGGTAGTAAATCCACTCTTTACCGGTCTCTCTGTCAGCCTTGCCGAGCAATTGTTCGACCTCGTTTTTTGTTTTGCCCTTATTGATCTTCTCGACATTTTCAACCAGCGCCTCCGGGCGTCTTTGCCGGACGAGATATGCCAACTCAAGGAGGTCTTGCTTTGAGGCGCTTCTTTGAAGCCGCCGTAGCACGATCACCAGGAGCGCGGTATTGGCCAGCACGCCGATAATTATGAGCACATTAAGCATTTCATTCCCTCCCCATCAGGGCTTTAGCCCATGATTGGCGCCTCGTAATGGAAGCCCTCGCGCCTGTCTGATCTCATCTTCCGCTTGTTCCGACTGACGATGCCAGTCCGGTTTGTAGCCGGGTTTTCCGGGTCTGGCTTCCAGGTGATCACCCTTCGTCGTCGGGAGCGCGTGGCCGCACAATTCATGAGCCAGAATAATCCAATCCGGGACATCTATCCAATCACCGCTGTCTGGGCTTCTCTGGCGATACCGGTTTCGATTCTCGATATTGACTGTCGCATCCGATCCTGTGCCATTCGAATAATCATTCCAATCAGCAGGGATGGTGCGGCCTCCGCCGGATGCGCTCAAATCATCTACGACGGTGACGGTGACAGTCTTGGCGCCCTCGACGAGCGAGCAAAGGCGCCGGCAACCCGCCGGAGGCTGCGTAACTGCCTCGCGCGTCACTGGCGACCCACAAAATCCCGGATCGCGCGGAGCAACAGTTCCGTCCTGAGCCACCTGCCAATCAGCGTCGGGACAGATTTCTCTGAGCATGTCTCGAATGCTATCGCGTGTTGCTCCAGGCGGATCACCAAGCTTTAGAGGCATCGTCGTTTGTTCCTCGGTGAAGCTTCACTACCAAGCCCAAGCGTAAGCATCCGTTCGCGGATCAGCCCCCGCGCTCAACACCCCCGTTTTCAAATCCACCACAATCGCCGCATTCGCCCCCATCGTCCACGCCCCCGACGCGCGCAATTTATGCCCTTTCGCGGTCAGAGCCTGCCTGACCGACTCACCCACCCTCGCTTCAACCGACAAATCGCCCGGATACATCGTGTGAGGGAACGGCGAGGCGGGGAAGCCGCGCGTAGACCAGCGCGGGGCTTCGATCGCTTGCTGGACGTTCATCCCGAACTCGATCATATTCAGGAGTGTCTGCATCGTCCGCATGATCTGGTCGTCGCCGCCCGGACTGCCCAGGACCATGTGCGGTTGTCCGGCTTTCATCACCAGCGTGCTTTGCAGCGTGCTGCGCGGGCGTTTGCCGGGCGCGAGCGCATTGGCGTGGCCGGGCGTGAGCGAGTAGTAATCGCCGCGGCAATTGAAGATGATCCCCGTCTCGCCCATCACGACGCCCGTCCCGAAGCCGCTGTGCAGGCTCGGCTCGAAGCTGACCATATTGCGATCCTTGTCAATCGCGGCGATGTAGCTCGTGTCGCCCTCGTGATCCGCTTCTCCGTTGGTGTTGGGCTTGAGCGGGCGCTCAACCGGCGCGGCGTCCTTCATAAATTTCTCCGGCTCGCCGGGACGCAATTCCAGCGAGGCTTTGTTCGGGTCGATCAACTTGCGGCGCTCGCTGGCATAATCTTTTGAGAGCAGGCCCTCGAACGGGATGCGGATGAAATCCCTGTCGCCCAGGTACTTCTCCCGGTCGGCGAAGGCGAGCTTGAGGGCTTCGGCGCTGGTGTGGATGTATTCGACGCTGTTGTGCTTCATCGCTTTGAGGTCGTAGCCCTCCAGGATGTTCAGCGTGAAGAGTTCCGCCGGTCCCTGGTTCGCCGATGGGTTCTTGTAGATTTGATAGCCGCGATAATCAACGAAGACAGGCTCTTCCACTTTGGCCGTGTAACTGGCGAAATCTTCGTAGCGGAACAGACCGCCATTCTCTTCGGAGAACTTCGCCATCTCGCGCGCGATGTCGCCTTTGTAGAAGCGGTCGCGCGCGGCCTTCAACGCCGCGCGGCGTCCCTCGCCCGCGTTCAGCTTTTCAGTTTCGACCAGTTTCTTCAGCGTGCGCGCCAGTTCGGTGTTGCGGAAGATTTCGCCGGGCTTGGGCGGTTGGCCATTCGGGTAGTAGACCTTCACGCTCGAAGGATACTTGCGCAGCTTCTGCGAGCGTTCGATCGTTCGCGCCAGTCCGTTGCTGATGGGGAAGCCGTTCTCGGCCAGATCAATCGCGTCTTTCAAGACCTGCGCAAAACTCATCGTGCCCCAACGGTCCAGCAGGATGTACCAGGCGTCAACGACTCCCGGCACGGTGCCCGCGAGCAGCCCGTCGCTGTCGGGCAGCTTGCCACCCTGGTTTTTCTGATACCACTCGATGGTCGCGAGCTTCGGCGCGGTACCTTCAGCATTGATCGAAAAGACCTTCTTCACGCGGGCGTCGTAGAGCAGGATCACTGCGTCGCTGCCGACGCCGTTTGCGGCGGCGTCCACCACAGCGAGCGCGGCCTGGCCTGCGACAATGGCGTCGAACGCGTTGCCGCCCGCTTCGAGGATTCGTTCGGCTGCCCGCGTCGCTTCGGCTTTCATCGAAGCGGCGGCGTAGTAACGGCCTCGGATTACTGGCCGCATAGTTCTTGAGGTTGATCTCTCTTCTTGCTCTTGAGCTTTGCTGTCGTGCGCCGCTGCGAGTCCAGCCAGAGCGAGTCCGCCCAGCAGCAGCGCCCAGATGATCACTTTGTGTGAGCTTCTCATGCCAATCTCCTCTTCCCGTTTGGGAACACGCAACATTGGTACGGTACGGGGAGCGGTAGCGACCCGGCGCCGATGAATGGGTCGCCTCAGTGAGCGCCGGGTCGCTACCGCTCCCCGTACCGTACCGTCGTGTTTCCCAATGATATTGGGTTCGATTTAACTAGCTGCCCGGTGGCCGGTAGCCGGCCCCGGCGGCTTTTTTCATAGCCTCGACCCCGTCCACAATCGTCATCAGCGGCGTGGTCTGGTGAGATTTAAAAGCTCCGCTGGCCGCGACGGCCAGGGAGAAGGCTGCGGCGCTCACGTTGTCGGGCATCTGCATGACCAGGACCACGTCGTAATCTCCAAACGCAAACCATGCGCCTTCGACCTTTCCTCCAAGTTTTTCAATGATCGGGCGCACCACTTCGACTCTGTCCGTTGGGTTGTTGACCAGGCTCTTCCACGATTCGGACGTGTACGCCCCCTGCAACAGGTAATAAGCCATCTGTGGCTCCTTTCGTTGAAATGGTTGTTTCGGCAACCGTTGTTGAATCTATGGCTGACTAATCGGAACTTGCTCCCGCGCTCATCACCTTCGTCAGTTCCCACGAATAGATCGAACCGGTCTCGGCGCCGATCCGCAATTCGCATTCTTTCTCTCCGCTCTCGCGCCCGGCCATTTCCACCACCCACAACCGCTCGCCGTCGCCATCCACTTGTTCGAGCTTCGCTGGTCGAACCTTGTCGGCCAGATGGACGCGGATGTAGTGATAAGCGATCTCGCGCGCCTCATCCATCGTCACGTCCAGCGAGCGTGGCTGGCCTGCGAGAATAGCCTGCACCTGCTCGACGACGTGATGTGGCTCGAACGGTTCGCCGTCGTACTTCACGATCAGGTCGTTCACGCTGAAGCCGGTCTCGGCGCGCAGGTGGCGGGCGAATTGGCCGTTGTAGTTGCACTCGACGCAGATCGTGCGTTTGCACTTGCTCAAAATCTCGTTGACCTCTTTCTCGTGGAAGGGGTGAAGGTACTTGATCTGAAGGTGATTGGCGCGGACGCCTTCCTCAGCCAACAAGACGATGGCTTCGCGGATCACGCCCTGGGTTGATCCCCAACCGATCAACGTGACCTCGGCGTCCGCCGGACCTTCCAGTTGCGGCGCCGGAAGCTCTGCCATCACCAGTTCCATTTTGCGCATGCGCTTTTCCTGAATCTTTCGGCGCACGGGCGATACGGTGAAAACGTCGCTGATCGTGACGCCTTCTTCGTCATGGTCGTCGGTCGCCGCGACGAACATCGCGCCTTCCGTACCGGGCAATGCGCGCGGCGAGATGCCGGATTTGGTGAAAGCGTAGCGTTTGAACTGCCCTTTCTCATTCTCATCCCACGCGGAGACGATCTCGCCGCGCTCGATCACCACGTCGTGTCGCAGCGCGTCCGCCTCAATCGTTTCCGGATGTTCAGAGAGCAGCAGGTCGGAGATGATCGTCACCGGCAGTTGATATTTCTCCGCCAGGTTGTGCGCTTCGACCGCAGTGTAATAACAATCGGTCGTGTCGGTCGGCGCGATGATCACGCGCGGGTAATCGCCCTGCGACGCGCCGTAGACTTGGTTGAGATCAGCCTGTTCGGTCTTAGTGGGAATGCCAGTCGAAGGGCCGCCGCGTTGGACTTCGATGACTACGACTGGCGCTTCGATCATCCCAGCCATCCCGATGGCTTCAGTCATCAGCGCGAAGCCGCCACCCGAAGTGCCGCACATTGCGCGCACCCCGGCGTGGCCTGCGCCGATGGCCAGGTTCATTACGGCCAACTCGTCTTCGCACTGTTTGACCACCACGCCGCATTTCGCGCCGTGATTGGCCATCCAGTGCAGGATCGAAGAGGCAGGCGTCATCGGGTAAGCCGAATAAAACTTGCATCCGGCGGCGACTGCGCCGAGCGCGAAGAGTTCGTTGCCGGTCACGAACGGTCGTCGCACGCGCGTGAAGTTCCACTGATAACCGAGTGGGACGAATTTCTCTTTGGCGTATTCGTAGCCGGCGCGCGCCACGTTGACGTTTTGGTCAATCACATCCTGGCCCTTGTGCTTGAAGGTGTCGGCGAGCACTTCAGCCGCCATCTCGAAATCCAGGTTGAGCAGATAAAGCATCGCGCCTGTCGCTACGGTGTTCTGCATCAGGTTGGGAAGCTTGCCGAAAGGTTTGAGCAACTCGGCGACCGGCATCGGCGCGGTCAACACGTTGTCGCCGACGATCGCGGGAGCGACTTTGAGCTTGTCGGAGTTGTAGATGATCGCGCCGCCCGGATTGACTTCGCGGGCGTGGCGTTCGATTGAATCCTGATTCAAGGCGATCAGAACGTTGAGATGATCGCCGTGCGTGTAGACTTTCTCTTCCGCGGCGCGCACGCGCAGCCAGATGTGGCCGCCGCGAATCACCGATTGATAAGAGTTGTAAGCGCACAGGTAGAGACCGAGACGGCTGCAAGTTTTGGCGATCGTGTCGCCGGTCTTATCCAGTCCGTCTCCGGCGGCTCCGGCTATGCCGATAGTAACTTCTCTTCGATTGGTCATTGGCAGGCTCCTCCGAAAAGATGAGCGGCGAAATTCGATTTGGCGATGGCCCCGGCAGCGAGACCGCCAGCCAAAGGAATTCACCGGAAGTGCGGCAGCTTCACAGCGGACAGTCTGATCCGCCTGAGAGATTGCCCGAATCAAAGTGGGACTACTAAGGAAGTGATGAATGCCTAAAGTAAAGAAGAAGCCATTCTCACGGACAAATCTTCTCGGAAAATTGTTCAATGGATTGGCGCCATCATACTCCTCTGTTCAAGACGCGAACAAGCGAATCGAGGACAAATGAACGGGTACACGACTTTCCGCCCGCCGTGTTAAACTCCGCCAGACACGAACCCCGATTAACAAAATTCATTGGACTTCAAGACTCTGCCCCAATCTTTCCGCTTACGTTCGAGGAGACTTCAATGATCAACTTCACACTGCGGCACACACTGAAAAAAGCATTCTTAACCTTCGCGCTGTTGATGGCGGGAATTCTGCCGGTTGACGCCGTGAACCCTGATTCGGGATACGCTTTGTATTTTTCTTTCCATCCGACCTCGCTATTGCCGACCTTGCCATCCAGTCTGCTGATTCAATCGCCCAGCTACATTGACGTTCCCGCCGGCGCGACGCTTTCGGTTCATTTGCTGCGCGGCGACACGCTGGTTTCGACCAGCCGCCTGACTTTCCCGCAACCGTTTTTCAGCGACCGATTGGTTCCGCCCGTTCCCATTGCGTCTTTCGTTCCGCTCGGAACGCCGACGAACTCGGGGCAGCCGCTGCCCGGCGCCACACTCACTTCCGGCGAAGCCGATCTGACCAAAGTCGCCATGGCGCCGGATTTGTATCGGCTGCTGTGGACGTTGTCGTCCGGCGTGATGGGAACGCCGGGACGCGCGGTGGTCACGGGAGAGCCGGTCAGTTTCGTTGATTTAAAGTTGGGCGCTGTCTCATCCGCGACGGCCATCGGCGATCAAAAGCCAGGCTCGGTGCTGTTTTTCAACCGCTACACTTCGAGCGCCAGCAATTCCGCGCGCGAAAACAGCACAGTGAACCTGACCAACACCAGCCCTACGGGGAGCGTTTTCGTTCGACTCTTCCTGGTCAATTCCGCGACCTGCCAAACGCAGGAAATCGAGCTTTGTCTGGCGGCCCGACAGACCATCAGCTTCCAGATGAGCGACCTCGACCCCGGCGTCAAAGGCTACGCCGTCGCCGTCGCGACCAACCAGGCGGGCGAACCCATCCAGTTCAACTGGCTGACGGGCAACGTGATCGTCAAACAGACGGCGTCGAACGTCAGCAGATCGTTCACTGCGGTGCTGAGCGCGATTGCGATTGCGAAACGGAAAGACGGCGCAGTGACGGCCACTGCGGGCAATGAAGGTGAGATGATCTTCGACGACGTGAATTACGACCGTTTGCCCGCGCAGATCGCTTACGACAGCGTGCCCAGCCAGAGCAATGCGGCGAACGCGACGACGGTTTCACTCTACCGCCCGATCCCGAATCTGGGCGCAGGCGTGGCGAACGCGATCGTCCGGATCACCGGCTGGGGCAAAAACGACCAGAACCAGGTCGGCGCCTCGAGCGTCAATGTGTCGGTCGCTTGTTACAGCGACTTTGCCGTTTCGGCTTTGCGATTGACGCCGACTCCGGTCTCACAACTTCTGCCATCGGGTTCGACCGCCTGGTTCGCGGCTTCGGCGGGTGATTTTCTGCCGCTGCTCGGATCGCAGCTCAATTCGGGCGAATTCAACGGCGGCGGCAATGCGCGGGCCTTGAGCTTCAGCGCGGAGTACCGCATCCGCATTCCGATTTCGGCGGTGACTTGTCCGCAATAGGTATTGTTTTTCCTGGGAGCGCATCACGCGAATGCCCCGCGCGTGCGCTTCCCGGAGCGCCTCACCGAACAAATCGTGGCCCAGCGGCAGAGACGCACCTGGCGTGGTGAAATTCGGCGCGCGTCAGATGCTGCGCGATCCTGATTGATCGGGCTTTCAGACGTTGGGTTTTGCCGATACTTTGCTGATCTTTTTGGTAGGGCTTCGAGGCGTTCATCGCATTCTCACATTCGATACTCACAGCCCATAAATCAATGGACATGTCTCCGAGGATGGCTTATACATATGAACGATCGTACAGAGCGTGGGCGATGAAGCAAAACATTTTCCAAATCGCAGCGCGTTCGAGATCAGAGTTCGAATCAATTGGCGGCGTAAATGGACTACAAAAATCCAACTCTGACAGAGATTATTGCTGAACTGCGATTGGAAGCAGGCACGCTTCCGGAAAAGAGTTTCCTGACGCTTGCCCGCGAGCTTGCCGCACACGGTTTTGACGATCAAGAGTTCGGGCATATGGTCGTCGTCGAGAATCAAGACCAAGAGCAAGAACCGGAACCGAAAATCGTGCCAAGGATTCGCTGTTGGGACCGTGAGCGAGTCAAGCTAATCCAGTTTTCTCCAGATGCGGTGTATATGAACTTAATAGGTGAATATCCAGGATGGGACAAATTCACCGAGCATATTCGAACAACTCGTGCATTTATAGAAAACGCGCTGAAGAGCAATCTTCAGATTATCCAGGTTGATCTTCAAACAATAGATAAGTGGAAGGTTGACCCTGCGGGTTTTACTATTGGCCAGTACTTAAATTGCGGCGGCCACTTTATCCCCAAATGGTACTCTGAGGTTCGTGTCTCCAGTGATATTTCTTTAGGGCAAGGTTTTCATCATAAAGATGGCTTTAACAAAAAGGTCAATGTCCGGGTTCGCACCTCAGAAGATAATGTTCAATTCCAGATTCTTATAACTTTAGGAGTGACCGATCAGCAAAGAGATTTTGACACGCTGATGGAGAAACTCCACAGTGAATCTGTGGAATGTTTTGAAGCACTCATTACTGACAGAGTCCGAAACGAAGTCATGGGAGGACGGCAATGACAGCGATTGGAACTGAACTTAGCGCATACGTCAAGTTATCAGACTGGAATCCGTATAACTCTACGAATGTTGTTCAGATAATAACTGCAATAGAGGGACACTCTTTCGCTGAATTTTACCGCTTTCTCAGATCACCATTGCCAGTCGGGGCTGTAGCAGCTGAGCAGGCATTGATCGCTGCATCATCAGAGTTTGCGGGTGGTCCTCTGCTGGCGTTTCAGCCCAATAGACTCCGCGTTGCGAAAGCTTCATCCAAAGAGAGTTCATCAGATACATTGTACCCCGCTGTTCCGAATGTAGTGCAAGCATTCTTTCAGCGAGCAGAAAGCCGGCTTTCGGCTGAAACAGAAATTACAGCTCAGTATGCGCTAAAGCTCCTTCGACGAATAAGGGCGCTGGTTGCTGAGATTGTCTCAGATAGCATAAGTGGGCGAATGTTCGCACTGGTGGACGTGGAGGATGGGTCTACAACGATCGAATGGGTCCGAAACCGAAGCCGACTGGGGTTTGTCATAGACAGGGAAAACGAATCTTCATGGTTCGTTGTGCTGCCCAATGGAGAAAGCAGGTCAGGCTATCTTTACGGTAAGAATGGCCTAAAATCTCTTCGCGGACTGCTAGAGGAATTTATCCCCGCAGAATAATAATCAATGCAACAGTACAAGGTGGATGAACAAGCCCTTTCCTGAAAGATGTCTTCGAGGCCTGAGAGTCGAGGAATCCCTAGAACGAAATGAGAATGGTTTCGTTGTATATATTACGGAGCATGCATTCAGGCCTCCCACTAAAAAAAGCAACCTGGAAGATCGCATTCACAAACGCCATAAGTCGAACCACTACGAGTCCTCGGTCAATTGGGAAGATCATATCAGCGAATCTTTCCAAATATTATGTAAAGACAAAAGCAATACAAAATATGGCATTGTGAGTATCCGCTTGGCGGATCTCAAAACAGCTAAGCAGTTCAATCCATTGGCTGCCAAGCACTTCGACTGGGAGCGAGATGGAATCACTGGCAATCCATTCCACGGGAATCTGCTATTTTCTGGAGAATTGCCAACGCCATTGGTTCGAATGCTTGCTGCAGTCATTGCAACTCATGTCCAACCCCACCTAATTCTCATCGAACCAGAAAACTACGACTCCGAACTCGCCGCCCGTGCTGCTCAGGCAACAGCCACCAACAAGTCCGAACGTATGGGCTTTTGGCGGCGTGTCTTTGCCCGCGTGCGCACTGTGTTCAGGTTATAAGCCGAGTCTACGCGCGGTACGACCTGCCCAGACACAACATAGACATATACATTCCGACTCTACTCACGGGGATCGCGGTGATGCATCTCGCGCCACGCGGCGAGATGAGGCGAGTGGCCGTCTTCGGATTCTCGCAACTGTTTGATCACCGGGTGGGTGAATTTGTTGACGATGGAGTTGATCATCACGCGCAGCGCCTCTTCCTGATCCTCGCTCAGGTCGCCCAACCGTTTGCGGCTGCGTTCAAGCTCTGCGAAAGCCATCTCGCTCACCTGGCGGCGGAACGCGCCGATGACTGCGTTGATGTCGCCTTCGGCCAGGACGGCGACGAATCGTTCGACTTCCGCTTCGATGATCTCTTCCGCGCGCAAGGCTTCGCGTCCACGTTCGGCGCGATTGGCTTCGGCGATTGATTCCAGGTCGTCAACGTCGAAGACGAACGCGTTGTCCAACCGGCCAATCGCCGGATCAATGTTGCGCGGAACCGAGATGTCAACCAGCAGGATCGGGCGGTTGCGCCGGGCTTCGAGCGCGCGGCGGATGTGGTCGGGGCGGATCAGGAACTGCGACGCTCCGGTCGAACAGATCACGATCTCAGTCTCTGCCAGCCGTTTCTCGAATTCGTCGAACGGCACAGGCTCGCCGTTCATTTCCTGCGCCAGCGCGACTGCGTTCTCGTAGGTACGATTGGCGATCAGGATGCGGCCCGCGCCGCAATTGATCAGATGCTTCGCCGCCAACTCGGCCATTTCGCCAGCGCCGACCAACATCACGGTCATCCCGTTCAAATCCTCGAAAACTTTTCGCGCCAGCTCGACGGCGACGAAGCTGATCGAAACCGCGTTCGATCCGATGCCGGTTTCGTTGCGCACGCGTTTGGCCACGGCGAAAGCGTGGTTCATCAACCGCGTGAGCGTGTGGCCGACGGCGGCGGCTTCCTGCGCGCGCTGGAAAGCTTCTTTGATCTGCCCGGTGATCTGCGGCTCGCCGACCACCATCGAATCGAGCGATGACGTGACGCGGAAGATGTGTTTGATCGCGGCTGAATCCGCCAGGTGATAGCAGTGTTTGTGGAGCGCCGATTGATCGCAATCGTGAAAGCGATGAAGGAATCCGTAAAGGTGGGAGATGGCGGTTTCGGATTGTTCGGCGCCGTTCTGGGTCGCGGCGATTACTTCCACGCGGTTGCAGGTCGAAACGATCACGCCCTCGCTGATCATTTCCCGATCAACCAGTTGATCGAGCGCCTCCACGATCTTCGACTCAGCGAACGCCAGCCGCTCTCGCACTTCGACTGGCGCAGTCTTGTGGTTGGCTCCGACTAAAACAATACCCATAGGATCGAGGATCGAGGATCGAGGATCGAGGATCGAGGATCGAAGCTTATTCGACGGCTTTCGATCCTCGATCCTCGATCCTCGATCATCCAAAGATGTGATAGCCGCCCAGCGCGCGCGCGCCCAGCCAGGTCAGCATCACAATTACGAAACCCGCGATTGACAGCCACGCCACGCGCCGTCCGCGCCATCCGGCGGTCAACCGGTAATGCATCATAAACAGGTAAACGAACCAGGTGATGAGCGCCATCACCTCCTTCGGATCGTTGTGCCAGAAACGCCCGTCGCGCTGGTTGTTCCAGAAGATTCCGGTCACGACTCCCAGCGTCAGCAGCACGAAGCCGATCGTCGCGGAACGATGGCCGATCTCGTCGCAAGTGTTCAGCGCGGGCAGCCGTTGGAAAGCCGCGCCGAAATGCTTGGCTTTCAACTCGCGCTCCTGGATCAGGTACATCACGCCGCAAACCGTGGTCACGACGAAAGCCGCGTAGGAGAAGATGACCAGCGTGACGTGGACGGGGAAGATGACCTGGGTCAGCGCGCTGGTCGAGATGGCGCTTTCCAACATTCGCGGCAATGGATCGGTTGGCGTCGGCATCAACAGCGAAACGAGCGTGAAGAGGTAGATCAGGGGCAGGAGGAATGCGGGCAACGCGCGGGCGTGGTAACGGCGGCTCATCGCCAGGTAGTAAGCGGCAGTCGCCCAGCCAATGAACGAGCAAACTTCTTTCGGATTGACTATGGGGAAATATCCGAATTCACGCCACGCTGCCACCACAGCCGCTGTGTGTGCGGCGAACCCCAGCCCCACAATTAAGATCAATTCACGAGCAGGGCGTGTGGATTTGGTGGAGAAAACGTAGATGGCGTAAAACGCGCCGAGCAGGTAGAGCGTCAGCGCAATTATTAGCAAAGTCAGCATATCATCTCTCGCGCATTATTTTACGCTGCCGATCATAACATCGGATTTCGGACTTTGTCAGTTGGCTTGACTGATTGTCTGATCGCGGCGGGCAAACTGGCGGTTGCCGGCCTTCGCTGCTGATGTGATAAAGTTCGGGTTGAAATTGAACACCGGCAAAAAACGACTGATTGATTGAAACGGAGTTAATATGATTTCCAGAGCTGCCCTGCTTTACCTCTCACAACGGCATGAGCTGAAAAGCTTCTTCACCATCCTTCCCGGCTTCAAACAGGTCACACGCCGGTTCATCGCCGGCGAAAACATTGACGACGCGATCATCGCCATTCGGGAACTAAACCGGGCCGGCATCACAGCGTCGTTCGATCATCTGGGCGAGAGCACCACGTCAGAAGCCGAAGCCGAATCCGATGTGCGCGAATATCTGCACGTACTCGAACGCATCGAGGCCACGGGAGTCGATTCAAACGTCTCGGTGAAATTGACGCAGTTGGGATTGGACATTGACGAAGATTATTGTCTGCGAAACACGCGGCGGATTGTCGAAGCGGCCAAACGCCACGACAACTTCGTGCGAATTGATATGGAAGATTCGCCGAAGACCGATGCCACGCTGCGCATCTTCAAGACTCTATTCAACGAATTCGGTAACGTCGGCATCGTTTTGCAGGCTTATCTTTACCGTACTGAAGCAGACCTGGATGAAGTCCTGGCGATGCGCGCGCGCGTGCGTTTGTGCAAGGGCGCATACAAAGAACCAGAGACTGTCGCGTTCCCTGAAAAGAGTGATGTTGACGCCAATTTCGTCAAGTTAATGAAAAAGCTCCTCAAGAGCGGCGTTTATCACGGCATCGCCACGCACGACGAGAGGATGGTTACTGCAACGAAAGATTTCGCCGCGCGCCAGGGAATTTCGAAGGATGATTTTGAATTTCAGATGTTGTATGGTGTGCGGCGCGATTTGATGTTGAAACTGGCCGGCGAAGGCTACCGGGTGCGAGCCTACGTGCCCTATGGTGAATACTGGTATCCGTATTTTATGCGCCGGCTGGCCGAACGCCCCGCCAATGTCTGGTTTGTCCTGAAAAATCTATGGAAAGGGTAATGAGAAAAATGGTTGAACATCCGAATGAATACCTGGTTCGCAATCTTTTCGACGCCTTTCGCCGAGGCGACGCTGTGATGATCTTCGCCTCAATGGCCGAAAACGCCGTCTGGCATTTCCCCGGACGCCAGGGGCAGTTGGCGGGCGATCACCAAGGCCGCGAAGCGATCTTCGCCTTCCTGGCCCAGCCTGCGGCGTTGACCGGTGGCAAGTTCACGGTTGAATTGATTGACGTGCTGGCCAACGACGAAAACGCCGTGGCGATCTATCGCGCTATCGGGGAACGCGACGGGCGCGAATTGAATAATCCCACCTGTTTGAGAATGCGGATCGAGGACGGAAAAATCGTTGAGTTCTGGGAATTCGTTTGGGACGTTTATCAGGACGACGAATTCTGGGCGTGAGCCGATCAGTCCATCCCCAGCTTCTTCAACTCCCTCAATACATCTTCCGGCTTCCACTCGTTGCCCCGATAGACTTTGACTACCTTGCCGTCAGCCCCGATGATCGCAGTTCGCAATCCGTGAATGATCTGATCCTTCTCCGGCCAGTAATTCAACCCGAAAAACTGCGCGACGTTTTTGACCTGATCGGCGCTTCCCGAAGCGAATTCCCAACGTTTGAAACCGTCTTTGTCCGAGCCGATGACTCGCGCGCCGTATTCGCGCAGCACTTTCGGTTTGTCGTATTCAGGGTCAACGCTGACGCTGAGCAGATGCGTTTTGTCGCGCAACGCAGGGTCTTTCTGCAACTCGCGGTTGATCGTGGCAAAGTTCTGGGTCATCAACGGGCAGTAATCGGGCAGCGGGCAACGCGTGTAAATGAAGGTCAGGAGCAAGGCCTTGCCACGATACTGGTTGAAATTGATCTTCCGCCCGTCCTGATTGACGAGCGTGAAATCGGGCGTCTCAGCGCCAACCGCCGGTTCGACGCCGCTCTCTTCGGTTTTGTTGATGAGATTCGGATCAACGACTCTGGAGATGACCGGGTCTTCAAGCCACGACCGCCCCTGGTCAACGACGAGCGTGGCCAGAATCTGCGCGCCCGGCGTCAACTCTTCGTAATAATGATCGCCGAGCAGCGTGAAGGGCATGGTCATCGCATCCATGTAACCCGGAATCGCTTCGTGCGCGATGGTGACTTTGTGGTTGGCTTTGTCGGCGGAAACGACTTTGCCTTTGAGTTCGTAACGCTGAGCCGCGTTCGAGGCTCGCGGAGCTTCAGGTTTGGAATTGCAGGATGCGACGATCAGACCAAAAATCAATGAAGCGCAAAGCAAAAACTTATTTTTCATTCTATGCGTCTCTCTCCTCGTTTTATGGGGTTTTGTTGGATGTCATTTCGAGCAACAGCGTAATTTTACATCATTGACTGACCTTCACCACTACTGCTCACTGGCGCTAGCTTTCCACCCGGCAGCACTCGAAACTTCGTCCCGCGCCATTCAACCTCGTCTCCGAAAAAACTCACAATCCAGACGCCGAACGTGATCAGATCGCGAATCGGCATGAGCCAGAAAGATCGCGCCAGCGCGCGGTCTTTCAATCCCCACACGCCGATCACAAACACGGGCAGAAAACGAACGAGCATCGTCGCGGCAAACAGCCATAATGCGAAGCTCGAAAAGTTCCAGGCAAACAATGCCGCAAGCGAAGTCGCCGTGCCGTAAGTCAGAATCAATCCGCGATAGCCCCAGGGCCGTGAGATGCGTGTCGAACGTCCCCAGCGCAGTTGGTGTTTCAACATCGCGCTCATCGTCTCAGGCTCCGAAACGTGTTCGACCACGCAATCCGAAAGCGCGACTTCAAAGCCTTCACGCGCGGCGTAATTGCCGAGCAGAAAGTCGTCCGCCAGGAAATTAGCGACGGCAGGGAAGCCGCCGATGCGTTCGAGCAACTCGCGCCGCATCACGATAGTCGAGCCGAGCGCGAACGCGATACCTTCGATCGCGCGCGCCGAACAGACTTCGGGGCCGAAGGTTGAAGTGATGCCGATATTTTCAAGCAACCCAGCCAATGTCGTCGCGTTTGTCCCTCGGTACAAACAAGTCACAATCCCGACGTGTGATTGCCGCATCGGCGCGACGACCCGGCGCAAGTAATCTGGCTCAACCCGGATGTCGCTGTCGGCGATCAGCAAAATGTTGTGTTTCGCCTTCGCGTACATGTTTTGCAGGTTGGAGACCTTCGGGTTGTAGCCGATTTCATCGCATGAAATAACGAGTTCGATGTCGCGTTCGGGGAAATCGGCGATCAGGCGGCGGATAATCGGTACGACCGGATCGTTCTCTTCGCGCACGCCGAAGGTGACTTGGTATTCAGGGTAATCCTGGCGGCAGAAACTGGCGAAGTTTTCATAAGCTTCGGCGTCGGCTCCGCGAACAGGTTTGAAGATCGTGGCTGGAGGAGTAAAGCCCAATCCGAGCGCGCGCTGCCTGCGCCGGTCAGCGAACCAGAGCAGGCCGGCCACAGTCGCGGTCAGGTAGTAAATCATCGCGGCAATCACGCAGATGAGCAGCGCCGCGCGCAACCCGAACAACGCCCAAAACGCGACTGGCGATTGCATTTGGCCGATCAACTCGTCGGGAGCGAGTAACCAATAGATTCGCCCCAGCCATTCGATTGAGCGGTTTCTGAAGAACGATTCGACGTGACTGTCTAACGAGATGAGCGTGACCCCGAATGTTACGAGCAGCGTCCCGATCCAGCGCTCCTTCGAGATTCGCTCTTTCAACAGGAACCGCGCGCCAATCGTGTTGGTGATGTAACCGACGGCGGTCAGCGGCACGACGAAGCTCAGGTCGGCGTAACTGAGCAGGCTGATGAACGAGAAGAACGAAAGAGCCAGAAAAAAGACTCCGGCGATCAGGTAAGGGTTGCGGAACATCTGGCCCAGGGCTTTCAACAAAGCCTTTGGACGGAATGAAACATCGCCGACCTTCTGCATGCCTTTGGCAGAAAGCACCTCGCCGAGCGAGCTGCACGCGATCAAGCTGCACATCAGCAGAAAAGTTTTCATCCGGCTTCTGCTCCTGATCCAGACCTGGTCGTTCGCTGTTCGGTTCGAGAGACGACAGCCACACCGACGCAGATGATCATCGTGCCAACCCAGCGAGTGAGCGAAACGCGCTCGCCGAGCAGTTGCCAGGACATCAACGCGTTCAGCGTGTACCCGAACGCCGTCATCGGCAAGACAAAACTCAAATCGGCCCACGACAGCGCCACCAGATAGAGTCCGAAGAAGATGCTCAGAAGGAAAATGCCGAGCCAGATGTATGGGTTGGTGAAGACCTGCGCGCCAATCTGTAACAGCTCCGCCGGGTCGAGCGTGTTGACCTCACCGATGGATTTCATTCCCTTGGTCAGAAACACATCGCCGAGCGTTTGCACACAGATGGCGATGAACAATGCGATGAAAGTTTTCATAATTGCGAATCGGCGCAGTACGGGGAGCGTGAGCGACCTGAGGCTTACTCAGCGCGCGCATTGATTGATCCCCAGGTCGCTAACGCTCCCCGTACTGCAAACTTTCGTAAGTCGCCAGTCTGAACCCCGCTTTTTCAATCGCGGCGCGAACGCGCGAACTCGTCAATGCCTGCAATTCAAGCGCGCCGCCGGGGTTTTCGCGCTTTGCGGTTTCGTCAGCGTCTAAAGCCAGCGGGTGTGAATAAATCTCGCCGCTCGCCGCCTCAATTCGTTCGAGCAGGCCGACCAGGTACTCCTCATTCATATCGCCCGATTGCAGCAGGCCATAAACATTTTGCGGTTGAACGAAGCCGCGCCCCTGCAACCTTTTCTCGCACCAACGACCGAGCAGGTTGAAGACTGTTCCCCACAGGAGTTTGATCGGCAGATTGCGCCGGTCAAGTGTTAAGCTCAACCGCATCTCGCCCTTCACCACCCGCACGCGCCGCACGCCGAACTCTTCACACAGCTTGATTAACTCGTCAAAGACAACCGGATGCTGGTGCAAGTGCGTGTGTCCGTCAACGTGCGAGAAGGGCAGTCCGGTAGCGACGAATCGCTCGAACTGCGCGCGCATTTCGCGGCGAAGCTCTCGCCGCGCAGCCTGATTGAAATAGTATCGAATCCCTGCGCGAAAAGAACTGTTCGTGAAATTACCTTGTGGGTCGGTGATGCGCGGGATTTCGGCGTAGGGCAAAGCGGCGCGGCCCAGCGCGAGAACCAGATGCAGCCCGACGGCCAGACTCGGATTCTGCTTTGCCAGTTCAACCGCCTGATTGGCGGCTTGTTCGTTGACCATCAGACTCGCGCTGGTCAACACGCCTTCGCGGTGCGCCTGGATGATCGCGCGGTTGACTGCTTCGGAATAACCGAAATCATCGCCATTGATGATCAGTGGGATCGGATTGTGTTGAGCGCCACCGTGATTCCAATTGCTGATCATCTTCAGACGGTGGCGGGCAGGTGTTCGGCGAACGCATCGAGCGATTCGCATTGCACAGCTTGGAGGTGCAGTTCCTGAAATATCTCTGGTTCATTGATGCTGTTGATGATTTCGGCAATCTCCGCAGGCAGTGCGCCGAAGCGGATTTCGGGAACCTCGGTGATATTGGCGCGCAATGTTTTCAGCACACCCTGCTTCATTGCCATTCGTTCCCAACTCGTGACGTATTTCTTACCCATCTCGTTATCCTCCTTTTCGAGAATCTCTCTCATTTCCAGTTCCTTATTTTCCGGCAATGAGAGCTCCCAATCATTGAACCGCGGCAAATCCATCACATCCTGCCGCATCTCTTTGCGTTTGCGCAACAGTCGGATCAATTCCAGCGGGCTTTCATCCGCGCGTTCAGCGTAACGCGGCGACACTTTTCATCGCCACCAGCGCAAACCAGGCTCCTGCTGTTTCCAGTTGCGCGCCTTCGGCGTCCATCCCGGTCTTGAGCGCTTACGGCATCCCGTGGCTGGGCTTCGTCGTTTATCCCACACACCGTCGCGTCAAAGCGCGCAACATAGTCAAATTCTCCCGGCGGTTGCAGGCGCGCTGGGCTGAATAGTGCGCCGGCGAAATCACATTCGCCGACTTCGACGCTTCGGTCCAGGGCTGGATCAACCACGTCCGATATGCCGATACCTGGGGATTGCGAACGCATGTGCTTGGGAAGGGGTTAGTTTTTCGAAGACCTAATTCGTGAAGAGTCTCGACTTATGTTGACGGCTGGAAACAGAAAAGCAGAAGACAGGATTGTCGCCTCGGACTCTCCTGCCTTCTGCTTTCGGCTTTTCTGTCGCGCTTATTTGCTCGATACCTGAGTCTGTGCGGTCTGCCCACTACCCGACCCACTGCCCATCGCCTTCATCAACCGGTTCGGCAAAATTCCCAGATAAAACGTTCCGAGCAAGGTGATGATCAAGGCAATCGTCGCGCCCGCGCTCACTCGCGGCCTGACGAACCCTGGCGTGAGCGGGCGGAAGAACATCACGACAATCGGGTAGATGTAGTAGTAGATCGAGATGATGCTGTTGATGACCGCCGCGATCACCAGCCAGCGCAGGTTGTACGGAGAATCCCACGCGGTTTTGAAGACGAAGAACTTGCTCATGAAGCCAGCGGTCGGCGGGATGCCAGCGAGGCTGAGCAGGAAGATCGAAAGCGAGAAAGTCAGCGCGGGGGCTTCAAAACCGATGCCGGCGTAATCGCCGATCTCGGTCTTCTGATCGCCCGCGCGCGCCAGCAGTTGAATGACGGCGAACGAGCCTACGCCCATCAAACAATAGGCGAGCATGTAAAACGCGACTGCGGAGTATTCGCCCGTCACGAATCCGACCAGCGCGTAACCCGCGTGGGCGATGGACGAATAGGCCAGCATCCGCTTGATGTTCTTCTGCGAAATGGCGATGACGTTGCCGACGGTCATCGTGATCAGGGCGATGATGGCCAGCGTGTTGATCCACGTGCTGTGCAGTTCCAGGCCGAGTGGCGAAGCGGTGGTGTTGAAGCCGTTGGCGAAGACGCGCAGGAAGGCGGCGAAGACTGCGGCTTTCGGCCCCGTGCTCATAAAGCCAGTGACGATGGTCGGCGCGCCTTCGTAAACGTCGGGCGTCCACAGGTGGAACGGCGCGCTGGCGATCTTGAACCCGAAGCCAACCAGCATCATCGCCGCTCCGACCAGCAGCAGCGCGGGATAATTGACCTGTCCGGCGCCGATGGCCGCGCTGATCTTTTCGATGTTGGTCGTGCCTGTCGCGCCGTAAACGAGCGCCATCCCGTAAAGCAAAAACGCCGTCGCAAACGAGCCGAGCAGAAAGTACTTGAGCGACGATTCGTTCGCGCGCACGTCGTAACGCCGGTAACCAGCCATCACGTAAGTCGTGATCGAGACGATTTCCAATCCGAGGAAGACCATCACCAGATCGCCCGCCGCCACCAGCATCAGCATCCCGGCGGTGGCGAACATAATCAGCGTGAAGAATTCGCCGGGCGGCAAACCTTCGTCGCGCACGAACTGCGAAGCGAGCAGCACGGCGATGATCGCCACGATCAGAATGGTTATCGAGAAGAAGACCCGAATCTGGTCGGTCTCGATCATTCCGCCGAAATAGCTTCCCTCCGCGCCCAGTCTGAAGACGGCGATGAGAGCCAGCAGCAGGCCGATCAGAGCGACCGGCGCGTTCAGTTTGCTCTCGCCTTTCTTCTGCAAAGCGTCAACGAGCATCAGCAGAACGCCGACGACGGAGGTGATGATTTCGGGGGCGATGGCCCAGTAGTTGAGGTTGAGGTTTTCGAGTTGCATTGTCTGTTTTCGTTTATTCGAGTATTTCGCCGAAGCGCTCACGATGGCGCGCCAACCTGCCTTACAATTCGCTGGCGTGTCGCTGCGCCTCAAGCGCTCGGTCAACAGCGTTCAAGAGGGATTCTCCCCTACAGAGATCAGGGCCTGGCGATATAGGCCATCTTCAAGCCGAAAGCCAGCGTCAGATCGCAACCTGTTTAGTTCATCTTTCAGGGAATCAACTTTTCCGGCAAGTTTAGCGCGAATGAGTATGCCGACAGTTCCGGTCTTCTTTAACCCGTATGTGTCTGCAATACGCCTGGCTTCCGTCTCGTCAAGCAGTATCAAAGCTGCATTGGTCTCGATTGCCAGAGTGATAGCCTCTGCCTCCCCGTCATCCAGGTCTCGCTTCAAAAGACGCAGCAAGAGGTCGTTCGAGAATGTTTCTATCCGAATCCATCCTTCAGAGCCTGCTGTTTCCACTTCTGCTGCGCCGGCGCGTCCCTGCCCTTCCTCCACCACCTCTCGCCACACCGCAGGAGGAACTATCACTGTCCCAAAGAAATCGCGCAGCAGATCCAGCCTCTGTATCGCGCTGAGCGAGATCAATGGCGAAGAATTACTGATCACCGAGGGCATATTCAAGGTCTGAGTTCAGGTCATCTTCAGTGAAATGCCTGGGTACATCCCGTTGTCCGAGGAGGTCTATAAAATCGCGACGACTCATTTTTGCCAGCAATCGCGCCTTTCCAAGAGACAAAACTCCTCGCCTATACAAGATTACAGCCAGCTCTTTCCGCAACTCAGCTTCGATCTCCATTTGAGGAAGCCTCATCGCTTCAACGACTTCTTTTGGGACTTCCAGTGTCAGTGATGTCATAAAAAACTCCGGCTTACAAAACTCACTTTGTCATCGTCACCGTCTTACCTTCGACAATCTTCCGTACATTATCCACCGAAGCCTGGCTCGACCGCAAAAACAGCATCGGCGCCACGCCCATCACAATCGCCATCACGACCAGCGGAACCAGCGCCCATTTTTCGCGCGCATCTAAATCTTCAAGCTCGGCGTTCTCCCGCTTCGTCACTTCGCCGAACATCACACGCTGCAACATCCACAGCAAATAAACCGCCGACAGAATCACGCCCAGCGCGCCGAGCACCGCGAACAACCGCGCGTGCGGAACCGGCGAAGCGAATGTGCCGAGCAGGATCAGGAACTCGCCGATGAACCCGTTGAGCAATGGCAATCCGAGCGACGACAGCGAGATGATCAGGAACATCGTCGAATATCGCGGCATCGGCGTGGCGATCCCGCCGTACTCTTCGATCATCCGCGTGTGGCGGCGCTCGTAAACGATTCCGACGCACAGGAACAGCGCGCCGGTCGAGATGCCGTGTGCCAGCATTTGATAGAGCGCGCCCTGCATCGCCTGCTCAGTGAACGCGAAGATGCCCATGACTACGAAGCCCAAGTGACTGACCGATGAATAAGCGACCAGTTTCTTCATATCGGGTTGCACCATCGCCACCAACGCGCCGTAAATGACGCCGATGACGGCGAACGTCATTACCCACGGAGCCATTTTTTGTGAAACGTCAGGGAAGAACGGCAGGTTGAACCGCATCAGACCGTAAGTCCCCATCTTCAGCAAAATGCCCGCCAGGATGATCGAGCCGGCGGTCGGCGCTTCGACGTGCGCATCGGGCAACCACGTGTGGAACGGGAACAGCGGGACTTTGATGAAAAACGCCAGCGCGAACGCCATCCACAACCAGAACTTCACATTGCCTGGAATCAGCCCCGGATTGCTCGCCAGGCGATTAGTGATCTCGACGATGTCGAATGTGGCGCCGCAATAAAAGTAAACGGCGATGATGGCGACCAGCATCAGCAAACTTCCGACCACGGTGTAGATCACAAACTTGATCGCCGCGTAAATCCTCCGCTCGCCGCCCCAGACTCCGATCAGGAAGTACATCGGAATCAGCGTGATCTCGAAGAAGAGATAAAACAGGAACATGTCCCACGAAACGAAGACGCCGAGCATTCCTGTCTCCAGTACGAGCATGAAGATCATGTACTCGCGCACCCGTTTCGTGATGCGCCAACTCGCCAAAACCGAGATCGGCATCAGGAAAGTGGTCAGGATCACCAGCCAGACGCTGATGCCGTCAACGCCAACAAAATAACTGACGCCGAGCGTGGTGATCCACGGAACCTTCTGCGCCAACTGCGGCCCGGCGATTGAAGCATCGAATCCCCGGATGATGCCCAGCGAGAAGATGAAGGTCAGGGTCGTGAAGATCAGCGTAATCCAGCGGTACTGGTTGTCGAGCCGCGCTGTAGTTTCGCCGCGCGACGGCCAGAGCAGGCTGTGAAGCAGCACCGCGACGACGCCGATGAGCGGCAGAAAAGTTGTGATCGTGATGATGTTCATAATCTCGTGCAAGCGCGTGTCAATCCCTCCCTCACGGTCGGGCTACTGACACATTCAGCGAAGCGCGTGTCAATCCCTCCCTCACGGTCGGGCTACTGACACATTCAGCGAAGCGCGATGTATCCGAAGTAGCCGATGACGATGATCGCGCCGACCAGAATCACTGCGGCGTAATTGCGCGCAAAGCCTGTCTGCGTGTAGCGCAGCGCCCCGGCCAACCCTGCGAAGAAGCGCGCCAAGCCGTTGACGAACCCGTCAATGATCTTCACGTCCACCACTTGCCACAGGAAATGGCGCGAAGTTTGTTCGATCGGAACAACGACCGCCTCGTCGTAAATTTCGTCAACGTAGTATTTGTTTTCGAGCGTGACTGGCATCGGCTTGAGCGGATTTTTAGTGAAGATCAGCCAGCCGAGCAAAAGACCGATGATGGCTACCAGAGTTGAAATGGCGGTGAAACTCAACTCAATCTTGGTGTCGTGCGCGGCTTCGTGAGTGGCTTCTGGTGGAGCCGGGTTTGCCGCCGTTGCGCCGTCCGTGGGCTGTAGTACGATTGCGTGCTCGCCAGCTTTCGCAATCGCCGGTTCGAGGAAATGCTCGAAATGATTCGAGCCGCCGAGCGCCGCGGGAACGCCCACATATCCGCCGACGATTGACAGCGCGGCCAGGATGATCAACGGCGCCGTCATCAACCATCCCGATTCGTGCGGACGGCCGTGATGCCCGTGATCGTCGTGCGCCGCGTGAGCCGCGCTCTCCTCGTGACCGTGGCTCTCTTCCTGACCAAACCGTTCTCTGCCAAAAAAGGTCAGAACCATCATCCTGGTCATGTAGATCGCAGTGAGCAAAGCCGTGACGGCGGCAATCGCCCACAACGCCTTTCCCAGCCAGGCCGGATGCAGCGCCGTCGTTGACCACGTGCGCCAGAGAATTTCGTCCTTGCTGAAAAACCCGGCGAGCAACGGGAAGCCGCTGATCGCCAGCCAGCCGACGAACATCGTCGCAAACGTGATCTTCATGTACTTCCGCAACCCGCCCATCCGGCGAATGTCCTGTTCGTTGCTCATCCCGTGAATAACCGAACCCGAACCGAGGAAGAGCAGCGCCTTGAAGAACGCGTGGGTCATCACGTGGAAGATGCCCGCCGTGAATGCGCCCACGCCGCAGGCCAGGAACATATAACCGAGTTGCGAAACGGTTGAATAGGCCAGGACTTTCTTGATGTCATTCTGGGCCAGACCGATGGTGGCGGCGAAGATTGCTGTCGCCGCGCCGATCACCGCCACGATAGCCATCGCGGTTGGCGACTTAACGAAGATAGCGCTGCACCGCGCGGTCAGGTAAACACCCGCTGTCACCATCGTCGCCGCGTGGATCAGAGCCGAGACTGGCGTCGGGCCAGCCATCGCGTCCGGCAACCAGGTGAAGAGCGGAATCTGGGCCGACTTGCCGGTCGCGCCTAAAAAGAACAACAACGCAATGGCTGTCGCTCCGAACGCCGCTCCCGGAAGGCTCGTGGCCTGTTCCAGAAAACTCGACGTTCCGTTCTTGCTGACGAAGCTGATCGTGCCGAAGGCCGTGAAGACCAGGAACGTAGCGATCATGAAGCCGAAGTCGCCGATGCGGTTCACGACAAACGCCTTCTTCGCCGCATAGCCCGCTACATCCCACTTGATGTAATAACCGATCAGCAGGTACGAGCACAGACCCACGCCTTCCCACCCAACGAAGAGCAGCAACAAGTTGTCGGCCAGCACCAGCGTCAGCATCATGAACATAAACAGGTTCAAGTAGCAGAAGAACCTGTAAAAGCCCGGATCGCCGTGCATGTAACCCACCGCGTAGATGTGAATCAGCAATCCGACGCCGGTGATGAACAGGATGTAGACGCCTGAGAGCGGGTCGAGCAGGTAGGCGAAATCAGCCTGAAAGCCGCCGACTTTGATCCAGGTGAAGAAATGTTCAGTGATCTGCGGCTTCCCGTTGACGACCGGCCACTCACGCCCGAAGAAAACGATGAACGCCAACGCAGTCGAAACGCCGACCGAAGCGCAGGCGATAAAGCCGATCACTTTCTCGGCGGTCTTCTGGCCGAGTTTGTCAGTGATCAGCTTGCCGAATAATCCGTTGATTGCCGCGCCGATGAGCGGGGCTAGGGTGATCCATTTGAGCATAGTGATCTATGATTTACAGATGGCTTCGCAGTTCCATTCCTCGTCGCAGATATTCCGGCAGTGGCCGGTCCGGTGGCGAAGATGGGACTCTGATCTCCTTGTGAAGCGCGTTTAAGAACATTTCCAAGCCGCCAGTCAACTGCGATTTCGCATATTCATTGAGCTTTCGCTGATTCGGGTGAATACGATAGCGGTCGTCCACCTTCAACAATCCCCTGTCATAAGCCAAGTGATGATTCTTGCAGAGAGCCATTCCGTTACAAGTCCTGTCATTGCTTCCCGGCGCCCTCACTGGAATGATATGCGCAGCATCAAGCAGGTTTAGTTGCAAATCGCACATTGCGCATGAATTTCCATAAGCTGTGAGCACGCGAGTACGAAAGCTGCTTTCGCGTTTTGTTTGGACAACCGTCTTCACGATCTTCTGTCTTTCGACAGATAGATCACTCAGAGCTTCTTCCGTGAAATCTTCCGCTGATATAGCCTGCTCAAGAATTGCCAGATCATTTTCACGGGCAGCAAACTGATGAAGCGATTCCTGATTGCTTACATACTCAGCGAACAAGCCGGGCAGGAATGCAACTGCGATTTCATCATTTCCTTTGCGTTGGAAGGCGATTTGATCCCGTTTTGCTTTCTTGATCGTCTCAAGGTGAACCTGAATCGAAGGTGATCGGCTTATTGATCTTCCGTGCTTCCGCACATCGAAACCGACAAACACCTCCAAGCTTTCGTGCCACCCCAATAACAGTGTTTTGTAACCAGTGGTAAATCGCAGCGCCGAATCCACTCCAGTCATTTGAATCCGATACTCGTTTCGCGGCCGCGCCGAACCGCCGCCGTGCGTCAAGTTCCAGATATAAATCAACAGCGGATAGCTCTCATCCTCCTTGAACATCCTTAACTCGAACGGAAGAACCGCTACGCTTTCTCCGTAAAGCAAACTCCATCCGGAGGCATAAACGGCCTCTGCGATTCGCTCAAGTAGCGCGCGTTTGGAAAGTGGAGCAGGCATTTACCCAAATAGCTTGATTTCCAATTTTTCAAAGCGAAAGCGTGAGCCTGCTAGGTAGTCTTCATTCAACTCGAAGGCCACCCATCTACGGCGCATCTGTTCGCATACCTCGCCAGTCACGTTACTTCCCGCGAAAGGATCTAGAACCAGATCACCTTCATCCGTCAAAAGACTGATAAAAAATTCCGGCAAATCCGCCGGATAACGCGCGGGGTGCGGCTTGATGCCCGCCTTACGACAGGCTGTCAGGTAGTGACTATTCGACTCGGTATTCGCGATAGTCAACAAGTTCGGCGGTATCGCGCCAGCGTTATCCTTTTGAAATTTGTCAGAAATATCGTGTCCCGAAGGACGCAGTTTTGCTTTGTATCCATTTTTCAGCAACTGGAGCATTGAGTCGCTGTAAGGCTTCAACACCTTGCGATTATCCGCCTTGGGGTTTGGAGTTTTCGACAACCACCAGACGTGATTAACCGCATCTTTGATGCGCACTCTCCTGACCGTCACCCATTCGGCTGGCGTGGGCAGACGCGAGGGGTTATACCAGAAAAATTCCTGCGCCAGATGAAACTCAACCTTTCTACACAATGCGACCAGAAGCTCGATGTGGTATAGCGACTTGGTCGGCTGACCTTTCACCCAACTTCCGCCTATGTCAATGACCAAACTTCCTGTGTCCTTCAAGACGCGCCGAAATTGAAAAGCAAACGGGAGAAACCAAGCGACATAATCTTCAGGGTCAGCATTGCCGTATTCTTTCTTTCGCTGCAAAGCAAACGGCGGTGAAGTCATTATCAAATCAACTGACGCATCGGGAAGGCTCTGCATCAGGTGAAATGAATCGCCCAAGTACGCGCCGCCAAAAACCGTCGTGTAGCACGGTTCAGGAAGATCGGCATTCCCCTCAAGTTTTTGTCTCGTTTTTTTCACAACTTCAACAGGTCTGCTTCGTCTACATTTAGCGTTTCGCGGTTGCGGAAGAGCGAGATGATGATCGCCAATCCGACAGCCGCTTCAGCGGCGGCTACGGCCATCACCATAAAAACGAACAACTGTCCGGTCACGTCGTTGTGCAGCCGCGAGAAGGCGATCAGCGAGAGGTTGACCGCGTTGAGCATCAACTCGATGCACATGAACAGCGCGATGACGTTGCGTTGAATCAGCACGCCGACGACGCCGATGGTGAACAACACGGCGCTCAGCGCCAGATACCACGAGATCGGAACCATTTAAGCGGCGACCTCCTCTTCAGTTTTTTCCTCAACTTGTCGGGACTGCTGCAACTCCGACTGTTCGGCGAGCAGCGACTGCTCTATGCGCTCGATGTCTTCTTTGCTTTCACGGCGCGCCAGATACATTGCGCCGACAATCGCCATCAGGATCAGCACCGAAGCGGCCTCGAACGGCAGCACGTAATCAGTGAACATCCCGTAGGCGATGTTTTCCACTGTCCCCAGCGCCACTTCCGGGTTGATCACGTTGTTCGCGCTCGGCAACGGCGCGGGCGCCTGGTTGACGTAACGCACGACGGCGATGACTTCGGCGAGCAGCGCCAGAAACAGTGGCGCCGCCAGCCATTTCAGGTATTTCTGCCGGTCGGCTTTCGATTCTTCCGAACGCACGTTTAACAGCATGATCACGAAGACGAACAGCACCATGATTGCGCCGGCGTAAACGATGATCTGCATCGCCGAGATGAATTGCGCGTTGAGCGTCAGAAACAGCACAGCCAGCGAACACAACACGACGATCAATCCGATGGCGCTGTAAATCGGGTTGCGCTGCAAGATCACGTTGAACGCCGCCACCACCGAGAGCGCAGCCAGAGCCAGAAAAAGTATGTGAGCGAATTCCATAACACTATCAGTCAGACTAAATCGAGCTGACAACGATGGGCGCCTGAAGCTGAAGCATTTTCAATTTTCAATTCTCAATTTTTTGCAGTGAGCGGACTCAATCCCTCTGCAAAAAATTGAGAATGGAAAATTGAAAATGGAGAATGCCGCGCGCGAATCATTATGCCAACCTTGCTCGTCTCGACTTAGAGTAGAAGAACTCCAATCACTGAAGCCAGAATGATGTTGAAGAGCGCCGCCGGCAGCAGCACCTTCCAACCGAAACTCATCAACTGGTCATAGCGTAAACGCGGCAGCGTCCCGCGCAGCCAGATGTACAGGAACAGGAAGAAGAACACTTTGGCCAGAAACCAAAAGATGCCCAGCCACGGGAACTGATCCACCAGCGGCCCGTTCCATCCGCCCAGAAACAACGTCGTCGCCAGCACCGAGACAGTCATCATATTGACGTACTCGGCCATAAAGAACAGCGCGAATTTGAGCGAGCTGTATTCCGTGTGGAAGCCGGCGACCAGTTCCGTCTCGGCTTCGGGCAAATCGAAAGGCACGCGGTTGGTTTCGGCAATCGCGCTGATCAGGTAGATAAAGAACGCGATGATGCACGGCAGGAACATCGGCCATTGAAAGATATTCCACTTGAAGCCGAACCAGCCTGATTGGGCTTTGACGATTTCGGTCAAATCCAGCGTGCCTGCCTGGATCAATACGGCGATGACCGAGAGCGAGAGCGCCAATTCGTAGCTGATCATCTGCGCCGATGAACGCAATCCGCCGAGCAGGCTGTATTTCGAGTTCGACGCCCAGCCGCCGATCACGATGCCGTAAATGCCCAGGCTGGTCAGCGCGAAGATGTAAAGCAGTCCGACGTTGAAGTTGGTGACGTACAGGTTCATCGTCGTCAGGTTGACCCCGAAATCGAGGCCAATCAGGCTGCCCAGCCAGTTGATGAACGAACTGATCTGCTCTCCGAACGGGATCGGAACGTCGCTGGGACCGAACGGATAGACGATCAACACCATCATCGCCGGAATCAACACGATGATCGGCGCCAAAATGTAGAGCCATTTGTTGACCGCCAGCGGGATGATGTCTTCTTTGAAGATGAACTTGATCAGGTCGGCGAATGGTTGCAACAGCCCCTGCCAGCCGACGCGGTTCGGGCCGAGCCGGTTCTGGATCACGGCCAGCACGCGCCGTTCGGCGTAAACCGTGTAGGCCACCACGAGCATGATGAAGATCCAGAAGACCGCGACTTTCACCAGCGCGCCGATGACGTATTGAAAATCAATCGAGTCCAATAGTGGTTGCATATTACTTGAAAGGCAGCGTGCTGCCGCTGGTCAGATTCGTAATGACGCTATTCTGACGAGGCCGTTGAATGTATTTTACCGAGCCAGGACGCATCTTCGCCTCGTCCAGACCAATGCGGAAACCAGGTTTCGTCGCGTCAATCATCAGCCAGTTCGCGTCTTCCCACGTGGTTTGATACTCGTTCTTTGCTGGAAACCGGCCTTGTTTGACGGCCACCGCCAGATAGTTTTTTGAGTAAACGAAAATGTAATCTTCCTGAAGCTGCTCCAACAACGAACCCAGCAACACCGCCCGGCTCGGATAATCGGCCTGCCCAGTGATCAGAACCTCGTTCGCCCGTCTGACGATATTGAGCGGAATCTCCTCCGGGCTTGGCCCGATCTCGCGGGAGATCAAGTCGGCCAGCCGCTGAATTTTCTTCTCGCGCGCGTCCGCGTCGGAGGCGCCTATATCTTTGGTCAAATCGTTGACGAAGCGTTGGATCGATCCTTCGCCCTGCTTGGCGACGATGGCGCCGTAGTTGTACAAGCTCGTTTGTCCATAAGCCTGCGAATCGGGAATCGCTTCGAGAAGCCCGCCGTAAACGCTCTCGTTGTGCATGAAGAAATGAAGCTCTTCCAGCGTCGGCGCGTAAGTTCCGTGTTGAAACGGAAACTTCGGCGAGGTGTCAGAATCCAGGCGCAGGTTATCGAACGGCACTCTCAGAAAAACGGCCTTCTGGGGCGTGCGCAGGAACGAATAGTCCGCGAATACAAATTGGCCGTCTTTTTCTTTGCCAACTTCAACGAGCGCTTTGTTGACGGCCACACGGCAGATCGCCTGCGCCAGATTCTCGCCGCCGCTGTCCGCCGGAGATAGATAGAAGTAAGCCTGCTTATCGCTTCCCTCGACTTTCAGAATCTCAAGTCTGGCTTTGCCCAGGAGTTGGGCTTCAAGCCAGGCGCCGGATTGGTTCGGGTAAGCCAGCAGCGTTATCAAACTCTCGCGGATCGCGCCGTTCGCCTGCTTCTTCGGATCGGCAGGAAGACACGGAGCCTGCTTGGCTTCTTCAACCACTTTCTTCACCATCTCCTGCCGCTGTTTGACGAGCGAGGTTGAGGTCGTGGAATTCTCGGTGGCGGATTCCCTGCCCCCGCAGCCGCTGATCGCCAGCGTGGAGACCAAGACCGTTGATGCGACAATGACAATCCGAACAGCCTTGCCTTTGCTTCGATCAGGACCTTCGCAATTTTCGAGTCCACGATTCATAAGCTCTCCAGACTGACGCCGCCAACCGCTGGCCAAATCAAGCTGGGAAGATAAGCGGCGCTGGCGTTTCCAATTCCGCTTCCTGCGGAAACACAGGCGAAATCATGTCGGAATACCGTGTGATCAGCGGATAGCGTTTATGCAACCGCGATCCCGCTTTGGCGGCGATCTCCGAATCGTCAACCGCGATGTTGCGGTTGGTGCGCAAGACCTCGCTCGCCAACCGGTCCATCACGTCAGCCGCGTTGATTTTGCCTGAATCAGGTTGCAAGCGTTTGATCGGTGTTGCGCCTTCGTTCACCAGCAGGTTGTGCGACAGGCCGGCGTAACCTTCGACTTTCTCTGCAATCTCTTTGAAGACGTTCTTGAGTTGACCCTGGTAGCCGAGATCAATGCCCATCAGTTTGGCGACTTGGTTGACAACCATCCAGTCAGGTCGCGCCTGACCAACGGGTGGAATCGTGCGGCGCACAAACTGAACCTGCGAGCCGTTGTTGACCTGTGTGCCTTGGGCTTCGGCGAAACTGGTTACAGGCAAAACCACGTCGGCCATCCTCGCCGTTTCAGTCAGGAACATTTCCTGCACGACCAGGAAGTCGAGCTTGTCGAGTTGCATCCTGACGATGGGCGCTTCGCCTTCTGCTTTTGCAACGACATCTTCGCCAGCGATGAACAGAGCCTTGATGCCGCCGCCGACGGAGTTGATCATCGCCTGCGCGGACATTCCACCGGTTTGCGCGCTCGCCATCCCCATCTGCCACGCGCCCATCGAATTCGAGTAACGAACCAGCGGAACGAACGAGAACTTGGTCTCAGAACGCGCGGGTTCGACGCCGACTTCGAGCGTGGGACGTTCGACGATGTAGGTGTACGGGTTTTCGTTGATCGAAGGCTTCTGGGTAGAGTTCGACGATTTGACCTCGCGCTGCAACGCGTCAAGGTGAGCTTTCTTCGCGGCTTCGGCGGCTTCGGCGCTCGGTGTAGCCAGCGCGCGATCGAACATTGACATCGCTTCGAGCGCCGCGCCGCGCGCTTCATCGCCGAAGATCACCACGACGCGGTCGCTTTCGACTATGGCTTCCCGGATCGCTCGGAGGTTGCCAGCGTCAGCGCCCATCGCATCGGCCACTTCGTTGATCTTCGATTCATCGAGCAACGCCTGGACAATCGCGCTCTCGCTGCCCTCGCGCACGCGAACAGCGACCTGGGCCTGGCGTTCGAGCCGCGACGGCATCGAGTTGACGACGAAGAACCGCGCGGCGTTTTGACGAACCGCCCAGCGGATCGAAAACGCGGTCAGCGGATTCTCTTCGTTCGGATCGGAGCCGATGAGCAGAATCGTGTCAGCGTTTTGAATGTGCGCCTGCGTCGCAATCGTCGGCTGGCCGTATTTGAAAAACGCCGCCAGATCAACCTCATCGTCGTCGCGATAGAAATCAGCATGTCTGGTTTCGAGGACTTCAGCCGCAAACTTTTTCAGCGCGAACTGATCTTCGTTGAGCAATCGCGCCGCGCTGATGACGCCGATGGAATCGCCGCCATTTTGCGCTTTGACTTCGCCCAGACGCTGCGCGACGACCTGCAACGCTTCATCCCACGTCGTCGGGATCAGATGCTCGCCGCGACGGATCATCGGGCGCTCAACGCGCTCATCGCTGTGGACGAAATCAACCGTGTAACGTCCGAGCGCGCAGAGGAAGTCGTGATTGATGCCGCCCGCCGTGCGTCCGCGCCCGTCGCGAGCCACGGCGCGGATCAGCTTCTCGCTGCGCGTTCCAGCCAGAATCGAGCAGCCGTCCGAACAGAAATTGCAGACGGTTGGCGTCTGCTTCAAATCCCACGGCCGGGCGATATATTTGTACGGCACGTGCAGCAACGTCCCGGTCGGACAAACGTCCACGCAGTTACCACAATCGGAGCATTCGACCCAGCCGGTGAAGCTGCTGATGAGCGTCGCCGAGCCGCGATTGACGGTCGTGATCGCGAACTCGTCCATCCACTCTTCGCATACGCGCGTGCAGCGTTTGCAGACCACGCAGCGTTGCGGATCGTTGTACATAAACGGCGAAATCTGGCGTTCCAGGTAATTCTCTTTGTCCTCGAACAGCATCCGCGTGCGGTCTTCGCCGAAGCCATAGGTTTGATCCTGCAATTCGCATTCGCCCGCGCGGTCGCACACGGGGCAATCCACCGGATGGTTCGAGAGCAGGAACTCGATCATCGCCGCGCGCACTTCCTCGATCTCTTTCGAATCGGTGGTCACGGCCATCCCGTCCGTCACCGGCATCGTGCAGGCGGTCTGGAGCTTCGGAATCTTCGGATTGTCCACTCGCACGACGCACATGCGGCACGAAGCCTGCGGCGTCAATCCGCGATGGTGACAGAAGCGCGGCAGGTAGACGCCGTTCATCTCGCACGCTTCGATCAGCAACTCGCCTTTCGGCGCGGTCGTTTCCTGTCCGTTGATTGTGATCTTGACTGTTTCCATAGAGAGTTATTGCCCAACCGGCTCTTCAGATGATTGTTGTAAAGCCAGTTCTTGATCAATTTCGGCCTCCAACTCGTCCAAAGAGATTCTTCGCTCGGACTTCGATCTTTCATCAAGGAAGTCTTGAAAAGCCTGGCTTGCTCTCAATTCCTCGACCTCGCGATCAAAGTCATCGGCTTCAGAAATAAAGAACTCTTTTCCATCGTCCGTCAAAAGCAGCACTGGCTCTTCCCCCGCTAAAGCAATGACGGCTTCGAGATTCAGCCTCTCCTGACTCAAATTTACTGTTCTCATATCTCAACCTCCTTGCCTCTAATGTACAGCTTGTTGTGCTCTTTGTGCCCAACTGAGATGATGACTACTGATTGGGCGGATTCATCAACCTCATAGAATATCCGAAACTTCCCTGACCGCAATTCCCACCTGGCTATTGGATTATCCCTGAGATGTTTGCGATTTCTCGTCTCAATCATCGGTTGATGCGAAAGCTGGTTGCGAATATCTGAAGCGATGGTCTTACGCTCGGCGGCAGTATAAAAGCCGAGGTCGTCTCTGGCCTCTTCAGTTACCTCGATAATGAATGCAGCCATTTCTGCTCACCTCTTCAACTAGCCCGCCACTCCTGTCCGGCGGTCTCTCCCCCGGCGGTTGCTTAGGATCTCTCGTCTCGCAATTTCTCAGTGCTATGACAATGAGGGCGAGAAAAACGATAACCAATATTGGCTCCAAACAACCGCGCGGCTCAGGTCTCTTCTTAGTCAGCGATTTTTCAAAATAGACATCCCAATACATCCGCTCACCGTCCTTTTTGAAAGAGGCGTTGACGGATATGTTGCACTTGCTACAGTACCCCAGTTGATCACTTTTCTTTTCCAGGTAATCAAGGAGTATGGGTTGATTACATCTTGGGCAGAGGACTTTCATTCGCGGTTATGGCTAACCAAATTACGCTCAGGCCGGCGTTACCTCAGATACCGGCCACGGCTGCCTTTGATCCTCTTCTCCCGCGATACCTCTACTGTCGTTAAATTATCATCTCTCTTCGATATTGAGCCGCCTCGAAAGCTTGTCGAAGACTTTCCGAATGCGGCCTTGATCAATCCGCCGCCTTCTGAATTTGCACCAGCGTGTGCTTGATCCTCCGGTCGAAATCCTCGCGGAACTTCTTGATCGCTGACTGCACGGGCATCGCCGCCGCATCGCCGAGCGCGCAAAAACTCTTGCCCAGAATCTTGTCGGCCAGATCGTCAAGCAATTCGACATCGCCCGGAAGGCCTTCATAACGATGCATCCGGTCGAAGATTTTGTAGAGCCAGCGCGTGCCTTCGCGACAGGGCGTGCACCAGCCGCAGGATTCGTGCATGTAAAAATGGGTGATGTTGCGCGTCGTCTCGAAGATGTCGGTCGTCTCGTCCATCACGATCACGCCGCCTGAACCGAGCATCGAACCGACGGAGGCGACCGATTCGTAATCCATCGTCACCTTCTCGCACTCCTCAGCGTTCAGGATCGGCACGGACGACCCGCCGGGGATGCACGCTTTGAGCTTGCGCCCGCCCGTGATGCCGCCGCACTCGTCGTTGATCAACTTCATCAGCGGATAGCCCATCGGCACTTCGTAATTGCCGGGACGATTGACGTGGCCACTCACCGTGTACAGTTTCGTGCCGCCGCTCTTTTCGGTGCCGAGCTGGCGATACCAATCGCCGCCGTTCAGGACGATCCACGGCACCACGGCCAGCGTCTCGACGTTGTTGACGACGGTCGGACCGCCGTACAAACCGACGACGGCTGGGAACGGTGGTTTCAATCGCGGGTGGCCGCGCTTGCCTTCGAGCGATTCGAGCAGCGCGGTCTCTTCGCCGCAGATGTAAGCGCCGGCGCCGGGATGCACGTACATATCGTGGTGGAAACCCGAACCGAGAATGTTCTGGCCCAGATAGCCTTTCGCGTAAGCCTCGGCGATGGCTTTTTCCAGAATCTCTTTGATGTACCAGTATTCGCCGCGAATGTAGATGTAGGAGGTTTGGGAATTGAGCGCATAGGCCGAGATGATCATCCCCTCGATCATCTGGTGCGGATCGTAACGCATCAGGTCGCGGTCTTTGCCCGTGCCAGGTTCCGATTCGTCGGCGTTGCAGACCAGGTAGGTTGGACGCTTCGCCTCTTTGGGCACGAAGCCCCATTTCATTCCGGTCGGGAAGCCGGCGCCGCCGCGCCCGCGCAGGGCCGATTTTTTGACCTCTTCGGTGACCTGGGCTGGCGTGAATTCTTTGAGAGCTTTTTGCAGAGCCTGATAACCGCCGTGTTCGATGTAAACGTCGATGTCGCAGGCCGCCCCCTTGAGATGGAATTTGGATGTCAAAACTTTCGTCATAAGTTTCTTCGTATGGTCTATCGCTTTGCCACCGGTCAAATTCAGTCAGCGTCGTTTGCCATCACGTCCGTTGGCGCGGCGGCTCCGGTCAAGATCAATCAAGTCTTTCAGCTTTCTGGCCAATTCGGTCTGTTCAGTAGCCAGCCGGCTCAGGGCTGCTTCAACGCGAACCAGAAATTTATCAAACTCCATAAATCGGAGTTCGTTTTGCTGCTGCAGGTCCAGAAGCGCGACGGTCTGTTCCGAAATGAAATTAACGACTTCCTGCAAAGCGCGGAACTTGCGGTCGAGCAACTCATCCCGCTTTTTCGCTCGCTGTTCGTTCTTTTCAATTTGGGCTTCGAGACGGGCGAATCGCTCTTCGCTTTTCCGGGCATTCTTTTCCGTCTCCGCTTCGAGACGGGCGAATCGCTCTTCGCTTTTCCGGGCATTCTTTTCCGTCTCCGCTTCGAGACGGGCGAATCGCTCTTCGCTTTTCCGGGCATTCTTTTCCGTCTCTGCTTCGAGACGGGCGAATCGCTCTTCACTCTTCCGCGCATTCTTCTCGATCAGAGCTTCGTGCGCTTGCCCCTGCTTCACCAGAGAAGCGAGGATTTCTCGCATTTCAGCAAAACTCATTTCTGATCCATTTTCGCGGCGATTTGCCATTGAGACCTTCCTGGCGCGACCTTCGTCGTCCCGCTATTTCAGCCCCTCGATTATCCTGTCAACGCTCTCGACCGTGACCTTCTCGTGGTAATCGAAATTGATCTGCAAGCATGGCGCGAGATCGCAATAGCCCAGGCACTCAACTTCCACCAGCGTGAACTTGCCGTCTTTCGTCGTCTCGCCGACTTCGCAGCCCAGCTTGTGTTCAATGTGCTCGGTGATCTGCTCGGCTCCCAGAAGCCAACACGACACTGTGCGGCAAACTTGCAGCTTGTATTTGCCAACGGGCTTGCGCGAATACATCGTGTAGAAGGTCACCACTTCTTCGACTTCGTTGACGCGCATATCCAGGCGTTCGGCCAGATACCTGATGTCGTCGTCGGTCACATAACCGTGCTCTTCCTGGGCGATGTAAAGCGCGGGCAGGATCGCCGAGCGTTTGACGGGGTAGTAGGTAATGATCTTGTCCAGTTTTGTCTCGTTTGCTTCGCTGTACATAGCTTGAATTTCAAATTTGAGATTCGAAATCTGAGATTATCTGTCCACGTCTCCCAAAACAATATCAATGCTGCCGATGACCGCGACGACATCCGCGATCAACGAGCCTTCGACCATCGCGGGCAACGCTGAAAGATTGACGTATGACGGGGCGCGGGTGCGCACGCGCCAGGGGCGCTCCGAGCCGTCGCTGACGACGAAATATCCAAGCTCGCCGCGCGCCGATTCGATTGACTGATAAACTTCGCCAATCGGCACGGTGAAGCCTTCCGACGCGATCAGGAAGTGATGGATCATCACGTCAATGTGTTTCTTCATCAGATCGCGGTCAGGCAGCTTGAGTTTCGGATGGTTGGACATAAACTCGCCCGGCTCTTTCAGCCGTTCGAGCGCCTGGTTGCAAATCTTCCAACTCTCCTCCATCTCGTCCATTCTGACCAGGTAACGCGCCCACACGTCGCAACTGTCGTAGACCGGGACTTTGAAATCGTAGGTGTCGTAGCCGGAATACGGTTCGGCTTTGCGGATGTCCCAGTTGAGGCCGCTGCCACGGATGGTCGGGCCGGAGAGCGCCCAATTGATCGCGTCCTCTTTTTTGATCACACCGACGCCCATCGTGCGGCGCTGGAAAATCCTGTTGCCAGTGACCAGCCGCTTACACTCGTCGAGGAACTTCGGAAAGCCTTTGAGGAATTCGTCGCACAGCCCGATGAAGTTGTCAGGAAGATCGTAGCGCACGCCGCCGATGATGAAGTAGCTCTGGTGCAACCGCGCGCCAGTCGCGCATTCGTACAAGTCCAGAATCCTCTCGCGCTCGGTGAAGGCGTAGAAGAAAGCGGTCATCGCGCCGATGTCCATCGCGTGTGTGCCGAACCAGACCAAGTGGGACGACAGCCGGTTCAACTCGGTGAAGAGCACGCGCAAATCCCGCGCGCGACGGGGCGCGTCAACGCCCATCAGTTTTTCGACCGCCAGGACGTAGCCGAGGTCGTTGCCCATCGAGTTTAGGTAATCCATCCGGCAGGTGACGGTCACCACCTGCTGCCACTTCTCCTTCTCCATCGTCTTCTCGATGCCGGTGTGCAAGTAGCCGATGTCGGGCGTGGCTTTGACCACCGTCTCGCCGTCGAGCACCAGTTCGAGCCGGAGCACGCCGTGCGTCGAAGGATGCTGCGGCCCCATCGAAACGGTCATCAGCGTATCTTCCAGCGGGTCTGGCTTGCGCAGCATTGAAATTGAAGAAGTCGGAACGACGATTTCTTTGGCTTGCATATTTTTCAGTAGCCCTTGATCGGGAAATCCTTGCGCAGCGGATGACCTTCGTAATCCGCCGGCATCAGGATGCGGCGCAGATCGGGATGCCCCTCGAAGGTGACGCCGAACATGTCGTAAATCTCGCGCTCCAGCCAGTTCGCCGCCTTCCACACGTTCCACATCGTCGGCAGACGAGCGTCGTCTTCTTCCAAAAAGACCTTCACCCGTAGCCGGTGATTGTGATCGAGCGAGTAGAGCTGGTAGGCGACGGCGAAGCGCGGGCTGGCGAATTCGCCCAGATCAACGCCGCCGATGTCGCTCAGGTAGTTGAAGCGCAAACCTGGTTCGTCACGCAGCCAAGTCATCAGTTCCACCAGCCCTTCGCGCCTGGCGACGACGGTGATCTCGCCGACGGCTTCGATGATCTCTTCAATTGTGTTGGCGAATTTCGTGCGGATTAAAGAAGCATCCGCGTAGCGCGGGTAGTGAATCGTGTTTTGTGTCAGTTCTGCGAGTTCGGACATTGTTGTTTAGTGGTTGGTGGTTGGTGGTTGGTTCTTCCCTCAATCGACCACCAACCACCTTCTTATGCGGCTTTCTCTTCCGTGAAGACCTTTTCGCGTTCGATCTTCTCTTGCAGCTTCATGATCGCCCAGATCAGACCTTCGGGGCGCGGCGGACAGCCGGGCACGAAGATGTCAACTGGAACGACTTTATCAACGCCCTGAACGATGGCGTAGTTGTTGAACACGCCGCCTGCTGAAGCGCAGACGCCCATCGAGATCACCCACTTCGGTTCCGGCATCTGGTCGTAGATGCGGCGCAAGACCGGCGCCATCTTGATCGAAACGCGGCCCGCGACGATCATCACGTCGGCCTGACGCGGGCTGGCGCGGAAGACTTCAGCGCCGAATCGAGCCACATCGTTGCGCGGATCGGTCATCGCCATCATCTCAATCGCGCAACAGGCCAACCCGAAGGTCGCCGGCCAGAGAGCCGACTTGCGCGCCCAATTGACGAGTTGGTCGAGTCTGGCCGTGACCACCTCTGGCAAAACTTCACCGATTTTAGTTTCAAGTCCCATAACTCTCTCTGATTCGAAATCCCGGATCTGAAATCTCAGATTTGAAATTCGAGATTAGCTGCGATTCCACTCGAACAGCCCCTTCTTCCAAACGTAGATGTAACCGACCAGCAGCACCGCGACAAAGATCATCATCTCGAAAAAGACGAACGGGCGGGAGATCGTGTAGCTCAACTTCCTGAAGACGACGGCCCACGGAAGCAGAAAGACCGCTTCGATGTCGAACAGGATGAAGAGCATCGCGATCAGATAGAATTTCACTGAGAACCGCTGGTGCGCAGAGCCGACCGGATCCATCCCGCATTCGTAAGGCATCAATTTGGCGCGAGTGTCTTTGCGCCGGCCCACGACGTGCGAGAGGACGATGTTGGTCACAGCAAACCCGGCGACGAAGATGAAGACGATAAGAATTGGAATGTACTCTTTCATCTCAACTCTCAGGCTGGAGTTAATTTCCAGCGGATTTTAATTCTGCGACTGCTTATGATGCTTAGGCCCCATCCCACAGTCAAATTTCATCGGCGGATGAAAACTGCGGCGATGGCCACTAAATCCTTGATCAACGCTTTGTTGCGGCGCTTAAGAGGAAGCTTGTTTCAAGGTTGAGAATCTTAGTACAATCTCCCCGCCCTTGCAAGATGAGCAACGATGGCGGCGCCAAACCTCGCCTTGACACGATTTCCAGCGCGATGGTAATTTGCGCCGCGAGTGTGAAGTCGTAAACCCGATTGGCCTTACCCGTTAGCCACATTAAAGATCAACTCGAAATCGCAATGATTAAAGAAGGCAGGGAGATAGTGGATGAACGCAGCCGCGAGATGTTGGCGCTGCTAATCAGAACGCACATCACGACCGGTGAGCCGGTCGGATCGCGCACCATCTCCAAGCTGACGCGCGAGGGACTTTCACCCGCCACCGTTCGCAACATCATCGCCGATCTGGAAGATACGGGTTATCTTGAACAGCCGCATACTTCCGCCGGACGTGTCCCCAGCGACAAGGGCTATCGTTTCTACGTTGATCACATCCTGGAACAGACCGGTCTCCCCGAATCTGACGAGACCACGATTCAACATGGGTTGCTCGGCGAACAGAGGGGAGCGAATTGGCCCAGCGCCGACCAATTGATGTCACGCGCGTCCCATCTTCTCTCCCTGTTTTCGGAGAGCGTGGGAATTGTCATTTCGCCGAACATCGCTTACGACATCATCAAACACATTGACTTCGTTCGTCTCAGCGACGGACGCATCCTGGTCATCACCGTCTCGCGCGCAGGACTGGTTCAGGACCGGCTGGTGAGGATTGATGAAGACCTGACACAGGATGAATTGCACCGCACTGCCAATTACGTTAACGCCAATTTCAGTGGTATGAGCCTTCTCGTAATTCGCACTGAGTTGCTCAAGCGATTGTCTGAAGAGAAAGCGCTTTACGACCGTTTGCTGCAAAACGCGATCATGCTTTGCGAGCTCGGATTGAGCGAGAATGATCAAACTGAACCGGATGTATTTGTTGAAGGCGCTTCCAACATCGTCTCTAAACCCGATTTCGGAGATGTGGAAAAGATCCGTGAACTGCTGCGCGTTTTTGAGGAGAAGAGCCGTTTGATCAAGATCCTCAACGAATGCGTCGGGCAGATGTTTGAGCAACCGGTCGCCATTCGTATTGGCGCTGAAAACAGCCTGCCCAGTTTGCGCGGCTGCGCCGTGATCACTGCGCATTACAGTTACGGCGATCAGATCATCGGGAGTTTGGGTGTCGTAGGGCCAGTGAGGATGGAATACGCGCGCACTATCGGAGTGGTCAATTACATCGCGCGATTGCTGGAACAGGCTCTGGCCGATGTCCGAGGCGGCGCGTTCAATTGAAGCAAGCAACTGAGACAAGCCAAAAGACTTTCACAAATCTCGTTTCCCTACCCACCGAAATCAATTCTTGTGACGAAGTTTGTGGATACCTATAATTCAAAATCCGCCCTGGGACCGCGCATGATCTGACCGGTTCAGCCAACAAACGGTTTCGGGGCAGGCAACATCAAGGCGAAAGGTAAACGAAGTTGAGCAAGAGAGATTATTACGAGGTTCTCGGCGTTAGCCGGAATGCGTCAGAGCAGGAATTAAAGAGCGCCTATCGAAAAATGGCGCTGCAATATCACCCGGACCGCAATCCTGGTAACCATGAGGCTGAGGAAAAGTTCAAGGAGATCAACGAAGCTTACGCTGTGCTCTCGAACTCAGAGAATCGCGGGCGATATGACCGATTCGGCCACGCCGGAGTCGGCTCGTCCGCCACTTCGGGCGCTTGGGCTGCGCCGGATTTCGGCGGATTCGAAGATATTCTGGGCGATCTGTTCGGTGACATCTTCGGTGGCCGCAGTTCGCGCCGAGGAGGTCCGCAACGCGGAGCGGATCTTCGTTTCGACCTGGAGATCACGCTGGAACAGGCTGCCGCCGGCTTCAAGACCCAGATCACGATCCCCCGGCTTGAAAATTGCGAGACCTGCAATGGATCGGGAGCCGCGCCAGGCACTTCTCCGGTAGTTTGCAACGTGTGCGGCGGAGCAGGCCAGGTCAGGTTTCAACAGGGCTTCTTCTCGGTTAGTCGTACCTGTCACCAATGCCGGGGCGCGGGCCGAACGATCACCAGCTACTGTAAAACCTGCCACGGCCAGGGCCGGATCGAGAAAGAGCAACAACTCGAGATCAAAATCCCGGCGGGTGTAGACACGGGCGCGCGGCTTCGTCTGGCGGGCGAGGGGGAGGACGGAACCAGCGGAGGATCGTCAGGCGATCTTTACGTCGTGATCCACGTCAAAGAGCACGAATTGTTTGAACGGCAAGGCAACAATCTTTACGTCAATGTGCCCGTCACTTTCACCCAAGCTGCGCTGGGCGCGGAGGTCAAAGTGCCGACGCTCGACGGAGAAGAAATGCTGACCATTCCGGAAAGCACGCAAACCGGCTCGATATTCCGCCTCAAAGGCAAAGGCATCGTCTCTTTGCAAGGTCACGGACGCGGCGATCTCTTCGTCGTCGCCACCATCGTCACCCCAACGCGGTTGACCCGCGAACAGAAGCGGCTGCTCGAAGAGTTCGCCTCCATCGAAGAGAAGCTCAATCAGGGAACCGCCCGGAAGTTCGGTAGTAAGGTCAAAGATATTTTCGGTTAGCAACCCAGGGCAGATTGCGACGGCGCATTGGGCTGGGAGTTCGCCGCAACCTGCCGGTCAAGTTTCGTCTTTCATCATCCCATTTTCTTAGCGCCCCGCCCCCAATCCGCCACTCCAAACGGTGAACCGGACTCAAAATCTTGCGCCATGACCAGATTTGTTGTAGGGTGCTTTTTCTCTACTATATCTTGTGGTGAGCTTTATTTGTGGTTAAGAAGCTGAAATCGGTCCTTATTCTGGCAATTGGTCTGGGACTGGCTTGGTGGTTCGTCAGCCGTCTGGATTGGAGCACTGTCGGCGCGCATCTGCGAAACGCCCGTATCTGGCCATTGCTGCTGGGAGCGGCGCTTATCAACCTCACCCTGCTCGCGCGTAGTTTGAGGTGGCAAGCCTTTCTCGCTCCCATCGCCAAAGCGAAACTGAGCAATATTTTCGCGGCGACTTCAGTCGGCTTCGGCTCGATCTTCGTCATTGGCCGCGCGGGCGAAATTGTCAGGCCAGCGGTACTCAGCCTGCGAGAACGATTGAGACCAAGCGCCACCATAGCGACGATCCTGATTGAGCGTGTGTATGACACTACTGCCGTTGTTTTCCTTTTCGCGACGAACCTGTTGTTCTTTGAATTGCCGCCGGGCCGGGGCGATGCGCATGCGCTGGAGGCCATTCATTCTATCGGGTTGATTCTCACCATCGGTGTCGTAGTTGGAATTTCAATTCTCGTGCTGCTGAGACTGAAAGCCGAGCCAATCATGGCTTGGCTGGAGAGACAATCCGGGCGGTTTCCACAGAAACTGGTTCAGCCATTGCTGAACCTCATTCGTCATCTGACCGAGGGACTTTCCGTGTTGCTCAATTTGCGCGAACTGGCAGTGACCGTATTCTACACAATTTGCGTTTGGGCGCTGGTGTGCGCAGCTACTTGGCTAACACTATTCGCGTTCGGCCTGAATTATTCGATCAGCTATATCATCTTCATTCTGGGATTTGGTCTCGTGGGTTCGGTAGTTCCCACTCCTGGGGGTTCAGCTGGCGCGTTTCATGCGGCCGCCGCCAAAGGGCTGGAATTTCTCGGTCTCGAGCCGAACCTGGCGGCAAGCATTGCGATTGTCTACCACCTGATCGCCTTCGGACCGCCGTTTGTTATCGGGCTTTATTTTCTGATCCGCGACGACATCAGTTTCAAGCAGTTGCGCGAAATGATCGCTGACGAAAACGACTTGAAAGCCACAGCCCAGGAAAACGCAAGGATATCAAATTAGCGAATTATTGGAGGAGTTATCTTATGAAGTGCCCATTCTGCGGACACCTCGAAGATAGAGTTGTTGATTCGCGCGAATCGCGCGAGGGTGATTCCATCCGCCGTCGCCGTGAATGCCTGAAATGCGAGCGACGCTTCACCAGCTACGAGAGGATTGATGAAGTCCCATACATGGTCATCAAGAAGGATGGCCGGCGCGAACCTTTCAATCGCGACAAGGTGATGGCTGGATTGTTGCGCGCTTGCGAAAAACGTCCGGTCTCAACCGCCAAGCTCGAAGCCATCGTCAATGCGGTCGAAGCCTACGTGCAAACTTCGCCCGAACGCGAGCGCCCGACATCGAAGATCGGCGAGACGATCATGCGGCGATTGAAGGAGCTTGATAAGGTCGCCTACGTCCGCTTCGCCTCCGTTTACCTCGAATTTCAAGATGTCTCAGAATTTATGGATGAACTCAAAGGGCTGATCAGATCGCGCAAGTAAAAGGCGCGCGGCGAAATTTGTAACTGGCTGATTAGAAACCGGATTGCCTGCTTGCAAAAATTAGTCCACGTTGCTAGTATGCGCGTTTTGATGGCGAGGCTCTTTCGACGGCTTACGCAGGTCAACAGACGCAAGCCGGTGTAGCTCAGTTGGTAGAGCAACTGATTTGTAATCAGTAGGTCGGGGGTTCGAGTCCCTTCACCGGCTCTCGATTTCAGCTTCCGGTTTTTGAAAAGTTTGCAGGGGTGGTCGAGTGGTTAATGGCACCGGGCTGTAAACCCGGCGGACGACAGTCCTACGTAGGTTCGAATCCTACCCCCTGCACCATTTGAAATCTCAAGATTTGAGAAGTGAGCGGGCGTAGCGCAATGGTAGCGCACCAGCCTTCCAAGCTGGTTGTTGCGGGTTCGAGTCCCGTCGCCCGCTCCAAAATTTGACAACCAGTTTAAGCCCACATAGCTCAGTCGGTAGAGCGCGTCCTTGGTAAGGACGAGGTCACCGGTTCAAATCCGGTTGTGGGCTTCAGTTTTGCATTCAGCCTCACACACAGGCTGACGTCATATTCTCGATTGATTCAGATTTTTGCAGAGGACCGCTTATGGCGAAAGAGAAATTTGATCGGAGTAAGCCGCACGTCAACGTCGGGACGATCGGCCACGTTGACCACGGCAAGACGACTTTGACCGCCGCCATCACCCGCGTGCTGGCGAAGAACAATCCCAAGATTCAGTTCCGCAGCTTCGACTCGATTGACAACGCTCCGGAAGAGAAAGCTCGCGGGATCACGAT